>PVBE011170158.1_pt1 | contig 15019 bp, 15 predicted proteins | sample 1631181 | NCBI WGS metagenome assembly PVBE01 (sample SAMN08397723, study PRJNA350692) | Marine metagenome, whole genome shotgun sequencing project. | isolation source: water | place: Pacific Ocean | collected 2012-04 | reverse complement strand
ATCCGTCATCAACAATAATTACTTCAGAAAAATCTCCGCATGATCTGTGTACACGGGTAATTATTTCTTCAAGTGTCTTTTCCTCGTTATAAACGGGGATGACGATTGAGAGAAATGGGGATTGAGAAGGGTCGTTCATTACGGCGAGTTTAGCTCATAGCCTACTGGGGTTCATTAGTTTTAATGAGTATATTGGCAGGCGCGGTTCTACTTCGCGAGCTTCGTAGAACCTTTGCCTTAGGCATATGTCATTCTGCGAAGCTTGCGAAGCTGAATGGCAGGCGCGGAAGGATTTGAACCTTCGACCCCTGGTTTTGGAGACCAGTGCTCTAGCCAACTGAGCTACGCGCCTAAGGTGTACTAATATTACACTACTCAATATTCTCCCAGAAGCACTTTTGGCAATATACCTTATAAGGAGCATCCTCTGGGTAAACAGAAAGCATATTCTCGCTACATTTGTCACATACACGTTGGTACATCTTACGTTCACTTCTAAGTGCCATGCGCTGCTTGTGTCGACATGCAGGGCAGAAATCGGGCAAATCTTGTAATTATGAAGCTTTTAAGGTAAAATAGCTAGAAATAAACAAAAACAAATATGGGTGGAAAACTCGACAATATTGGGCAAAACGAAAGCGATGAAAGTATCGATGATGATGGTTTCGAAGCCGAGGCAGGTGCACCCACAACAATGGAAGAAGTTCAGGCAGGGCTAAAACAACGCATAGAAGAGTCCGACAAGAAATTGGGGCCAATGTTAGTAAATTGGAAACGGTTGAAACAGAAAAATCTAAGCTAAAAAAAGATGCAGAGTCAGTCGAAGAAATGGGAGCAAGTGATAATGAAGCGATGGAAGAGATAGAAGAGAAAAGAGATGAGACGGAAATGGGGCCGGAGGAGGACATTAAAAATTGGGAAGAAGAGTTTGAGAAAATGGTTAGTGGAGAAAACATTATGGAGGATGCAGAATCGCGTTTAAGTGGAGATGCATCTGAGCTTTGTGAGTCTGCAACGAATCAAATGAGTGGAGGAGAAAAAGAATTAGTCGGAAAAAATTTCTACGAATGGGTGAAACATTTGGCTCCGGTCAAGGATCAGTTCCTCAGGGATTTAAGAGGAAGGCTTAAATCAGGTGAGACGATGCAAGAAGCTGAGGAAGCTTCTAAGGAAGCTGCACAGAAAAGAGTGTCTGATTTAGAAAATAGAGCCGAAGGATCTATAGCTGGAACAGTTAATAAGCTTTTAAATGATATGAATAGCTCTCCTCCCCCCACTACTCAGGTGGAAGAGCTATGGGAAGAAAACAGAGAATCCGCACAGGCTGCTTTTGACAAGAACATGCCGCAGGGAGCTACAGCTGCGGAAGAAAAATGGTTTGATCTTATGCACGAAAAATATCAAACGGAACTCGATAGTGGCAGAACGATGGAAGCAATGCCTGAAAAAGGAAATGAAGATATGCAGCAACTTCAAAACGAATTAGACGAGCAAGGAGTTGACCTGGATGATTTGATTAAGCGTAGTAAAGCTATGAACTTACTCAGATATGCAACAGATAGTAAGTACAGCTCAGGAGATAAATTGAATGTGAGGCTTAGTGGTTTAGATGGAAAAGAATTACTGGATGTTGATTCACTCGTTGAAGCCGAGGAAGTTGGCGCACTTGATATGGCTCTTAAGCCTAAGGGGGAACTTAGTGTTGAAGAAGTAGCACAATGTATAAATGAAACATCGGGGCTTCTAGGAGCTTCAGTTGTTGGCGGCGAAGTTAAGTTCGATAGTAAGATATCGATTGATCAAGGCAAGAAAGCATTTAAGGCGATGCAGAGGAAAAGGCTTATAAAGAGAAATAGTAAGGGATAATTTAAATACTTGCATCCTGGATCCTTCGTATCCCCTCATTCGCCTCAACAGAAAACTTATTCCACTCAAGCGCCTTTTCAAACTGTTCACGGGCTTTATCAGTTTGGTTCTTTTTAAGGTAGAGGTTTCCAAGCTTAGCTCTGGCAATTACATACGAGCCATCAAGCTCAACCGCTTTTTCATAAAATGAGATTGCTTCATCAGATCTTCCTGTTTGTTCAAATAGTGAACCAAGTGAAAAGTAAGGCTCAGGATTATTTGGATCCATATTAATTGCTGTGCGGAATCTTTCCTCCGCGTCAGTCACCTGCCCTGTTGCCGCGTAAACAAATCCTGCGTTCATGTGCAGGAGGGAATGATCCATGTACTTCACTCCTTCGGTTATAACTTTAAATGCTTCTTCAAACTTATTCTGATGCCTGAGGATTGTTGCAAGACCAACGCGAGCTCCGACTGATTCTGGATAAATAGAGAGGGTTCGCCTAAAAACTCCGTCAGGCGTTTTCCATGTATTTGTTTGATTGATTGAGAGGACTATTAGAATAATAATAATAGTTGATCTTGCGATTGGTCGAATGCTTTTATAAATATAAACAAGAACGATTAGAAGCCCAACCATTGGTAAATACGCATAACGATCAACTGCGAAGAATACTAAGTTTGCTTTTCCAATGTTCAGATACGTTGGAGCAAGGGTCACCAAATACCATCCGATTCCAAATGTAATAACTGGATGTTTCTTGAGTGATTTAATAGCAATCATAATTAGAATAATTGCGAGTATAACGCTTGGGAGAATCCGCATATCAGTCAGAGATATGTCTCCTTGAAGTGGATAAATGATAGTCAAATCATTTGGTATCAAGAATTTATATATATAAAAGATTGTGCTTTTGCAGGCGACGAGGATTTTATCGATAAGAGTTACGGATGCGATGACGCGGGCTTTGCCGCCGAGGGCAACTACAACAAAGATCAGAGTTAGGATTAAGTAAGGAACGATTGTAATCGGGCTCGGTTTTCGGGTTCGGGTTCTCAAAAGTAGCCAATGCAGAATTAGAATTCCCAAAAGAGTTACAGCTATAACTTTTGAAAGTAGTGCGAGTAGGAACATTGTGATGCTAAGCCAGTAAGCTTTGCGATTGCCTTTGATGAAGTCCAGATAAAAAGTAAGTGACGCAAAGAAGAAAAGTCCGGAGAGCAAGTCTTTTCTTCCAGCAAGCCACACAACGGCTTCTGTATTTAATGGATGAATGGCAAATATCAAACCACCGAATAATGCAAGCTGTGCTTTTCTTGAGGAACAATTGACAATTGACACTTCGACTCCGCTCAGTACAGGCAATTGACAATTGACATCTTCATTCTCGCTTGCATTGGATTTGTTGGATGCCAAGAGTTGCATCAGTATCCTAGTTACGAGTAGCGCATTTATAATGTGGATCAGAATATTAGTCAGATGATAATTGAATGGAGCAAGTTCACCGATCAGATAATTGAACTGGAAGCTTACGAAAACTAGAGGTATATAAAGTTCAGGATCGTATGTTGTAAAGAAGTGTTTGAGGTTCTCCCAATTAATAGCACGTATCGCCAGATTCTCCACAATCAGAAATGAGTCATCCACAGGTGCAAAGCCATGGAATAGGGAAGCTCCAAAGGCGAGGAATGGGAGGATAATAAAAAGAGGAATCTTCAGTTTTTGCATGGGGATATGATAGCTGATGGCTTAAGCTACACAAATTTGCCATTTTCTGCTATAATTCTAGCTATGGAAACAATTCTCACTCGTACAAATACCTTGGTCAGAGAAGCCGCTTTGCAGGCTTATGAGAAAATGATGGATATTTTCCCCGAAGCCTTGCTTGCGATATTGATAGTATTGGCTGGCTGGATAGTCGCATCTATTTTCTATCGCCTTTGTGTCCAACTTCTTGCTTTCTTTGCAATTGATAAGCTGGTTGCAAAGACTCCTCTCGATAAGATGCTTAAGGGCATTGGAATTCATAAGAGCGCGTCCGGAATACTCGGCCTTCTGGTTTTTTGGCTGACTATCTTGGTTACGTTGATCTTTGCATCAGAAATTCTGAGCTTGGAAAAAGTATCCAATGCACTTGAGGTAGTGACGCGATATATTCCTCAGGTCATCGCGGCATTTTTGATTGTTGTATTTGGAATGCTTCTTGCTAAGTTTTTGCAAACGATTGTAGTCCAATCAATTTCCAAAACGGGTCTTGGATATGAAAGGTCAGTAGGGCGTGCAGTTCAAATGATTGTTTTGGTTTTCGTATTTCTTGCTGCGGTTGAACAGCTTGGATTAAACCTTTCCTTTATTACGACCAATGTACTTATATTCTTCGCAGCCATTTTATTGATCTGCGGTCTTGCAATTGTATTAAGCGCAAGGACTGTTTTGGAGAATGCTCTTCTTTGCCAGCACCTAAAGAGAAACATTGAAGTTGGAAGCGAAATATCCGTTGGTGACGTTAACGGAAAAGTTAAATCATTTACTCTTGCCGGCGTAGTGGTTGAAACTTCTAAAGGTGCAACAGTAGTACCGGCATCTCTCTTCTTTACACAAACATATACAATAAAAAAAGATGATGATTAACAATGTTTTATATGGTTTAGATTCCGTTTTGTCACATGTCACATGTCACAAGACTTGTGACTTGCGACCTGTGACCCCTATCACTTTAATTAATAATCTAAATCATGACTCCTGATATCCGCCCAATCCTCGTCTCGATACCGCACGCCTCGAATAAAATTCCTGAGGAGGTAAAGGATTATATTCAGCTGAGCGAAGAAGATCTTCTGGGTTACACGGATCTGTACACAGATCAGATTTTCACAATCGGGAATGTGTACACGGTTAAGTGCGATACTTCCCGCGTTATTGTCGATGTAAATCGCGCGCCGGATGATATTTCAACAGAGTACAAGCAAGCGGCGGAGGGGGTAACGGTTCATACGACTTGGGACGAGAAAAATGTTTATAAGGAAGAGCCTTCGCAGGAAGTTGTTGATTCGTTGATCAAGAAGTACCACGATCCGTATCATGAAAAAATTGATGAAGTAATTCCGCATGCAAAGTTTTTAATAGATGGACATTCATTCCTGTCAGTCGGTCCAAGCTTAAAAAAAGACAGTGGCAAAGACCGTCCGGATATCAACATTGGAAATGGAAACTACACGTCATGCTCGCGCGACCGAACTGTTTTCTTCCGCGACTTCTTCAAAAACCGAGGATACTCCGTCGAGGTCAATTTTCCCTACTCAGGCAAATATATTCTGGGACACCATTGTCACAGGCGCAGGATTCCTCCATTTCTGGTCCCTGGCATTCAGATAGAGATCAACCAAGGGCTTTACATTAAAAACAACTCATTCGACCCGATTCCTGAAAGGGTTGATGAATTCCATGAGATATTTGAAAAGCTAGTTGACGAGTTCACAGCTAAATTCTGTCCTTGAAAGAACAGTTAGAGAAGTATAGTCTGAGCTTGTTATGGGAAGAGGCTTATCCAACGGCGCAAGGGAATTACCTGCATTTACTGTGCCTCATGCTGAGTACGCTAATTTTCCAAATAGACCAATGCCCTTATCTGAATTTGCTCCTGTTCGCCAAGTAACCGATGAGCAGTATGAAAGAATAGTGAGAATGATGGCGAGTGCCGAAAGGGCAAATGATGGCAATATTTTAAAATCAGGACATAGGTTACAGGGAACAGCGGCATAGTCTGAGCGGTCAAAATCTGCTATAATAGTTTGATGCTTGAGATAAACATTCATATTCACAGACCATTCAGAATCCTTGCAATTCTTGGCGGAACTATTGGTCTGTTCATTGGGCTACAATTGATGGTGAACTCAGGAAAGTTGCCAATGGGAGGTCCTTTGACTGCGTCAGTTCAGAATGCAGAATCAACTATTCAACGTGAACGTCAGGAGATTGCAGTATTGGAAAGACGTGAAGAGATACTCAGATATCAATTAGGCGTTCTTGAAAACGAGAAAGCTGAGTACGGCAAAGACTGGTCAGAAAAACAGCAAAGAGAGTGGCAGGATGCGCGCACGAAGTTACTCATGCTACTTGAAGACAGAAGAGTTTCCGAGGAGTACATAAGAACTGCATTATTTGAAATCAGGGCGGCAGAAATTAGAGCGCTTGCTGCAAGTGGAGATCCAAGCATGCCTCTCAGACTCAGCTGGCCCGTTGAACCCACCGAAGGAATTTCAGCTTTGTTCCATGACGAAGAGTACGAGAAAAGATTCGGACTTACGCATGAGGCAATTGATATTCCGGTTCTACAAAACTCAGAAGTTAGGTCATCTGCGGAAGGAGTTGTGTCAGTTTTGTACGAAGGAGATAGCGGATATCAGTACATCATCATTTCTCATCCGGGTGGTGCGACACTTTACGGACACGTCAGTGAATTCTTAGTCCGCGAAGGTCAGGTGGTTCATCGCGGAGATGTAATTGCACTTAGTGGCGGACGTCCGGGCTCAATGGGTGCAGGTCCGCTTTCAACCGGTCCGCATCTTCATCTGGAAGTTATCAGAGGCGGAGTTCATGTTGATCCGCTGGGATATCTCCCCAAGATCTAGACGGATTGTTCCATTGCAAAATGATCAGTCATTCCTGCAACGAAGTCTTTTACTGCTTCCTCCAAACCGGAATCAGTCTTCTTTTGAATGGCTAGAACTTTATTAGTCGGTTTATCTTTTAGCCCATTGCAAAGCGCAATAATCAGAGCTTTGCCTTCTTCACTCTTGTTTCTGACCTGTGGGCAGAAGTACATACGTTTGGACAAGAACCCTCTAAGCTCATCCAAGTCCTTGCGCATTGAATGTGTTAGGTGAACAAGGGGAGTGACTGCTTTGCTAACATCCTCTAGCGTGTTAATACGCTGGGACGCAAGTTCCTCTGAGGTTGCTTTGTATAGGTCCATTACGCAAACATTGATTATTGAACCGCGCAATGATGTTCCACGTTCAATCGTTAGATCATGTGCTTGCTTCGCCAGAGGTACTGCAAGTATCTCCTCAAGAGTAAAGAGGCCGGCCCTTATTCCATCCTCACAATCATGACCCGTGTATGCAATCTCATCAGCTAAGTTAACTACTTGTGCTTCCAAAGTAGGAGACTTAGAAACAATTGCCTGTGGAAGATCATAAGGCGTTGTGTGTTTGAGAAGTCCTTCCAATATCTCCTGATTAAGGTTAAGCCCTTGGGCAAGCGAAGAATGAGACTCAAGCAAGGTCACAATCCTATGCGACTGTTCATTATGCTCAAACCTTCCTCCAAATTCTTTCATCCACTCATCCAAGCCCTCTTCACCTGCATGGCCGAATGGAGGGTGGCCCAGATCGTGTGCTATTGCTATGCATTCAGTCAGATCCTCGTTAAGTTGAAGTGTACGTGCGATGTCTCGACTGATTTGCACCACTTCCATTGTATGCGTCAGTCTTGTCCTTACATGATCTCCGTGCCCGGCAACGAACACCTGAGTTTTCCCCTTCAGTCTACGAAAAGCTCTGGTGTGTATCAGTCGATCTCGATCTCGTTGAAAAGGAAATCGTGTTTTATCCTCAGGTTCCCTGTGAGCTCTTCCCAGTATTCCTTGATGCGGAATGGCATAGGTCGCTAATAGTTGATTCGAAGCCTGTAATCGTTCTTGGAGTGATAACAAGTGAATAGTGAATAGTTAATAGTGAATAGTTGTCATGAGCTATTATTGTACTCCGACTGTCCACTCTGTCAGCTTCATTAGGGATTATTTATTGATATAATCACTTAGTCTCAGCGACTCGTCAGGGCAGTATACGTTTATCCTCAACGCGCATTACGGGAGGCTAACTCTCCGAGGACCGTGGTCCGAGGATGCGGCCACCCACCTGGAAACAACCAGGAGTAAAGCGTCCCTGCTCAACGGTCGTTTGGACGTAACTTCATCCCCTCTCCCTGACCCTCCCCCAAGGGGGGAGGGAAACTTTGTCATGCTAGACAATCAACTTGAGATTTGCATTTGCAAAGTTCCCTCTCCCTCTCGCCTTCGCGTAGCCGCTACGGCGGAGCGAGGTCGGGAGAGGGTTGGGGAGAGGGGGGATGTTATTTCAAATAACAAACCAAAACATTTGTATGCCCAGCCTTAACTTCCTCACGATCTCCACCCCTGTAAGCCCAGTACTTATCTGGATTACAACTGGTACAGTCAGTCATTCTTTCAATGCGGTCAGCGGAGACTCCAAGGTCAACTAATTGCTTGTCAGCTGCTCCCATTAGATCCACGCAATTGTTTTCATCAAAAAACTTAGGATCAACATTGGGCAATTCATTATTAGGATCAGAAAAGATCGCACACTTCTGGCAGAGCGAGGGGCCGATGCAAACGTAAGACTTAAGTGGATCTGTGATCATAAAAAACTCTGGTATTGCGCCTGCAATAAGTCCTTTCCATCCAACGTGGACTAATCCAACTGTATTTGATTCGGGATTGTAGGCAAGAATTGGCTGACAATCGGCCATTCTGATGCTGAGTATCAGATTTTTTTTGTTAGTCACTAATCCGTCAGCTTGTTCTTCGCGTGAAGTGGGGGAATCAACTTCGATTATCTTGTTGCCATGAACCTGCCACAAACTTGCGACATTATCTCCAACCTGATCGTCACTTGTCACATCATCTTCCTTAGTAAAAAGAGTAACTGATAATTTGTCCTTAAATGGAGTCAGGATTGAAAACGGATCTTTGATCATGACATTTTTTTAATTAACTCAGGTATCTCCTTTATAACATCTTTAGCTCTGTACGCATATCCATCATCATCTTCCAATTCCTCTCCCGCTTTCTTAATTATCTTGGTTGCCAGCACACTTGCTTCAAAAGGATCCATCTTCTGTGCAATAAGTCCCCCAATCAGTCCTGCAAGCACGTCACCTGTTCCTCCAACTGTTAAGCCCGCGTTTCCTCCTTTAATAATCTCAGACTTTCCATCGGAGCCAACTATTTTATCTTCCGGTCCTTTAAGTACGATTACAGCGCCTGAATCATTCGAAGCTTTCTCCAATTCTTTTTCTTTAACTTCCATTCTCTCAAGCTCACCAAGATGAGGAGTTAGGACTGCAGTTTTTCCTTTAACTGATTTGAGTGTCTCCGGTTGAAGTGCGGCTGCGTCCAGAACAAGTGTGCAACTTGCGCCTTCAATAATTTGCATCAGTGCTTTTTTGCTATCTTCATTGGCGTGATCAATGCCGGGTCCAAGAACTGCGCAGTCCATTGTCGCAAGCAAACTTAAAACCGGTTCTATGTCTTCCGCCTGCAAGTCATCCATTTGGAAAGGATAAACTTGAAAATTGAGCGCAGTATCCTTCGCAACATTCTCGTGCCAGTCGGGGAGAGAAAGATAAACCAAGTCAGCCCCGCTTCTTTCGGCTGCAAGGGCGCAAAGCAATGGCGCGCCGTGCATGTGACGCGAACCGCCGATTATTGCAACTTTTCCATTTTCGCCTTTGTGGGAGGTGGGGGAGCGTTTCATGATGGGATGATATATCAAAATGAATAATTAAAAATGAGAAGTGAATAGTTAAAAGTGAATAGTGAATAGTTGGCAAGTAGGAATTAAGATTTACTTAACGATACTCTCGATTTTTTCTCTAAACCTCTCCGCCCTAAATTCTTCAGCTCTTTTCTTAATAGATTCAGAATCGAAATTCATCTCCTCGAATCTATCAATTGCACCTTTAAGAGACTGCACTGTTTGCTCCGAAAAGAATACTCCGGACATATCCTCTGCAATCGTATCCAGAGCTCCTCCTTTCTTAAACGCGATGACAGGAGTTCCTTGAGATTGAGCTTCTAACGGTGCAATACCGGCGTCTTCCTCTTGCGGATAGAGAAGTGCTTTTGAATTCGCATAAATTTCAGGCAACTTTTCATCAGGAACATAACCTAAGAATTCAACAGTCGGTCCTGCCAAGTTCTTTAGTCTCGATTCATCTGGACCTTTGCCTGCGATCATGAGAGGAATGTTATGTTTGTTCGCGCATTCGATTATTAAATCAAATCTTTTATAAGGAACCAGTCTACCCAATGCCAAGTACGCGCTGTTGCGGTTGTCGGTTGTCGGTTGTCGGTTTTCGAAAAATCTGTCGGCTACCGGTGGAAGTATTACAGTAGCATCACGGTTGTAAATTTTCTTAATTCGGTCAGCGACAGTTGTAGAGTTAGCTAAAAATAAATCAACTCTCTTTGCAGTCGTCATATCCCACCTTCTAATCTCATTTAATTTTCTTCTGATTCTTTTCCAAAAGAACTTCGGAATATTCGAATCTTCCAAATACTTCTTTTCCATTTCCCATGCATACCTCATTGGAGTATGGCAGTAACAAATGTGCGTGGCATTGCTTGGAGGAATAATCCCCTTTCCTATTGCGTGCGACGAACTAAGGATCACATCAAACTCATCAAGATCAATCCTCTCCATCTCTCGCGGCATCAGAGGAAGGAGGCATCTGTGATGCTTTCCAAGTAACTTGTACCATTTCTGCAAACGACTGGTCCTTATATCAGCATCGTTCAAAGGTCCTAGATTCCCATGATTTGCAATTGTGGTAAATATTGGGGCATCTGGCCAAAGTTTATGAAACTCGGCGATCACATGCTCAGCGCCTGCGTAGAGGGGGAGCCAGTCGGCAACGATCGCGAGTTTCATTAGTTAGAGTGTACTATTACTACTCACTACCCACTACTCACTTACTTAAAATCTTGAAATAGTGTGTAGTGAGTAGTGGGTAGTAGGCAGATTGGCTATTATAGCTGCATGCTCAAACCACCTCGTCGTCTTCCAAAGCGCTACAACCGCCCTGTTACTCCTATGACGAAGCGTTTGGTAAAGAAGCACAAGAGGAGGCACAAGAAAAGCAGGTGGAAAGATTTCCTACACAAATTCGAACGTAAAGGTCAGAGAGCCCTTAAGTCCTGGTGGCGATCTTGCATGTGGTGGATTTTGATAGCCTTGTTCGGTCTTATACTTCTTGGATTCGGTTTATTAATATTTTCACCGCTTATTCAAGTAAGAGAAGTTAAAGTAGTGCGCTTTGATTCCAGACTGGACATAGAAGAAGTCCAGAAAATTCTAACACCGTTTTTTGGGAAACATCTATTCTTCCTGCCTGCTCATGAAGTAGCAAGCACTCTCGAAGATGCTATAAAAGATCTGGAAGATATAAGTATTTCAAAACTTTATCCTTCTGAATTAAGTGTAAAGATAAAATTGGATCCTCTTATTTCACGCATAAAAATTATAGATCCTGATCAGGAATCAGATCTAACTTCAACTGGAGCAACAGTTGATTACTTAACTGACGAAGGAGTATATGTAATTGTTCCGTTGCCGGAAGATTCGAAATCATTACCTGTCATTGGCATTGTCGATTGGGGAGTTCGTCCCGTCGAAGGCGATGTGCTTGTTGTGCCCAGATTGCTTGAAAGAATGTCGGAAACCGAAAAGGCATTGTCGGAACAATTCGGTCATTCCATCGCAGGTAGGACAGTCTATATACGAGCACAGGAGTATCATCTCCATCTTGATAAGGGGATAGATATTTGGTTTGACATGGTATCGCCCTTGAACGAGCAATTACTGCGTTATCGAACATTCTTAAAAAGTGTCAATACAGAAGAGGTGAAGAAATATATTGATTTGAGAGTGTCGGATAGGGTGGTCTATAAATAAGAAAACAGAAGAAACAGAAGAAGCAGATGAATCAGAGGATATTATTTAGTATTTCTCTTCTGATTCCTCTGTTTCCTCTGGTTCCTAACCTTTGTTGGTAAAATTCTTGACTAATGTGTTATTAGTTACACTAAAATTTAGAATAATCACTTCAACAACTCGTTCACTCCGCCTATTCTACGTCGGATGTATCGCTCAATTATCGCAGCGCTTTTGTTTGGGCTTGTTCCAGTTTCTTTGCCGTCGATGGATGAGGTAGTTCCTGTGATTGAAAATTTGGCTATTTCTCCTCCGTCTGAACCATTGGAAATCGAGAACAGACTTTCTGCCTCCGGAGTTTTGATATTGGATGCTAAAAGTGGACAAAGATTATACGGGAAACAAATTGATGTGCGTCGACCCATGGCGAGCCTTACCAAACTAATGACGGCTATTATTATCCTGGAAAACCATGAACTGGATGAGCTTGTAACCATTCCATACAAAGCTGCTCGAATAGATGGAAACACAGCGTATCTTCCGGTCGGTGAAGACTTTACTGTTAAGGATTTACTCTCGGCTGTATTAATCGCGTCAGCCAACGATGCAGCGTACACGCTTGCAGTTTTTCATAGCGGAACTATTGAAGCTTTTGCCGAAGAGATGAATGCACGAACGGAAGCTTTGGGACTCAAAGACACGCGGTTTAGAAATCCAATCGGATTAGATAGCTTTGAACAATGGTCCACTCCGCAGGACATTGCCTGGCTTGCAGCTTTTGTAATGAGCTACGAAGAACTATTCAAAAAACTTTCTAAGCGTGGTGCTCGCATTAGGAGTGTTCAGGGCAGTTACATAGATTTAGTCCATACTCATGCGCTCATGCATATTAATGGTTCTTCTTTGGATGAAGTGGAGAAAGTGGTAGCCGGAAAAACAGGGACAACAAATGCTGCCAAGGAATGCTTGTTCTCTTTGGTGGATTTCGATGGCAGGTCGTATCTTGTGGTTCTTCTTTATTCTTCACAAAGATATAAGGATATGAAGACAATATTGGATACTATCGAAGAAAAAGTAGAAATAGGAGATAAGACTCATAAAGACGAAAACTTTACATTCGAAATCCGAAATCCGAACCCACTCCGCCAAGGCTTCGAGGGTCAAGAATCCGAAATTAATGTATCATAACTATGATGGCACCCTCGTCCACTGCCCGTTGGCTTTCTGTTCGTGTCCGATTGATTTGCGGACTTGTTTTTATATTAGGTTCACTGTTTCCGCCATACGTACCCAAAGCGGCTCTTGCTCCTCAGGAGGTTTCGATTGCGACTTCACAATTTCTTTTGGTTGAAGAAGGGTTTTTGATGAAATCTGGATCGATATCTCAGCAAGGTTCCAGACGTGCATATGCGGAAGGCATTTTTCATACAGTTAAAGAAGGGGACAGCGTGGAGAAGCTTGCTGATCGTTATGGAATAGCGGCGAACACAGTTCGTTGGGCTAACGACTTGGATACCCAGGGGGTAATGCAGCCCGGAGATGAACTCCTAATACTTCCAGTCGACGGAGTGCTTCACACAGTAAGCAGGGGACAAACTCTTATAGGAATTTCTGAGCTTTATGGAGTTGAACAAGCAGAGATAGTTGCCCAAAATAAAGTCAAAGGAGGATTCATCCTTGCAGGACAGGAGCTAATAATTCCAGGTGCAACTCCAATCATCGGAAAACCTGTAATTATTGCAACTGCAGATCCCCCGCCTACTTCGGATGAGCCGACTCCTGCACCATCAGCTGAACTGTCAGTTCCAACTCCACCTGACGGACCTCCAGAAAAACTTCCAGTAAAACCTTCTAAGCCAACGCGCGATGAAGCTCCAAAGAAATACACTCCAACACCAACAGCAGGTGTTTTGCAAAAACCGTGTTCAGCCGAGTGCTTTATTACTCAGTATTATCGCGCAGGACACTACGCTCTTGATATGCAGGAGAAAGGCGCGGGTCCTATCTATGCGGCGGAAGCAGGTACAGTCATTCGCTCAGGCTATGGATGGAATGGGGGATTTGGAAATGTAATTGAAGTTGATCATGGAAATGATCTAGTTACTCTTTACGCTCACAATAAGGAGCTTTATGTAGAGAAGGGAGACATAGTTAAGCGCGGACAAATGATTGCGTGGATGGGGCGAACAGGACTTGTGTATGGTGCAACTGGAATCCACCTGCACTTCGAGGTAAGACTCAGGGGTATCAAAAAGAATCCGCTTCTGTATGTACAGTAAGTAGTTTTGAGAAATTGAGCTCATTGTAATTATATGGTATAATATTCGTGTATGGCAGAAAGTGAAAGTTCAGACTCAAAGAGAGATTTGACACAGGTAACCGCGCAAGAAATGCTCATTGATCCTGAGCTAGCAACTGAGGTGTTCGTGTTTGCATTTGATTTGTTTGAGAAAGATGACTTTGATGGTGCTCTACCCATTCTAGAGAAAGTAGAGTTCGCACTTCGACAGCAAGGTGATCATCAAAGAGCAGTATTGTGCGTTAGGAGTATTGCTGAATGCTTACTTCATTTGGGTAGATATCCGGAATCTTTCGAAGCTATTGAAAGAGTAGAACAAATTGGATTCGATTGTGAGATGGATCACATAGGTGTTCTTCGCGTTAAGTCTGAAATTTTGCATGCGATGGATAAGAGCACAGAAGCTCGAGAAGTGGATGAAATAATTGGAAGGTTGCAAGGGAGGATTGATAATATGGACGAGAAATAACAATTTATAACCTTTTGGTTGCTAATAGTCAGAGTGCAGTATCACTTAATACAAATTCGGGAGGCGAACATGCCTCCCGTTTTTAGTGATGTGGCGGGTCGTGCTCAATGCTGTTCGAACGTATCGGCATCTAGCTCACGTATGACGCAAGTGCTTCAACAAACTCCGTGTTGATCTTACTTTCATCACCACTCTCCATTGACCAGCAGTTGCTAATGACCAAGTCAACATACGCCCAACCAGCTATTCGTCTTTCATCGTATCCTAAGGCCTCTGCTACAGCTGTGACACGGCTCGGCAATAATTCTGTGGATGTTCGCTTACTCCAGTTGTTGATGATGAAGCGTGATCCATTATATGCAGGATCACCAATGACTCCCTTGGGGTCGATAGCTATCCAGCCTCTATCCTCGTCCGAGAGAATATTGTCATGGTGCAAGTCTCCATGAAGAAGCATGTCTTTTTCTTTAGATCCATTTAGCTCATCAAAGATTTCTTGAGCCTTATCAAGGATCGCAGGGGTGACATTCCCTTTGATGTGCATATTCTTTGTTTGTTCAATCACCTTTGACCAGTCTGCAAGCGAAGGGAGATTGTGTTTCTCTGGAACAGGAACAAGAACGTTTTTAAGTAGTGGAAGAGCTGCACTCGTTGCCTTTGCATCATCT
>PVBE010776603.1_pt1 | contig 15019 bp, 3 predicted proteins | sample 1631181 | NCBI WGS metagenome assembly PVBE01 (sample SAMN08397723, study PRJNA350692) | Marine metagenome, whole genome shotgun sequencing project. | isolation source: water | place: Pacific Ocean | collected 2012-04 | reverse complement strand
CAATATAAGGACAGGTCATCTCATCGTATTCGATGACATAAGATGGTAGAGACACAACCACGAACCCTCTGGCACAAGGTATGAGCTAACGAGAAAGATGATGGCAGTGATCCAAAAGGAAGTTTCTCTGTAAACCCTAACGTTAGCAATATTTTATCGAAAACAATTCCGCATGAATGGGGCGTTGCCGCATCTAAATTCAAGGAACAACACGTGCCCCAATTTTTGGCTGACAGGGCAAGGGAAACTGCAGCGGCTTTAAAAACTGCTGCAGAAAAAAAGGCAAACGAATCGATATTTGGAAGTCCAAGTTTTTCTTTTGATCCGCGTCCTTTAAATATGCCCGAATATGAAGGAAATGCAGTAAATATAAGTGTTGCATTAGGCAAAAACTTCACTTCCCTTCCAATTACCCTAGGAGGGAAAATAGGCCTCTATGGTAATATCACTGATAAGAAAAACAAATCAGATAGGACTGAATCAACTTACGGTTTTCTGTATAGCGATGACACCCTTGCAAATCTTACGGCATCGAATAGCCGTTACATAATGGACTACCATACAGAAAAGCTAGTACCCTATACCAAAAAAACGAATTACCTGGGCATTCCCTATGGATTACCGGATAATTTCTCTCTGTCTGGAGAAAGTCTGGGAGGCAGTTTCCGTTTGTATAGTAAATACGCAGGGCACTTCAGGCCGAACTATCTATATAGCGAGACAGACATTAAGCAGTTCTCTGCTGAGGGAGCTATTGGGCCTTTGAATTTTGGGGTTGGCCTTACTTATGGCACAGGAGAACATACGGTGAAAGCAGGAAAATGGGTAACTAGTCTGGGAGCATATAAATTTGGAGGGGATACCGCTAATTATCCGGCAGATGAATCTTTCTTTTTTCGCTTTGCTGGGGACAAAGGCGGATATATTGACATGGGCGATCCATTTTCTCCCTATAGAGCCGGTATTACAGGAGGAGGCAGCAAGGGCGAAAAATCCTTTGCTGTGAATATTCCTCCTACCTTGCCAGCCTTAATAAATGAGGGCTCGCGTTCTGCACGCTCTACATTTATCGACTACCACACTTTCCAGCAAATGGGAAAGGCTACGGCATCGAATTTTAAATACAATCGCTACACATACGAGGAAAACACTGGAGAAGATGAGCTGGAACTTGCAAACAGAATTGGCGAATTTGCGGTATTCGATCCGAATGGTAACCGTTACCTCTATGGCCTTCCCGTTTACTCGAGGAAAGAAGCCAACCTGAATTATGGGACGAATAACGAGTCGATCATCAGTCATTCCGATTATCTGGTTTATTGGAACAACAATGGCCATCCGAATGATTCAGATACTAAGGTGGGCGAAAAAAGAAAAAATCCCTATGCATCTATGTACCTGCTTACAGGAATCACTACACCTGCTTATGTAGACCTGACAGCCGATGGTATTTCTGCTGATGATTTAGGGGGGTGGACAAAATTTGAATATATATTGCTGCATGGAGGGGAGGTGAATAATGGCGGAAAAGTAAACAGCAACAGTAATGACTGGTATAAATGGCGCACACCCTATACTGGACTGTATTACCAACAGATGGATCAAGCCAACCTGATTGATGACATGGCATCGGTTTCTTACGGAGAAAAAGAAATATACTATCTCGAACAAATAGAGACCAAGTCACATAAAGCCATTTTTTACACTTCAGAAAGACTAGATGGGTTAGATGCCGATATGAGCCAGGCTCATGCTAATGAAAATGCAAGGGGAGACAAAGCACTTAATCGCCTCGACAGCATTGTGCTTTTCAGTAAAGGAGTAGCCGGTACGCTCGACAAAAAGATTAGAAAGGTATGTTTCCAATATGATTATTCTCTCATGCAAGGGGTGCCCAATTCTGATGATGGAACCGGTTCTACAAGTGGTAAGCTGACCTTACGAAAAGTTTGGTTTGAAGACTACGAAGTGGTGGAAGCCAAAATTGAACCCTATGAGTTCAGTTATCAGTATAAAGCTGCAGGCGACTATGCACCGGAGGTAGCTGCAAGATATCCGGATATTGTTAATTACGCTTCGCAGCTCAATGCTAACGAGCAAAACCCGGACTACAACAAATTGAATGTCGACCGTTGGGGTGCGTATCAATACCAGGGCAGTATCCAACATACCAAAAGAAACCCCTGGGTCAACCAGACGCCTGACCTAAGTAGTTTTGATCCGGCAGCGTGGCATCTGAAACAAATCACCCTCCCCTCCAGGGGACAAATTCTGGTGCAATATGAGCAAGGGGATTACTCCTACGTGCAAGATCGGAATGCCATGGCTATGGTTAGCCTTAAAAATTCTTCTGTAGACAATTCAGAGCAACCTCGCTATTACCTAAATGTAAGCGATATCGGAGTAGATGAGCAAGACCCAAGCCAAATGGCGGCTTTGCGCCTGCTAATAGAACAACAGTTTACCGCTGAGAAAGTCTATTTCAAAATGCTCTATCTTCTCAAGAATAAAGTAAATGAAGCGGGTCTCAACAATGATTTCTCAGAGTATATCAAAGGTTATGCGGCTGTAGAGCAAGTGGGCATAGATGGCAATGGTTTATGGATAGATATCGTTGACGGAGGCCACTCTACCCCTAAAGAGGTTTGCCAGGACTTGGTAAAAAAAGAACGGGCTAACAATGTGCCAATTAATCCAAGTGTCCTGGATATCGATAATGACGCTCAAGAGAAAGTGTTGGAGCTTTTTGAAGAGTTTGCGAGTATTTTCTTCGTGCCGAGCCAAACCTGTTCAGATGTAGACTGGACCAACTCCTATTTTCGTGTTCCTGCCTTGCACCCTAAGAAAGGAGGAGCTGTTAGAGTGAAACGATTGCTTCGCTACGATGAAGGCCTGGAAGCTGGCGATGCCAATTTGTATGGAACAGAATATCTGTATCATACCCGGGAAGGGGATCGGCTCATCAGCAATGGTGTCGCTTCTAATGAGCCGGCTGAAGGGCGAGAAGAAAACGCCATCGTAAAACTACAACCGGAAGCCCGGCAAGGCAAGTTTAAATACAAGGCCATTGCCGGAGATGACCTCATGCAGTTGGAGGGACCGATTGGTGAAAGTGTTTATCCCGGAGCAGCCGTGGGCTATTCGAAGGTCACTTCCAAAAATATTTATGATGGAATCACAAATGGCGGATTTCAGGTAGAGGAGTTTTTTACCTATAAAGACAAACCTATCGAATCGAATCATACGGCTGTTCTTCAGAAAAGCGATATCGACAGAACAACATTGGTGTTGTATAATAGCAGCATTCATAATTTATGGGCGAGTCAGGGCTACAATACCAACATCTACAATATTAATGGCAACCCTCGCACAACCGCTACCTATAGTGGTGTATACAACGACACCGCATCTTTTCCTGTTGCAGCCAGAACGGAATTTGAATATTATATAGGTGAACAGATCCCAACCTACAACCAAGGCATTTTCTCCACAGAGCCGTTGGGTCGTGAAACAGAGATTGTATTCGAGTCAAGGAAAATGGAGGAGCACTCTTCCAACACTGTTGCGACCGGTGATGTATCCATTGGATGGTTTGGGTTTTTCCCCATTCCATTTGTAACCGGAGTTCCGATAGTCAGTAAGTCAGAAGCGGAATTGAGAACCCATGTCACCAACAAGGTAACCCGGCACCCCGCTTTTCTAAAAAGAAAAACAACCACGGTTAGCGGTATTACGCAAACAACGGAGAACATTGCATTTGACCCCGCTACCGGTGATCCCGTTATCACTAAAACCTACGATGGTTTTCACGCACTCAACCTGGAACAATCACCAAACCACAAGGGAAACTATAACCAATATGAGTTTCGTGCCACAGATACATATCCCGGGTTGGGCGCAAAATGGCAAAACGAAAGCAAATATATTGAGCTGGATCCCGCGTGCTTATTACCAATAAAACTCAACAATCCTCCAGATCAACCTCTCATGACGATTATTTCGTTGTCCCCTGATTGCAATATTTGTGATTTAATGACCCAACTCTCCCCTGGCGACCTCATTCAGCTCAACGATATCGACAATAATTTTTGGCATGTCGGGGAACAATTTGAGAACAGCATTCTTCTGCATCCTCATGAATTGTATGAATCTGATCCTCTAAACCAGCAAGGTCTGGTTACATCAATACGGGTGATCAAAAGCGGTTATACCAATCAATTGGCTGCCAACAAAGCCAGCCTAACTACCTACGGACAAAGTGGTTATGACCCAACCGTTATTCCTTCTCCTTTTACTCAAAGACAAGCTCTGGTCAACACGCTTAACCTAAATATTGCGGCACAGAATGAGCTTTTTACTATCGATCTTTCGCAGGCTCCCTATGCGGGAATGAATTACTTCTATGCAGAAAACAATAGCGGAGTAGCCGATTTTTGCAAGCCCGGTGGTGGCCAGTCTCCGTCAACAGATGGCTATTTGGGTTTTAACTTCACTCCCGATCATGAAGGTGTGGTGGCGACTATACAACCTCCAATCGCAGACTTGAATGGATGGGTACAAGGCTTGGCGCTCAACCCGAATGCAAAGAGTATCCATTATTACAATAGAGACGCCACAAATGCCAGTTCTTATGGCCGGTTTGAATTAGCAGCCAACGGTAACATTGTTTTCTATGCCAGCAATGGAGACCCCTGCTATCCTCAACTGGTAAAATCCTTAATGAAATGCGATAGTGCATATGCTTACCAACAATGGGATGGTGTTGTCGCATCATCGGCTGGCACTTTGGATGATGAGTGGGATTATGATTTAGACGCCTATGGACTCGGCAACCTATCTGACCACAACGATTATATGTTGGGAAAAAAAGGAAACTGGCGTACCAAGCAAACGCTGGCCTACAATACAGATTTAACCTCTAATCTAGATGGAAACCCATCAGCAAGAAACTACAATACCGGAATTTATGCAGACTTCCTCATGTTTAACTGGGAGGAAGGTTTAGCGAATGACAACACCAACTGGAAAATGATGGAGCAGGCAACAGCTTATTCGCCAGGAGGGAATTTGCTGGAGACCTATGACAATATGGGTATTTACAGTTCACGTAAGTTCGGCTATAACGATAACCTGCCTTATATCGAAGCCAGCAATGCGAGAGAGAACAACATACAATTCGAAAGTTTTGAAAACACCTATGCTATTGGCGGAAACACCTTTTATGAAAATGGACTGCAAACAAACAATGTACCTGGCTTCGCAACAGAAGATGCGTCTCATACCGGAGAACGTTCATTGCAACTATACAATTCAATAGGAGCATTAGATTTCCCCTTAGGGCCCGTCATCTTAAATGATCACATTTTTAGTGAAGGGCTGTTGTTCAGCATGTGGGTGAAACAATTGCCAGTAACAGAATCCATTGGGGGATTTGCACCAGATGCCTACCTTGATCTCAACTCATTGTTTGAGGCTTCGTTATATGTGAATGGCAATCTCTTAACCATGAGTGATTTTGAAGTTGTAGTGAAGACAGGGGAATGGACTTTGTTGGAAAGACGTATTGATCCGATACCGCTAGGTGGTTTATCACTGGGGGACAGCCTCATGCCTAAAATTATCAGAAAGCACCTTTTCCTTGGAATGGACTACCTGTTTTTTGTCGATGATGTTAAAATAGTACCCTTTGATGCAGAAGCCACCTGCTACGTTTATGACAAAGAAACCTTCCAGCCTACCGCTATTCTGGGCAGCAACCATATGGCAATGAAGTACCAATACTCGAAAAATGGCGAGCTCGTCAGAACAACAAAAGAAACAGCGAAGGGATGGATGACAGTAGAAGAAGGACATCGTATACTACCACGGCAGATTCGTTAACGATAACACTAACGCAGTAATTGATTCAATGAACCCGAATTAATGAACAAAAAATGAACAAGAAAATGTACAAGTCTATAATGGTTGCGCTTAAAACAAAACACAATGTCTGCAGTGCCTTATTCTGGTCGCTCTTGTGCTTCTCCTCATTGCTGCCCAACCAATCTCATGCCCAGTTATGGCCCTTTTCTCCTTCGAAAGAAATCAAGTTGATACGCCCTTCTGAGCTTGCTTTACCAATCTACTACAATCACCCAATAGTTGGCCACAGCATTCTTAACAATTCACCTCAATTTAACAAACTGAAACTTAGAAACAACCAACGGGGGTTTAGCTACCAACTACAATGTGATGAGGAGGTGACAAAAGCAGAGCTGGTGATGACACTGGATCTAGGAGAGGACTTTACCTATGGCGGTAACAGTTTCGATGTTAACCTTCAATTCAGAGTCACTGCACACAAATACGTTTTTATACCTATACCCATTTTTCCCTTCTTCCTTCCTTTTTACACCGTACACAAGCATTACTATGTGCAGCCCATGCATATCAACGAAGAAAACCCGGAGCAAAAGGTAAAAATAGACATCACCGATTCCGAGAGTTTTGTGGTAGGCTACTCTTTCAAAAGAATCAATTATCAGGCAACGCCCATCCTACCGTTTTCAAACAGCCCATTGGTAGCTAACGATGTCCGTTTTAGCGCTGAGATAAAAAAACAATATCGTATTCGGGGACAACATATCAATAGTGCTTTTAGCTCAAATGACCATACCACACCCCTCGTTACAATTCACGAAGCAGTGCCTGGCAATCCTATGAATTTGAGCTGGCAATGTCTTTGCGAAATGCCGCTTTATCAGGTGCAGATATTACGCTTGAGAAACAACGACCCCAGTCGTATAATAGATGAACGGAACATTCGTGCTACGGTTGACTGGAATGAAGCCCTCTCTTTCACGACCACCCAAAAGCATGTCTCCCTCACCAATATGGAAGGCCAAGGCTACTACCTATGGCGAGTCAGACCTGTAGGCAACTGGTATGAGGGCACCCTTTCCGATAGCCGAAACTGGGGCGTATGGAGCCACGAAACAGCCCCTTCAGGCGGACAGGTACAATATGCAGGAGGCCACAACAACGGCCACGATTATCTCTTCTATTATACCGATAATGCCGACAACAAAGCCCGCGTTCACAGCAGACAATTCTGGGAAGTCAACGACTTTAACGAGACGGTCAATTATTATAGTGGTCTGCTCAATCCGAGGCAAACCCAAATGAGGCAGCGGTCGAACAACCATGTGTTGTTGAATCATCATCTACAGGACTATATCGGCAGAGCCTCCATGGCTACGCTGCCAGCACCTATCCAAAAATTGGAAACAGACTATGACGAGCAATTTCTTATGCGGGGTAATAACCTGTATACGGCCGATCATTTTGACACCGATGACTTTTATGACGACCCACAACAGATAACCAATGGCCCTTTGGCCGATTACTTCTCCGGAGCATTTGCCGATACCACCATTCCTTCTGCGCAAGGGTATCCTTTCTCCAGATCGCTGCTCTATCAGGATGGTACCGGTCGAGTGAAAGAAACGGGTATGCCGGGTGAATCAATGAGAGTAGGCGGCAACCACACCTCTAAAACATTTATTGCCGGGGTAAACGATGATGAGCTCATACGCGTTTTTGGCGATGAAACGCCCTCAGCCGACAAGATATTGAAGCAGATAACGGTTGATCCCAACAAAGTGGTTACGGTGGAATATGTCAATGATGGGAAAGTGGTAGCTTCTTGTCTTTCCGATGGACTCGACAATGGCGCTATTATCGATCTACCCAACCCCGGCTCATTTTCCACAACAGATACCTTATCAGAAAACCAATATTGGAAGCCCTATGGGGTGCACGCTTCCAAAGAGATGGCTTTCGAAATCCCCACCATGCTGCAGCTAGCCTATCAACTTTTCCCCGACACAACTGGGGTAGAATGCCTGAACTACTGTGCTACCTGCGATTACTTTATTTCCATTATCCTCCATAACCTCGATGATCCAACCCAGACAATAGTGGTTAACCTGAATAAAACCGCCTTCCAGGCTTGCCCAAACGGAGGAGCTTTCTTGCCTTACGATACTTCATTGACTTATGATTTAGATCCCGGAAGGTATAACATTGAAACTCAGGTATCTGCCAACAACCCGATACCCGGCACCAATGGACAAGAGTTTTACGCCTTATACCACCCTCGGCAAGCCGATAGCCTGGCCGAACTGATGATAAAGAACGCGTTGGATAATGTTTTTACGGCAATTGACACCGCTGATTTTGAGGGGCTTTATGATTACCTGGACATCCATGCTGCCTGGGATGGCACCGACAGTATTTATACCTTATCAACACCCTGCTGCGACTTTGAAATACCCCATGTTGAGTGTGAACCATTTACATGTCCGCCTTCAGGGCCAGAATTATGGGCGTATTTCCAAGACAACTGGGATGCAAATTATCAATCAGCATATGACGGAGCTACGGTTGATGGTCAAGGAAAGCTGAATGCTTTCATGAGTTTTATTCTTGCAGGTGATGGAGTGCATAATGCCTTCGGAGAGCACACCCCCTATCAATGGACTGACGTTAATGCCCTGGCCCAAGCGATGCTCAATGACCCATTGGTGCCATACACCTGCGAACAAATATGGTCGTGCTGGATAGGCGTTACCGAAAGTGCCGCTTTTAATATCGCACAGGCTGGGCAAGAAGGTATTCATTACGATCCCTTAGGTCAGTTACTGAATTGCACGGGAAAATATTTCCGGGGTTTTACCGATGGAAATAGCCCATCTCCCAACCACAACACGCACCCTTATGCCTATTTCTATTACGACACTGTAAACAACAGAAACCCTGAATGCGAAACATTACTGTTCTATAATCCGTCAGCTCCCTGGCCTCCCGATAACGACAACCCTCCTTCTACACCTCCAGGGGTACCAGGTTACGATCCTTACGAAAACAGGAAATGGGAGCAATTAGCCAACTGTATTTATGGCCAGAACATTCCTGAAATGGGATTGTATCTGTTAAAGGATAATCTGGAGGCCAAATGCCGGTCTGCTTGTGAATTGCGAGCTTCAAGCTTTCGCGTGGCATTGGTGGAAGCATATCAAGCGGAGGGAAGCCCGGTGGAAGGAGAGGATAACCCGGCAGGGCTTGTTCTTCCTCAAATCTCAATAGCTCAAATCGATTGTGAAGTGCAGATGATCATGGATTATTGCATGGGCAACTGCAACCTAACTATTTTCTATCGTCAACCTCCGGGCGCGCAACAGCTTGGGCCTCATACGCCTAGTGGGCAACTCGTCCCCGGCCAATTATACAAAGTAGAAGCCGCTCCGGGATGCCATATGGTATACAACAATCAAACGTATGCCAGTACTACTCCCCGAGGCGAGTATTTCTTTGCCGGTGAGGAAACCACCTATAGCGCTAGCGATGGATGCACTATAGGTATTGGACAAGACATACAGGTATTGCCTGATCTCAGTCAGATTGATAGCGTGGGTAGCCTGCAGGAGTATAACAATATGTTAAAAGCAATGACCGGGCAATTCGATATAACCATACCCGTGGGAGGAAACTGCACCCCCGGATTTGAATTGTTTGCAGGGGATGCTCGTTCTGAAAGAGGGAATAATCTGGTGTATAATTACGATTTTGAAGATGTTCCTTGTTGCCCGCTGCCGCATAAAATACCGGTTAGCAATTGTCCTCCCGGATGGTCGGCATCTCATGGAGTCCCTATGGTAGATATGGGAGACAATCTTGAACACGGGCAACGGGTGGCCTACATGAAAGCCTATATTGATACGGTGTTCGGCCCAACAGACACAACCATTCGGTCTGCAGGAGATGGAATTTATACCTATGACAACTTCTATTCTGGAACCGTGAATGATCCATGGTATTTAATCGATACCGTTTTATCGGGAGAGTGGTATGAATTAACCTTCGAATTTAAAATTGAAGGTTATGACACCGTCAAAACCAGGGCAAATCTTGATGCGTTGTATTTCGTGTTGGCCGACACATCTTTCGCCAACGACCTGTCGGCAAATGATGGTCCCATCGTGCCTACGGTAAACGGCATACAGGTTTTATTCCGTGAAGGCGATTTAGGAAACACGCATTGGGAAGGCAGAAAAAAGCAATTTCTGGCCGATGGTGATTACAACGTGCTGTATATATACCCTATGCAAAACAGACCCGATACGGCCGCTGTCTTTGTGGACAATATAAAGCTGAAAAGAATGCTGTTAAGTGGGCAATGCGACTCGGTATGTTTCAAATGGAAACCGGTCCCTCAGGTGCCCGACTCTGCCATTATTCCTGTATATTGGGTAGATTGCCGCGATGAACGGGCCGAGTTTTTAACCAACTATATAACCACCCAGGCCGCAGCGTGCAAAGAACAGCTGGTACAGTCCATGCGTGACAGCTATCAAAACAGCTGCGCGGATGCACAAAACATCAACGATCAACTGGTTATCAGTAACGACCTCGGCTATCATCACTATACCCTCAGCTATTACGATCGGTCGGGCAACCTCTCCAAAACCGTTTCTCCGGCAGGGGTAGACAACACAGCCCTCAACAGAATGCAGCACCCGGTTCATTCTTTCGAAACAAAATACCGGTACAACAGTTTTGGACAACTCATAGAAACCAACACGCCCGATGGGGGAAACGTTAAGGTCTGGTATAACAACCTCGATCAACTCCGGTTTTCTCAAACAGCTCAGCAGCTGGCCGATGGCACCTATAGTTTTATTAAATACGACCGGCTGGGCAGAGTCATAGAATCAGGCGAAACAACACAAGACATCCTCACGTTCTACCTCGATGAAAGGATTGACGATACCACTTTTCCGGATATTCTAAATTTAAGAATCTCCTATACGGAGAACCATTATTCTATGGATAACCACCCCGTGGCATACTATTTTGGGATGGTTAATGGCAGACCGCAAAGCAACACCAGAAACAGGTTAAGTTACACTACCAACAAGTATGGATTTAAGCGATATTACAGCTATTATCCTGACGGTCTGCTGGAGTGGATGATTATGGACGTTCCAGATGTGGATAACACCTCCATCAACGACCATCAGCTTAAACGTTTACGTTATACCTACGATCATGTAACGGGCCAGGTAAAAGAAATCTTTTACAACGAAAAGGAAGAAGATCGCTTTTTTACCCGTTATGTCTACGATGAAGACGGACGAATGAAAGAGGTATATACCTCTACCGATTCTGTCTACTGGGAAAGAGAAACCGCTTATGAATATGCCACCAATGGAACGCTTAAGCGCAGGGAAATAGGGGAGGACAATCTGCAGGGTGTGGATTATGTAAACACCCTTTGGGGTTGGACAAAGACCATTAACCACCCGGGCCTCCAACAACATGATCCGGGAGGAGATGGCCTGGCCGGTTCTGCAAACAGCCACTTTGCCCCCGATGAGTTTGGAATGGCGCTGTCATTTTTTGATGATGATTTCGTTCGTACGGGTGGATCTGTATTTAGCAACGATCATCCGTTGATTCTCACCCCTACGGTTAATTTCTTCAATGGATTGATTGCTGCCAACACCAGCCAAACCAACTACCAGGCCGGCAATCCTTTTGAAAAAATAACGGCCTATACCTACAATTATGATGTGCTCGGCAGGTTGAAACTTGCCAAAACCAAACATCGCGAGGGACACCACTGGATGCAATCGCTGAGTTATAACGGGTTTTACAACTACGATGCTAATGGCAACCTCAACGGGCTCGACCGCTATGCCAATAACGGGGTAAAAATGGATGACCTCGATTATCAATATTTGGCGAACACCAATAAACTGCGCCATATAGATGATCTGGTAGCATCGGCTTCTTTTCCGATCGATATCGATGATCAAAATATGGACAACTACAACTACGATCTGGATGGACGGCTCGTAGCAGATGCAGCGGAAGATATACTCAACATAGATTGGTCGGCCAGCGGCAAAATAACAGAAATCAACAGGGTGCTTGGCGGAGGAGAAGACCTCATTTTTGAATATGACGATCAGGACAACCGTTTGTCTAAAAAAGTGTTACATACACCGGGTAACACGACCACCACCCATTACGTGCGCGATGAAAAGGGAAGCCCGTTAGCCATATATAAACAACAGGGCGACAGCACCTGGCTGCAAGAAATACCCATATATGGAGATGGACGAATTGGTACTTACACCCGGAACCAGGTGGTGAACTCAAACCCCTATGGTGACCTTGTGTGCGGACCCAATGGCAGTGTGTTTACCTCTCCGCAACAGAACAATCAAGTAGGCTTCGGAACCATGGTAGGAGCAGGAGAAGTAGACATAGAAATTACGATCCATACCGATAATTTTGGCTCCGAAACTAGCTGGGACCTGGTGAATACAGTTACCAGCATGACGCTTGAAACGGGAGGAAGTTATGCCAACAATACAACCTATTTCAAAACGGTAACCGTTCCCAACGGAACCGAGGCCGAGTTCACTATTTATGACTTATTTGGCGATGGAATATGCTGCTCGCAGGGTTTTGGTTTCTATTTGGTAGTTGTGAACGGAGATACGGTGGCTTCTGGCGGGAACTTCACTGCCTATGAAGCAACCACATTTACCGTTTCCAACAACACACAATATCCGGCTATTTATGGCAACACCCTTCCGGCAGCCAAACACCAGCTGCTTTACACCAGCGCTGAACTGCAAGCGGCAGGGGTTACCGCGGGAACCATAACACGTATCGGCTTTGATGTAGCCGCGGTAAATGGCACTTCCGTCTATGAGAACTTCACCATTAAAATGGGGTGCACGCAGGTAACCGAATTGACGGGCATGCTAACCGATGTATCTACCGTAGTGTCTCCGTCAAACGCTTATCTTAACATGGGCTGGAACATGTATACACTCGACACTCCCTATGACTGGGATGGGTCATCGAACCTGCTGATAGAGGTATGTTTCACCAACCCGGGTTCTTCAGAAAACAGCCATACGGTAAACACCGAAACCTCATTTAATTCTGTGGTTTACGACCTCAGCGTAGGACCTACGGTTTGTAACAGCACCAACCACTGGGACATTGAAAAAGTGCGACCCAACCTGGTGTTGCGTTACGCACCTCTTTTCTACGATGGGGTGAAGTATATCCGAAGTATAGGCAATAGGCGCTACGAGCTCAACGATCACCTCGGCAATACCCGTGTGGTGATATCAGACGTAAAACTGGCCGACCGTTCCGGAGCCGAGCCGGAATATAGTGCCGATGTACTCAACTATGCCCATTACTATCCCTATGGATCGGCCATGCCCGAAAGGCAGTTCGAAACCGAACACTACAGGTATGGGTTCAACGGAAAAGAAAAAGACGATGAAATAAAAGGGCAGGGCAACAGCTACGATTTTCATGCCCGGCTATACGACCCACGGGTGGGCCGATGGTTAAGTACCGACCCCATGCAAAGTAAATTCCCCGCGTGGAGCCCCTATAATTTTGCCGTAGACAACCCCGTAATGTTTGTCGATCCGGATGGGGAAAGTCCAATTTCTATTTTTGCTAAAGCTGTTGCAAAATCAGGTCTTAAAAAAGCGGCAAAAGAAAGCATAGAAAAGATGATATATATACGCCTAAAAGCTTATATGTCTAAAAGTTGGGCTAAACAACTTGGTAAAGACGCATTAGATGCTATTGATTTAGCTACTTCAACAGCTTGGTGGGAATACGTAATAGAATTTATACCAATTGCAGGAGATGCCTATGGAGCTAAAACATTAGGAGAACAAGGATATAATGTTTACAAAATAGTTCAGAAGTTTAAAAGTGTTGGAAAGTGGGCAAGTAAAGCAGCAGGTAAGGCTTGGAAAAGATTAGGGCCAAATAAACTTTTTGGAAAAGGAGCAGATAAAGTTGCCACTTTTAGCAAAAAATTTAATAATCAAGGAAGCCATTTAACAGAAAGTGATTTAGCAGGGGCAGTTAAAGAAATCTATGGATTAAAGAGTGGAGTTAAAGCAAATGGAACTGCATATCAACATTTAAAAGAGGTTCAAGATGCTCTTGGAGGAATGAAAACTCAAATGAATTCACTCAAAGAACAAATTAGGAAAGGAGCGTTTGAAGGAGATGCGTTAAAATCTGCACAAGGGATATTTAATGATGTATCGAAACAATATAATGAAATTTCAAATACTATGAATAGTGCAAAAAAAGCTGTAAAAAATTTATAACAAATTATTAAAATGATAAATAAAAGTATTAGTGAGTTGGAAAATTGGAAGTGGAAAAATGAAATCCCAACAAGAGAAACACATAGCGGAACAGAATGCCGTTTCTATGAATTACATAAAATTCCATTATTAAAACTTGACTTATCGGATATGCGTTTTTTAATTGGACAAAATACTGGTTTAGAATATTTAGTTCCTTATGCTATTGACAAATTGAAAGATGATATTTTTATAGAAGCAGAATATTATCAAGGAGACTTATTTTGCGCATTAGCTTCAATAAATAACGAGCCTAATTACTGGAGTAGCCATAAGAAGAAAAAACAACAACTAATAGACCTTTATTCAGAACAGAAAAGAAGTTTAGGAACAATAGAAGAAGAAGAAATAATCCAAAAAATAAAAGAAGCATACAAAGAATTTGTAGCAAAGTAATTTAAGTGGAAGAAAATAGTATATCAGAAGATTTTGAAAGAGAACTGTCTAAATTTAAGGATAATGGTATTCTATCAGCAGAATACATAAAAAAGAAACGTATAATCTATTTCGTCAGAACTGCTATTGCAACAACTCTTTTTTTTGTTTTTTGGAAGTATCAATGGGTAAGGTGGTCATTGATAATTTACATTCCTCTTAATCTGTTTTCTTTGGTTTCAATTTTTGGTTTCAATTTTTTCTTAAAAAAGAAGATGAAAAGGGTTGAAAAAGTAATCAAAGAAGCTGAAATTAAAAGCTAAATTAAAAAGTTATTAATACTCACTTTTTTCGCCCTCAACCCCTTATTCTGCTTTGCTTTTCCTTCTCTTTTTCAT
>PVBE010669503.1_pt1 | contig 15019 bp, 18 predicted proteins | sample 1631181 | NCBI WGS metagenome assembly PVBE01 (sample SAMN08397723, study PRJNA350692) | Marine metagenome, whole genome shotgun sequencing project. | isolation source: water | place: Pacific Ocean | collected 2012-04 | reverse complement strand
CTCAAGGTCGATATTCGCGCCGGCACGATCATAGGCGCCGAACCCTATCCACAAGCACGCCGGCCCGCCTATAAGCTATGGCTCAATTTCGGCGCCGAGATTGGCGAGCGCAAGACCTCGGCCCAACTAACGGGAAACTATAGCTGCACCGATTTACTCGGGCGCCAGGTCGCCGCCGTGGTCAATTTTCCAGCTAAGCAGATCGGCACGTTTATGTCCGAAGTTCTGGTGCTTGGTTTTCCCGGAGAAGACGGCGAGGTCGTGCTGATCGCCCCGGATCAAACGGTTGCCAACGGCGCACGGCTGTTTTAACGCCCGCTAAACCGGCAGACGCAATACCGCGCGCAAGCCGCCCAAGGCGCTTTCCTGCAGCATGATATCGCCGCCATGGCCGCGCGCGACATCGCGCGCGATGGCGAGGCCAAGGCCGGTGCCGGCATAATTTGGATTGCGCGAATTATCGAGGCGGTAAAACGGCTTGAACACGTCCTCAACGCTTTCGGGTGGAATGCCGGGGCCGTCATCCTCGACCGCAACTTCCACGCTCTCACCGACGCGCCGCGCGTAAATCTCGACCTGTTCGCCGTAACGCTGGGCGTTGTCGATCAGGTTGGTCAGGCAGCGCTTGATGGCGTTGGGCCGGAGCGGCAGGGTCAAGGCCGGCTCGGCGTCAAGCCTGAGCACCGTGCCGTTGCGCCGCGCACCATCGACAATATCGCCGAGCAGTTCCGACAGGTCCGCCGGCACCGGCGCCTCACCGCCCTGGCCGCGCGCGAAGGCAAGATATTCGTCGATCATCTTTTCCATTTCGGCGATGTCGGATTCAAGGTCGGATATTTCGGTGTCCGCATCCGGACTCGATTCACGCAGCATGGTCAATTGCAGCTTGATGCGGGTGAGCGGCGTGCGCAGATCGTGCGAGACGCCGGCGAGCATTTCCGTGCGTTGATCGATGTGACGCGCAATGCGCTCGCGCATATCGAGAAAGGCCGCCGCGGCCTGGCGAATTTCGCTCGCGCCACCGGGCTTGAAATCGACCGCTTCCCGGCCTTTGCCGAATGCCTCGGCCGCCCTGGCGAGGCGGCGAATCGGCTGAATTTGATTGCGCAGAAAGAAAATCGCAATCGCCGTCACGACAAGCGCGGTGCCCACCATCCACAGGACAAAAATATTGACCGTGGTGGAAAACATGCGTTTTCGCGGCGTCAGGATATTGAGGACGCCCTCTTTTAATTCGATGCGGATGGCAATATTTCTGTCATCGCGCCGCGTATCGATATGAAACGGAATGACCAACCGCTCCGACAGCGCATGGTGCAACAACCGATCCATTTTGCGGCTTATCGCCGGCGCCTCATCGGGCAGATGAGCGCCTTTTTCGAAAACCGCGTTTATTTGCATTTCGCGGTGCGCCGCGCGCACAGTCCATTCGCGGAACTCGTCTTCGGGAAATTTCTGCATTGTGCGTATGACATAAACGATGTCGCCGGTCAGGCCGAGCGCCAGGCGCCGGCTCACCGTATCCCAGTGGCGCTCGTAAAAGATGTAGGCGACAACGCCCTGCAACAGCACCATCGGAATCAGCAGGATCAGGAGAGAGCGCCAGAACAGACCTTTGGGCGTCAAATGCTTGAGTAAACTTGTACGTGCCGCCGCCATGCCTACTCCTAATCCGGACGCAGGGCGTAACCTTCGCCCCATACTGTGCAGAGATAGCGCGGGCTGCGCGGGTCGGCTTCGATCTTGCGGCGCAGACGGGTTATTTGCACATCGATGGCGCGGCCGCTCGAATCGATGCCGCTTTGTTGGCATAGCTCGTCACGGCTGAGCGTCACACCGGGTTGGCTGACAAACAGGGTTAAGAGCTGGGCTTCGGTGTGGGTCAGGCGCACCCTCTCACCGTCCTGGGTCAGCTCGCCGCGAGACGGGTGAAATTCAAAAGCGCCGATTTTTACCGCGGATTCGATGGCCAGCGGCGGCACCGCCTGGGTACGGCGCAAAATAGTTGCGATTCGCAGCAACAGCTCTCGCGGCTCAAACGGCTTGGTCAAATAATCGTCGGCGCCGCTCTCCAGGCCGGCAATGCGATCCTCCGCCTCGCCCATTGCCGTCAACAACAGGATCGGCACCGGCAAACGCTCACGCAGGCGGCGCGTCAGCGCGACACCGTTTTCGCCAGGCATCATGACGTCGAGCACGAGCAGGTCGAAGGTCAGGCCGCGCAGCTTCGCCTCTGCGTCCGCGGCGTTTTCCGCCGTGGTCACCCGGTAGCCGTTTTCGCTTAAATATCGCCGCAGCAGCTTGCGCAGGCGATCATCGTCATCGACCACCATGATATGCGGTGCTTCGCCATCAAGTGCTTGCGTCTGATCCCGGTTCATACTGCCAGTATAGGCTAAGCATCATCCGATATGCCAAAAGGCTTGGCGCCGGAATTCCTCAGCGATTCTTTTCGAAGTGCCGGCGGTCCGTCTCGTCGATGATGCCGAGCAGGACCTTACGGTAGCCGGCCACCGCATCGCCGCCGGCGGCCCGGTAGGCTGCGCCGATGCGGGCACGCTGGACCTCGGACAGGCGGTACTCAAGTTCGACGCCCTTGTCGGTCAGCTTGAGCAGGCGGCGGCGGCGATCCTCTTCGGCCTTTTGCACCGAGACGAACCCGTCATCCACCAACTGGCTGAGCACGCGCGATAGGCTTTGTTTGGTAATACGCAAAATGGCCAACAGTTCGGCCACCGAGATCGATGGGCTGCGGGCGACAAAATAGATCACCCGGTGGTGCGCCCGGCCGAATCCATAGGTGGCGAGGATCGTGTCGCACTCCGCCGTGAAATCGCGGTAGGCGTAAAACAACAGCTCAATCCCCTGATGCAGCTCATCATGGCGCAGGAAAAGAGGATTGGGTCCGGATTTTATGTCAGTCATGTTGACTTATATGCCGTGCGATGATACCCAACGCAACCGCTTTCGACATTGGTAAAGCGAATTAATGTTGGGGCGAAGCAATTTAATTCGGGGATTGAGCGTAAATGGCGGACCTAATTCCTTTTGATGACCGCGACGGCGTAATTTGGTTCGACGGCGAAATGGTGCCGTGGCGCGACGCCCAGGTTCATGTTCTCAGCCATGCGCTGCACTATGCGAGTTGCGTATTCGAGGGCGAGCGCGCCTATTCGGGCCGTATCTTCAAATTGAGCGAGCACACCGAGCGGTTGTTTGATTCCGCCGCCCAGCTCGATATGGAAATCCCCTATACGCCGGCGGAAATTGACACCGCCTGCAATGAGTTGATCAAGCGTCAGGAAATTGTCGATGGTTATGTCCGCCCTGTTGTCTGGCGCGGCAGCGAGATGATGGGTGTCTCGGCCCAGGCCGCCAAGACTCATGTCGCAATCGCCACCTGGCCGTGGCCTAATCTGTTCGGCGATGACCGGCTCGATAGCGGCATCCGCATGAAGACCTCAAAATGGCGCCGGCCCGCGCCCAACACGGCGCCGGTTAAGGCGAAGGCGGCCGGGCTTTACATGATCTGCACCCTGTCGCGCCATTCGGTCGAGCCCGAGGGCTATGACGACGCGTTGATGCTCGATTGGCGCGGCCAAGTCGCCGAATCGACCGGGGCAAATATCTTTCTCGTGCAGGATGGTGTGATCCACACGCCGACGCCGGATTGTTTCCTCGACGGCATCACGCGCCGTACCGTCATGGCGCTCGCGAGAGAGCGCGGTCATGAAGTGATTGAGCGCGTTATCATGCCGGAAGACCTGGCCCACGCGGATGAAGTATTTTTAACCGGTACGGCCGCAGAGGTTACCCCGGTCGGCGAAATCGACGAGCATAGCTATCAGATCGGCCCGGTCACTCGCCAATTGATGGACGATTACGAAGCCGCCGTGCGCGCAGGAGATTAAGGCCGGTTGGCTTATTTTTTAGCTGCCCACTTTTCCACCGCCTGATCGTCGGCGGCGCGCGCTTCGACCCATTCCTTACCACTCGCGCGCTCTTCCAGTTTCCAGAACGGGGCGCTGGTTTTCAGCCAGTCGATGAGAAAGGCGCAAGCCTCCAATGCCGCTTGGCGGTGTGACGAGGCGGTGATCACCATGACGATGCGCTCGCCCGGCTCGAGACGGCCGTAGCGGTGAATGATCAGGCAATCCTCGAGCGGCCAGCGCGTGCGCGCCTCGGCCTCGATTTCAGCCAGCTTCTTTTGCGTCATGCCGGGGTAATGTTCGAGCGTCATGGCGCCGATTTTGTCATCACCGGCGCCACCCCTGACCAGACCGACGAAAGATGCCAGCGCGCCGACATCGTTACCGCCCATGGCCGCCATCTCGGCGCCGACATCAAAATCCTCAGCCTGGACACGGATCATGCGGGCGTCCTCAGCCGCCGGTGACGGGCGGGAATACCGCCACTTCATCGCCGTCGGTCAAGGGATAGTCGAGCCCGGCAAAATCTTGATTGACGGCAAAGCGGACGACGGCCAAATCGGCCAGCGCTTCTTCATAGCCGGGGCCGCAGCTTTTCAGCCAGGTCACCAATGCGCCCAGCGTAGCGACATCGTCGGGCAGCGTAATGTCCTCCTCAGCGATGCCGATTTTTTGTTTGATCCAGGCAAAGTAAAGCAGTTTCAAGGGGCTATCCTCAGCGCATTAATTCGTTGAAGGGGAGAAAATCGACGGTCATGCCCGGCGCCACCTCGCTGACATCTTCGCCGAGCTCGATCAGACCATCGGCGAACACGGCGGAAGACAGGATTCCGGCGCCGTCATGGCGGTATTTTTCCGCCGTCACGCTACCATCGTCAAGCGTGCGCAGGCGTGCGCGCAGCCATTCGCGCCGGCCGGTTTTTTTCTTATATTCGAAATCCGCCTGGACGTGAAAATAGCGCGGCTCGATATCGGCGGCACCAGCCAGGCGCAGCAGCAGCGGGCGGGCAAAGCGCAGGAATGTCACCATCACCGCGACCGGATTGCCCGGCAGGCCGACAAACGGCACATGGCCGATCTGACCAAGCGCAATCGGGCGGCCCGGGCGGATGGCGAGGCGCCAGAAGTTGAGGTGGCCGAGCGCTTCGACCGCCGTCTTGATATGGTCCTCCTCGCCGGTCGAGACGCCGCCTGAGGTTATCAGGACGTCGTGTTTTTGTGAGGCGTCGTCGAGCGCGCCCTGCACCGCATCGAGCCGGTCGGGCAGAATACCCAGGTCACTTACCTCGCAGCCAAGCGCCTCAACGAGGCCAATGACCATCAACCGGTTGGCGTCATAAATACCGCCCGGCGGCAGTGTTTTCCCTGGCTCGAACACTTCGTCTCCGCTCGAAAATACGGCAACCCGGAGCGGCCGGTAAACCTCGAGCGTGGTCCGCCCAACCGATGCGGCAAGGCCGATATCCTGTGGTTTCAGACGCCGCCCGGCATTCAGGATCGTCGCACCGCACTCAATGTCCTCGCCGGCAAAGCGGCGATTGGCACCGCGCTTTATGCCCGGTGGAATGGTGACGACGCCGTTTTCCTCGCGGCAATCCTCCTGCATCAAGACCGTTTCCGGCCCGTCTTCGCCGTCTTCGCCGCCCGGCATCGGCGCGCCGGTAAAGATGCGAATAGCGGCACCGCGCGCTGCCGAGTGGCCGAGCGGTTGGCCCGCCGGGATGCGCTCGTGCCACGGCAGACTGGTATCCGCGTCCTGATTGAGGTCGTCGAAATAGACCGCCCAGCCATCGACAGCGGCATTGTCATGCGGCGGTACATTCAGTTCGGAGAGCACGTCGCGCGCCAGAATACGGCCTTGCGCTTCAGCCAAGGGGCGCTCTTCCGGCTCGGCAACGGTGCGTGCGCTATCGCCGAGGCGCGCCAACGCATCCGCTGTGGTCATCAGCTCTCCGCCGAAGGCAAAACAATCGTCACTCAGTTGGGCCATGCGCCTGCTCCGTTTTGTTCCGGTTCTGCTCGCCGGGTTGAAATTTTTTCCCGCCGAGTTTGCTATAGGCCATAACAAAATCCGCAACAGCGGGAATATCGTTTAAATCCAGCAATACAATATCACGCCGCTCCGGCATGTCGTCGGGTTTGCTGCTGTCGCTCGCCACCGCCACGACCCACTCATCCTCGGCGGCCAGAAGCGGCAGCGCCGCCGCCGCGCGGTGGACTTCCAGCTTGGCATGCGCATGGCGTTTAAAACCCTCGATCAGAAGCAAATCAACATCGCAAAAGCGCCTATAGAGTTCTTCCAGCGGCGGTTCCGGCGTGTCGCGCAGTTCATGTAACAACGCCCAGCGCCGGTCGGATACATAGAGCACTTCATTTGCGCCCGCCTCACGCCATTCGGATACGTCATGGCCGGGCGCAAAGAGATCAAAACCGTGATGGGTGTATTTCATCGTTGCGGCGGTTAGGCCGCGCGCACACAGTTCGGGCAGCAAGCGACGCAACAGGGTCGTCTTGCCGCTGCCGCTCCAGCCGGCGATGCCGAAAATGCGCATATCCCTGGCCATTTTAGAGGGCCGCCCATTGGCGCGCGACTGCGCGCAGATAAAAACCGGCGCTGAGCCAGCTCAGTGCCGCGGCAAGCCACAACAACCCCTCGCCGGCATGCCCGAGCAGCTCGGCAAGTGCCGCGAAAGCGGGCGCGATGAGCAACACAGCGATGGCCGTCATTTGGCTCGCCGTTTTCCATTTGCCGAGGTGGCTAACCGGCAGGCTGATGCGCCCGGCCAGGCCCTCGCGCAGGCCGGAAATCATCAGTTCGCGGCAGAGGATGGCGACCACCGGGATTACCGGCGCATCATATTGCACCGCCAGCATGACCAGGGCCGAGGCAACGATCAGCTTATCTGCGATGGGGTCGAGAATGCGGCCGAATTCGCTCGTCTGATTGAGCCGCCGCGCCAGCCAGCCATCGAAGAAATCGGTTACGGCGGCGAAGGCGAACAGGCCAAAGGTCGCCCAGGCCGCTATCTCCTGTGGCAAATAAAACAGGCCAATAAAGGGCGGGATCAGGGCGATGCGGCCGACCGTCAATATGTTTGGAAAGGTCGTCATGATTACTCGAGAACCCTACCAGATCAGGCGTTGGCGTGGAAATGGTCATAGATGATTTGCGCCAGCGCCTTCGAAATACCACGCACCTGTTCAAGATCGGCCAGCCCGGCCTGCGACACGCCGCGTGACGAGCCAAAATGGTGCAACAGCGCTTTTTTACGCCCGGGGCCGACGCCCGGGATACTATCGAGCTGCGAGCGCGATACCTTTTGCGCCCGCTTGGCACGGTGCGTCCCGATGGCGAAGCGATGCGCTTCATCGCGTAAGCGCTGGATAAAATAGAGCACCGGATCGCGCCGCTCCAACGAGATCGGCGCCTGCTCAGGGAGAAAAATACGCTCAAGCCCGGCATTTCTGTCGGGCCCCTTGGCGACCGCGGCCAGGGCGACGTCGCTGATGCCCAGCTCGGCGAATATTTCACCGACGGCACTGAGCTGCCCGGCGCCGCCATCGATCAGGATCAGGTCCGGCCAGGCGCCTTGATCGCGCTCCGGATCTTCTTTCAGCAGGCGTGAAAACCGCCGGCTGAGGACCTCACGCATCATACCGAAATCGTCTCCCGCGGTGATACCGCCTTCAGCCGGGGGCAAGGCGTCGCTCTTGATATTGAATTTGCGATAGCCCTTTTTATTGAATCCCTCTGGCCCGGCGGCAATCATGGCGCCGACCGCATTGGTGCCGGAAATGTGGCTGTTGTCATAAACTTCGATGCGCTCGGGCACCGTATCCAGCGCGAGCTTCTCAGCCAGGCCCTCCAAGAGCTTTCTCTGCGCCGCGCTCTCGGAGAAGCGCCGCGCCAATGCTTCGCGCGCATTGCGCTCAGCATCGATGATCATACGCGCCTTGTCGCCCCGGCTCGGGCGGTGAATATGAACGCGTCGCTCGGCCTTGAGTGAGAGCGCCTGTTCCACCAAACCCATCTCCTCGAGTTGATGATTGACGAGCAAGAGCGGCGGCACCGCCCGGTTGCTGTAGAATTGACCGATAAAGGCAAACAGCACGTCGGCGGCGGCGGCATCCTTCTGGTGGCGCGGATAATAGGCCCGATTGCCATAATTCTGGCCGCTGCGGAAAAAGAATATCTGGACGCAGGATTGCCCGCCATTTTGGTGCACCGCGATCACGTCGGCGTCCTTAAGCGTGTGCAGGTTGATGCCTTGGCGCGCCTGAATATGGGCGAGTGCGCGGATACGGTCGCGGTAGGCGGCGGCAGTCTCGAATTCGAGCGCGTCGCTCGCCGCCGTCAGGCGCTCGGTCAGGCGGGCGTGGATATTCCGGCTGCGGCCGGAGAGAAACTCGCGCGCCTCGTCGACCAAGGTGGCATAGCCATCGGCGCCGATGCGGCCAACGCAGGGCGCGACACAGCGTTTGATCTGGTGTTGCAGGCAGGGCCGGGTGCGGCTGGCAAAAATCGAATCGGAGCAGGAGCGCAGCGGAAAGGCGCGGTGCAGGGCGTTGACTGTTTGATTGACCGCGCCGGCGGAGGCAAAGGGGCCGAAATATTCTCCTTCGGCGCTCTTTGCGCCTCTGTATTTGGTGATGCGCGGATAGGCGTGGCCACCGGCGATGAGAATAAAGGGGAATGATTTATCGTCTTTCAGAACGATATTGTAGTAGGGCTTGAGACGCTTGATCAGGTTACTTTCAAGCAGTAGCGCCTCGACCTCGCTCTTGGTCGTCACCACTTCGACACTGGCGGTGCCGGCGACCATGCGTTGCAAGCGGTGCGGCAGCGCGGCGACATTGGTGTAGCTGGTCACCCGCTTCTTGAGATTTCTTGCCTTGCCGACATAGAGCGGATCACCCGCTGCATTGAGCATACGGTAGACGCCGGGACTGCCGGGCATGATTGCGACGGCCTTGCGCAACGTCTCGAGGCCGGCCACAAGGCTTGTCGCAAGCGAAGGTGCCATGGGCGAAACTTTCTTGCCTTTGTTCGCCTCGAATGTGGTGTCGCTAGCCATCAATTTCCAATCCACAGCGTGCCGGAATGGCCGGTGAAATGCTAATTTTCGCCAATACTCAAATTGAAGAATATCCTGATGCAAGCGTGCAAACACTATCGATTCAAGCAGTTGACGTGCAAACTTGGCGTTGGCAGCAAAGTCTTTTGGCCGCTATCCACCAAATATGTGGATAACCCTGTGCGACGATGCCGCTGTTTCGCGCGGAATTCAGACAATCCAATGTCTTAATACGGTTTGCCTTATTTTTGTGCAGTTATCATAATGCTTTGATAATTAAGGTTTTATCATTAATAAATAGTTTACCTTGATTTTTTGGAAATTTCCCCGCCTATGCTACATAGTTTAGCCTCATTCTCTAGGCTGATGTGAACAGTTTTCACAATAGGAGAGTTATTTAGCGTCAAATAGAGCGCGTGGTGCACAAAATGTATTGCTTAAATAGCCATAATAATGCACGGGTCTCGCCGGTTGCACCCAAATCAATGCGACATCAGCACCGGGACGGTCATCAATTCGAGAATTTGTTGGTAGGCGCCGCCCAAAATGAACTCGCGAATACGCGAATGGCCATAGGCTCCCATCACGATCATGTCCGCATTCAAATCGGCGGCTTCCGACAGCAAAAGATCGCCCACCGATACATCCCCGGAAACGGTTCGAACCGCTTCCGTGCTGACGCCGTGCCGCGCAATCAGGTTTGAGATATCGAAACCGGCAATGTAATCCGCGCGGCGCGGGTTGATGCTCAGCACCGAAACCAGCTCGGCCCGCTTGAGGAAAGACATAGCCCAAGCCAGTCGGCGGCCTCCCTGTGGATAAGCCTGTTGGCAAGTGTTTAATTTTTTCCTGGATTTTTGTGAACCAGCAATTTGGGAGCTCGCGCCCGCTTCGCCGAAGATATTAAAAATATCGGTATAGAGCGTTGATAACAAACAGCCTAATTCTGGAATTTCCGATCCACCACTAAATATAAAGTGGCTGCGTGATCACAAAATAGTGAGATTGAAAAAATTATTAGATGTGTACAAATTGCCGTACCAAGGCGTTCAAATTCGCTCTCTATGAATCATTTGCGCCGTTAATTTTCGTTCTGTAGGCGTTCTATTTCGACCCCCACGCTGACCGCTTCCTCATAAATATCAAGCTTTTCAACGCGCACCCGCACGCTCGATACACGTGCATCGCCCAGGCATAAGCCGACAATACGCTCGGCCAATGTTTCGACCAGATTAATATGACCTTCGCTGGTGAGCGCGCGCGCGCCCTTGACGATGTGCTCGTAGCTCACCACATTTTCGATCCGGTCCTCAAGGGTGCGGTCGTCCTCGCGTACCATCAAATCGACATTGATACGGACGCGTTGCGGCGCGTCCTGCTCGTGCGCATGGATGCCGATGGCGCAGGGCAGAATCAGGTCGCGCACGAAGACGCGCCGGTAGGACGGCTCGGCGCTTGCTTGAGCGTCTGGTCTTATCGGTGTGGGTTCATTCACGGCGGCTCTATTCCTCCACCACATTGCCGGGCGGCATACTCCAGCCAAGGTGCTGGCCGCCGTCAAGCGCCATCATTTGCCCTGTCATCGACGGCGCCGCAAGGATAAAGCGCAACGCGGCGGCAACTTCTTCCGGCTCGGCGCCATGCCCGAGCGGTGTATTCTCGCACTGGGCGCGGAATTGCGCCTCCGTTTGACGCGCGCTCGGCAGTACCGGACCCGGCCCGATAGCGTTCACCCGGATGTCGGGCGCGAGCGCCAGGGCCATGGTTTGCGTTAGGGTCCAAAGGCCAGCTTTGCTCAGCGTATAGGTGACGAAATGCGGCGTGAGATTCCACACCCGCTGGTCGAGGATATTGATGATGGCGCCATTTGTGCCGCCCGGCAAGGCGGCGGCAAAGGCCTGGCTGAGGAGAAACGGTGCGCGAAGATTGACCGCCATATGCGTCTCCCAGGATTCCCGCGTGGCGCTTTCGACATTGTCATATTCAAACAGGGAGGCGTTGTTGACTAGGCAGCCGAGCGGCCCGAGCGCCGCCGCCGCGCGGCCGGCCAGGGCTGCCGCATCCGTCTCATCGCCGAGCTCGGCGGCGAGCGCCACGGCACGTCCGCCGGCCGCTTCGATCATCGCCACCGTCGCCTCGGCGTCGGCCACCGAATCCTCTGATTCCCGGTGGTGCACCGCGACCGACCAGCCGTCGGCGCCAAGCCCGAGCGCGATGGCGCGGCCGATGCGCTGTGCGGCCCCTGTGACGAGTGCGGCACGCGGCTCTGGAAAGGAAGACGGCACGACGCTCAGGTCAGCGAATCGCCGGATGGCGCGTCAATGATGTCGGTGTAGCGGAACACCATGTCTCTCAGCGTCACGAATCCGACCGGCTCGTTCTTGTCGACGACCAAGCTGCGCGACAGGCCGAACTTTGACAGCAGGCGGATGGCGTATTTGATTTCCATGGCGGAATCCACCGTCAGCACCGGTTTGGACATGATCTCGTAAACATTGGTGCGGTCGAGCGAACGGTTGCGCGCGAGAACCTTGTTGGCGATATCCGAAACCACGACAATGCCGAATTCATCGCCGGGACGGCGGCGCTCGACCACGAGCGAACGCACCTTGGCCTGGCGCATGCGGTTGAGCGCCTCGCGCACGGTGGCCAGACCATCGACCGGCACCGGCATCGGCGTCATAACTTCATGCACCTGAATATGTTTTCTTTCACTCATAGCTGATCCTCGATTTCGTGCTGGATTTCCGCGATTTGGTGCGTGAGGCCGACGGCATCCTCGATATCGATCTGGATCGCGATGCCGCTGCCGGATTTCTCTTCGAAGGCGCCGACGGTAGCGATCTCCTCAAGAATTACCCGGCTCATATGTCGTTCGACGACAAACAGGAGAATGTCGCGTTGGCCGGTCAGGCTCAAGCCCAGAAAAGTTTTTTCCGGCTGCAGCCCCTCCCCCCGGCAGCTGGTGACAATGGTCGCACCGGTCGCGCCAGCCCGGCGGCCGGCTTCGAGCACGGCCTCGGTCTCGCTATCGTCGACAAGCGCCACGACGAGTTTGAATTTCATGTCATTTCCTTTCGGTCGAATTACCGGCCTCAGGCTTACGCGTGAAGCGGGCGGTGAGCTGTGCATAGCCGAGCACGGCAATAATCGGGAAGACGCTGGCCAGGGCGATCAGACCGAAGCCGTCGATCAAGGGGCTGCGCCCCGGCACGTTGGCGGCAAGGCCAAGGCCGAGTGCGGCAACCAGCGGTACGGTGACGGTGGAGGTGGTGACGCCGCCCGAATCATAGGCGAGTGGAATGATCGAGCGCGAGGCAAAGAAGGTTTGCAGAATAACGATGGCGTAGCCGGCCATGATGAACCAATAAAGCGGTATGCCGGCAACGATGCGGAAGGTGCCGAGCGTAACGCCGATCGAGACACCGAGCGCCACCGCGAGACGCAAGCCCCATGGATTGATGGTGCCGCCCGAAACCGAGCCGGCCTTGTCCGCCACCGCGATCAAGGCGGGCTCAGCGATGGTGGTGCCGAAGCCAATGGCGGCGGCAAAGACATAGACCCACATATAGTCGTACCAGGCGCCGGCGACGCCTTCGACGAGGCCGAGAAATTCCGGATCGGTGAGCTGTTGCGCCATGGTCTCGCCGAGCGGGAACAGCGCCGATTGTAAGCCAATGAGAAACAGCGAGAGGCCGATGACGACATAGACGAAGCCGATCGCGACATGTTTGAAATTGGCTAGGCGTTTGCGGATAACGATGATCTGAAAAAATAGAATGAGGCCTATCAGAGGTGCCAGATCACGCAAGGTCTCGAGGATGACGGTGCCTATATTGCTGAGGAATTCCATCGCCGCCCGCCCCTACATCAACATACCGAAAACCAGCACGAACAGGATCGGCGTCAGGCTGGCAAAGGCGATCAGGCCGAAGCCGTCGATCAGCGGATTACGCCCGCGGATCATTGAGGAGAGCCCGACACCGAGCGCTGTGACGAGTGGCACGGTGATGGTCGAAGTCGTCACCCCGCCCGAATCATAGGCGATGCCGATAATCTCGTCGGGGGCGAAAAAGGACAGGATCACGGTGATGACATAGCCGGAAATAATCAGCCAATGCACCGGCCAGCCTTTGAGGATACGAAACACGCCAATGGTAATGCCGACGCCGACCGATACCGCCACGGTAAAACGGAGACCAATGGCAAAAGCATTTACCGCTTCCGCCGTGGCTTCGATAACGCCGCCCTCCGCCGCTGTCCGCCCGGCCTCGGCGGCAACCGCGATCAGTGCCGGTTCCGCCACCGTGGTGCCAAATCCCAAAGCAAACGAGAAGAACAACAGCCAAAACAGGCTGCCCTTGCGGGAAAAATCCTGGGCCAGGCTCTCGCCGAGTGGAAACAGGCCCATCTCGAGCCCTTTGATGAACAGCGCCAGGCCGAACATGACTAAAACCAGGCCGATCAATATTTCGCCAAGATTGGGAAAGGGCTGACGCAGGATCGCCAACTGAAAAATCGCGATGACGGCGATAATCGGCACCAGGTCGCGCAAGGTGTCGAGCACCAGATAGAGAAAAGAGACGGTGGGCGCGAACAAGGCATGGCGGCGCAACGCGTCCGCGAAACGCGGCGCGGATGGGTCTGACTTGCCGCCGGGATTAGCCATTTCGCTCAACGGTTGGGGAACTTTCTCAACTGAAACTCTTGTCGTTATGCATTGTGCCCATTTTGCCTTTTCGCCGCAGCACAAAGATTGCGACTCTTGACCGCACCCGGGCCGTTGCCTAGCGTTCTCCGGCGATGGCAATATTGGGAGAGCAGGCGGATGGCAATCACGGACAATAAACGCATCTTGCGCAAATGGCTGAAGGCGCTGCAGGCGGGCGATATGGAGACGCTGCTGGCGCTGCAATCGAAGGATTGCGTCTGGCTTTTACCGGGCACGAAAAAGCTGCCCTGGGCCGGGCGCTGGAAAGGCGCGCGGCGGCAGAAGGTCTATCTCAGGCGCATCGAAGGCGCGGTCGATTTCGGCAAGCAGGAGTTCAAGGAATTTATCGTCGAGGGCGGGCGCATCGTCATCACCGGCCAGGAGATCGCGCGCTCGAAACCCAAAGGCAAGCGCTGGAACGTCACCTTCGCCTGGGCCTTCACCCTGAAGCGCGGCAAGGTCGTCGCTTGGGAGGCTTTCGAAAACACCGAGATTATTGCGGCGTGTTATTAAGATAAGCCCTTCTTCCCCTTGCAGGGGGAGAAGGATTGGGAAGATGGCGGAGACCAAGCGCACTTAAGCGCTCTAAGCACGCCCCTTCTCCCTAATTCCTCTTCCCCCCGAGGAAGAGGGACTTGCATCCCCTCCTACCTATAACTCCGCCGTTTCGGCTTGCGGCTGAATTTGCCTTTCTTGCCGGTGGCCCGCGTGCCGGGTGCGCCGCCATGACTGCGCCCGGGGCGGCGTGCGTTTGATGCCGTGGCGCTGCGTTTGGTGGTAAGGCCGAGATCGTTTTCCTGCAGGCGGTGGATTTCGTCCCTGAGACGCGCCGCCTCCTCGAATTCGAGCTCGCCAGCCGCGTCGGCCATGCGCTTTTCCAGATCCTTGATATGCGCCTCGAGATTGGCGCCGAGCAGGTGACGCGTTTCCTCATCGCCGGTATCGACGGTGGCGTAATCCTGCTCGCAAATGCCTTCTAAAATGTCGCCGACATTCTTCTTCACGCTCTCCGGCGTGATGCCGTTGGCAATATTATATTCCTGCTGCTTGGTGCGCCGCCGTTCGGTCTCCTCGAGCGCCTGGGTCAGCGAGTTGGTCATATTATCGGCATAGAGGATGACGCGGCCGTCGACATTGCGTGCGGCGCGGCCGATGGTCTTAATGAGCGAGGTGCGCGAGCGCAGGAAGCCGTCCTTGTCGGCATCCAATATCTCCACCAGGCCGCATTCGGGAATATCGAGCCCCTCGCGTAACAGATTGATGCCGACCAGCACATCGAAAGCGCCGAGGCGGAGGTCGCGGAT
>PVBE012479396.1_pt1 | contig 15021 bp, 12 predicted proteins | sample 1631181 | NCBI WGS metagenome assembly PVBE01 (sample SAMN08397723, study PRJNA350692) | Marine metagenome, whole genome shotgun sequencing project. | isolation source: water | place: Pacific Ocean | collected 2012-04 | reverse complement strand
CTTGGCGTCGCTCTTGGCGTCGCTCTTGGCGTCGCTCTTGGCGTCGCTCTTGGCGTCGCTCTTGGCGTCGCTCTTGGCGTCGCTCTTGGCGTCGGCCTTCGGTTCGGCGGGCGCGGCGGGAGCGGCGGCAGGGGCCGCTTCCGCGGGTTCGGCCGACATCACCAACGTCTTCGACGGGCCGATCGGCTCCTCGGCGCCGTCGAGCAGCTCGAGGCGGACGGTGAGGTACTTCATGACCGGATCGGTGATCCGGAGGATGCGCTCCAGCTCGCTGACCGTGTCCCCAGGCGCCGAGTAGCGCGTGTAGACGTAGATCCCCTGGCGGAACTTGCGGAGCGGGTACGCGAGGTCGCGTCGACCCCAATCGTCCACCCGCTGGATCTCACCACCGAACTGTTCTTCGATGATCGACTTCATCCTCTCGGTGACCTTCGCCTTGCCGGCGTCGTCGGTCTCCGGGTGCAGGATGATGGTGGTCTCGTAGTCTCGTGCTTCTGGCATGGGTCTCCTTGTGAGCATGGCCCGCCCGGGGGACGAGCAAGGAGTGAGGCGCTAGCGTCTAGACGTTGTCGCCTCAGCGATCAAGCTCCGTGTTGGTTTCGTCGAGCGCGAGCTCGCCGGCGGGTGCCTCCTCGGCCTCGACCTGCTCCACCTGCGCGGTGGGGGCTTCGATGTCCGAGGTGGCGGCATCGACGGCGATCATCGGCGCGATGACGAGCGCGACGACGCTCATCAGCTTGACCAGGATATTCAGGCTCGGGCCGGCGGTGTCCTTGAACGGGTCGCCGACGGTGTCGCCGGTCACGGCAGCCTTGTGCGCCTCGGAGCCCTTCTCGTGCAGGGTACCGTCGGCCATCCTGAAACCACCGCCCTCGAAAGACTTCTTCGCGTTGTCCCAGGCGCCGCCCGCGTTCGACATGAAGATCGCCATCAGGACGCCGGTGACGGTCACACCGGCCAGCAGGCCGCCGAGGGGCTCGGCGCCCATCGCGAAGCCGATGACGACCGGGGTCAGGACGCCCAGCAGGCCGGGCTTGATCATCTCGCGGATGGCCGCCTTGGTCGAGATGTCGACGCAGCGCGCCGGATCCGGATCTGCCTCGCCCTCGAGCAGGCCCTTGATCTCCCGGAACTGGCGACGGACCTCTTCGATCATGTCCATCGCCGAGCGACCGACGGCGTTCATCGCCATCGAGCTGAACAGGAAGGGCAGCATGCCGCCGATGAACATGGCCGCGATGACGCGGGGCTTCGAGACGTCGATCGACGTGATGCCCGCCTGCTGCATGAACGCGGCGAAGAGCGCCAGCGCCGTCATGGCCGCCGAGGCGATCGCGAATCCCTTGCCGATGGCCGCCGTCGTGTTGCCGACCGCGTCGAGCTTATCTGTGCGCTCCCGAACCTCGGGGGCCTGGCCGCTCATCTCCGCGATGCCGCCGGCGTTGTCGGCGATCGGGCCGTAGGCGTCGACCGCGAGCTGGATACCGGTCGTCGAGAGCATGCCGAGGGCGGCGAGCGCGACGCCGTAGAGGCCGGCGAAGTAGTTGGCCGCCATCACGCCGAACGCGATGAGCAGGATCGGCACCGCCGTCGACTCCATGCCGACCGCGACGCCGGCGATGATGTTGGTCGCCGAACCCGTCTTGGACTGCTCCGCGATCGAGTTGACCGGCTTCTTGCCCATCGAGCAGTAGTAGGCCGTGATCAATCCGACGGCGACGCCGGTGGCCAGGCCGACCACGTTCGCCATCCAGACATCGACGCGCGAGATGTCGCGGCCGAGGTGCGTGATGCCAGCGTCCGGCCAGAACATCCCGATGATGAAGTAGGTCACGATCGCCATCAGCCCAGCCGCACCGAAGGCGCCGGCGTCGAGCGCGTGCTGCGGGTTGCCGCCCTCCTTCGTGCGAACGAAGAAGGTGCCGATGATCGAGGCGATGATGCCGACTGCGGCGACGGTCAGGGGCAGGACGATCGGGTCGAGCACGTCGTGGCCCGCGGCCGTCATCTGCGACCCGAAGGCGTAGCCGAGGACCATCGTGCCGATGATCGCGCCGACGTACGACTCGAAGAGGTCGGCGCCCATGCCGGCGACGTCGCCGACGTTGTCGCCCACGTTGTCGGCGATCGTCGCTGGATTGCGCGGATCGTCCTCGGGGAGGCCCGCCTCGACCTTGCCGACGAGGTCGGCGCCGACGTCTGCGGCCTTCGTGTAGATGCCGCCGCCGACACGCGCGAAGAGCGCGATGGACGACGCGCCCATCGAGAACCCGGCGATGACCTCGAGGACCCGGCTCACCCCAGCGTCGCCGGTGAAGACGAACTGGGTGTAGAAGATGAAGAGCAACCCGAGGCCGAGAAGGGCGAGGCCGACGACGCTCATCCCCATGACCGAGCCGCCGGCGAACGCGACCGCGAGTGCCGGCTGCAGGCCTTCTCGGGCAGCAGCGGTCGTGCGGTTGTTCGCCAGCGTCGCCACGCGCATGCCGAGATAACCGGCGAGACCGGAGGCCAACGCGCCGACGGCGAACGACAGAGCGACGAGGGGCGAGCCCCCGGAAGAGACCGCAGCGAGGCCGAGTGCCACAGCGACGATCACGGCGAAGATCAGGAGCACCTTGTACTCGCGCGCCAGGAACGCCATCGCGCCGTCCTGGATCATGGCGGCGATCTTCTTCATGTTGTCGTCGCCGCCATCCTGGGCCTTGACCCACGACGACTTCCAGAACGCGAAGAGCAGCGCCAATACGCCTGCAACGGGGATTGCGTAGATCAGGTTCTGCACGGAACTAACTCCTCTCGTGACCGTGGGGGCCTTGGGCCTGGGAATGGGCTCTAGGTCTCGCGTCTGCACTCCCGCTGACGCGCGGCGGGCACGTACCATAGGGGGTGGGGCAAGTCACTTACTTTTCGGTGGTTGGGGGCGTCGGCGGATCGACGGGGTGGATCGCCCCCTGGGCAGCCAACAGGCCCCCTCGAACAAGCTCCTCGATCGCGTCCGCTCCCACGTCGATCAGGTGCCGGACGATGTCGGTGTCGATCTTGCCGAAACGTCCGAGGACCCACGCCGACGCGTCTCCGTACTCCGGGCGGCCGACCCCCAGTCGAATCCGGAAGTACTCCTTCGTCGGCAGGTGTCGATCCAGCGAGCGCAGGCCGTTGTGGCCACCGTGCCCGCCGCCGATCTTCAGCTTCACCTTGCCGGGGACGAGATCGATGTCGTCGTGGGCGACGACGATGCTCTCCGGGCCGAGACGCCAGAAGTGCGCCGCCGCGCCGACCGATTCGCCGCTGAGGTTCATGTAGGTCTGGGGCAACACGATCGACGCCGTGCGACCGGCGACCAGACCAGTGCCGAGCGCCGCTCGGAACTTCGACTCGTTCAGGCGCACGCCGAACCGGGCCGACAGCTCCTCGGCGACCCGGAAGCCGATGTTGTGACGCGTGTCGACGTACTTCGACCCCGGGTTTCCGAGGCCGACGATCAACACTCGTCCTGCGGGCAACTGGGCGTCCTTCGACACGGGCGGTCCGGTCGGTCAGGGCGCGATCGAATCGGCGATGCCGACGACCGCTACCGGGGAGCGTGGGCCGGGTGAGCGCGAGTCGGTCAGCTCTCTTCCTCGACCGTCTCCTCGCCTTCCTCTGTCTCCTCGCCTTCCTCGCCTTCCTCGCCTTCCTCTTCCAGGGCCAACGCGGCGCGCCGGACCTGGACCTGGATGACGGGGAAGCGGTTCTTGAAGAGCAGCTCGCAGCCTTCGGGGGCCTCGAGCTCGTCGATGTAGATCGCCTCGCCGATCTCGACCTCCGTCACGTCGTGGGTCACCCCGACGGGGATGTTCTTGACCTGACACCGCACCTTGAGCGTGCGGGAGATGATCTGCAGCAGGCCGCCGAGCTTCTCGCCAGCCGCGGTCCCCTCGGGCTTAACTGGAATGTCGAGGGTCACGACCTGCTCGGGGTCGACGACGTAGAAGTCGACATGGGTCAGCGTCCGGCGGACCGGATCGAACTGCCAGTCCTTCAACATGCAGGTGTGCACGGCGCCGTCTTCGACCATCTGCAGGTCGAGGACCGTGTTCATGCCGAAATCGGTCCGCAAGGCCGTCTGGACGGCCTTCGGCTCGAGCTTCACGGCGAACGCGTCGACGCTACTGCCGTACACCACGCCGGGAAGCTGTCCCGCCTGGAGTGTCTTCTTGCCCGATCGCTTGATCGAGGCGTCCCGCTTCGCGGCGTTCAGGGTCATTCGCTCGGTCGTCATCTCTCTTCTCCTTTGCGCCACACGGCGCGGGTGTTCGCCGCTTCGCTCAGGTCCAGAGCGAGCTGACGGAAGATTCCAGTTGCACTCGGCTGATCGCCTCGCCGATCGTCGACCCGACGCTGACCACCCGAATGCGGTCGCACGCCTTGGCCTCGGGGCGAAGCGGAATGGTGTTGGTAACGCAGACCCCCTCGAGGTCCGACACGACGATGCGCTCCACGGCCGGCCCGTTGAACAGGCCGTGGGTCGCGAAGGCCCACACTCGGCGCGCGCCGCTGTCGCGAAGCGCGGTCGCGGCGCTGCACAGGGTGCCGGCCGTGTCGATCATGTCGTCGACGATGAACGCGTCGTGGCCCGCGACCTCTCCGATCACGTGCATGACCTCGGCCACGTTTGGCCCGGAGCGACGCTTGTCGATGATCGCCAGGTTGGTCCCCAGCTTGTTCGACACGTAGCGGGCCCGCTCGACACCGCCGGCGTCCGGAGCGACCACGACCACGTTGGCGGTCTCCGGCGCGATCTGTCGCATCTCCGCAATCAGATTCTTCGAGCCGTAGAGGTGCTCGACCGGCACGCTGAAGAACCCCTGGATCTGCGACGCGTGCAGGTCCATCGCCATCACGCGATCGACGCCGGCTGCACCGAGGAGATCGGCCAGCAGCTTCGCCGTGATCGGCGTCCGCGGGCGATCCTGTCGGTCTTGGCGGGCGTACGCGTAATACGGGATGACCGCAGTGATCGACTTGGCGCTCGCGCGACGGAGCGCGTCGATCATCACGAGCAGCTCCATCACGTGGTCGTTGACCGGCCGGCAGAGCGATTGGATCGCGTACGCGTGCTTGCCGCGGACGCTCTCCCGGATCACGACCCGCACCTCGCCGTCGGCGAAGCGATCGATCTCACACGCCCCGACAGGCACGTCGAGGTGCGCCGCGACTTCGTGGACCAGCTCCGGGTTCGCGTTCCCAGTGAAGAGCTTGACCGAATCTCGGACCTTTGGCGCCATGATCCTCGCCGTCTGCACGGCGTGTTGAATGAGTTGGGCCGCTAGGAATCGAACCTAGATTCTCGGCACCAAAAACCGGTGTCCTGCCATTAGACGACGGCCCATTGCCGTCCCGGGGATGCCGTAGACCGGGTCCCGCGGGAGGGTGGAGCGGATAGCAAGCGCCCGATTTCGTGTCAAGACGCGGTCCGCCTCGAATCTGCGCTTTTCCGACCCTTCAGCGGCACACTCCGATCCGCTCCCCTTCCGTCTCGATCACCTGCGAGCAGGCTTCACCGGCCGGGCACGTCGGATCGCCCGAATCGCAGATCGACCGGCACACCCCCCAACCGGCCGCCGCGGTCCAATCCGAGCAGAGGAGCCCCACATCGCAGTCGTCGGTGCCGTCGTGGCCGCAGCGTGCGCCCACCAGGGCCGCGCCGGCGGGCTCGCAGCGGTTCGGACCGTCGATCACCGGCACGCACCGCTCACCCGCGCCACAACAGACGCTCTGCGCGTCGCACGCGTGCGGAGCGAGCACCGCGCAGCCGAGCCCCGAGACGTCTGCGCCCACCGCGTCCGACGCTCCGGCGGTCGAGTCGCCGGTCTCGACGAACCGCGCGTCTACCACTTCGACGATGCCGAGATCCCGCATGCACCCAGGCCCGAGGCCGACGACGGCCACCGAGAAGAGCAGTCGGACGAGAGCCTGGACCGAGCCTTGTCGGAAACGACGCGCCCGGGGCGCGCCCATCCCGCGTGTCACCGGACGCAGGTGTAGTTGTCGTGCCCGACCTGCGCGCACTCCAGACCCTGCGGACACGCCGCCCCACTCGGCTGGCAGGGGATCAGGCACGCTCGCTGCCCTGCGGTGGTGAACGAGCAATTCGCATCGAAGGTCTCGAAGGCGTCACACGAACCATCGCAGGCGGTGAAACAGGTGCCCTCGTCCCGGCCGTCGACCCGAAGGCAGACCAGGCCCTCCGCGCATGCGCCCGCGGCGCCGCACGACTCGAAGGTGCCCTGCTCCCCGATCGCGTCGAGCTGACAGGCGCCCCCGACCACGTCGGCCGTACCGTCGCGATTGATGTCGAAGGAGATCGGCTGGCCCTCGCCGTCGAGCAGCGTCGCGCAGGTCTCCTCGCCCGGGCAGCTGTTGCCGCACAGCTCCGGGAAGCAGACCTGGGAACACTGCCCCTGCGCGCGGCCCAAGGGCTCGACACACAGGCCGCCAGGACCACAGAACTCGCCGTCGTTGCACAGGAGCTCGACATTCTCCGCTGCCGGGATCACCGCGCACAGCTCGTCCGTAACGGTGCCGTCCTCGGCGAAGACCGTGTCAGCCTCTTCGACCGTGATCGGACCGGCGGCCGCACCGGGTCCGCCGGCGAGGGTCGTGTCGTCGCCGCAGCCAGACCAGGACAGCAGCGCGCCGATCGCGACGACGCCGACGCCCCATCCGAGGGGCCTGGGGTTCCGAGGTCGATTCACTGCGGGAACGCACAGACAGTCTCCGGACCGTTCTGCTGACAGACCGTCAGGCCGGGACACTCCTCGTCGGCCCCGGCCTCGGAACAGCCCGGCATGCAGTAGCGCTGACCCGTATCGGGCAATGTCACGGCGCACAGGCCATCGTGGCCATCGTGGTCGGGGCAGTCCGCATGTTCGGTGCACGGCGGTATGCAGATGCCGGACTCGCTGCCGCCCGGAGCGCCCGCACACTGAAGACCCTCGGAGCAGAGGCCGTCGGCGACGGAGCACACCTCGTAGGGGCCCTGGGATCCCGTCGGCTCGACTGCGCACACGCCCGTGCCCGGAGATCCGGTGAGCGGCAGGCAGATCTCGTCATCGGCGCAAACCGACTCGCAGGTGTCCGGCAGGCAGAGCTGCCGGCAGATCCCGGCCTCCGCGCTGGCCTCGAGCATCGAGCACTGGGCCCCCTCCAAGCAGCCGCCGATTTCCCCGCCGCACTCGGTACCGACCTCGTCGGCGACATCGACATCCTCGCACGCATCGCCGGACCCGGCATCTGCCGTTACATCGGCGCCGGAATCGGCGCTGGATCCGGCATCCGGCGTGGTCTCGACCTCGTCGTCGCCGCAGCCGATCAACGGTAGCGACAACAGGGCGGCGAAAAGGATGAACTTGCGCATTGCGTGTCCGATAACGGAGTTCTGGCCGGCTAGGATACGGATCTCTGTCGTTCAGGTCAAAGGCGCGGGGGTCGTCGTCGATCTACCGACGGTCACCCCGTGCGCGAACCGACGGCGAACCCGAGGGCCGCACGGCGCGCACGGCGCCGCTGGGGCGAGGCTCGCCCCGGTCGCGGCACGCAACACCCCGCGGCGACACGGGTCAGCGGCAGAGCCCCATGTAGGTCGGCACGACGTCGGGGTTCAGACCGCCGGTGTTGCACGTCTGATCGAACGCCGCACAGTCGTCGAAACCTTCCCGGCAGACCGCCATGCAGGCCATACCGCTGCCGAGATCGAGGCAGATCGAGTTGTCCGCGGCGCACGGGAGGACCGCCTCCGTGCAACAGTCGCCGATCTGCCCGGCCTGGGCATCCGGCAGGCAGAACGAGAAGTTCAGCTGGCCGACGAGCGGCGGAATCCCGGAACAGGTCCCGAAGTCGCCACAGGCGTCGATGCTGAACGGATCGCAGAGCGGCAGGCATGTGGCGGCGCCGGTGTCGTCCAGGTCGAGGCAGACCGCGAAGTCGAGGCAGTCGCCGCCGAGGAAACCGTCGTTCGCGCAGGCCTCACCGGCCTCGGCAGAGCCCTCGTCCTCCGAACAGAATCCGAGCGGAAGCACCGGGCGGTCGTCGCGCTGCACGAAGGGCAGGCACGTCGTTCCGTCGTCGTCGCAGCCGTAGTCCTCGCGGCGAGGATAGGGCTCGCACGCCTCCTGACAGAAGCCGAAGCCATCGACCCGGCTCGGCGTGCACACGACATCGGCTGCGCCTGGCTCGTTCACCGTCACCGCCGGGCCGTCGACGACGGCGTGAACCACCCGGGTCGCCCCCTCGCCCTCTTCCGGGCTCTCGAAGTCGTCGGCCAGGTCGAACGCGGTGAGCGTGGGCTCGTCGCCCTCTGCGGATCCGGCGACGACGATCGAGATCAGATCGTCCTCGGCCACCTCGACCACGTCGGTGTCCCACCAGGTCTCGTCACCGAGGTCGAGTGCGAATCCGTACACACCCGGCTCGACGGCGAAGTAGGCGCTGTCGGCGCCCGCCGACGTGTCCTGGTACTCCACGGCCTCCTCTACGGGACCGCTCACCATGTCGAGGGTCAGCGACGGCTCGTCGCCGAGATCGTGAAGCGCGATGGTGAAGGCGTCTTCCGCCACCGGGAACACGACGGCGTCTACCGGCGCGGCGACGTCGCCGCTCCGATCGTGCAAGGTCACCTGGTAGAGGTTGCCAGCCGACAGGCCGGTGTACTCGCCAGCGGCCAGCACGGCCTCGTCCACGAAGTCGGCCGGGTCCGAGCCCGCCGCGACCACGTACCAGGAGGCACCCTCGAGGTCCGCGGCGGTCTGCGCCGGGAAGTCGGGCCCCGTTGCGACGTCTTCTTCGAGGCCTTCGACGGCGGCGGTATCTCCGTCGCAGTCTGCGAACGTGCCGTCGTCACCCGTGCAGCCGACCCAGATGTCCAGGGCGCCGGTGTCGTGGGTGGCGTTGAAGTACCGAAGCCCCAGTTCACCCTCTCCCAGATCGTCGACCAACGTCGGCGCGATCTCCTCGGTTTCGGCGGACGCGTTGACGACCGCGTAGTAGGCGTTGCCAGCGGCGAACGTGGTCACATCGCCGACCAGCTCGTAGTCGCCCGCGGTCAGCTCGAGCCACGTGAGCGACTCCGCTGCCCCGGTCCCCTCCGCGATGCGCTCCCGCAGCCAGACGTCGACCTCACCGAGATCGGCGGACGCGTGCACGATGCGCATGCCCTGGTCCGGGAGCGTGTCGCCGGGGGCCAGATCTTCGAGGACGAAGGTCTCGATCGCGTCGGCACTGCCGGCCAGCACGGCCGAGATCACGGTTCCGTCGGCGACTTCGAGCTCGAGTCCATCGACGAAGGCGCCGCTGTCGGCGTCGCGCATCTCCACCGGGTAATCGCCCTCGGCGGCCGACCAGTACTCGCTCCCCTCACCATAGGCGGTGGCGCCGATGAGCTCGGCGCCGGCGGTCGCGCCGCCGGGGCAGGCCGAGTAGATTCCATCGCCCTCGCCGAGCGGGTGGCACGTCTGCATGCAGGCCTGCTCGGTGTCGGTGACGGAGGCGCAGATCATTCCCTCGGCACATTCCGCGTCGGCTCCGGAGCAATCGGCGCCGTCTTCGAGGGGCTCCTCGGGGGCCTCCGTGCACAGCCATTCGTTCACACCGAACCGCCCGAATATCGCCCGACAGACTCCGTCGGTGCACTCGCCGGCCGAGAACTCGCCGCACTCCGAAGCACAGACGCCGGGCTGGTTGCGCGGGGTCGTGTCGAAGGCGCCAGCGCACTCCAGGCCCTCTTCGCAGTCGTCGTCGCCGTTTCGGCGGTTACAGGGCACGATGCACTCGTTGCGGAAGCAGAGGAGCCCGGGGGCGCAGACGGCGCTGGCCGGCTGGCTGGTCGACGTGTCGAGGTTGCAGGGATCGGCCTCCATCGCGGTGCCCCCCTCGACGCAGAAGCTGGCGCCGTTGCCGATCGGACGGCAGGTGCCGACCTCGTCGCAGGCCGCCGGGTCGAAGATGTTGGAGTCGCAGTCACCGGGGAGGCAGGCGCCGTTGAACTCGCCCGGCTCGACGGCGGTCAGCTCGGAGAGGCAGTAGCTGTTGAGCGGGCAGTCGCTCGACTGCGTGTCGTCGGCGCTGTCGTAGTCGCACTTGGTGAAGCACTGACCCGCGCCGGTGTCGCAGAAGAAGTCCGCGGTGGTCTGCGTGTCGCTGTTGCAGGGGTCGAGGTGAGCGGCGCAGGGCAGCTCCGGCGGGTCGCCGGCTACGCAGCAGCCCTCGATGCAGGTCGGGAAGTCGAGGCCGCTGCCAGCACAGTCGTTCGTGCGCCGACAACTGAACCCGGAGGCACAATCACCGTCGGTGTCCCCACCGCCGCCCGCGTCGGCGGATGCGTCCGCGTCGGTACCGCCGCCGTCCGTGCTCGCGTCGTCCGTGGACACGTCGCTCCCCTCGCCGTCACCGCCGCACGCGACGAAGGCCAATGCACCGAGCATCACGGCGAGGAAAGAGAACCTGCGAAGGTTGGTCTGCATCCGGGACTCCTGATTGTGGTCTCCTGCTGACCGACCCCGGGGGAGATCCCCACGTGGGTGCCGGCTGGCGGATCGTGTCGATGGGTAGTCGATAGCGGGCGTCTCTATGCGAGTGGCCCACCCAAGTCAAGCCGCCGAGACCGGGTAGAGAGGCGTCGATGTACGCGTCACGACTGCCGAATCTGGGCGGGGATCAGGGCACGACGAGGGCGCCTAATCCTCGTCCACGTCCTCCATCACCGCGATGTCTTCCGACATTCGCAGGCGACCGGCGCGGCGGGCTTCGAGCAGGCCGCCGGTGACGTTGATCGCGACGTAACCGACCAGGCATAGGGCCAGGGCGATCATGTAGTCGAAGCGCAGGCTGATCACGACCTGGATCGCCAGGATCGCGGCGATCGTGAGGCGATTGCGCAGGGTCGGGCGCAAGTCTTTGTACGTCCGAAACGGAACGTTGCTCACCATCAGCAACGCGATCAGCACGACGAAAAGCGCCAGCGAAGGGCGGACCGCCTCGACGGCGCTGTCGCGACCGAGGACCCCGGTGTTCACGCCGACGAGGAGCGCGACGGCCAGGCCGCCCATCGGAGCCGGCAGGCCGGTGAAGTATCGGGCGACGCCATGGTCCTCGTCGGCCTGCACGTTGAAGCGGGCGAGGCGGATCATCGCGGCGGCGGCGAACACGAAGGTGATCAGGAGGCCCAACAGACGGAGCGGTCGCAGACCCCAAGCGTAGACGAGCAACGCCGGAGCGACTCCGAAGGTCAGAAAATCGCTCAGGCTGTCGAGCTGGCCGCCGAATTTCGACTGACCGTCCACCCACCGGGCGATGCGGCCGTCGAACCCGTCGAGGAAGACGCCGAGCGTGATCAACGCCGCCGCCCCATAGAACTGCGCGCCCTGCTCTGCCTGGGTCGCCAGCCAGATGGCCGCAAAACCACAGAACGTCGCCGACAACGTGAAGAGGTTCGGCAGGATGTAGCGCTTCGGCGGAAGGACGATCATCGATCTCTTGGCGGGCACCGGCGATCCGGCGGGCCCCTCGGCTGTCGGGAGCTTCCCTACAAAATGGCGCCGAGACCAGGGTTCGACAGGTGCGCCGGATCGGCGACACGACATGTTGTGGTGTACCGGGCGTACTCCACTGCATGCTGTGGTGTCGAGATGGTGTGCATGGCGAAGTCTGGGCCGGCGAGCATTTTATAGGGAAGCTCTCAGGTGCCCGGCGACATCTACGCGCCCAGGACGTGTTTTGCAACTAGAATCGCTGGTTGCGAACCGCGCCGAACGCGCCGACCCAGGGGTGATCGGGGTGGAATACCCGGTCCAGGACCAGCCCCTTCGCGTCGGCCGTCGGCCCCGCGGCGCACCGGGCGCGACCGGCAAGCACCTCGGCGACCCACTCCGGGGCACGCTTCCCGCGACCGACCTCGACGAGGGTCCCGACGAGATTGCGCACCATGTATTTCAAGAACGCGCTGCCGGCGACCTGCACGGTCACGCGACCGTCCCGACGGCGCCGTACGCTCACCTCCCACAGCCGCCGAACCGGACTCGACGCCTGGCAGCCAGAGGCCCGGAAGGCGCTGTAGTCGTGTTCGCCGACCAGGTGCCCCGCAGCCGCGCTCATCGCGCCGACGTCCACGGCACCTCGTACCTGCCAGGTCCGATCCACCAGGAAGGGAGAGCGGTCGAAGTGCGGCCACAGGTGGTAGCGGTACACCTTGCCCCGCGCGCTGTGTCGCGGGTGGAAGGAGTCGTCTACTTCGTCGATCGCCGCGATCGACAGGGCGTCGGGCGTCAGGTGGTTGAGCCCGTGGTAGAGCTCGTCGAGCCGCCGCGGGCCGGCGTAGTCGAAGGCGGCGACCTGGCCGCGGGCGTGGACGCCAGCGTCGGTCCGACTCGCGCCCCACACCTTCACCCGCGCCCCGGTGATGGTCTCCACGGCGTCGGTGAGCACGCCCTCGGCCGTAACGACGTCACGCTGGATCTGCCATCCGTGAAACGCCGCGCCGTGGTACTCGACGCGCATCCGGATCCGGCGCATCGGTTCCGCAGGTTCGGCGACCTGCGGCGTCGATGGCCTGTCGGATCCCCGCCCGTCGTCACCGTCGCCGCCCACGCTGGCTCAGAATTCGAAGGCGAGACCGAAGAGGGCCGTCGTCTCGCTCAGGTCCCAGCTGTCGGCGCTCCCGAAGTCGTCGATGCGCGCGACCATCAGCTCGGCAAACGCGTACGTGTTGTTCACGCCGACGTTGTTGTCGAAGCTCTGGGCCATGCCTGGGGCCAGGAAGTCGAGCAGCAGGTGGAGCGCGAACGCCGCGTGGTAGCCCGTCGTCGCTCCACGACCGACCGTCCGGTCGCCGGCCTCGTCCTCGAAGTCGGCGACTCCACCTTCCGATTTGACGAACCATGCGTAGTAGTCGACCCCGAGCTTCGCGGCGAGCACGAGCGGCACGTCCCAGTGTTCCTGCAGGTAGTCGAATCGGTACACCACGCCGAGGCGCAGCGGAATCATCTGCATGCGCGTGTCGTCGACCGACCGGCTACCGTCGGTATCGAACGCCGACGCTTTCACGCCGTTGTAGCCGATGGCGACGAACGCGCCGAACGACCCGACGCCTCGCCAGAATTGCCGATCGTATTCGAGCTCGAGATGGATCGGCGTCCGGGAGCCGAAGTACTCCTCGTAGGGACCGTCGCCCGAGAAGTCGCTGTCGATCGAGGGCGAGTACGCGCCGACCTTCACCTCCAGGGCGCTGGTGATCTCGCTGTCGCGGACGACGCGGATATCGGCACGAGCGGCCGTCGGGATGAGGATTCCGCCCATGACGACGGCGATGAGAACGACTGACGCGCGCATCACGACCTCCTCCGTCGAACCAAGGGCAACAGCGCTCCAACCAGACCGAAGAGAGCGAATGCTCCGCCGGCCTTCGACGGCGACGCAACGGCGCAACCGCCCTTCTCATCCCCGCCGGCAGACTGGTAGCCCTCCCAGAAGTCCTGCGTCGGCGTGGTGGTGACCGAGAAGACTTCGCTGAGGAGGCTCGAGTTTCCGACTCCGTCGATGCTCGCGACGGCGACATGGTAGGTGCCGATTCCGCTGACCGAGACATTATCGTGGGTCTGGGTCGCGGCGACGGAATGCCGTCTGCTGTTGTCGGTGTCGGTCTCGGGAGTCTGAACCGCCTCGAGGACACCGGCGACCTCACTGACCCAGACGACATAGCTGGAAGCGGTCGAGACCTCCTCCCAATCTACCACGAGCGTGGTCTCTCCGCCGTCGACGGTCACCCCTGTCGGCGTGGTCGGCCGGCCCAAGTCCAACGTGAAGAGGAGACGATCATCGACGACTACCTTCTCTTCGGTGTCCGACGTGTCGGTCGAACGCTCTTCGAAGAGGAAGAAAATCTCGTGGTTGCTCGAATTCTCCGAATCCAGGCAATCGTCGGCCTCGGCGATGTTCCCGCTCAGGATCTCCGTCATCGTGAACGGCCGGGACGCCGTTCCGGTGAAGGTAGACGGGCCCTCGAGGAGCGCACACACGTCGGGATTTTCCGTGGGGGAGAATTCCTCCGCGCTACAAGTCTCTGCGCCGTGTTTGAGCTTGATGACGAACCGCGCCTCGTCAGCCAGCACGCTGTCGTCCACTGTCCACGTCACGGTGAACGTCGGGTCGCCATCCCCCTCGAAGTACCCGAGGCAGTTCTCGATGCCGGTCCTGATCTCGCGATCGGTCCCGGTCGGCTTGGGGTCCGGGATGTCATCCGGCGAGTTCAGGCCGGTGATCGACACGCTCTCCATGTTGGTCGCGTTGTGTTGCGCCCACACGTCGATCGACCCGAGCAACGACGCCGACGCAAGCGCGAGGCCAACGGCAACTCTACGGCACACGAACAAGTCCTTTCTCATGCAATACTTCGGCTATCTGCACCGCGTTCCACGCGGCGCCTTTGACGAGGTTGTCGCTTACGACCCAGAAGTGCAATGTGCGCGGGAGCGTGTTGTCTTCCCGCACGCGGCCAACAAATGTCTGGCGGCGACCGATGCAGTCCCGCGCGACCGGGAACTCGTTCGCGGCGGGATCGTCCTTGACCACCAGGCCTGGGAACTCCGCCATCACCCGTCGGGCCTCGGCAGCCGAGAAAGGCGCCTTCAGGTCCACCGTCACCGCTTCGAGGTGGCCGCGCGTGACGGGCACGCGCACGCACGTCGCGGTCGACGGGAGATCCGGGATCCCGAGGATCTTCCGGGTCTCGTGCAGCATCTTCGCCTCTTCGGTGGTGTAGCCGTCGGGGTCGAAGTCCCCGATCTGCGGCACCGCGTCGAAGGCGAGCGGCCTGGAGAATACCTCGGCGGGGATCGGCTCGCCGGCGAGGGCGGCGCGGGTCCCCTCCATCAGCTCGTCGATGCCGGACTGACCGGCGCCGGCGGCGCTCTGGTAGGTCGCCGTGACCACGCGCTCGAGCCCCGCGGCCCGATGCAGCGCTGCGAGCGGCAGCACCAGCTGGATGGT
>PVBE012883159.1_pt1 | contig 15023 bp, 12 predicted proteins | sample 1631181 | NCBI WGS metagenome assembly PVBE01 (sample SAMN08397723, study PRJNA350692) | Marine metagenome, whole genome shotgun sequencing project. | isolation source: water | place: Pacific Ocean | collected 2012-04 | reverse complement strand
GAAAGACGTTGAAAGACGTTGAAAGACGTTGAAAGACGTTGAAAGACGTTGAAAGACGCTGGGTTGGACAGACGGCGAATTCTCGGTCGACGACAGTCGACAACAGTCGACTACAGTCGACAACAGTCGACTACAGTCGAGAAGACGCCTGAATGTCAAGCCCGATGCGGGGAGAGGGTCTGCCGATCGACGTTTGGTCTACGGGAAGCCGGTGTGAATCCGGCGCGAGCCCGTCGCTGTAACCGGGGACGATCGACGCATGAAGCCACTGGCCCGTTTTGGGCTGGGAAGGCGCGTCGCATCGGATGATCCGGGAGCCAGAAGACCGACCCTCCAGCGGCGCTACGTCTCTCGGAAGCAGAGGGCGTAGGGCGTGACGGAAATCTCGATGCTCGGCACCCCCGCCGCGTGCTGCTCGATTCGATCTGAATCGCGCGCCGCAAGGCAATCGCGCAGTGGGTCGTGCGCGACGGGTCGGAGCGGCAGCCCGCCCTCTGACGCCTTCGTGAGCGCGGACGATCCGAACATTCCCCACGACTGTCTGTGAGTGCTCCTCGAGACGTCGCCGTATGCCGTCCTCGACCGGCCGGCGTGGTCCGGCCAGCGGGTTCCGGCTTCGGAGCCCTCGGGAGCTCTCATGTTGAATCGACTGCACTTTGTTTCCAACCTGGCTGTGCGTGGCAGCGCCGTCCTGCTCGCGGGGATCTTCCTCGCGAGCCCGGCGTTCTCGACGACGGCCAACTTCGAGGACCTGGGCCTCAGCACCCTGGCGCCCGGCGAATTCCTGGATCCGCCGACCTCGGGCGGCGGCTTCACGAGCGGCGGGGTCAGCTTCCTGAACGACGGGGCGTACTCGGGCTTCTCGGCATCGACGACGATGGATGCGACGACACCCGGCTTCCTGAACCAGTACAGCAACATTACGGGCTCCGGCGCCGGGGGCTCTGCGGCTTTCGGCATCGCCTTCTCGAATTCGACGATCGTGCTGCCGACGCCACAGAGCGTGCTCGGCGCCGAGTTCACGAACACGACCTACGCAGCGCTCTCGATGCGCGACGGTGACGCGTTCGCCAAGCAGTTCGGCGGCCCGACCGGCGAAGACCCCGATTTCTTTCGCCTACTGGTCGAGGGCATCGACGATCAGGGCACTTCGACCGGAATCGTCGAGCTGATGCTCGCCGACTACCGATTCGAGGACGACTCGCTCGACTTCATCCGGGATGAGTGGGTCTTTCTCGGCCTCGCAGACCTGGGGGTCGTGAGCGAGCTCCGCTTCGACTTCGAGTCGAGCGACGTTGGAGGGGACTGGATCAATACCCCGACCTACTTCGCGATCGATAACCTCGTCACGGTTCCGGAACCCGGCCACGCGCTGCTCATCGGGCTGGGGCTGGCGGCGTTGGCATCCGGTCGATGCTCGAACGCGGCCGCAAAGCGTTAGGCGAAGTCCGATTCGGCATCGATCCGCTCCGGGGTGCCGGGCCGAAGTCCGGCATTCCGGAGCATCGATCCGCCAAAGGGAGACTATCATGCGCATCGACGCGTCCCCCCTCTTCTGCCTGGCCGCTGTCGCCATCTGCCTGGTTCTGGTCGCAGGCGCTGCCATGGCCGGACCCTTCGACGACCCGGGACATCTACCCGGAGAGATGACGGCCTGGGCGACCTCGGTCGACGATTTCATGGCGGGGCCCGTCGACATCGCACAACCGGGACTCGGCTTCGCCAACTTCGGCCTCCCAGCGCTGGTGCTCGGTCCTTCACAGACGAATGGCGGCACCGAGCCGGGCGACGTCGTTTCGCTCGGTGATGGCGGATTCATCACGCTCCATTTTGACGGCGGAATCGGTGATGGAATCGGGAACGACTTCGCGGTCTTCGAAAACGGGTTCGTGGACCAGGGCTCCGGATTCTTCTTCGGGGAATTCGCCTTCGTCGAGGTCTCGACCAACGGCCTCGACTTCGCGCGCTTCCCCCCGACCAGTCTCCAGGCGAGTCCGGTCGGGGCCTTCGCGGTCGTCGACCCGACCGACTACCACAACCTCGCGGGCGACCAGCTGATCGGCTTCGGGACCGGATTCGATCTCGGCGACCTCTGGGACGACCCGCTCGTCCAGAACGCGACGCTCGACCTGACGGACGTGCGCTTCGTCCGGATCGTGGACGTGGTGGGGGACGGCTCGACGGCCGACCAGGCGGGCGAGCCGATCTACGACCCCTACGCGACTGCGTTTGCGGCCGGAGGATTCGATGCCGAAGCCGTCGGGGTGTTGCACACTGCGCCCGAGCCGCGAACCGTCCAGCTTCTGGCGGTCGGCGTGGCCGCGCTGATCGGCGCAGCGCGCGCACGCGATCGGCGGAAGAATCCGTGGCTCGCCTCGCCTTGATCGCGCTGCTGGGATCGGCGGCACTTGCGACGGCGGCCGCGATGGCCGAACCCACGTCGCCGGTCGCCATCGGCTCGACCGAGCCGATGGCGACGGACGACGCGTCGCAGATGGAGGCCGCTGCCGATGATCCCGACGCCGAAGAGATTGTGGTCTGGGGCGTTCGAACCGGTAGCCTGCCTCCGATTCCCGGCCCCTCGACTCTGACGCTCTTCACCGACGACTTCGTCGCCGAGAACAAGAGCCTCGCAGATCTCCTCTCGGAGACCGAAGGCATCAGCGTGCGACGCTTCGGCGGAGCGGGTGACCGGTCGGAGGTGACGATTCGCGGTTCGACGCCGAGCCAGGTCGTGGTGACCCTGGACGGAGTCCGAACCAATAGCATCCTCACCGGCGGACTCGATCTGTCACGAGTCTGCCTGCCCCTGGTCGAACAGGTGGAGGTCACGCGCGGGGCGGGGACCCTCGAAGTCGGCGGCGGGGCGATTGGCGGCGTCGTCAACGTCGTGACGCGCGATGCCGCCGAGCCGGGAACACGAGCCACCGCAACGGTCGGGTCCTTCGAAACCTACGAAGGGTCGCTGCTTCACTCGGGTGCAACCGAGGACTTCGACTACAGCCTGGGCTACTGCGGCTTCGAGACCGAAGGCGACTTCGAGTTCGTTCGTCCGACCCTCGTGATCGATGGCGTTCGGAGTTCTTATGTGCCGGATCGCGCGAAGCGGATCAACAACGACCGCGAACAACACGCCGGAACTCTGGCGCTGGGTACGCCGCTCTGGGGCGGCTTGCTGCGCTTCGCCGACTACGCGGCGTACTCGTCCGGTGGTGAGCCCGGTATCGACTCGGAAAACGGGGTCACGGCAGGCCAGGCGACCGCCGCACGAAGTCGCGATCTGAGCAACCTGGCCCAGCTGCGATGGCCGCGCTCCGATGCCGAGGCGTTCTTCGACGACATCGACCTGATGATCTACCACCGTTACGAATCGTCGAATTACCGCGACCCGCTGAACCAGCAGGCGCAGGACCCCATCGACCTCGACACGCGCCTCTCGACGCCCGGCATGCAGCTCAGCGTTCGCCATCACAGCGCCCTTTTCGGCCAACCCAATCGAGTCGATCTTCGCCTCGAAGCCGCTCACGACCTGCTGCGCGCGAACAATCAGCCCGGACGCGAGCGGCCGCGGGTCGGGGCTGCCCTGCGCGAGACATCGAAGCTCTTTTCGGAACGCCTCCAGCTCTCCGCGGGGGCACGACTCGATTGGACGGATGGGTTCGGGGCCGAGCTCCTGCCGTCGGCCGGCCTGGTGTTCGAGCCCCTGCCCTGGATCCGCGCTCGTGCGCACATCGGGCGGGCCTATCGGGCGCCGAACTTCGACGAGCTCTTCCATCCCGACGAGGGCTTCATTCGCGGCAACCCCGACCTCGACCCCGAGGACGCCTGGAACTTCGATGTCGGCGGCGAGCTCGCCTTCGACAGGGCGGGGCCTTTTTCGAACCTGATGCTGCGCGCCTCGTGGTTTCGCCGAGAGATCGATGAGTCGATCGTCTTCGTCCGGATCAACGCGCAGACGATCCAGCCGATCAATACGGGCGACGCGACCTCGGATGGATACGAGCTCGCGTTGTCCCTCGATCTCACGCGCTTTGCGCGACTGCGCTTGAACTACACGGAGACCGACTCGCGCCTCGACAGCAATGGTGCCCGACTGCCGGGACAGGCGAAACGCGAGGCCTTCGCGAAGCTGCGCGTCGGTCCGGAGGATTTCTGGAAGATCGTGGTGGAGATCCAGTACGTCGGCGAGATCCTGGTCAGCCTGGGGGACACGCTGACGTTGCCCGACCGAAGGGTCTGGAATGCGAGCGCAGCGCTCGACCTCGCTCAGCTGTCCGCGACCGGCCTCGATCGCTGGGTGGGGAAGTTCTGGATCTTCGTCGAGGGCAACAACCTGGGCGACGAGGCCGTTCGCGACACGCTCTCCTTCCCACAGCCCGGACGTCGATTCTCTTCGGGAGTCGAGGTGCGCTGGTGAGTCGCGTGACTTGCATGACGCTGCGCGCGCTGGCGCGACTTGCGCTGCTCGGGCTCGCGCTCGTCGGCTGCGAGGGCAAGGGCACGGGCGGCGACGGATTGATCATCCGAGCCGATGAGACCTCGTGCGGCGCAGTCGGTAGTCAATTCCCTTCGGGCATGACCCTGCTCTCCCCCAGTGCGGGGTTGGCCGCCGTCGTCCAGTTCACGCCTCCGGGCCTCGCGGTCTACGAATACGATCTCGAGCAAAACCGACCCGTCCGGACGGCGTTTACCAATATCGGGACCGATAGCGACGGCGACGGCATCGACGACCAGCTGGCCTCCCAGCCGCTATTTCCCTGCCGCATCTTCTGCCAGACGCAATCGGGTGGCGTGATTCCGGTAGTCGGTGCATTGAATGCCATGGGCGATGCTCTGGCCTTCCTCAGTACGAGTGGCTACGAGCAGGTTCTCAGCTTCGATCCCTCGAGCGCGACAGCGATCGATCTGCTCGTCGACGTCCCCGCGACGATCCCCCTCGGCCGGTATCCGATGCTGCCGGATCCGGGCTCCTCCGCGACTCGGCGCGGGGTCTCGACCTTCGTCTGCGTCGAACCGCCCGACCCCTTCGACTCCGAGGACGTGCCGATCGCGCCGGATGCGCGATGCAATCCCGATGCGCCGTCCTTCCTCACGTCGTTCACCGCCGGGGTCGCCGTGGCGGGGGATCGGCTCTTCGTCGCGACCTCGAATTACGACACCAAGACCGAGGCCTACCGACCCGGGACCGTGCTGGCCTACGACTGGATCGACCATGCGGGCCGTATCACCGTTCGGCCGCTCGAGGACGACGCGGTGCTCTTCAGCACGGGCTTCAACCCGACCGGCCTCGCCCGTCATGTCACGCCCGGCGGCCGGGAACTCGTCCTGGTGACCGTGACGGGTGCGATTCTCGGCGCGAGCCTCCCGGATAGCGCGCGGACGGAGGCGGCCATCGACGTGATCGATGCGAGCGGGCCACGCATCGTCGCGACGATTCCCCTGGGCTTTGCAGCGCCTTCTTTCGAAGCGGTCGCGATCGACGTGAGCCAGCAGATCGCCTGGATCGGCTCGGTCACGGCGAAGCAGCTCTACGCAGTCGACCTCCGCGCGCTGGATGATCCTCGCCTCTACGGGGGGGGCGGGCCGCCGGTGATTCTCGACGGGATGAGCGTCGGGTTTCCGGACGCCCGGATCTTCTGGGCCGAGGCGCCGCTCGTACTCCCCGAGCGCCTCGACCGCCCGTCGCACGCCGCTTGTGGTGGCTGGACCTACGTCGCCACGAATGTGAGCGGAACCGAGGCCTTCGCCACCGACTACTGTGACGGAACGCTGAGTCGCGTCCGCTTCGACCTCTCGGGTGCCCCGGCGATCCCCTTCGCGCCGGAGCGCTTCGAGGTGGTAGGCCAGTCGACACCGTTCGCGCCCACGCCATCGCCGGGCGAGGAAACCGCACCCGGCTTCGTGTCGGTCCGGCCCGGGATTCCCGGGGTTGACTACAGCTCGCCCGACGTATTCGTCGTGGTGGGGGATCCGGGTCTCGTGTGCGGGATCCGCATCGAGAGTCTGTGACGGGTTCGGCCGATTCGACATTGCGCACGTTTGCTTCGCTGGATTGATGCTTCGGGTTCCCCGGGTCGAGACTCTGCTCGGGCCCCTGGGCCCGTGATCTGTCTGCTGGCTGAGGATGCGAGTTTCGAATCCTGGCGAGCAGTACGGCGGCACGCGTCAAACCCCGCACGCGCTTGCGTAGCGCGCAGGAAAATGCGGTGTCCGTGGCCTCGGGCCGCTTCGGTCCAATTCGGGAATGCTCAATTATTTCGAGCGCTTGCCGATCAGATATCCGATGGCATGGAGCTTGCGATCCCTACACCGACGGCGGGACGTGGGCTCCGTCGTTGGAGGATCGGGAATGACGCGCGCAGCGACAATGCAGATCGGGAGGCAGATCGGGAGGCAGATCGGGAGGCAGATCGGGAGGCCGACCGAGAGCGGCCGGGGGACCGTCGGCTTCACGCTGGTCGAAGTGATGGTCGTCGTGATCATCATCGGAGTGATGGCCGCCATGGCGATTCCGACCCTGGTTGGAGGCAGCGCCAACGAGCGCCTGAAGGCCACGGTGCGGGACATCGCGGGGGCGTTCAGCCTGGCTCGATCGGAAGCGATTCGGACCGGCGAAATTCATCTCGTCTTCATCGGCACGGACGCCCTGGGCGATGCGCTGCCCCTCCACAACGGCCGTTCGGCGCTGGCGTTGGTGTTGAACGATGGTGTCCCCGGCTCGATCAATCAAAATTGCCAGATCGATGCCGGTGAATCGTACGTTCCAATCGACTCCCAGACCGCAGTCGATTCGCCAGTGGTCGGCGGAATCATGGCGGGGGTCACGCAGATGGCGGAAGACTTCGGTGCGGGCGCGCTCGCCACGGGTTCCACCTTCACCGAACCGGACGGGCTTTCGCCTGCGAGCTGGGTGCTCTTCCGACCGGAGGGCACGGCGCACGCCTTCGACGGCGCCTGCGTCGAGGGTCCGGTCGGGTCCGGTGCCGGCGGGATCTACCTCAACAATGGTCGAAGACAATTCGGGGTCACGCTGCGGCCCCTGGGCAATACGTGGGTTCGACTCTGGAACACGGGGAGCGCGCAATGGGCAAGCTGATGCGATGCGATCACACGACGTCGAGCCGTCGCAGGCGGGGCCGGCAGAGCGGGATCAGTCTGATCGAGGTGATCATCGCTCTCTCGATTCTCGGCTTCGGCATGCTCGGCATCGCCGCCGCGCAGGTCTCGGCCTATCGCTTCAGCGATTCCTCACGCGACCGCACTCTCGCGCATCAGCTGGCGCAACAGCAGATCGAGCTCTTCCAGGCGATGTCTACAAACTCCATCGAGGTGATCAGGGCTGCGGGCCCCAACGACCCGCTCAATCCGATCGACCCCGATCCCAACGACAATACGCCGATGATCTTCAACCGAAGCTGGACGATCACCCCCGATACGCCCGAGATCGACGTCTACACGGTTGTGGTCGATGTGGCCTGGGTCGGCAACGCGGGTGCGCAGACGCTGCAGCTCGAAACCTTCAAGTCGGCGAATTGAGGAGCATGGCAATGCAGCGGACTGATCGGCGCTCGGGCTTCACCCTCGTTGAGGTGATGGTTGCGGTGGTTGTCATGGCGATCGTGACATCACAGCTGCTGCTGTCCTTCTCCCAGCAGCACACGAGTTCACTCGAGCACGAGCGGACCATCGAGATCCAGGAAGAGGCCCGTCTGGTTGTGAACGTGATTCTCAAGGACCTGCGCGCCGCCGGATTCATGGTTCCGAAATACACCGCGGTGGCGAGTCGCGACGGGGCCGCCGCGGGCTCGGATGCCCTTTGTATGAGCGATGCCTCGGTCATCGACGACGCCAGCCTGCCGGCTGCGGCGGCCAAATTCCCCGGCGCCACGTTGTCGAATGCCTTCACCGGACCCGTTTCGTCAGTGGTCGTCCCGAGCGCGTCCCTGGATATCGACTCCGACGGTGACAACGACTTTACCGTGGGGAGCGGCCTCATCATCGGAGTGCTGCGCGATGGGCATTGCGCGGTGGTGACCGGGATCGCGGTCGGCGCGACGACGACCACGATCGACTTCGACCCAGCGAGCGCGGCGGGCCTGGACGGCGAGGTCGGCGATCCGGTGGTACCCGCCCTGGTCTACAGCATCGCAGGCACGGACCTGTCGCGAAATAGCGTGGTGCTGTCCAATCACATCGAGGATCTCCAGGCCGAGTTTGGCGTCGACGCGGATCGCAACGGCACCGTCGAAGGTGTGGAGTTCCCGATCGACGATCTGAATGGCTCGGAATACGAGCTCGTGCGGATCGTTCGCGTTCACATCACAGCGCGAGATGCGCGCACCGAGGCCGACTTTGTGGGGCAGTTTGCGGCCGTCGCCAATCGCGTCGCGGGTGCGGCGGACAACTTCAAACGGCGCCGGATCACCGGCGACGCCATTCTCAGAAATCTGCGGTAGAGGCTTCAAATGGAATCGGATCGAATTCGAAGCAAGCGACGGGAATCGGGCTTCGCCCTGGTCACGGCGGTCGTCATCCTCGTCCTCGTGAGCGGAGTCGTCGTCAACCTGATCAGCTACTCCAGCCAGGAGCTGCAGGCCGGTGGTCGTCTGCGCGCGACGCTCAAGAATCTCTATGCCGCGGACTCGGGCATCCAGCTCTCGATGCAGCGCGTTCAGCTACCGCGGGATCTCTCCGCATTCAGTTACAACCTGACGGACGGCACTCTCGTCGAGAGTCGCGGCCGCGGCGACGCTGCAGCGATAGCGATCGAACCGGTCGGAATCGGCGCGCCACCGGATGGCTACGCGATCAATATCGGATCCGGATTCGTCAACGAACTCTTCTTCCTCAACGTGACCGCGCAAGCCGTGAATCGCGGCGTCGTGGAGCTGGAGACGAAACTGGGATCTCTGCAACCCAACGCGGGAGCGTATTGATGCGTGCAAAAAAACAACTTCTCTCATGGCTGATGATCTTCGCGATCGGGATCTTTCCCCTCGCGACACCGCTCATGGCGGGTCAATCCGATGTGAATCTCTTCGCCGGCGGGGGTCGCCTTCCGCCCAACATGATGATCATGTTGGACAGCTCGGGCTCGATGCTGAGTCAGCCTTCTACGGGCGGCGGCGTCAGCAAGAAGCAGATCGCAAAAGACGCGCTCAAAGCCCTCATCCTGTCTGTGAATCCGCCGGACGGCGCGGGGGGCTACACGGAGAACGCCCTCTTCGGCCTCACGACGTTCCGTGACGATGGAGCAAATCTCGATCGGGAGATCGACACCGGGAATACCGCAGCCGTGCTCACCGCCGTCGAGAATCACGCGCGGACCTTTGTGGGGACACCCCTGAGCGCAGCGATCCTCGACGTCGCGCGCTATTTCGCCGCGAACGAGTCCTGGGGCACGCTGGCGCCCTGGGGAACGCGTTCGGGCGAGGGGAATGTTCGAAATGTCTGGGACTACGACTGTCGTGACAGCTTCACGATCTTCATCTCGGATGGCAATCCCACTACGGACCGGATCCAGATGGGTGGTTACTGGAATACCATCGGTGACTACGACGGCGATGCCGGCGCTGGCGAGGGCGGCACCGAGAATGCAGGCAACGTTGGAAGCAGCAATATCCAGTGGACCGACGACATCACCAAGGCGATGTTCGAACGCGATTTCTCCAACGCTCTGGAGGGGAGACAGAACGTCGTCACCCACGTGATCGGATTCGATACGAATGGAGATAATCTACAGCGAATGGCCGATGCCGGCGGTGGCCTGTATCGCACGCCGACTACGGCGGCGGGTTTTGCGGCCGCTCTCGCGGAGCTGACGGACGTCTCCTTCGACTCACTGGCTTCCTATTCGACGGCGGTCGTGCCGACCAGCCGAACCGCCTTCGGCTCGTCGTTCTACAACGCCTACTTCAACCCGATCGCCGAGGAACCCTTCTGGGAGGGGCATATCGAGGCCTTCGACCTCTCGCCCCAAGGCGTGATCCTCGACGCGAACGGCAACCCGGCGGTCGATCCAGTGACCGACGAGCTCTACGAGCCCCACAATCCGCATTGGGATGCGGGCGTTCGACTGCGCTCGAACAGCTCGCGGACTCTGTATACGACGCTTGCGGGGGTGACCGAGGACTTCTCGCCGGGTGCAGGGGTTCAGGCGGCGTTGGGGATTGTCGCGGGGGACGTGGGCCTCTTCCCGAACGCCGCCTTGTCCGGGATCACGACGACGGCCCAGGCTGAGGTGGCCGTCATCGATTACCTGAGGGGTCAGGATGCCTTCGACGAAGACAACGACGGCGACTACGGTGAGCTTCGCGCCACGGTTCTGGGTGACATCTTCCACTCGACGCCGGTGATCGTGGGGCCGCCGACGACGCTGCTGACGAACGAGACGGGATACAACGATTTTCTGACCGCCTGGGCGGGACGTCAACGCATGCTCTACTCGGGTGCCAACGATGCCATGTTCCACGCTTTCGATGCCGGTTCTCTAGCAGTCGGCGATAATCCCTTGACGCCTGTGGTCGAGACCACCGCGGTTTATTACACCTCGGGAACGGGGGACGAGGTCTTCGGCTATGTACCGGGGCTCTTGCTGGACGACGCGAAGTATGTGCCGCTCAACGACCCGAGAACCTACTACTTCGTGGATGGCTCGCCGGTCGTGGCCGATGTGTGGTTGCGAACCGATTCGACCGACTACACGCGTGAGACCGACGAGTGGACCACCGTATCCTTGATCGGATTCCGCGAGGGCGGTGCGGGCTATTTCGCCCTGGACGTGACGGACCCCAGCTCGACTTCGTCGAGTGACGACCATGGTCCCTATCCGAAATTCCTCTGGGAATTCACCGATTCGACGCTGGGCGAGGCCTGGTCCGAGCCTGTGATTACCCGCGTCAAGGTTCGTGAGGGGGGGGCCGGCGACGTGTGTGGCTTCGACAATGGGGACGGCAACTGTCGCGAACGTTGGGTGGCGATCTTTGGTGGCGGCTATGCAACGAGCACCGATCCGAACCATGACGATTTCACTTCGGTGGTCGGGGATGTGGGATATACGGTCCGCAGCAAGGCGATCTACATGGTCGACCTGGCGACGGGCGCGATCCTGGACAAGATCGAATTCGACGCGGCCACGAACCCCCTCATGACCTACGGGCTGCCGAGTGAGCCTGCAGTCCTCGATAGGAATTTCGACGGATTCGCCGACGTCGTGTACATCGGCGATCTCGGCGGCCAGATCTGGAAGTGGGATATCTCGGCTCTCGGCGAAGACTCGAGCGGCGCAGACGGCATCATCGACAACTGGCCGCATGGGATCTTCTTCACCGCTCCCTCGGCCTCGGACGGAACGGAGATTCGGTACAAGAGCTTTTTCTATCCCCCGTCGGCAAGCCTCGTGCGCAACGTGGTGACGCTCGCCTTCGCGAGCGGCGAGCGAGATCAGCTGGAGTACAACGGCGTGGCGGGCTTCGACGAGAACAATCGCGTCTACGTGGTGAAGGACTACTATCCGACGGGCGCCTCGGCATTCCTATCTACCTACACGGAATCGGATCTGACTGATATCACCCTGGTGCGTTATGACAATAATTTGTCCGACCAGGGCTATTACTTCGTCGGCGTCGATGGCGAGAAGTTCGTGAGCGAAGTGGTCATCTTTGCGGGTTATGTGGTTCTCGTCAGTTTCGAGATCAACGCACTCAGTACCGACCCGTGCGCTGCGGCGACCGGTGTCTCGAAGGTATATGCCTTCGAGGTCGATGGCGGAGGGGGCTACTTCTCGAGTGGCGCCATGACGCCCATGGAAGAGCGCTATGAAAACATCGGTGGCGGAATGGCCAGCTCGCCGCGTATCTCGATGGCCCCTGATCACGGTGATGACAAGATGTACATCAAGACGTCGAAAGGCCGCGTGATTACGGTCGAGCCGCCGCCACGGGATGGTTCGGCATCCTCGATGATCTACTGGAAGCAGAACCGATGAGCGTCCTGCGGAGTAGTTTTGTGCTGTTGGCCTGGAGCGCGATCCTCTTCTCCGGCTGCTCGGGTTCCGAGCAGCCGGAGGTCGCGCAGACCCCCATCATCTCGGTCTTTGCGTCGCAGGCTGCTGTGGGTGATGGAGGCGAAGCGGGCGACCGACGATCCCCCGGAGAGGACGACGTCGATCCGGTCGTGGAGAGCGTGAGCTTCGAACCGGCCAACCCGGCTTCCCGCGGTCGGATTCGAGCCGTCGCGAAGATCACGGGTCGCTGGACGTCCGCCGAGTACGCATGGGACGTCAATGGCCGGAAATTTGGTTCCAATACGGCCCAGGCCGTGCTGCCGGTGATCGCGACCGGGGATGTCGTATCGGTTCGAGTGGTTCCGATTCGCGGTGTGCAGCGCGGCAAGGCGAGGCTGGCGAGCGTACGCGTCCGGAATCAGGGCCCGATGATCCTCGGTCTCGAGATCGAGCTGACGGAAGCTGGAAAGGGCGGCTCATCTGACACGGAAATGTGGCGTGCTGTGGTTCGGGCAGAGGATCCGGACGGAGATCAGCTCGAGATCGAGTACCGATGGTCGGTCAATGGCGTTGTGTCCAGGGTGCGGGGTGAGCTCTTTCCGGCTGGTGACCTGACTCGCGGGGATCGTCTGGAGGTCTCGGTCCGCGCCTCGGACGGGCGCCTCTGGAGTCCCCCCGCCGGCAGCGGTCAGATCCAGGTCGGCAACAGTCCACCCACGATCGTTTCCAGGCCCCCGAGGCCCGATGCGCTCGGCAATTTCAAGTACAAGATTCGCGCCGAGGATTCCGATGGGGATCGAAATCTCCGCTTCTCTCTTCGCAAGGGGCCGAAAGGCATGCAGATCGACGAGATCAACGGCATCGTGACCTGGTACCCGAATACGGACCAGGCCGGTCGGCACGCGATCGAGATCGTCGCGACCGACGAGGGTGGTGCCGAGGCCACGCAGTCCTTCAGCCTGGCGCTCATCAGCCGTTCGAGCGCAGACAATCCGGGACCCGCGGCCCCCCGATAGCAGCTCCCCAGGGCTCGACGCGAGCCGCGAGGCCCCCGTGAGTCTTGGGTCCCGCTGCCGGCCGAGATCGCCACAGGGCGCGCCTTTGCGTATGATCCGGCGCCGCGCTGTTGGGCGGGGCGGAGGCTGGGCGAGCGTGGATCGACTGGAGATCACCCGACCGGACGATTGGCATCTGCACCTGCGCGACGGCGCCATGCTAGAGCGCGTGGTGCCGTATTCCGCGCGCGTCTTTGGGCGGGTGATCGTGATGCCCAACCTGACGGTCCCGATCACGAGCGTCGACCAGGCCCGTGCCTACCGGGAGCGGATCCTGTCTGCGGTGCCCTCCGGCTTCGACCTCGAGCCCCTGATGACGCTCTATCTCACAGACGGGACGACGGCCGAGGAGATCGAGAGGGCCGCGCAGTCGACCGAGGTGGCCGCGGTGAAATTCTATCCGAAGGGCGCGACGATGAATTCGGGGTCCGGCGTCACCACGCTGGAAGGGTTGGCGGGTGTCTTCGAGGCACTCGAGCGCTGGGATCTGCCGCTGCTGGTTCACGGAGAGTCGACCGCGCGAGATTGCGATATCTTCGATCGCGAGCGCGTCTTTCTGGAGCAGACCCTCGGGCCGCTGATCGAGCGTCACCCCCATCTGCGAGTCGTCTTCGAGCACATCACGACCGCGGAGGCTGCGAGCTATGTGGCCGAAGCCTCGGAGCGGGTGGCTGCCACGATCACGCCGCAGCATCTGCTGTTGAATCGAAACGCCATCTTCGAGGGCGGCCTCCGGCCCCATCACTATTGTCTGCCGGTGCTGAAGCGCGAAGTCGATCGCCAAGCGCTGGTCGCGGCGGCCAGCTCCGGTGACCCGAGCTTCTTCCTCGGCACCGACAGTGCCCCGCACGAGCGAAGACGCAAGGAATCCGATTGTGGTTGCGCCGGAATCTTCAGCGCGCCGGTCGCGATCGAGGCCTACGCCGAGGCCTTCGCCCGAGCCGGAGCGTTGGATCGGCTGGAGGGCTTTGCGAGCCATCACGGTGCAGACTTCTATGCACTCCCGCGCAACGCGGATCGGATTGCTCTCGAGCGCGTCGATTGGACCGGGCCGGCACAGCACGGCAATGGGGACGACGCGGTCGAGATCTTCTGGGCCGGCCAGCCCTTGCGTTATCGGCTCGCAATGGATTGAGGGGTCGAATCAGGAGTCGCCTCGAGCGGATCGGCGGTCGAGGGATTTCGCCATGCTTCGATGATCGATGCCCGCCTCCTGGAAGACTTCGCCGCGTGCGTGATACTCGAGCTCCTCGTAGAAGGGAATCACGGCGACCTGGGCGTGGAGGATGATTGCATCGAGCCCCTGCTGCTGGGCACGGGTCTCGATCGCTGCCATGAGAGCCCGTCCAACCCCGCGGCCGCGCTCGGATTCGAGCACGGCCACCCGTTCGGCCTTTGCGTCGTCACCGACTCGTCGCAGGCGCGCCGTTCCGACCGCGATCGGTGACTCTTCACCCAGGCGCCAAGCGAGAAAATGTTCGGCTTCGCGATCGAGGCCGTCGAATTCGATCTCGAGCGGGACACCCTGGCCCTGTGTGAAGACGATTCGCCGGATCTCGAGGCAGGTTCGATAGGCGGACCCCGTGTCGCTGTCCTTGCCCTCGGCTCGGACGCGTTCGATGCGAAGCGAGATCATCTCGGATTCTCGGTCCGGGCCGCTTCGAGCGCTGGCGGGCTTGCCAGCACGGCGCTGCGGGTGATGGCTGGGACCCGCATTCTGGAGACGATCGGCTCGGATTCGGATTGGGCTTGCATCCGGGGGGCCCTCGGGCGGCGGCACGGGTGGACGATAGCGGCGCGCGGCTTCGGCGCCCTCCCCGCTGTGGGCTCCTCGTGTCCAGATCCGAGGCCCGCGGCTCTGCGGGGTTCCCGGACCGAGGACGCTGCACTGGGGATCATGAGGGCGCACGTCGACGGACGCAGTGTGCTCCCAGGAGCTTTCGCACGAGAAGGGACGTGATAGG
>PVBE011866036.1_pt1 | contig 15023 bp, 11 predicted proteins | sample 1631181 | NCBI WGS metagenome assembly PVBE01 (sample SAMN08397723, study PRJNA350692) | Marine metagenome, whole genome shotgun sequencing project. | isolation source: water | place: Pacific Ocean | collected 2012-04 | reverse complement strand
GTACTTTCTTTTCGCCGTCACGATCCTAGGAAACCTCAATCATGCCGGAAGCCACAAGAAAGGCTGAATCGCCTTCCTTAAAAATCACCTCACCGGCAGAGGACTGTTTTTGATCCATTATCCGGACAGCATTAACCAGAAAACCAACTATTCTAATTGCGTAAGAGCCGCGACAAAGCTTTCATCGCCGATTACTTTCGTGATATGACCTTGGCCATGGGTGTCTTCAACCAGAACGACATCGCCAATGGAAATCAAACGCCTTTCACCATCGCCCGCTGTCATTTCGATACAGCCTGAAATACAGATAAAGTACTGACGCTTTGGTGCCGGGTGTTCTTCCCCCCCCACCCGACAGGTAACTCGAAAAACGAAAAACGCGCCGCGTCGGTCTGAGAGGATACGTAAAAAGGAGAAGCTGGCGGTGCAAAATCCTGCAGCGTCAAATCAGCAATGATATCTTCAAAATGAGATTCACCGTGGTCATCGGCGTAAAGCCTGATATGGCGCATGTATTTTTCCAATCTTTGTAATCTTGCTACAGGTAAATCATCCATCATAAAACTAGTATTTTCTAGCTAAGTCGTCCGGTTACTAGACGAGTTGATCACCTCCAGAATAGCCGTTATCGCCTGAACGATTAACTAACCTCAAATATTTTTTGCGGCATCTTGTGAATACTCTCTCCGGGACCGCTATCGTCGATAATATAATTGTCACAGATCCAGGAATGAATATTGGGCGTCATATAGCCCGGATGACAGACAATGTTCATGTTCTTCTGAATGGTCATGGGCTCGTCATGGCGGATCAACGGACGCTCGACGAGATCGTACCCCTGGCCGTGACAGTAGAGCCGGGTCTCTTCGGAACGCCCGTTATCGCGCATGAATTTATTGTGCGCATTCCAGATATCTGCGCACGGCGTCCCCGGTTTCAGCAAATCCAGCGTAAACCGCTGCGCTCTTAGGGTAAATTCGAGCTCATCTTTAAGTTCCTGCTGGGCTTCCCCCAAAACGATAGTTCTGCCGACCTCGGTAAAAAATCCGCCGGCGCCATTGTTCTCGACCAGCATATTGAAAATATCACCTTTCTTGATCACCCGGTTCTGATTGTGGCGGGGACCAATGACGGCGGGTGTTCCATATGGATAGGATTGACACAGGTAAATGCCCTGCTCACTGCCGAAATCATGGCCGACATGGAGAGCTATGGCGGCAACATCTGAATCTCTCATGCCCGGCTTGATATTATCGATCACCGCCTGCATGGCCCGGTCCTGTTGATCGGCGGTTCCTTTGATAAATTCGATCTCTTCGTCACTTTTAATGACCTTGATCTTATCCACCATATCGGAGGCTTCGACATAACTAGCATCGGGATATTGCCGTTTTACATAGTCGACCATGGCGTAGGACATTTGGTAAGTCCCAAGCAGACCGATTGTGCCGTCTTTGAATGCTGCCAATCCTTTACAGGCCAATTCGGGATCGTAGTCGCGTGTGTAGGGGGCGGATTCATAGCTTGGTGTCGTCATTTCCCTTTTCACCCCCCTGACGAACCCATTGCCTTCGACCGGCACTTCGTTATCGCCGCCAAAAGGCCCCTGGTGCACCACCGTCATGGCGTCGTCCCGCGGGAAGATGACGGTAAGGGGATAGCCGTTGGTGGCCGGAATATCAGTAAAATACTTGGCGTAGCCACCCATATGATCATTGTTGCTCTGCATCAAAAGAACATCAATTTTTTCGGCCTCCATAGAAGCCCGCACCGCTGCCCAGCGCCTTTCCAGTTCTGTTGTTGAAATAGGTTTGTTTACCCGTTCCGATATTTTCACCACTTTACAATCTCCTGTTTACTTCCCCGCATTAACGACGTTGATCATCTCGTCCCGCTCGCCGTCCACGTAGTGGCGCAGGTTGGGTTCAATGACCGTCAGTATTCTTTCCGCATACATATCGCTGCGCCCGCCAATGAAGGGCGTCATGAAGACGTTGTCCATATCCCAGAGAGGACTTTCGTCCGGCAGAGGCGCCACCTCATAGACATCGAGCCCGGCAGCCGCAATTTCTCCGCCATTGAGGGCATCGATCAGCGCATTTTCGTCGACCACCCCGCCCCGGGCGATATTGACGAGACAAGAATCCGGCTTCATGGCTTTGAAAACATCAGCATTGACGATCTTGTCTGTATCCGGCCCATAGGGCACGAGCGCCACCAGAAAATCCACATCGGCGACGGCTTCAGCAATGTTTTCCCGAGAATAAATCTTATCGATCCCGTCCACCACCCGGTCGGTGCGGGATATTCCACAGACAGTCATACCCAGCGCTTTAAACGTTTTGGCCATATGTTCGGCAATGGCGCCCATGCCCAGGATGGCCACCCTGCGGGTATCCAGGACCTTGGGCAGTAACCGGTCAAAGACATGCTCTTCTTGGTTTTTGGTTAGCCGCCGTACCTGGCGGTAAAGCGCCAGCATATGTAGCAGCGCCATCTCCGTCATTTGCGGTCCATGTATTCCGCGCCCATTGGTCAAAATGATATCGGACCTGCTGGCAAGAGGTTCAACCAGATGATCGGTACCGGTGATATTGCATTGAACCCATTTGAGACCGGCTGCATTATTTGCCATTTCCGGCGTCAACCAACGGGCGATCGATATCAGAATTTCAGCTTGATTGAGCATACCCGGCGCATCTTCACCATCCCGAACATAAAGGAAATTCACTTCCGGAAATTTCGGTTCCAGGTGATCTTTGTATTTTTCAAATTCGGTATCGACTATAAGAACCGTCGTCATCTTCTTCCCCGCTTTGATTTGTTTTTTTGATTTATTTGTTATTTTGATCCTATGATTAGAGGGGGACATCTTTTTTATCAAGCAGTGTTCAAGTACCGAATGGGAACTCAAACTAGGTTGCCGCCGGCGATTATTGTAGAATAGTTGTCGGCTTTAGCTAACGGATGCGGGTACCCTTGATACGCCTTCCCGCACTGCTTTTGATTGCCTTCTGTCTGCTCTTTTCCTTGCGGATAGCGGCGGCAATGGAGATTACCGACACCTACCGATACTTCGACAAGGATTTCGATCTCGGCGGCACTAATTGCCTGAAAACCCGTAGGATCTCAACCTGGCCACTTGCGCCACGGAACTCAACAATCCATCCTGGAAAGTCAGCCTTAAAAATTGCCGAGCGCAAACAGTGATGACGAATAGAAAATCGTCCAAAGCGCTGAACTATTTACAGGAATACATAAAGAACAACGTAAAATAATTCTATGCACAGCAACTCGGAATAGAACGTTGACCCTTCACATTTTTTGGCAACGAAATCAATCTTGCCCCGTGCTGATCAACGATTGAAACTCTTACGGTGTCGTCAATAGGTTCGTTTTTTACTAATACGGTCCAAAGAAGCATTTGGCTGGGGCTCCAGGATCAGATTACGCTGCCGCAAATCCTCCTGGGTGGCCTTCATCTGCTCCACTGTTGTTTCCAAATTTCTGGCACTGGTGCTGATTTGGTCCTCCAGTTCAAGTTTGGCGGATCCCTGGGCCCGGAACAACGCCCATTCATGTCCCGGGTTGAGTAGTAAGGCCCGCCGGCTGCGACGCACGAAACGGCCAACCAGCGCCCCCAGAAAATATCCCACGAAGAACGGGGCGAGCAACAGTCTTATTTCAAAATTGTCGACCCCGACGACAATTTTTTTGCTGGAAAGAGGCGACAATTACAATGAACGCCGCACCGAACAGGCCATATACGGCTTCGTCGATCGCCCCTGTGTTTGGCGGCGCCATTCGCACTGACGGCAGTACCCGGCGGCGGCGCTTCTTCGTTGTATTCGGTCTTAAGGCCACTCATGCAGGGTGCATCATAGTCGGTATTACATCCTATGCGCAATTCTCGTTTACCGGTTAGAAAACAAGCCTGTGTTCTGCTAACCGGCTAAAGGCTCCAACATTATAACACCAAGATTTAGATCAGTGTCAGATCTAACATCGACGCTATAATTCTGACGGTCCGGCGCGTCGATTTCGATGGTGAAGTCACTGCCTTCGGTGAGACCAGTGAATTCGAAATCACCGAAAGCGTCGGTGGTCGTCGACAACGTGCCGCTGTCGCCGGCCAGTATCACCGAGACACCCTCGGCGCATTCTTCTACATCGCCCGACAATACGACCTCGCCGGCGATAAAGCGCTTGGGCAGACCCACATAGGCGACCGTGGGTTTGATGCCGAATTCATGGTTGAGTTCCTCCATTCGGCCCGCCTGTCTTTTCTGCGAAATGGCGCTATCGGGATCATCGAGGTCGCCGAACAGAATGGCCTCCACCGGACAGGCTTCGGCGCAGCGGGGCATCTTCCAACCATCATCCAGCAAATGCGAACAAAAGGTGCATTTCTGAGCCACCTTTTTCTCTTCGTTCCAGAAGATCACCCCGTACGGACAAGAGTCCGCGATGGTTTTCTGACCATCGGCTTTTTCCGGATCGATCATGACAATGCCGTCTTCCCGACGGAACACGGCGCCGTTTTTCGCCGCTTCGATGCAGGGTGCGTCCTCACAATTCTGGCACATGATCGGCGTGTAAGTGATCTTGGCCTTGGGGAATGTCCCCCGCTCTTCTTCGACAACCCGGATCCAGCTTTGGCCGAATTCGGAATTAGCTGCCGGTTGCGCGATGGAATAGGGCAAATGGTCGTTGCCCACATATTCGTCCCGGCATGTAAGGAAACAGGCATAGCAGCCAGTACATTTTTCGACGTCTGCAATCATTGAAAAATTGGTCATCGTTTGCCCTCCCACTTTTCTATTTCGATCAGATTGGAATTGGGTGCCATGCCAGGAACGTTCTTGGACATCAGTTTGCTGGGCGACAGCATGTTGACACAACCCCCTCGATCTATGGAGTCGGGATCACCCGGATCAATGGGATCGTAGACCCCCGATGAAGCATAAGCGTGAACGACGCCCGGCTTGACCCGTTCGGTGATAACAGCGCAGCAGAGCACGCCTTTTGCCCGGTCGTTATGAAGTCGCACGATATCGCCTTCTTCGATCCCCCTGGCGCGCGCGTCTTCCGGATTGATACGCGCCGGCCAGTAAGGATAGCCATTCACCTTTATGCGGTGCACGGGAATGTCATTCAAAGAAGGCGTGTGCCCGTCATAGTGCGTATGGAAGGTGAAGCGCGGGTGCGGCGACAGCAGCTGGATCGGGTATTTATCGAACTTGGCTGAATGATGGCCTTCCCAACTCTTGATGTAGTGGGGGCTGACGGGTCGTTCGGTATCGTCGGGCGTATGCTGAGCCAAGCTTTCCGAGGCAAACTCGATCTTGCCCGAATAGGTGCCCAACTGGTCAGCCTCGTTGGTGGTCCGTTTGGGATTACCGATATCGGGCGTGTCGCAGCTGCGTCCTTCGGCAAACCAGCGCAGGCCGGGCGTGGATTTGTAATCGTCGGGCACGTTGATGATGTAATAGCCCTTCTTGTCGAATTCCTCCCAGGAAATGTGATCCTTGAGGTCGGAGATTTCGAAAAACGCCTTGGCCCAATCCTTGTCGGTCTTGCCCTCAGTGAATTCATCACCGAAGCCCAGCTTGCCAGCCAGGGCCGAAAAAATGTCATAGTCGGATTTGGATTCCCACAAGGGCTCTATGCATTTCTGCTGGCGCACGATAACCCGGAAATTGCAGCCGTTGGAAGCGTGCTGGGTATAGCCGTTACCGGTACCCCATTCGCCTACGTCTTCCCGTTCCAAATGGGTACAGGCGGGCAGAATGACGTCGGCGAAGCGGGTTTCGCCCGCCCACCAGCAATCCTGGTTGACGACAAACTCCAGCTTGGGGCTCTGATACATGCGGGCCCATTTGGTGGTGTCGTTCATGGTACCGAAGAAGGAGCCGCCGTAACGGTACCATAGCTTGATCTCGGAGCAGCCCTCCGCCGGATAGCTGTAAGGCTTGAACTGCTGCTCCAATGAATTACCGCAAAAGCCCTCGCCGATCCAACTGTAAGGCGGATCTAGGATGGCGTCGGGTACGTCGGGCCGGTAGAGCCGTTGCGGGTTGGGGTTCGGGAATGTCTGGTCGGCGGCGCGGCTGGTGCTCATGCGGCCATCGGGATCGGCATAGCCCGGGAACCAGATGGAGGCATCGAACGGCGCGCCCATGGAGGTTCCCCAGATGCTGACCCCCGGCTTGCCCAGACCCTGCATCGCCTGGAGCAACACCATCATGCGGGCCCACTCGGTGCCGTAAGCCGTCCGGCAGGCGCCGCCCTCACCACCCCTGGCACCACCAGACAACACTGTACGTTTCTTGGCCCACTGGCGGGCCAAGGCCACGATGGTGCGGGCCGGCACACCGGATTCTTCAGCGGCCCAGGCGGGCGTCTTGGCTTCACCGTCTTCTTTCCCCAGCACATAATCCTTGAACTGGTCAAAGCCGACAGTGCGGTTTTCAATGTATTCCTTATCGTAGGTCTCTTCGGTCAGCCAGACATAGGCAATGGCCATGGCCATGGCGGTGTCCGTGCCCATGCGGGGCGCGATCCACTTGCCGTCCATGGCAACGGCGGTGAAATTCTGGAAGGGGTCGATAAAAACCATCTCGACACCCTTGTCCTTCAACCATTGCCGCCAGATGGAGGCATCCTGGCCGGTATAGATGCCGCGGGTTGAATCAGGATCATTGGACCAGAAGACGATCATCTCGGCATTTCGCAGGCCGTCTTCCAACAAATCATACTGCTCTGGCATGCCGAGCCGCCAATAGAAGCCATAGGTATGCGTCGCCCCCCAGTGCCAACCTTCCCAGCTGTCTGGATTGTCAAACACAGGTGTGTAGCCGATACGGTTAAAGAAGCGCCAGAATGGCCCCATCTTATAGCCGACAATGCCCCAGTTATGGTGCGACGATGTCATGCCAGAAACGGCCGAAGGGCCGTAGGTATCCTGCACCCGCTTAATCTCGCCCGCCACCAGATCCAGGGCCTCGTCCCAGCTGATGCGTTCATAATCCGACCTGCCCCGGTTCTGCGGGTTACGCTCACCATTCGGATCAAAGTCCACCCGCTTCATGGGATACTTGATGCGGTCGTCGGAATAGATGCGCTGCCGCTCGCCATAAACATAAGGCGACAGATTAAATTTTTTGGGCGGCGTGTAGGTCTTACCATCAGCCTCGATGGTCCAGGGTTTGAAGTCCGCCTCATCCGCGTCCAGCGCCCTTATGCGCGTGATCTTGCCGTCCCGCACATAAACAAACACCGGCCCCGCATTGGTCAAATTGGTGAATACCTGTTCGGACATGAATAACTCCTTTTCCCCCAACCTCATGTTTTCGTTTTCTTGAAACCATGATGCCCGGAGAACGGACTGTCGTCCAATGGTCAATCATCTGAGAACGATAACTTATAGTTATGGGCGGGGGAATGGTGTGGAATGACGATTGAGGTGGCAAGCATTTGTTGCAATTCCATTGATTCCTACGTTTTTGTTCTCCTTTCCCTTTCCTTGCTACTCTACCACCCATGCGCATCTTGATTTAGAACTTGGAGTGGCAGAGTTTGAGTGAAATCCCTAAAAGCGAGGAGCTAAGGCGCGGAATTTAGCCGCCAAAGCCGACGCCTTGTGTTTGACTGGGTCGTCCCAGGAAGCAGTTCAGGGTAAGGGTAAAAAAATTCGAACGGCGGCTACCTCCCTCTAATCAGATCCGCCGCTTTTTCTGCGATCATGATGACGGCAGCATTGATGTTTCCGCTGATCAAGTCAGGCATAACAGCGGCGTCAACCACGCGGAGGTTTTCCGCACCACGGACCTTGAGGGTCCCGTCCACCACGGATTCGTCGTCACCCCCCATGCGGCAGGTGCCTGAGGGATGGTGGACGGTGATACAAGTCCGGCGGACAAAAGCATCGATGGCGTCGTCACTGTTGACGCCTTCACCGGGACCCAGCTCTGGCCCTCGGTAGGGTTCGAGCTCTGGCCGACCCAAGATCTCCCGGACCCTCCTCAGTGCGTCCCGTAGTTTCACCATATCCTCAGATTCAGAGAAGAAGTTCTGCACGATGCGGGGTGATTTTTCAGGATCGTTAGAGGTCAACCGCACCTCCCCCCGGCTTTTGGGATGCAGCAGCACCGCCCGGCAGCCGAAAGCATTGGGGAAGGGTTTGCGGAAACCAGGAAACCAGGGATAGGCATCCAGAGGTCCGGCGCCAAATAGAAGTTGGATGTCAGGCACCTCACTGGCCGGGTCGAGCTTGAAATAGGCAATGTGTCCTAACGGGAACTGGGTCGCCCTTCCACGCCCGAAAAAATAGGCCAGGGGCAGATCCAAAAGCACCCGATCCAGTCGCATCTGTTCCACAAAAGGGCCGCGCCCGATACGCCGGTAATGAACGCCGGCGGCGATATGGTCCTGGAGATTCTGACCCACCTGGGGCGAGTCAATTCGCACATTGATATCATGTTCTTTGAGGTGACCAGCGGGACCGATGCCCGACAGCATCAGAAGATGAGGTGAATTGATGACGCCACCTGAGAGTATGACCTCCCTGGCTGCCTGCGCTTCGTATCGTTTCCCCTCCTTCACGTAGGTGACGCCGACGGCCCGGTTACCGTTGAATAAAATCTCGTTTGCCTGAGCATGGGTCTCAGCCGTGAGATTGGACCGTTTGAGCGCCGGATGGAGATAAGCGGTAGCGCAACTCTCCCGCCGGCCGTTGCGGGTGTTCTGCTGAGCCCGGCTGAAGCCGTATTGCGAGGCGCCGTTATAGTCGGGATTGGCCGGGTGGCCAGCACCGATCCCCGCCTGCAGGTAGGCATCAATCAGGGGATCGCCGAAACTGGCGTGCACCACATTCATGGGCCCGCCCTGCCCCCGGTATTCATCGGTGCCGCCCTGCCAGTTCTCGGCCCGTTTAAAATAAGGCAAGACGTTGTCATACTGCCAGCCAGGCAAATTGTATGTCCCAGCCCAGCGGTCATAGTCGCCCCGGTTGCCCCGCACACAGGTCATGGCATTGACCGAGGACGAACCGCCTAGCACCTTACCCCGGGCACACTCAATCATACGGTTATCGGTGTGGGGTTCGGGACCGGAATCGTAGTCCCAGTCCACTGTCCGGTCCTGCACCAGCTTGCCCCACATGAGGGGAATTTTAATGAAGGGATGCCGGTCGGGCCCGCCTGCTTCCAGAATCAACACAGATACCGCCGGGTCTTCGCTCAAGCGGTTGGCCAGCACACAGCCGGCTGATCCTGCGCCGACGATGACGTAGTCTAATTTCCGCACATTTGCCATGGGGCCATAGTCCAAAAAAAGGGGCCGTTGAACAAGACCGCCCCCCCCTTTTGAGCAAGTTTATATGTAGTTCTATTGGCTCATATTACTGGCCGGGGGCCACCGTATAGAGCACCACTTTGGATTTGTCGGCCATCTTGGTGACTAGTTCCTCGGTGGTGCCGAACTCCATGCAGGCCGACTGGCAGTGCTTGACGCAGGCCGGTTTCTGGCCTTCGGCATAGCGGTGCATGCAGAGGTTACAGAGATCAGTCAGATATGGCATGTAGTCGATCTTGATCTTTTCACCGGTGTCGTATTCGTGTTCCGTCACCCGGATGCCGTTCTTACCCACGGGATAGCTGTTTTCCTGCTGGCAGGCCACTTCGCAGGTGTGACACCCAGTGCAGTAATCGTAGTCAATGAGCATTCCATATTTGGCCATGATTAGGCTCCTTCCTCAATTTTTTCTAATGTGACCAAAGTGGTCTTATACTGTCCGCCGCCGAAACCGGATTTACTTTCCTGAGGCCCGGGTACGAGTTGGTTGATCTGGTAATCCCACACACCGAACAGATTGGGCTCGGCGCCTTCCTGTTCCGGCATCCACCAGCCGTGCAAGGTCTGAATTTCGGTGGGTTTTACCCGTTCGGTGATCCAGGCTTTGCGCTTAACGCGGCCAAGGTCGTTTTTGAGATAGATCCATTCACCATCATAGACACCGTATTTTCTGGCCGTCTCTGGGTGAATTTCCACCAAGGGATCTTGTTCTTTCTCCCGCAGCCAGGGAATACCCCGAAGCTCAGAGTGGAAAAAAAGCTGTGAGCGCGCGCCGGTGATCATGATCACCGGATATTTCTCATGCAGTTCCGGCGTCGAGAGCGGGCTCTGGGGCGGCTCCGTATAGAAGGGCAGCGGATCCAAATCCCAATCTTCGTAAGCCGAGCAATACACCTCGATCTTACCCGACGGCGTGTTGAAACCGGGCTCGCCGTCTTGACGCAACAATCCGCGTTCATGTCGGCGGTAAGGTTTGGCGGGGCCGTCTTCGGGCATCAACCAACCGCCGGCTTCCTCCATTTCCTTAAACGTCTTGCCGGACGGCGCCAGGCGTTCGTTGAAATATTCCTCAGGGGAACCCCATCGCTGGGTGCCTTCCGGGTTGAACCGTTTGGCCAATTCAAAATTGATATCCCAGTCGGTTTTACATTCACCCACCTGGACGCGCTTCTTGATGATTGAGAGCGGCGCCCACCATGACCGGAAGCTGTCTTTTTCCGGGAAGGTGGAAGACGGCAGCACGATATCGGCCAGCGCCATTGATGTCGGATTGTGGAAAAGATCAACCACGCACACGAACTCAAGCTTCTTGAGGGCATCGTAGTGGAAGTTGGCCCGCGCCGCCTGGCCGCCCAAAACATTGGCGGTCTGTATCCAGGCGCCTTTGATAGGATAAGGCTCACCGGTCATGATCTGGTCGATCACCATGTCGGGCTGAGCCCAGCCACGAAAATTTTTGACCATCTTATATTCATCGGCGCCGATGCGTTTCTCGGTCAAGGTCTTGACCAGTTCCTCACCGTAGAGATCTACCAAGGCTTCAGTCGAATAGGGATAAGAGCTGACCTCGTGAGACGGGCGCGCGATGACCTGGCCACCCGGGATATCGATGTTGCCGGTAATGGCCCAGAGGCAGATGATACCGTGAGCCACCGACGTTCCGTCGGGGCACATATCGATAGGTACGCCCCAATGGATAGCGCCACGTTTAGCATTGGCGAAATAGCGGGCGGCGTCCGCGATTTCCGCTGCCGGTACACCGGTGATCTGGGAGACCTTGTCCACCGGGTATTCTTTGGCCCGTTCTCGCAGCTCGTCCATGCCGTGGACGAACTTGTCACAGAATTCTTTGTCTTCCAGACCTTCGCCCAGAATGACGTTGAGCATGCCCAGCGCCATGGCGCCGTCGGTGCCCGGGCGGAGTTTTAAATGATGTTCGGATCGGCCCGTCATCCAAGTGTTGCGCGGATCCATGGATATAATCTTGGAGCCTTGCTTCATGCAATCGACGATCCAGTGACCGAAGAAAGCGTCTGGGCAGCCGTTGGGCGGATGCTGACCCCAGACGATAATCACCTCAGGCGCTTCCCATTCCGGGTCTTCGTAGCGTTTCTCCAGGAACTGGGAGCAGTCTACGACACCAAAATCTCCCTGCACCGCTTTCATAGCACCGAGGCGCGGCGTGTAGCACGACTGGCCCGACAGCCCCAACTGCACCCAGTTGGGGCTACCGTAACTGTAGGCCAGGAATGAAATAGGTCCGCCTATATCCCGGCCGGTACCCTGGGCAAAGACGATAGATTCGGGACCGTGCTTTTCCTTGATATCGTTCATCCGCTCTTCGCAATAATCGAAGGCTTCGTCCCACGAAATCGGTTCGAACCTACCCGAGCCCCGCTCACCGACCCGCTTTTGCGGGGTCGTAATACGGTCTTCGTGATACATGTATTGGGTTAAGGCCAAAACGCGGGGGCAGGACCGACCTTGATTAAAGGGGTGATTGTCATCTCCTTCTATCTTGATCATCTTGCCGTCTTCCACGTGCAACATCTGGCCGCAACCGCCGTGACAACCGGCACCGGCGGACCACGCTACTGTGGGATAAACGTCTACATTACCCATATCTAATTCCTTCAGTTCTATTCGTGATTCCGGCTACTCACCCATTACCGATCGGGCGCTGCCGTCTTCGATTTTACTGATCTTGCACAGCGTGGTTTTGTATTGACCGCCGCCGAAGCCGTGCTCGGCTGCCTGCGGCCCGGGAACGATCTGGTTGATCTGGTAATCCCAGACGCCGAACAAACTGGGCTCGGCCCCATCTTCTTCGGGCAACCACCAGCCATGCAAAGTGTGGACATGGTGCGGTTTGACCTTTTTGGTGACCCGCACTTTCCGCTTCACCTTACCCATATCATTTTCCAAATTCACCCATTCACCATTGGAGACGTCGTAATCCTTAGCCGTATCAGGGTGAACTTCCACGTAAGGCACAGGGTCTTTTTCCCGGAGCCAAGGAATCATCCGATGTTCTGAATGGAAGAATAGGTTGGAGCGTGCGCCGGTGATCATGACCAACGGATATTTTTCGAATAAATCAGGGGTTTTGACACTGCTTTGTTCCGGCTCCCGATAATAGGGCAGCGGATCATGGCCCCAGTCTTTGAAGGCATTACTCCACACTTCCGCTTTGCCTGTCGGCGTATTGAATCCAGGCTCACCATCCGGACGCATGAGGCCACGCTCGTGGCGATAATAAGGCTTGGTCGGCCCATCCGGCGGCATTTCCCACCCGCCTTTGGCTTCCATTTCGTCGAATGTAGTGCCGGCGGCCTCCAGGCGTTCATTGAAAATATCCATTACCGTACCATAGCGTTGCAGACCTTCCGGGTTGAGGCGCTTGGCCAGTTCAAAGTTAATTTCCCAATCGGATTTACATTCACCGACCTGGACACGCTTTTTAATGATACTCAACGGCGCCCACCAAGACCGGAAGGAGTTCTTCTCCGGGAATGTGGCGGCCGGCAAAATTATATCGGCCAGAGCCATGGAGGTCGGATTGTGGAACAAATCCACAACAACAACAAAATCCAGCTTTTTTAGATTTTTATAATGCAATTTTGCGCGGGCCGCTTGCCCCCCCAATATATTACAAGTTTGAATCCAGGCGCCTTTGATGGGATAGGGGTCACCGGTAACTATTTGCTCAATTGCCTTATCGGGATGAGCCCAGCCACGAAACCCTTTAACCATGGGAAAATCGTTGGCGCCAATGCGTTTTTCATTTAACAGAGCAACCATATCCTGGCCGTAAAGTTCGACCAGTTCTTCGGTTGAATAGGGATAGGTCGTGACATTGTGTGACGGCTTGGCCAACACCTGTCCGCCCGGCTTATCAACATTGCCAGTAATAATCCATAAGCAGGAAATGGCGTGAGCAACGGCGACGCCGTCCGGGCACATATCAACGGGCACGCCCCATTGCACCGAGGCTTGCGCCGCCTTTGCGTAGGCGCGGGCGGCAGCAATTATGTCCTCCGCTGGCACTTCAGTGATTTCAGAAACCTTCTCGACCGGATAATCCTTGACCCGTTCGCGCAGCTCCGGCAGGCCATGGACCCACTTTTTACAAAACTCCTTGTCTTCCAGGTCTTCCCCCAGAATTACATTGAGCATACCCATGGCCAAAGCGCCATCGGTGCCGGGGCGGAGTTTCATATGGACTTTGGCCCTTGAAGTCATCCACGTGTTGCGGGGATCGACGGCGAGGATTTTTGATCCCCGCTTCATGCAATCTACAATCCAATGGCCGTAAAAACCATCGGGACATCCGTTGGGCGGATTATTACCCCAGACCAGAATATACTCCGGTACCTTCCATTCTGGATCATCATAGCGTTTTTCCAGGAACTGGGAGCAATCGGCAATAGCGAAATCGCCCATCGTCGCCTTCATAGCGCCAAGACGGGGCGTATAACAGGATTGACCGGAGAGACCCAACTGCACCCAATTGGGGCTGCCGAAACTATAAGCCAAGAAAGAAATCGGTCCACCGATATCGCGACCGGTACCTTGGCAGAATATCATTGATTCGGCCCCATGTTTTTCTCTGATATCACGCAAGCCATCTTCGCAGAGATCGAACGCTTCTTCCCAAGAAATGGGTTCAAACTTACCAGAGCCCCGTTCACCGACGCGCTTCAAAGGCGTTGTAATACGATCTTCATGGTACATATATTGGGTCATGGCCAGGGCGCGCGGGCAGGATCTTCCTTGGTTCCAAGGATGTCCATCGTCACCTTCGATTTTAACCATTTTGCCGTCTTCAACATGCAGCGTTTGGCCACAATTGCCATGACAGCCGGCGCCCGCCGACCATACGACCGTGTTAAATTTTTCAATCTTTCCCATCTTCTCTTCTCCGGTTCCAGAAGGATTTACGAATTCTTTTTTTCCAATAGGTGCAAACGTTTGCTGCTTATTTTTGCATTTTATTTTCTCAGCAGTATCCGTATTAATAAAATAATAGTTTCAAATGAAACTAATGTCAACAATTCATCCATTAGAGTGGCTAATAAAGGTTTTTTGGCATTGGGACAAATTTCTGATTGGCAAACAGGCGAACATGAACGGCAAGCCGCTTAATTTTTTTGGCAATATCGACCACCTCTATGATTATTTTCCACTGTTGAATTTTGCTACGGCGGCAGCGCTAAGCCTGGCAGGTCGATGGGATATTAGTTACGCTGAACTTATACCCTATGTCACACTTGGTATTTATTGCTTTTGGCGTCTATTCGATTCCGGCTAGGTGGCTGGCCGACAAATGGAACCGGAAAGGTATGATGGTGGTATTTTTCATTGGTATCGGCTGCGTACTCTATCGGGCCGTATCGCCGCTGACAGCAAACCGATCTTGACCTAAAATACTTGTAATTTAATGCTTTTATTCCAAAAACTAGAGTATTCACCCCCCTAAAAATAACCGACCCACCTCTGGGTCCTCAAGAAGTTCATTCCCTGAACCGGCTTTGGCCAACTGTCCCGAAACTAAAACATACCCGATATCCGCAAACTCAAGGCCCTTTTTTGCATTTTGTTCAACCAAGATAATTGTTTTACCGTCAGTTTTTTGAAGATCTGATAAAATCTCAAAAACCATATCAATG
>PVBE012778633.1_pt1 | contig 15026 bp, 16 predicted proteins | sample 1631181 | NCBI WGS metagenome assembly PVBE01 (sample SAMN08397723, study PRJNA350692) | Marine metagenome, whole genome shotgun sequencing project. | isolation source: water | place: Pacific Ocean | collected 2012-04 | reverse complement strand
ATAGATGGTCTTACTAATACCTTTAGATTTAAACATAAGAAACCTCTTGTTAATCTTCCCGGAGTTGATAAGCCTTGGGGTAAAGAGATACGTAGTTGTCTCATAGCACCAGAAGATTCTGTATTGTGTGGTTCTGATATGACTTCTCTTGAGGACACAACCAAGAGACACTACATGAAACCTTACGATCCAAAGTATGTAGAAGAGATGTCTAAGGATGGCTTTGATCCACACTTAGACCTAGCTAAACATGCAGGTAAAGTTACGCAGGATGATATAGATAAACATAACAGTGGTGAAAAAGATTTGAAGTCTTTGCGTAAGAACTTTAAAGTAGTTAATTATTCTGCCACCTATGGTGTAGGTGCATCTAAGTTATCAAGAGAAACAGGTATGTCTGTACCTGAAGCACAAGAGTTACTTGATGCATACTGGAAAAGGAATTGGTCTGTTAAAGCTTTCTCTGAATCTCAACCTATACGAACGATAGCAGGTGAGATGTGGATACAGAATCCGGTGAGCAAGTTTTGGCATAGCCTTCGCTACGAGAAAGATGCATTCTCTACTATCAATCAAAGCACAGGTTCTTATTGTTTTGATAAGTGGGTAGCATTCTATCGTACTAGAAGACCTAACATTGTGGGACAATTCCATGATGAGAGTATCAATGTAGTTCCTAAAGGACAAGAACAGGAACATAAAGATATTCTATATTGGGCAGTTGATAAGTTAAATGAACAGCTCAAACTTAATGTAGAGTTAGGTATTGAGGTGCAATATGGCAACACTTATGCAGAAATACACTAATAGTACTTGTGTAGTAACTAGTAAACATGGTATAATTCATTTTTAATAAATAACAGGAGTCCTAAATGGCAACACGTAGAATAACATTAACTGGTATATCTCAATGGGCAAAAGTCTTTGAACAAAATCGAGATCTAACTGGTTACAAACCTACTCCAGATGTTGAAGGTGCATATGAGCCTTATGATGGAGCTTGCACTATTGATGTGATATTAGATGAAGCTAACATGAAGAAGTTACAGGCATCTAAGTCCATGAAGAAAGGTAAACCAGATGACGAAGGTAGAGGACAGAGAGTAACCTTTGATCGTAAGTTTAAAACTAATAATGATTGGGAGTGTGGTCCACCTCTAGTTTTAAAATCAGATGGTACAGCTTGGAACTTTGATGATGATGGTACTATTGGTAATGGATCTACAGTTGAAGTTCATCTTTCCGTATTTGATATTAAAAAGTATGCAAGTGTAGGTACTCGATTAGAGAAAGTAAAAGTTACTGAGCATGTAGAGTATATACAACCTCAGAACGATGGTGATGTACCACCTTCAACTAAGAAACCTTCTAAGAAATCTGGTGATGAAGAAGTTCTCTTTTAAAAAACCTCGACCCAGAAACCTTGAGGCTAAAGATTTACGTTCTCCTCAATTTAGTCTCAAGGTTGTCCCCTTAAAGATTAATAAATTATTTAGAAAAAGAAAACATAAAGGATCGCCTTATGAAAAAGATTGATACATTAGTAGAAGACATCTACTCTACTATACAAGGTGAGGGTAACTGGAATGCAGCTGTATCTAGACACTTTAGTTCTAAGTTGTCTATGCTCTCTTGCCAGAGATTCTTAAAGCCACAAGAACCTAGAGGTTATCTATCTTTATCTGCAGTAGGTACACCTTGTAAACGTAAGCTATGGTATAAGGTAAACTCTGCAGGTAAAGGAGAATCATTACAAGCTCATACATTATTAAAGTTTTTTTATGGAGATGTAATAGAGGAATTAATATTGTGTCTTGCAGTAGCCGGTGGACATCAGGTTGAAGGAATGCAAGATCGTCTTGATGTACATGGTATAAAAGGACACAGAGATGCTGTGATAGATGGTATGACTATAGATGTTAAGTCTTGTAGCAGCTATGCCTTTAAAAAATTTAAAGAAGGGAAGCTAAGAGATGATGATCCATTTGGTTATATATCCCAACTTAGTTCGTATGTGTATGCAGGACAAGATGACCCACTTGTTACCAACAAAACACATGGTGCTTTTCTTGCCGTTGATAAACAGAATGGACATATTTGTTTGGATGTGTATGATTTCTCTAAGGAACTAAAGACTAAAGAAAAAGAGATACTAGAAATTAAAGAGATGGTTAGTGGTGATATACCAAAAGATAAAATAGATCCTGTACCTCAATCCAAAACTAGCCCTAATACTAAATTAAGTTTACAATGTAGTTACTGTGAGTATAAGAAATTATGTTGGCCTAAGATGAGAACCTTTCTTTATTCCTACGGCCCTGAGTTTCTTATCAAGGTTAAAAGTAAACCGAAAGTAGAAGAGGTTAAACATGAGCAGATCAGCTAAAGCAAAAGGTAGAATAGGTCAACAAGAAATTAGAGATAAGCTGTTAGAAACTTTCACAGAATTTGAAAAGGATGATATTAAATCTTGCATAATGGGAGATACAGGAGAAGATATACAGTTCTCTCCTCAAGCTAAGAAAAGATTACCCCTCTCAATAGAAGTTAAGAGACGTAAGAATGAAATGAAAACTGTTTATAGCTATATGGAACAAGCTTATAAACATAGCCATAATAATAAAGGAGAGCCAGTAGTCTTCTACAGATCAGATAAAAGACCTTGGATTGTAATGATTGGCTTGGAACATTATATGGATTTACTTAAAGATTGGAGAATAAATGAAGGATAAGTTTAAGGTATGGGCAATGATCGAAGGTCCTTATCACTACACAGACTTACCACCTGAAGATATTAAAGACTACCCTCATGTTGGTGAATTAGACTGGTTTGCTGTTTGTAAAGTAGAAGTGGATGGTAGACTAGAAGATCACGATTTCTTTTTTGAAAGTCTTGATCAAGCATACCAATGGAAAAGATATTTTGATAATAATATGGAGGCATTAGAAATAGACAAATCAGATAATAATTATTTAAGGAAATTAATATGAACAAAACAGCAGTAATATTTACATGTGCTCATGCAGATCCTAACGTATCCAATGAAAGATTTACTTGGTTAGGGGAATTTCTATATGACATAAAACCAGATTATGTTATTGACTTGGGTGACGGATCAGACATGAAATCTTTAAACAGCTATGATACTAAGTATCCTACGGCTATAGCTTCTCAGAATTACGAAGAAGATATTAATACCTATAATGATTCTCAAGAAAGAATACGTCACAAGTTTAAGAAAATGAAACGTAAGAGACCTGCATTCTTTGGTGCTGAAGGTAATCATGAGAATAGAATTAAGAGAGCTATTGCTTTCGATCCTAGATTAGAGGGATCAAAGTATGGTATTAGCTTTAACCATCTACAAACTAAGAGTTGGTTTGATGAATACTATGAGTATAAAAACTCTGCACCTTCTGTCTTTACAAAAGATGGTGTCTCTTATGCCCATTACATAGCAACTGGTAACTATGGTACGGCTATGTCAGGTGAACATCATGCCTACAGTTTAATTAAGAAGAGGCATTCTTCTACTACAGTAGGTCATAGCCATAGAAGGAATATTTATTTTAAAGATGATGCATACCCTAACCCCTCTATTGGTCTAGTTGCAGGTTGCTTCAAGGGTGGTGAGGAAGGTTGGGCAGGGCAAGCTAATTTAGAGTGGTGGAAAGGTATTATTGTTAAAAGAAATATAAGTAATGGTGTCTATGACCCAGAGTTTGTTTCTCTAGATAGGTTAAAAGAAGCTTACAGTAGTTGACATTTTAATTAATAGACGTATAACTAGGGGTTCTTATTATGCAATATGAAATAGTAATAAATATTGATGTAGATAAAGACGCAAACTTTTTAGAAGTAGGGGATGTGAATAGTTTAGAAAGTGTTAAAGATCTTATAAACAATGTCTTCTATGATCTTGATGATATAACTGTTAATGAAATAGAAGTAACAAGGAGATAGAGTTGAATTACACTATGAAAATGTATGGTAAAGAAGTTGAGAAGCTTATTATTACAGCTGACAAGAATAGACTTATTGAGAATACTCTTGGTCTAGTTGGAGAAGCAGGTGAAGTAGCTGAGAAAATTAAAAAGGTTATTAGAGATAGCCATTTTTCTAAAGAAGAAGTTGTAAAAGAATTAGGAGATGTTCTTTTTTATGTGACAGCTTTAGCAAATCATATAGGATCTGATCTACAAACTGTTGCAAATAATAACTTAAAAAAATTACATGATAGAAATAAACGAAATAAGATACAAGGATCGGGAGATAATAGATGAAATATATTACTAATAATAAGTATACACTTCTTTATATACTATCAATTGTCTTAGTAAATGTAGGTTTTATATATGTACCTATGATACCATTGCTAGGTCAGATGTTTCCACCTATGACTTTAGTTGTTGGTCTAGTATTTATACTAAGAGATTTTGCACAAAGAGAGATAGGTCATGGAGTCTTAATAGCTATGGCTATTGGCGTGGTGTTGTCATACTTTATGGCTGATCCTTTCGTAGCGATAGCATCTGCAGTTGCATTTAGTATATCAGAGTTAATAGATTGGGCGATATATACATACACTAAGAGACCACTTAAACAAAGGATACTTTTATCCTCAGCTGTAGGTACACCTATTGATAGTGTAGTATTTCTAACTATGATTGGTATCTTTACTCCAGTAGGTTTTATACTTATGACAACTGGAAAAATGATTGCAGCTTTAATTGTATGGTGGGGTATCAAAGGTGAAGTAGAGGCATGATACATTATCACGGAACACCTATAACACCAAGAGCAGAGTTAGATAGACTGTCAGGCAAAAATTTTTGTGTGTCTTTTGCTAGGCCAGACAATCTAAAATGGTGTATCAATAATGCACAGTCTATTATGTTTGATAATGGAGCTTTCTCTGCTTACACTAGGGGTCATGTCTTTAATATTAATAAGTATCTTAAATGGCTTGACAATAAATTATATGGAGCTAACTGGGCAGTGATACCAGATATAATTGGAGGGACAGTTGAAGATCAGCGAGAGTATATCTCTACTTGGCCTTATCCAAAACACCTTTCTGCTCCGGTTTGGCACATGCACTTATCCTTTGATTGGCTTAGAGAACTCTTAGATACTTACCCTAAATTTTGTTTTGGTTCTTCGGGAGAGTACTGGAAAGTTGGTAATGCTGAATGGTCTAAAAGGGCAGATCAAGCGTGGGATATAATAGAGAAATCTAATGCTAGACCTTGGGTTCATATTATGAGAGGACTTAAATTAAGAAAAGAGAGGTGGCCGTTTGCTTCAGCTGATAGTACCTATGTAGCTAGGGGTTATAAAGATACAAAATATCCCTTCTGTCCAAAAGAAATGTGTGAAAAAATTGATTCAGTTCAGACACCTTTAAGATTCACAACACAAATAATGATTGGAGATAATAGATGAACAACGCACTACCAACAGACTACCAAAACTTTATTGCAACATCAAGATATGCACGTTGGTTAAATGAAAAGGGTAGGAGAGAAACATGGGGCGAAACAGTTAGTCGTTATGTAGACTATATGGCAGAACGTACAGGTTTAAGTAAGAAAATATCTGAAGATATATGGGAGGCTATCTATAAGCTAGAGGTGATGCCATCCATGAGAGCTTTAATGACAGCCGGTAAAGCACTAGATAGAGATAACACAGCAGGTTATAATTGTAGTTATCTTCCTGTTGATGATGTTAAATCTTTTGATGAAGCTATGTACATTCTTTTGTGTGGTACAGGAGTGGGCTTTAGTGTTGAGAGAGATTACATTAACAAACTACCTGAAGTACCTGAGAGACTTTTTGATAGCCATACTACCATCTCTGTTAGTGATAGTAAGGAAGGTTGGGCAAAGTCATTTAGACAGTTAGTTGCTTTACTATATGCAGGAGAGATTCCTTCTTATGATGTCAGTAAAATCAGACCTGCAGGCTCACGCTTAAAGATCTTTGGTGGTAGGGCATCAGGTCCTGCTCCTCTTGTTGATCTTTTTAAGTTCACTATTAGTATCTTTAAAGGTGCAGTAGGTAGGAAACTTAATAGCTATGAATGCCATAGTATCATGTGTAAGATTGGGGATATAGTTGTAGTAGGGGGAGTAAGAAGATCAGCAATGATAAGTCTTTCCAATCTTTCTGATATCCGTATGCGTCATGCTAAGACAGGTAATTGGGGTAAGACTGCACCACATATGGCACTAGCTAATAATTCTGTCTGCTACACTGACAAGCCTGACTGTGAAACATTCTTACGAGAGTGGACTTCACTAGTTGAATCCAAGTCTGGTGAGAGAGGTATCTTCAACAGGGTATCTGCACAGAAACAAGCAGGGAAGAACGGAAGGAGAGATCCTAACTATGACTTTGGAACAAATCCTTGCAGTGAGATCATCTTGAGACCTCACCAGTTTTGTAACTTAACAGAGGTAGTCATCAGGGAGAAAGATAAAGAGGCTGACTTAGATAGAAAGGTTGAGCTTGCTACTATCTTAGGTACAGCACAAGCCACTCTGACTAACTTCCCCTACTTGCGTAAGATCTGGCAATACAATACACAAGAAGAAAGACTACTTGGAGTTAGTCTTACTGGTATCATGGATAACATACTTACGAATGGTAAGTTAGTTAATCTTCCAGAAAGACTAGAGAGACTAAAAGGAATTGCTGTTGCTACTAATAGAAAGTATGCAAAGAAGTTTAATATAGAGCCTAGTACGGCTATCACCTGTGTTAAACCTAGTGGGACTGTCTCTCAACTCTGTGACAGTGCGAGTGGTATTCATCCAAGGCATAGTAAGTATTACATTAGGGCAGTCAGGGGAGATAATAAAGATCCACTCACAAAGTTTATGTCAGAGCAAGGTGTACCAAGTGAGCCTTGTACACAGAAGCCTGATACAACAACTGTTTTTAGCTTTCCTATGCAGTCACCTACTAGATCCAGACTTAGAGATGATCTAACAGCATTAGAGCAGTTACGTGTATGGATGATTTACCAGGAGCATTGGTGTGAACATAAGCCTTCTATTACCGTTACTGTAAGGGAAGATGAGTGGCTTGATGTTGGAGCATTTATTTATAACCATTTTGATAAGATGTCAGGTGTGTCATTTTTACCACACTCTGATCATGTATATCAGCAAGCTCCTTATCAAGAATGTACAGAAGGTGAATATCATGATATGATTAGCCAAGTAACTTCACGAATAGATTGGTCTAAGTTAGGAGACTATGAGAAGGAAGATACAACATCAGGCAGTCAGACAATGGCTTGCAGTGGAGATAGCTGTGAGATAGTAGATATAGGAGCGTAGTATGACACCAATATACCCTAAAGAAGTTTGTTCTCAGTGTGGCAACTACATGGATGACGATTTAAAATGTCATGAATGTGAAATATGTAGAGGAGATATTATGAAAGATTCAGTAACAGTTACTTCGGATACAACCTTTGATCATTTGGAGGGTTCTTTTATTAGAAAATCCGAGTATGATCCAGTTAATAAACCCCCTCATTACACTTTAGGTAATGGGTTAGAGTGTATTGATTATATTAAACAAGTCTTAACTCCAGAAGAGTTCAAAGGTTATTGTCATGGCAATCTGATAAAGTATCAACATCGTCATGGATATAAAGGGAAACCCGTGCAAGACATGGAGAAAGCACAGTATTATCTTAACAAAATGATAGAGGTATTGAAGGAGAAACATAAATGAGGTGGAGAAACCTTGAACAAGAGGCTAAGAACTTTGGTAAGTTAAGGGTTCTTCGACCTAATAAAAAAGCAAAACCCTTAACAACAAGACGTTTCTTTGCAGGTCAAGCAATGTCAGGTCTTATTTCTAAGGGTCAAACGAATAAAGCTAATGTGGCAAGGGAGGCTTATGAGTGGGCAGATAAAATGTTAGATGAAGACGATTAAAATTTATCAATTGGTTGATAGCTATCGTAATTTTTTAACATGTGTTCAATATTTCTGAGGTGTTTTAATCCATCTGGATGGTCAAGTAAATCAATTAACTCCCCTTCAATATCTAAGAAGTCCATAATCTTTCTAACCTTTTCTTTATTCTTATTAAATAGCACTCTAATAACATTGATTTCTTTAGGTACAGATTTTTCCATAAGATTGATTACATCCTTTTTTACCTGACTAGATATATCATTTATAATATTTACTTGATCAGCCTGTCTAAGATCCCTAAAATTTGGATTAGCTTTTAAGGCTTCTATTGCCCTTTGCTCAAAAAAAGGAGAGGCTATTTGGTTCATTTGATTTCCTATTTTATTAGGAGCATCTACATCAAATGTGTCCCAGTATCGCATACCGGCTATGTTAACCATTCGTTCCATTAAGTTTGGTTCTTTAACAGTTCTAACACCAAGCCAGTTCTTACCCATGTCAACACTACTTAACTCTGCACCTTTAAATGGAGTTGCTTTTATTGGTAAGTCTTCAGACAGTCCCTTTAAGCCAAACATCTTTGGTATATTATTGATATATCTTACAGCTTCTCCTTGTAGGAATAAACCTTCTCTTAAATTAGGGTTCATATTACTATCAGTAAACATACCAATAATTTGATTAGGTGTATCAAAAGGTCGAGTAGCACCAGATAGTATTCTCTCACCTGCACCTGCTATTAAATTTTGTAGGGGTCCAACATCCCCCTTCTTTAATTTATCTACTACGTACTTTACCTGTCTACCTGTAAAATCTAAATCTCTAACAGCTTGACCACCAGTTTGTAAGAACGCTTCATTAATTAACTCTTCAGGTATTTCAGAAAAATCTATTTCTAATGGGTTGTTAGTATCTTTCATTCCATGAGCTGCCATTTGAGATAGAAGTCTAATAGTAGATATAGGCCAATCATAAGTCTTATCCTCTATGTCACCCATTCCTTGATTCTGACCAATCTTAATATTACCTAGACGAATAACATCCTCATTTCTCTCTTGGGAATAAGATAGGCCTTGAGCTATTCTTTCTCTAGCTGCAGGTATTCCTAGAGCTATTAATGCTATACCAACAGAAGCTTTACCCCAAGCTTCAGCAAACTCTGGGTTAGCATAGTCAGGCTTTTTTCCTGTGAGTGCTCTATAAGTAGCTCTGAAAGCATTGAAAGAAGTTAGGTCTCCCATAGTAGCAATAGTAGTATTCATAAAACTACCAAAAGGAACTATGTATCCAACCTCAGTATTATTAGTAATCTGTTCTATCTTTTTTGCAGCTGCCCTAAAAGCATTGTTTGCAGGTAGAGTAGACCAATTAACAGATGCAGTCTCTCTCATAGTTCTGAATAATGCTCTATCTACTACCCTTTCTTGAAACTTTGCAGAGGCCATCTCTAAAGATACGTCTTTTCTCGCAAAGAACTGATCAGGACTTACACCATATTCTTTCATTATGTACTGATTTAGATTAGTACCAAATGCCCAACGCTTAGTAAGATCATCTTGAAGTCTTACAAAAGTTATAGTTTGTGCACCTTTAGTGCCTGCATCAAGTATCTTACCTGTTGTAGATACTAATAGATTACCTTTATCTAAGTTAAAATGCTCATAGGAATCTCTTACACCACCATCCCCTGCAACATCTCTAAACAATTTAGACATAGCTTTAGGATTTTGATCTAGAATCTTATTAGCATACTCTATTGGTATATCAGGAGATACGACATCAAATCCTCTACGTAAAGCACCAAACACACTACCATAAGCTTGATTATAAAATTGTTCTGCTTTCTTAGGGTCAGCTAAAGCATACTTATATATGCCACTCTGTGCAATATTTATACCCCCAGTTATAAAGTCAGCCATAGTATTAATACTTACTAGAGCAGTAAAACCCTTTAAGTTTGCACCAGTTGTAGATAGGTGAGAAGTTAAGAGTCTCTTATAAACTGATAAACCGAACTGTCTTACTTCTTTAGAAGTTGGTCCTTCACCTTTTAATGTTTGACCTGCAGCTAATTCTAAAGCGTCATCTATATTAAGACCTGCTTTTTGAAGTCTGCTTAGTTGGGATGGCAACCACAGTGCTTCACCTGCTTGACTCACAGATCTAGCAAAATGATAACCCATACTTTTAGCTGTTATTTTATCTCCTGATACAGAGGATAGTTCCTGTACCTTTACTTTTACACCATCTCTAGTTCTTGTTACAGTTTTAACATCTGAAAAAGTTAATTTGTATTTGGTATCTTTTTCAAATCTTTCTACTATAGATCTTACTTGTTTGTCATCTAGATACTCCATTATAGCATTAGCATACACAGCTGTCTTTGAACCCCACTTTTTTACTGTAGCTGGATGGACAACAAACCCTGAGTCTTGTAGAGCTTGAAAGAATCCCTTACTCTTTCCATCCGAACTTCCTAGCCAGAAGTACTGAAAGAAAGCATTCATTGCTTCATCATCTGTATACTTCTCTCCTCTAGCTTTAATCCTTTTATTAGCTTTGTCTTTTAATTCTTGCCAACCTAAAAAGTTTTTACGATCACCTTTAATTAAGCCAAAGTTTTCATCAACATAATTGGTAATGGTACTTTTCTTAACCCTCTTCTTCAACAACCTTTCAGCTTCACTAATACCTAGAGTTAAGAAGTCATCTTGAAATTCTCTGTATGAAAGAAAAGTATTTCTAAGTGGACCTTTTCTTAATTCTTTTGCAGAGGCACCCATTGTAGCAAGTGTGGGTATTACTAGCATACTTCCTGCTGCAGTAAGAGCAGTTTGTGCAGGACTAAATTCATCTTGAACACCTACGTCCATCAACTGCATTTGACTGGCTACATCTATACCTACCGCTACTGTAGTATCTATAAAAGCAAAAGGTAAAGTTTTTTTGACAGTGTTACCTATAGTTTTTAATGCTAGTTGTTTAGTTGTACCTTCTTTAATAGCTTTTTTATAAGCTTCTTTCATAAGAGTTTTTGCAGCAACTGCTGAAGTTTTAGTAGCACCAAAACCAAACAATTTACCAAGACCAAAACCTAATAGTGTAGCAGGATCATATACACCTGCTTTAGCATAATCCCAAGTAGCATCAGCCATTTCTGCCCAACTACTTTTACCAGTAAAAGCACCAGTATAAGCATTAATCATCTGATCAAATAGTTTATAACCTGCACCAAGCTTAACTTTAATATCATCGTTAACATTCATTGAGTATGCTATCTCATTACCTACAGTAACTGTTTGACCACCTGCAAAAGATCTTTGATAGTTTTGCCAAATTTCAAAAACTTCTTCTGCATCCATACTTCGATAGTCTCTACCTTTAAGACCACCTATATCACCACCCCCTAAACCTACAACACCTCTACGAGCTTTAGTTAATAGACCACCGGGCATATATCTAGCCTCTAAATTACCCCTAACAATATCCATAAGTCTATCGTCTGCTAGTATTTGTTCTTTAGTAAGTCTCTCATTATTATAGTCAGAGGCAAAAATCTTTTCTAAATCTATGTAGGATTTTTCATCTAACGAAGGAACAACAACAGGTTGGTGTACTTTATATGGTACAACTTCCATTTCATAAGGAGTTGGTTCAATAGTAGGTGTACTAATATTATCAGAATTTTGTTGATTAAGAAAATCTGAAATGTCAAACTTTTCTGCTTCTGGAATACCAGTATTAGTATTTATAGGCATTATTGTCATTATTAATTTGCCCTGTCTGTTAAATCATATGAGTGTAATATGTTAGGTGATTCTAAAGTGCCATCATAAGCTGCAATCTTATCTCCTACACCAAATAACTTATCTCCATAAACTAGTTGATATAAAAAACTTTGCGTATTAGGATTAAGATTAGGATCATAAGGAACTAATTTAGTAGGTCTTCCGGGAAGAACAGGTACTAAAATAAAATCTCTAGCCCTAGCAGCTTCTAAGTATTGATTAACTAAAGCATCTCTAGCTAATTTAGGTGATTGTTTTAAGTATGTTTCCAATCCTTTAGCACCATAAATTAAAAATAATTCTAAGGGATTATCATCATCTTCAAAATCTTCTATTGCACCATCTAGTTGTTGTTGATAATTTATATAAAAATCTCTTTCAATTATTTCAGATTCTGTTAAATTTCTAGGTGTTGTTTGAGTTCTTTTACCAGAAGGATCAATAACATAACCCAGTTTAATATCATTAAGTTTTCCTATCTTAACTGCAAGTTCTCTACTCTGTCTATTTGCTGTTAGTGCAGTATGTTTAGTAGCATTATTAACAAACTTAATAATTTGGTCTTGAGTAAAATCTTCTCCTAAAAATTTTTCACCAAGAATAATCTGACCTCTTGGCATCTCTTCTTGTTGAAGCATTGATTTATATAAACCATCTAACTCTCTACCAATATAATCTTCTACTTTTTTAATGTCTATTCTTCCTGATGGAGTGCCTGCTTGAGCTACAGAACCTTCTATTATAGCTCCAATATGTTTTTCTGACACAGGACTTTTTGCAAAAGGCTTATCTTGTACCTGATAAAATTTTTGAGCTTCAATAACTTTATTATATAGCCTTTCAAAAATTGTTGGATCTCCATTAGCTATAAACCTAGCAGCAGTATTATCATCTAACCCATAATTTTCTTTTAAGCTTTGCATAAAAGCTAATTCTTTTGCTGACTTAGAAAAAGTATAATCGCCTCCAATAGGGGGATTTAAAGATGTCTGTGTTATATCATCTTCATCAGATTTGTCACGACCAAATAGCTGAATACCTCTATTATCAACAGTGGAGTTACTAAATATTTTACGTAAAGCTGCTGAACCACCTTTACCATATAGATCCATGATAGTTTTTTCTCGTTGATCTTGACGAGCTTCTACCTTGTCTTGGTAATTTCTTACACCTACTGCTGTTAGTCTCATTTTATACCCTCGCCATTAATCCTTGTGGTTTCTTTTCTGCAGATGCCATCTGACCTTCCTGATCCCCTATAGTTTTTCCCATCTCAAGATTATCAGAATCTACTGCCATATCAAAATCTATATTATCCTGTTCATCAAGTAAATTTATACCTTCTTGCTCTATGAGTCCTGCTTCTTCATCATCTCTTTCTTTACGATCAGCTAACATCTTCCTAGCTAATAGTAGGTCCCTGCCGTAAGATATTTTTTCTTCTTGATCTCTATCTTCAAACCCTTCTTCATAATTAATTTCAAGATTATCGGCATAACCTTTTATATACTCATGTATAACAGGTGCTATTATTAAACTTACATCTACAGAATGCATACCTTCCATTACAGCATTACGAGTAATACCTTCTACTAATGTTACTAAATCTACACCCATTTCTAAAAAGAACATCGCTTGTTCTACAGCTTTAGGATCATCAAGAATATCTAAGTGATAATCTAGTGCTTGTAAGGGATCATTAATTTCTGGGGGTCTCTCATATGGAGCACCTTTAGGTGTTGATGTGAGAGATTGACCCGGAACTGGTCTATCAAACTGCATTAGATTCTTCCTTCTTTATTTTGCATACTAAACTCTGTATAGTATTGTTCAGCAAGTTTCTTTCTTCGCTTTAATCTTTTTATATCAGCTCTTAAGTATCTATCTTCAAATATGACTGCTAACTCTGCAGCACTCTTTGAAGGATCGTTGAAACTATCTAACTCAGGCCAATTAACAAAACCGTGTGTTCTATCATTCTTTAACTCATGGACTAAGAAGTCTCTGCTTGCCTCATAGCTTTTAGGATCTAAGTTATTTTCTTTTGTAAATTTTCTAAAGGCCTTTCTTCTATCTGCCGTCCATTGTGCATCACCCTGACCACCAACAGATACACCTTCTTCGTAGAATTTAGTAAACCCTTTAGACTCATGATCTAAGTTCCCTACGATAGCACTAATTTGTTTTAGTGATAGCTCAGGAAATTCTTTTTGTAAATCTTTGAAGTATCTATTAGGTCTTTCTTTATACAAACCTCTTAAAATATAATCATCAGGTCTTTCTGTAGGAGCACTTAGTTTCGCAATTGACCCTTCTTTCAATCTATTATTTTCTTTTCTTATGGCACTAAATCTTTCATAGATTGCTATGTTTGAATTTGCTATCTCATTTATTTGAGCTTCAGCTTTTTTTACATCAGGTTTTCTTTGACCTAAAGCAGGAGGTCTTTCAGGTGGAACATTGTAAGAGCTACCTTCCATCTGTAAATATTTATTATAAGCTTGTTCATACATACTTGCCATGTCTGTTCCCTTTAATATTAATAATAACGAAAGTAGAGAGGAAAAAATAAGTAAACTCCGGAATAACATCTTACTAAAAGTTTCCTAGTAACCCTTTACCACCAAATAAGCTACCTATTCCACCTTTACCAAAAAGTAAACCAAAGATGTTTTCTGTGAATGCATCATCCTCAGCTTTATCTAATTGCATTCTTACTTTTTCTAACTCTTTATCTCCAAGAAGAAGGTTCATTGTTCTTTCCTTAGCATTCTCTGCTCCAGTAAATGCAAAGTTCATTAGGTCCCTCTCTCTTTGCCAGATCTGATCAATAGCTTTATTAGTTAAACCATTAACATCTTTAGCATACTGAAAATTACTCTGGTTAGCTGCAGCTGTATTTGCAGTGGTGGTATCCTGTCTCCACTTAGCGTTAGCCTGTGCTATCTGTGCATACATCTGTGAATTAAAAACTTCTCTTTGGTTTTGTGCTTCTGAGTTAAACTTCATTATAGCATTAGCTTCACCTGCGTTAAATTGTTTCATAGCATTAGTTTGTGCAGAGTTAAACTGGTTGATCTGAGACTTCATACTAGCGAAGAATTGTTCAGTTTGATTTTCACTTGATGCATTAAATTGTTCAGATGCATTAGCTGCAGCAGTATCACTCAAGATAGTATTAGCTAAAGTTTGTGCTTTAAAGATTCCTGTCTGTTGTTCATTACTAAGATTAGCCATGTCTATCTGCAGGAAGTTCTGTGCATTTTGTACTTGAGCTTGTTGCCTATTGTTTAAACT
>PVBE012505885.1_pt1 | contig 15026 bp, 10 predicted proteins | sample 1631181 | NCBI WGS metagenome assembly PVBE01 (sample SAMN08397723, study PRJNA350692) | Marine metagenome, whole genome shotgun sequencing project. | isolation source: water | place: Pacific Ocean | collected 2012-04 | reverse complement strand
TCGCTAGACAGATTGAGGTGGAGGTGCGGCCCTCGCCCCGCTGATGTCCAGTGACGAGGATAACATTGCGCCGCTGCTCAATTTCACGATAGAGTTCATCAGTAATTGCGCGTATCTCGGCGCCCGCTTTTGTAATGAGATGCTCGCAGACTTGCGGCCAACAGAAAGAATCGACTTCAAGAGTGGCCTTAAGAAGAACGGGCGATGGACGGGCCATCGCATTGGTGGTAGTGGCTTGATTCGCAGGAGTCGCCCGGTACTCGTTGATCTTGAGCGATTGCGCGACAAACTCCTCGCAGTCGGTTGTTTGGGGTAATTCAGTATGGCAATCTGTATTGGGCGAGACCTCTTCCGCGGCCGATGTTTGTGGACTGGCGTCGTGTGCAAGAGGATCCCCTTTTTTGTCGATTGCCCGGATCGACAGGACAGAGGCAATATCGCTGGCGGGTGTTCTGTTCACGATCGGCTGCGCCAAAGAATCTTTGGCGAGTGCGTTGCCGCTCGGCGCCTCGTTGTTCTCAGGTAGATTTCCATCCTTGCTATTCTCGGGTGGCACCGAAGCAGGGAATATTTTTATAAATGCTTGGTTGAACGTGTTCATGGCGCGGAGGCACTCATCGGACTAGCGGGTCGCAGTTTTGCTGCTGCGGACTTGTTCATTCGTATGTGTGGTGGTCGTCTGGGGCATCAAATGTCTCGGCGGTGCCAATGTCGGATATATTTCAGCATTGGCTGTCACAGAGCCGAGGACCGATGCAGAGTCCGAATCACTGGGGGACAATAATAGGATCAACGCGCCAGCCACAATAAGAAACGCAAAAACAGTCCCCAAGAGTAGGCGTGGCTTTAGCAGCGCGGCACGTCCCGATGAGAGTCGCCGGATGCTTCCCGAAGGTGGTCGGTCGTTACGTTCTCCATCAGCTACCCACCTCACGCTCTCCCCGCCGGTTTCCGAGGGGTCGGGCTTCTGAGCATTCTTAGCGGCGTCGGGCTGGCAGAGATCTGTCTCGACGTTCGGGAAGACCGCCAAGACCCTGATCGCTGCGGCTGATCGTGGCAGGTGCTTGTTTGTATCTGAGGTGAGAATGTTGCAATGGCTACCCATATCTCCATATTATCGGGTAGCCGTCCTCGCGATCTTGAGTCTTGCAACGAATCGGATAAATAAAACAATATGCCAGATCGCTCTTTCGATGCATTTTCGCCGGTTCAGACTGCTGGACGTTGAGATGGTCAATCAAATTGCTGCCTAGCGGCGATACGCGCTAGGAAGATTGGTCGCTGTTTGTTATTGTCACGCGTCGAGGAGAGGCGATTGCCACGCAGGTGGCAGGCGTATTTCATGTTGGCTTTTGCCCGCCCGGGTCGGTGGGATTCAGATAAGTTTGTACGATGCAGCACAATCATTCTATCCGCCTAGAAGATCTCCTCTCCCAGCGCATCGTGGTACTCGATGGTGCTATGGGTTCTATGATTTATGAACTTGGGTTGCAGGAAAAGGATGTCCGGGGAGAGCGATTTGCTGATCATCGTACAGAGTTGAAAAACTGCACCGATGTATTTAGCTTGACGAATCCGGAGAAAATTATCGAAATCCATCGGCAGTATCTTGCCGCAGGCGCGGATATTATTCAGACCAATACCTTCAATGCCAGTTCGGTCGGCCTGGCCGATTTCGACTTCAGTCTTGAAGTGGTACGTGAGATTAATCTTGCGGCAGTTGCTAATGCGAGGCGGGCAGCTGCGGAGTTTTCGGAAAAAACGCCCGACAAGCCTCGCTTTGTAGCGGGGTCGATAGGGCCAACCTCACAGCAAACGGCGATTTCAACAAAGGTTGAAGATCCCGCCTACCGCGGCATCACATTTCAAGAGATGGAGGAGTCTTATTACGATCAGGTCTCTGCTCTGGTGGAGGGTGGCGTGGATGTTCTTTTCCCAGAGACGGTTATTGATACTTTAAATCTCAAGGCGTGTTTGTTCGCCATTTCCCGTTATTTTGATCTGGCCGGCCGGACGATCCCAGTGATGGTTTCAGGGACCTTTGACGCGTCGGGTGCAACGTTTGTTTCGGGACAGGTGATTGAGGCTTTTTGGAATTCGATTTCTCATTTTCCCTTGTTGAGTGTCGGGGTGAATTGTGCACTCGGCCCGGATATTATGCGGCCACATATTGAAGAGCTTTCCCAGGTGGCAACCTCTTACATCAGTTGCCATCCCAATGCCGGTACTCCGAATGAAATGGGCAAGTTTGATTTACAGCCCAATGCGATGGCCCAAACAATTCACGAATGGGCTCAGGCCGGTTGGTTGAATATCGTGGGTGGCTGTTGTGGCACCACCCCGGATCATATTGCTGCGATTGCCGGCGTGGTTGCGGGGTTGGTCCCACACAAGAAAAACAAGATTAAGCCGCTGACGCGTCTTTCTGGAGCCAAGCCGTTGACCCTGCGGGAAGATTCCAATTTCCTCATGATTGGCGAACGCACCAATGTGACCGGTTCGCGAAAATTTGCCCGGCTGATTCGTGAAGAGCAGTTCGAGGAGGCGGTCGAGGTTGCCCGCGACCAAGTGGAGGGTGGTGCGGCAATCATTGATATCAACATGGACGATGCCCTGCTTGATGGCGAAGAGGCAATGACCCGGTTTCTTCGTTTGATTGCTGGCGAGTCGGATATCAGTGCGGTTCCCGTCATGATCGATAGTTCTAAGTGGTCGGTGATTGAGGCAGGCCTGCGGGCTGTGCAAGGCAAAGGCATTGTGAATTCAATCAGCCTCAAGGAAGGTGAGACGGAATTTATTAAAAAGGCTGAGCGGATTCGGCGCTATGGTGCGGCTGTGGTCGTGATGGCCTTTGATGAGCAGGGGCAGGCTGTGGAAACTGCCGACAAGGTTCGCATCTGCCGTCGTGCGTATGAAATACTGACATCGCAGGTTCATTTTCCTCCCGAAGATATTATTTTCGATCCGAATATCCTGACTGTCGCCACAGGCATGGAGGAACACAATCATTATGCGGTCAGCTTTTTTGATGCGACCCGGAAGATCAAACAGTGTTGTCCCGGTGCCAAGGTCTCTGGCGGTGTGAGTAATGTGAGTTTCAGTTTTCGCGGCAACAACGTTGTCCGTGAATCCATCAACGCAGCCTTTCTTTTTCATGCCATCCGGGCAGGTCTCGATATGGGGATCGTCAATGCCGGACAACTGGAGATCTACGAAGAGATTCCCGCCGATCTCTTGGCTTGCGTGGAAGACGTATTGCTCAATCGACGTCCCGATGCGACAGATCGACTCCTAGACTTTTCTGAGACGGTGAAGGTTGGAAATACAAAGCATCGCACTGAGAATTTAGCCTGGCGCGATGCGACCGTTGAGGAGCGACTCAAGCATGCGCTGGTCAAAGGGATCGACAAATTTGTGGTGGAGGATACGGAAGAAGCGCGGCAGAAATATGATAGATGCCTTCAGGTCATCGAGGGGCCGATGATGGATGGCATGGAGATCGTGGGAGATCTGTTCGGCTCTGGCAAAATGTTTCTTCCGCAAGTGGTGAAATCAGCCCGCGTGATGAAAAAAGCAGTCGCTTGTTTGATGCCGTTCATGGAAGAGGAGAAGAAGGCCGCCGGACTGGCGCAGGATCAGTCTCGGGGGAAAATTTTGCTCGCGACGGTCAAGGGTGATGTCCATGACATCGGCAAAAATATTGTGGGTGTTGTACTGGCCTGTAACAATTACGAAATCATCGATCTGGGAGTGATGGTGCCGTGTGAGAAGATTTTGGAAGAAGCCAAAACGCGCAGCGTCGATATCATTGGGCTTTCGGGTCTCATCACGCCGAGTCTGGAGGAGATGGTTCATGTCGCCAAGGAGATGAAACGTCTTGATTGTCAACTTCCGCTGTTGATCGGAGGTGCCACCACCAGCGACAAACATACCGCGGTAAAAATTGTTCCACATTATGACTCCGGCGTGGTGCACGTGCTCGATGCATCGCGGAGTGTGGGTATTGTCGAACAATTGATTAATGACGAGACTCGCGATGATTATCTCAAGGCGTATCGAGAAGTGCAGGCAACGACCGCCGAACGTTATCAGCAGCGGGAGATAAAACTGGTGCCTTACGAGGAGGCATTGGCTCGCCGATTGTCACTCGATTGGTCGACAGGCGACATTGCCGTGCCATCGTTTACCGGAGTGCGGGAACTCAGGAACATCCCGCTTGCTGAAATCCGACCCTATATTGATTGGTCGCCATTCTTCATGGCCTGGGAGATGAAAGGAAAATATCCGGAGATTGTTGAGGACGATCTAGTGGGCGCGGAAGCCCAAAGACTCTTTGACGATGCAGTGCAACTGCTCGATCAGATTGTTGAGGAGCAGCTGTTGGAGGCGAATGCCTGTTATGGGTTCTGGCCGGCCGGAAGCGAGGGCGATGACATTGTTCTCTTCACAGACGATACCCGGACAGAGGAGCTGGCACGTTTTTCCATGCTCCGGCAGCAGTGGGAGAGGAAGGGGCAGAAACATTTTCGTTCGCTGGCCGATTATATCGCGCCGGTCGACTCAGGCTACAGCGACTATCTCGGTGGTTTTGTGGTCACGGCAGGAATCGGTTGCGATGCGCTTTGCGCCAAATTTGATGCGAAATATGACGATTACAATTCGATTATGGCAAAGGCGCTTGCCGATCGGCTTGTCGAGGCGTTGGCAGAAAAAATGCACCAGTTGGTTCGTTCCGAATGGGGTTTTGGAGCCAAAGAAAAACTCAGCAACGAGGAATTAATCCAGGAAAAATACCGCGGCATCCGTCCGGCGGCTGGCTATCCTGCCTGTCCGGATCATACGGAAAAGCAGACGCTCTTTGGGCTTTTGGATGCCGAGCAGGCAACCGGAGTGCAGCTGACAGAAAGTTTTGCGATGATGCCCGCCGCGAGCGTAAGCGGCCTCTACTTTGCCCATCCGGCAGCGCGCTATTTTGCGGTGGATCGCATTTCTCGCGATCAAGTTCAGGCATACGCGCGGCGCAAAAATATGGATCTCGCAAAGGCAGAGCGCTGGTTAGCACCAAATCTTGGGTACGAACCGCATTAATGTTGAATCGTTGACTTTGATTTAGCTCGGCGTAGGTTTTTTGCCGGGTGGTATCGTCTCGCCGTGGGGGTCGACGCGCGGATGTCCGAGGTTGCGGTCAACTTCGTCCACAAGCTCGTGGACATGTTCGAGTTGCTCTGCTTGTTCATGAACATCTGCTACTGCCATGCCAGCCCGCTCAGTGAGATACGATTCCCAGAGGCGGTGTGACCGGACCATCTCCAAGGCCCGTATGCGGCCGGCGGCGGTGAGTTGGAGTTCATTGTCGCTGTTGAGATGGAGAAGGTGTTTCTTTTCCAGTTGGGCTACAATGGCGTACAGGCGACGCAAGGAGATCCGCGTCACGTTGGTAACAAGACGCAAATTGCACCACTCTATTCCTTCGTGGGTGTTACGGTAGACCGTCTTAAGCACGTCTTCGCACTCCACAATCCATTGCATTTTTCGTCGCCTGAACATTTTGATCACGATTCCCTGACTCGGGCTCAGGAGAAGTACGAGGCCAAAAATTGCGGTAGCAAACACAACCATGGTGGCGCCGCTAGGCCAGTTGGTGACGAATGAGAGCGTCATGCCGGCAACGGCTGAAAGCCCCCCAAACGCACCGGCAAGGATCATCATTCTGCTTAGGCGATTGGTTAGCAAATAAGCGGCCGAAGCGGGTGTGATCACAAGGGCAACGACGAGGATCACTCCGGTTGTTTTAAGTCCGGCAACGACCGTTGCGGATAGCATTCCCATGAGCAGGTAGTGGAGTGTCATTACAGGGACGCCCATTGCAGCCGCCACCACCGGATCGAAACTGGCGAGTTTCAAGGGGTGATAAAGCGCTGTGGTCAATGCCAACACAACGGGGCAGATGATCACCATCAGGAGCAGGTCGGTTGCACCGACTGCAAGCGGATCTCCGAATAGGAAACATTTTAGATCGAAGTGCAGCCCCCGTGGCAACGCGCTTACCAGAATGATGCCGATCGCAAAGAGTGAAGTAAAGACAATTCCAATCGAGGAATCTTCTTTGGTGCGGCTAGCACGGCTTATCAAATTGATAAGCACGGCGGTGAGTAGGCCGGCCAGCAGTGCCCCAGACAAAAGTCCAACAATCCCGGTATTGTTTGTGATGAGAAAAGCAATGACGACACCAGGTAATACGGCATGGCTCAGTGCGTCACCGATCAATGCCATCCGGCGCAGCACGACATAGCATCCCAACACACCACAGGTCACGCCAACCAACATGCTGCAAAGCGTCTCCTGCCACCACCGTTCACTGAAGGGTCGCAAGAGCCAATGTTGGAAGTCAATTTGTGAGAATATGTCTAACATCTTCGATCACTTCATTTTTGTAAGGGCCGCTTCAGCTTGATCCAGTAGTGCAAGCCGGCCGCCATAGGTTTGCCGAAGATTGTTTTTGGTAGCGGCTTGTTCAGGTGGACCGATTGCGATGATCCGCCGGTTGAGTAGCATGACCTGGTGCAGACGATCTAAAATCGATAAATCGTGACTTACCAACAGCAGTGTTTTCCCGGCAGCGGTGAGTTTGTCAATCAGCGAAAAAATAATTTCCTCGGTGGCGACATCGACCCCTGTCAGTGGTTCATCGAGAAGAAGGATATCCGCTTCTTGACAGAGTGCACGGGCTAGGAACACGCGTTGCTGCTGTCCGCCGGATAGCTGCCGAATATGCCTGTCTTTAAAATCGCTCATGCCGAGTTGGGCCAGCGCCTGCTCGGCGGCAAGGCGATCCGTTTCTCCTGGCCGGCGAAGCAGTCGCCAGAGCCGACTATTGCTGCGGCCGTAGCGACCCATGAGTACCACATCAAGTACGGTAACCGGGAAATCCCAATCTACCGTCTGTTTTTGGGGTACGTAAGCGATACGCTGTCGATTCTTCGCTACTGGAAGCCCAAATGCCTTTACGTTGCCCGCATCGAGTGGGAGTAAGCCCAAAAGCGCCCGTAACAAGGTGCTTTTGCCGGCTCCGTTGGGCCCGATGATCCCCGTCAACGTTCCAGATTGAAGTTGGAATGAGATCGAGCGAAGAGCGGCTCGGTCGGCGAAGGAAACCGTGAGGTTGCGTGCATGGAGCGGAATGGTAGAACCCGCATCAGAAGCCATGAGGCCAGTCCTTTCTCTCAATGATTAGGAGCCTTGTAGGGCCTGCACGATGGTCGATGTGTTGTGGCGCATCATGCCCAGATACGTTCCCGCCGGCTGGGAAGGTTGGTCTAAGGAATCACTGTACAGAGTTCCGCCGATGTTAGCGCCAGTTGCCTCTGCGCTTTTTTGTATCAGCGCATTGAGCGTCGGACTAACGGATGTTTCCAAAAAAAGGGCCTGCACCTTGCGGTCCCGAATTAATTTCTCAAGTTTTTCAATTTCCTGCGGTCGCGGGGCCTCTGCGGTACTTATTCCGATCATGGCCCGCACCTCAATGTCATATGCATCGGCAAAATATTGAAAGGCATCATGGCTGGTGACCATGACGCGGCGGCCTTTGGGAACACTCGCAATCTGATTCTTAATCCAGGGATCAAGTTCAGCGAGTTGCGCGTCGTAGCGAGCCGCATTGTCTCGATAGTAGGATTCATTTGCCGGATCTGCCGAAATTAAGGCTTCAAGGGCATGCCCGAGATAACCACGAAAATAATCGACATTCATCCAGCAATGAGGATCCGCCGCGCCGGACTTGTCATTGCCCATGAGAGGTTTTGCGACCGCTTTTTCTGCCAGGGGTATGACCGTGCCCTGGGCGTTATTTTTAATAATGTTTGTGAGAGTTGCTTCGAGATGAAAGCCGTTGGTGAAGACCAAATCTGCTTCGGCGATCTGTTCGGCATCCCGTGGCCGGGCATCGTAAATATGCGGATCTTCGCCCGCACGCATAATGCCACTAACGTCCGCGGCATTTCCAACCAGATTCCGCACGAGATCTTCGATCATCGTTGTCGTAGAGACAATTTTGAGACGCTGCGGCTCTGGTGCCTCTTCTCGAGAAATTGACTGCGTCGCTGTGGCCTCTGGCCGGTGGGAGCAGCCTCCATCGATGAGAAAAATCGCGATCAGTACGATCCATGCGCTGTGGTGTGCCAATCGGGCCAATGCCCCTCTGCGCCTTGTAGCCCGATGTGCAGTATTCGCAAAAATAGGGTATTTCTCATGAGTCATAGCTCTATTTTAATGGCCAATCACCGATATATTCAAGTAATAAAAAACAAAGTTTAGACAAGTCGAAAACTGGGGCATCGCACCGCTTCTCGTTGGTCCCGATTTTCCGTCTCGTCCAGAGTTGACCGAGAGACAGCGACAAGGCGAGAAAAGTCCCTGTGTGTCGGCGTTGGCCCGAAGAACCGTAATTTTTGTCGCAATTTGCGTTAAAAAAGTTGACCCCGGATAGACCGGGCGGTAGATTTTACTCGGTAGCTGTGTGTCGGACTGTTGTGGCTCTCGCCCTGGGTCCCTGAGTGGAGAGAGAAGCAGGTGTGATTGGTATGGAAATACGCTACTTCAAACGTTTTCGCATGGACCTTGCCCTTGCTGGGCGTGATTTTTCTCATGCTCCGCTCCCGCCCGGATATCGATTATGCAGTTGGCACCAAGGTGGAATTGCCGGTCATGCGGCCGCCAAATTTCGAAGTTTTCACGACCAGATTGATGCCGATGTCTTCCCTTGCCTTGGTGATGAGCAGGGTTGTTATCGATTGATGACGGAGATCGCCGGCAAACCTGGATTTTTGCCTACCGCCACTTGGCTCCTTGCCTGGCAGGAGGCTGCAACAGCCCCGCTCGATTATATTGGGACAATCCAGGGAATCTGGGATCGTGGCGGTTTCGGAAGCATACAAAACTTGGGTGTCGCGCCGGAACACCGTGGCCAGGGACTTGGTGAAATCCTTCTTCGGCGGGCATTGGCTGGTTTCCAGCAGGAGGGGCTCGGAAGAGTGTTTCTCGAAGTGACTGCCGAAAATCTGGTCGCAATCCATCTTTACGAGCAACTCGGTTTTAGCCGCGTACGCACTTCATATAAAGCAGTTGATGCCGAGCCGGTTCTGAAATAGTTAGCTCTAAAATAGTAAGCAGTTGTTGCCAATAACCCCTGCCCATTAGCTCGATTCGTCTCGGCCGCTCCTTCGCTGGCACTGCATGCTTTCAATGGTTTCTCCATTTTTCGCGAAGCAACGTCGATAGATAAGTAGGCGTTAGCACTGCCGGGGTATTGTATCTTTATCCGATGTCCGGGTGGGCCTTGCAGCTAGCTGGATATCGTTCTTTACAAACCACTCCTCAGGCAGTGAATGATTTATGGTGGACTCGGAAACACAAAGGAAGAGAGAATCCCGTCTGCGCAGTATCCTCAAGGCGTTTACTTGGCGATTGATTGCGTCTGCGACCACATTCACCGTCGCGTATTTTGTGGTTCTTCTGGGCGCTCCTGCGGAACAAAGGGAGTTGGCAACAAAAGCCGCAGTTGTGGTTGCAGCCTTCGATTTTGTATTGAAATTATTGCTCTATTATTTTCATGAGCGGATCTGGCAATTGGTCCCTCGTGGTAGCATTCGAAAAATGATGCACCCTTCAAAGTAATATTCAGTCCGATGGGTGCATTTCGCATTTTGGCTTCCATCTTCTTTAATTGCTATCTTCTGCATGCTTATGTTGAAGCGGCATTACCACTCCTGCCATGTCGGCAATGAGCACAAAGTCCACAGGTCTCGCTTTGAGATGCAGAGACGGCGCCAGGTATTTTTGAAATAATGACGGAGTGCTACAGGCGCTGTAGGCAGCGGGGACAGAAAGGCTAGGATTCCTGGGTAGTATGTATTAGGATGAAGACTCGCGGTTTGGGGAAAGTTCCCGAGACAGGTGTTGTTCAGGAGCTTGGCAATGGACCCGCAGGACAAAAAAAAAACAGCGATCGACCATGAAGATCCCATCTATTTCCAGGAGACACTGGAAATAGATGGGAGTCAGGATACAGCCCCGAAGCAACAGCCGGCAGCGGAGTCGTTGCAAAAAACTTTTGGTCGCTACCGGATGCTCAAGATTCTTGGCGTCGGTGCTATGGGCGCAGTCTATTTGGCGCACGATGAGACACTCGACCGAGAAGTGGCGCTAAAAATCCCAAAGTTTTCTGCGGACTTTAATGATTCGGTTGTGAAACGGTTTTTCCGTGAAGCGCGTTCTGCGGCAGTTTTAACGCACCCTAATATTTGCGCAATTTACGATGTGGGAGAGATTGATGGCAAATATTATATTGCGATGCAATACGTGGCAGGACACAGTTTGGCGGATTATGTGAATTCCGCGAGGAGGCAGCCGCAGGATCAGGTTGCTATCGTGATCCGAAAAATAGCGTTGGCCATGCACGAGGCACACAGCCACGACCTGGTGCATCGTGATCTCAAACCAGCCAATATCATGATCGATCACCGTGGGGAGCCGGTAGTCATGGATTTTGGCCTTGCCAAGCGCAGCGGACAAGAAGACATGCGGATCACGCGTGATGGTTCGATTGCTGGATCTCCCGCTTATATGTCGCCCGAACAACTCGAGGGCAAAGTTGACGATGTGGACCCACGAGCCGATATCTATAGTCTCGGAGTTGTGCTGTATGAAGGACTTACTGGAGATCTTCCATTTAAGGGTACCGGTTCAGTGATTTCTCTGATTACCGAAGTGGTTACTGGGTCACCACCAAGTCCTGATAGTGTTCGCGATGATCTGGAGTCGCGGTTGTGCAAGGTCTGCTTGCAGGCAATGGACAAAAATCCACTCAATCGTTATCAGACAATGCAGGAATTTGCCCAGGCCCTTGGCCAGTTTATTGAGCAATACTCTCCGAATGCAGCGGCCCGCCAAAATAACGTGCAGCCAGAGTCCACGGACGCAAGAGATTCTTCCGTGGTCAGTCCTTCTGCGGCGATCAAGAGCGCCGAAGAGCAATGTAGGAGAGTCCGTGCGCTTATCGGCGAGAAAAAACTTGAAGAGGCACTCAAACTGCTGGAAGAAATCGCTGGACATAAAGATTTGGAGATTGCCTCGTATGCGGAATGGGCTGCTCGGGAATTGCCGAGGGTTCGTTCTGCGTTGGACCTCACCGAAGAGAAGAATCATGCAGGTGGCGATCCTTTCGATTTGCCCTCGCTAGAAAGCAAGGAGGTTTGGGACGACGGGCCGACCAGTTCGCAGTTGAGTATCAACCCGCTTTCCGAAGCACCGCAAGAGGATATCCCGTCGAATATCTCCCGATTATTGCGAAGTAAGGCAGCGATTGTTTGGATCGCCGTTGGAACTCTGGCTGGCACCTTGATATTGATTGTTGCGCTGGTGGCGTTCGGTGCGACGGGCTCGTGAGAGGTCTTTGGGTAGCCCAGACGCCCTGAGAACGGGCTATCTGGCTAAATAGGCGGGAATTCTATATCGTACCTCGGGGTGAATATGAGAAAATGTTCTCCTCTCGCGGAACCATCGTCCTGGCCGGGGGTTTCATTTGAGAATGCCATGAAAGTGGTTTTTCAGGAACTCATGTGGCAATAACCACTTGGAAGTCTTTAGCCCCATTTGCTCTTTAGGAGAAAAAAATGAACAGGGCTTTTTTTGTCTTTTTGGGAATCGGGATTATTTGTCACAGCTTGGCATACGCCGAACCAGAGCCTGATCGTGATGGTCCGCCAAATAATCGTGCTCAGGAGGCCGATTCTGCGAGGAGACCTCGTCACCCGATGCCACCATTGCTCAGGGCTTTGGATACCGATCAGGATGGGAATCTTTCGAGTGAGGAAATTGAGAATGCTGTCCAATCGCTGAAGGCTCTTGATGAGGATAGCGATGGAACGATATCTCGGCGGGAAATGCGGCCACCTCCCCCCGAAGGCAATGACCGCCGCCGACCGCCGGAAGATTTTGATCGGGACTTTGACCGCAGTGATCGTCGCCGACCGCCTGAGAATTTTGATCGGGACTTTGACCGCAGTGATCGCCGCCGACCGCCGGAAGATGTTGATCGGGATTTTGACCGCAGCGACCGCCGTCGGCCACCGGAAGATTTTGACCGCAGTGATCGTCGCCGGCCGCCTGAGAATTTTGATCGGGACTTTGACCGCAGTGACCGCCGCCGGCCGCCTGAGAATTTTGACCGGGACTTTGACCGGAGCGACCGTCGCCGACCGCCGGAAGACGTTGACGGAGACTCCCGTCAGAATAGAAATGGAGTGAGCTCGATGGTCGATCGGTTGTTGGATGAGAACGACAATGATGGTGACGGCGAACTTTCTCGCGATGAGATGCCAAGGCGCGCACAGAGGCTCTTTGACAGGGCTGATACAAATGAGGATGGGTTTGTGGATCGTTCCGAACTGATGACAACGCTTCAAACTCGCAGGTAGGCGCTTCTCGTTCGTGCTACCGCGCATAACAGAGACAAAGAGAATTGTATTTTCCAATGGATCCCCTATACAGCATTGCGGCCTGTTCGCTGGCGTTGCTGGCGGGCGTATGGGTTTTGGTTGCAGTTGCTGGGAGTTTGCCCGTTCTATCGCTTTCTCGTGCGCAGCTTGAACCTCTGAAAACCAGGCAGGCAGAGGATGCGCTGGCCAAGATTATGGTGGATGGCATCGTCGATGCCGATTGGGCTTCTGCCAATGGTTTTGAGCCAGTCGGCGTTTTTCGCGTGAACAATATGGCGGGTTCTCCTCTTGTAGTCGCTTGGGCGCGGAGCGGTGAACGAACCTACCTTTGTGCCTATCTCGTTGCAAACAATGCGCCGCTCGTGGATTTTGTTACCATTCTTGACCAAGGTGCGCTCACTACGGGGAAATCCAAAGATGGCCAACTTCTGCCGAATAGCCCGGACTCCTTTATACAGACATTTACAGCAACAACCGCCGTGCTATGGCGCCATCACCAGACTGGCCTGAAAGTTTTAGCCGCGAAGCGCAGCGTGTTGCCACTCTCAGGCGATGGCTACTTGGAGGAAGATTTTACAGCAGCGATGTCCCGGCAATCTGATCATGTGCGTTCACTCATGCTTTGGCCTTTGCGGATACCCTACTGGTTTTTTGTGCGTCGCCACGTGAGGCATGAAAAGCCAGTTGCAAAGTGGCTCGGTAGACGCTAGGAAAGTGTAGCCTTCTGCAAAGTTAATTTTCAAGATTTAAACGGATCAGTTCGGCCACAGCCTTGAAGGGAAAGGTAACGGAATCACTGATCGATTTCCGCCGAAGATTTAACCCAGCAATATCCTTGGTGTTTTTCAACTCTGGAAAACGGCGATCAAAATCTTCTATTTGTTTCCTCATCTGATCACGTCCCTGGAGATAAAGTGTTTCAACCGCTTTTCCGGATTGTGCTGCAGCCTCATCAATAGTCGCAGCATTAGCGTCCGTAAGGCGACGATTTTCTCGTGCGATCGTGGCTGCGTATTCCCGGATGCGACCGACCCAGGGGAGGATGAGCTTGTTGGGATCCGTGGCATCGCTCTTTATCCCCGTCTTACGGCCAGCGAGTCTCACCCATAAAGCCAGATAATCTGCAGCCCCATTAAATTGTCTCTGCTGGGCGAAGGCGGCAGCGATCCCCGCCACGGCTAGTGAATCTTGTTGGGGGAAAAATTCACGGACGGCACTAAATGTATTGATGGCCCCGGCACCATCTCCATCATTTAGCTCCGCAAGTCCGTAGAGGAGTTGTGCCTCGGGCTGCTGAGGGGATGCATTTTCAGCCTCTCTCCCAAGTTCACGAAGGATTCCCATGTCTATTTTATCTTTGCCGATTTCGAGAGCCATTCTCCGGAGGGCACGTTTTGCGTCATCACTTAATCGGTTGGGAATGACTTCCGAAGGTTTAATGAGTGCCGGGGTCTGTTTTTCGTTTGTTGCATCGTGTAGCGAATGTTGGAGGAAGGCAAATAATTCATCGGTACTAATTTGCTGATCGCCACTCTCATCGGCCACTCCATGGTAGGCCTTGCCCAGAGTGGTGGCAAAGTGGCCATGTGTGGCTCCTCGCAGTCCCCTTTCCTCCGGCTCACAACTGGCGATTACCGAAAGGTTTTTAAGCGCTGGTTTATCGCGATCCTGTTCGAGTTGAAGCAGCAACTCCTTGCTCGATGGCTGGTCCTGCAAATCGCTGCCAGTTCCCTCGTGACAGGTGTCCAGTAAAAGGAGCTTTTTGCTCGCCCTGCAGTTTTCGATTACATCAACGAGCCACTTCAGAGGAATGCCGGTGCCCTGGATATTCAAAAAATTAAAGTTTTTGGCGGCGAGATAGGGTGTTTCGTTGCGGTCGAGATAGCCGTGGCCCGCAAAATAGAAAATAAGTTCATCTTCGGGCCTAATGCGATCTAAAAAAGCACTTGTCGTCGTCATGAGTTCATTGCGCACTACGTTCTTCAGGAGTTTTGTTTGGTCTTTCGCTATTCGATATCGCGTGGTTAAGGCATCATAGACAAGCTGGGCGTCATCGGCTAAGTGCTTGACGGGGCTGAGAACTCGGTCGTTGTAATCTTCGATCCCGATAATGACAGCCCAGCGGCGACGATCGGGCAATCGAGTTGCTGCAATATCCAATAGTACTAAATGATCTGGATCGGCCGCATCATAATGTATTTTTACTCGGTCTCCGGGTTGCAGGGATTGTATGTCAACGTTTTCCCCGCCAAGCGTAAGTGGCACGTCGGACGGAAGGCTAAATGAGTTGGCCTCGGATTCGCCATCTAGTTGGATTTGGAGTTCATGGCGACTAGGGAATAAAGCCTGAACAATTCCGGATCGTTCGCGATTACGTTCGGCGATGACGCGGCTGATCTCCGTGCTGTGTTTTAACTCAACCTGATCACCTGGTTGTAGATCACTTGCCCTGCAATGCCTTCCGCCGATATGCGTGTGCCCATTAAGGATGATCTGGCACTTACTCGCAAGTGGTAGCTCTAACGATCGGCC
>PVBE010539976.1_pt1 | contig 15026 bp, 12 predicted proteins | sample 1631181 | NCBI WGS metagenome assembly PVBE01 (sample SAMN08397723, study PRJNA350692) | Marine metagenome, whole genome shotgun sequencing project. | isolation source: water | place: Pacific Ocean | collected 2012-04 | reverse complement strand
CTTATTTCTGTTCATCCATTAGGAATGCGCGCGGAGCAAGAACGGAAAGTATTCAGACTCTTTGACATCCATTATCATAAACCTTGTAGAATTGCTAAACACGATCGGTGCCAATAAAAAACCCCGGCTTAAGGCAGGGTGAAGAAGCAACAAACACAACATTTATAGGCTGGTATCGCAATGACATGCGTGTGGGGAGTCTATGTAATCCCAGATGAATACGCGGGAAGTAGTCATACTATCAGATTTCACCTGGTGCATCAGACACAGGTAGATTTATGAGTGGGTTAGTCGTAGCATCGACTGGAGAGTCATCAGGGATGACGGCTGCGGGTTCTGGCATCTCAACAACAAACCATTTGCTATCTTCAACTGTTGACCAAGTGTCAAGGTATACCCGTATGTCACTTTCTTCCTGATCCTTGAACACACTGACTTGCCAAGAGCCAAGCGCAATATTAAAGCTCGAAGTTCCTGTAAGAGCTTCAGCCGGATTGAGGATTCTTGCTGCTCGTTTTGATCGTTGGATAAATCCTGTAAGTTCATCTACAAAAGACTCCGTTTCTTCACCGGTCTCAAGCACTGCAAGCGTTCCACCCATTCCCTTGGCTATAGCTGATGCTCTATCGTACGAACATTTCTTCATGATCAGGGAATAATCAGCAAAGTCAGTAGAGATACTCCTTATGCGCTTGTTGAATTTTTTGCCGGTGTAGTTATTCAGGCCAATTGCTTCTAGGGTTTCTGAACTGGCTGCAGCCAATAATGACGCAGCACTTTCTGTCCTTAGTGATGTGGCCTTGAGGAATCTCTTAAATGCATTGTTTTTTGACTTTAACTCTTCAATATCAACGGCGTCCAGATTAAATATGGTCTCTCCTTGTTCATTTATTGCAAGGATTGCTTCTTTGTAGTCAACACGAGACCAGTCGATACCTGACCTTGTTGTTACACTTAAGTTCTGATAATCAACTTCTTGCCAATTTAAATCGTTATAGATTTCTTTTTTCCCCTTTCCTGATGAATTCACCTCTGTCCAGCCTTCAACATCAATAAAAGAAATGTCAAACGTTTCTGCCTGTTCTGCTTGCTCTGTCAATACCTCTGACCAGTCAATATTCTCTATCTCTGCTTCAGTTAAAGCATCAAAAGGTATAGCAGACCAATTAACATCCTTATAAAAGTTCTTTCGCTTATTTGCTCGTTTCCAATTGACATAATGGAATATACCGTCTGTACCATCTTGTTCCTGAGCGGATAGCAGCGCATCCCGTTCTGCAATAACTAGATCATATTCTAGCTTTTTCGACTCAAGATTCTCTGTTAGATTTATCTTCTCGGATTGAAGGGAAGTAATAGTTTGCTGACTCAGGATCATATCGTCTGCTAAAGTTTCAATTCTATCGTCTGTCCATTCCTTATCTGCCAAAATGTCAATTATCTCTCTTAAATCCTCCTTATCAGAGGTTAACGCCGATACTTGTTCTACTAAATTGGTTTTATCAGAAACCAGTGAATTATAATGATTACTAAAGTCGGATGACTCTCCTAGGCGATCTTCAATCCATTGTTTGCCAACAGGGTCAGCTGAGCTACCAATATAATAATCGTCAAGCTCATCAATTAGTTCACCAAGAGTTGGAGACATCTCGAAAAAGAAGCATTCTTCTCGTGTATATCATATGCACATACCCTTGTCAATATCAATCCGCTCTCGTATCACGGACTCTGCATCTACAAATGACAGATACGTTTCATCGTCTGCCTATCTATGGTGTCTCATGCGCTTGGCACGAATAGTTGTTTTTTAGTGCCAGCATCGAGAGTGATTTCTGGAGTTAAAGCGTGTAGGGAAGAAATAACAGGGTTGTGAGACTTGATCTGGGACAGAGCCAACAGATTCATCCAAAATACAGCTACTTCGGTGTTCATGAGTTCAGTACGGAATTAACGCATAATCGGGCATGGTCAAGGTCGATTTGAGCTGTAAACGGCTATCATCTGCCCAACAGCCAATCCGGAGCGCTATTCTGCTGTAAATTTGCAAATCCTGCGAAGATCTTCGCGTGGAGTTGGCAACGTCACCGTCCCAAGTAATCGATAAGAGATTAGAAGATTTATGATTATAACTGTTTCTAAAATGAAGTGTCAGCTTGACCATGGTAAAGAATAGCTTGGGTTATTATTCTGAAAGGAGATTCAGTCCAGCAGTTGATGTGTCATCGAGTACTTGCAACCGATTTAATCACACATAAAATCAAAATAATTCAAAGTCGAAAGGTGAAGGCAACCCAGATTCTCATTACAAGTAACAATTCACCACAAGAAGGGACGGTGCATTCGTGTATCAACAGTGTAAAACTGTGCTTTCCTGATTTGTCACACATACTTTACAATGGCCAAGAAATACAAGGACTCATAAAGAAGAATTACAGAGTAGATGTACTTATAGCCTATCAAAAGCTTGAGCCCTATGCATACAAGTCTGATCTAGCTCGCCTATGTATTGTCAACATAAAAGGTGGCTGGCATTTTGATGTAGGATATATTGCACTGGCAGAGCGAACGTTCCCTCAAGCATTTAGTTCCTAGCGTTTCGAGATACCCTTTTATCAAATGCCGCGCCATGGGCTAGCTGGAATGGTGCATTCTATGCTCAACCAGGCCATAAAATACTTCAACGTACGATTTATCTAATTTTTGAGAACTGTCAGAATAACTATCTGGGCATCAATCCTCTATGTCCTACTGGTCCTTACGTCTGGGGACAAGCAATTGCCATGACAAAGCCCGCACCCTTTAATCTTTTTGGTAATTTTATTGTGTTAGCAACAGCTATGCAATAAAGAACCGTGCTGTTATTTTACCGAATGGTAAGACAATTGCTTATCACAAGCTAATTGGCGAACAAGCCGTAAGAACTTCTCTTAGGCAACATGGAGTAACGGGATGCAACGACTACAGTTAAATGAGGCATAGGGAAGAAGTTTACGACAACTAGTAGCAGGCAATAATTGAATTACAATCATTGCACTTAAAAAGCTAACTCCATTAAATAATAAGCATTAATTTAGAGATGAGCGAATCAGGGTATAGATTGAGATCCTTTTTGATTCTACTGTTCGCATATTCAAAGATTAACAGCTTCTAAAAACAAGGCAAGAATCAAGCAATCCAGAAATCATTTATAAAATAAACTCGATCCATACAGGTAGGCTGAGGTTTAGCTGTGCGGATTAGAAGATATTTTTGGAACCAGTGATTGAGATAATTCTAACCAAATCTAAAACAATTTTGGCCCTCCAGACGCACGTGAGTGATCATTATCCGAAAGTTTGTTGAAGTAGATTCAAGTCTTTTGTAGAATTCGACAAGCAAATGAGCTTAACAATCGAATTGGCTTCTATACTATCTGCTTGCGACTTCTCTTCAATGACACATCGGATTAAAGCTTGACGATGATTAGCATAAGATGCTCGATTGAGATGCGCACTAGGTTGGAATAGCGGCTCGATAGTATTGAAGGGATGCATTTACTTGTAAAGGGGAGAGAAACTCCGCATTTAGTGAGGAGGTATGTTGCAGGAGGTAATACAGTCGCCGAAGAACTAACATATAAGCCAATTCCAGGTTCAGGCTCTATTTACCCTCAATGCTATAATCACAACATCTACTATTAGATTTACGTCGCAAAGGCATGGGAAGTAAACATGGGAACAGAAATAAGCATCTAAAGACTCAGCAAGAAATCATGCTAGCAATATATATTCAAGTACTGGCACATTCAAAGGCAACCAAGACCTACAAAAGATCAAGAACAAATCAAAAACTTCCAATCTAGCTACTATTAAAACTTCTTCTGATTAAGCCATGTTCACTCTTCTCACTCACGAGCTTGACCTGGCATCGGTTGATCTCACTCTGTTGTTGAAGTAGGCCCAGCAGCGGATCAGAGCCTGGGCGGAGGATGAAACTAGCTTCGCTGATCTGATCAGCCAAGCCTTTGGCGCAACAGAGCGTCCGCCAACAAGGAATCTAAGGGAAGACTTGCTCAATGGTCGCTCAGCATTGGGGTTGAACATCTCTCAGCCCAGCAGCTGCATGGGATCCGAGGGGCTTACACCAGCAGAGATCCAACCGGGGAGGAACGGATTTATCTCAATGCTGGCTGGCTAGCGAATGTACAGCTGCAGAGGCGGAAGCAGTGTTGCTGGAAGAATTCGGCCATGCCATCGATCATCGCCTTAATGGTGCTGTTGATACTCCAGGCGATGAAGGGGCTGTATTTTCAGCCTTGATTCGTGATTTAACGCCTAGCACTAAATCTCCAGCAGAGAACGATCACAGCACGCTCATCATTGGCGGGATTCATACCAGCATTGAACGTTCTGTTGACCGCTCTGCAATCTGGGAGAAGTTAGGCGCAGATATCGATGGAGAAGCAGGAGGGGATGGGTCTGGTCAGACGATTGCTATTTCTGAAGATGGATCGGTGATCGTCATTGGCGCTATCAACAATGATGGTGATAGTGGCAATGCTAATGATGACCGAGGTCACGTTCGCATTTACAACCGAAACGTTGCGGGTGGTAGAGAAATTGATGGAGTTGCGGAAAATGATCAGGCATCTCAAACGATTGCCATCTCAGGGGATGGCTCTGTTGTGGCCATTGGTTCTTTATTCCACGATGAGACACGCGGACATGTACGCCTGTTCAATATCAACGCAACAGACGGTGAATGGACAAAGATTGGTGCTGATATTGATGGCCTTGATGCCGGTCATTTCTCTGGTGGTGCAATTTCCCTTTCCTACGATGGATCTATTGTTGCGATTGGCACTAGATACGGAGAAACTCGAAAAGGCGAAGTTCGCACCTATCGCAATAACAGCAGCAACTGGGAACTAATTGGCGATCCGATTCTTGGACAAGCAGAGTTTGACAATTTTGGTTACTCAGTAAGTCTGTCCTCTGATGGTGATCGACTTGCTGTTGGTGCACCAGTGAATGGAAATGGCTACGTTCGCATTTTTGAAAATACAACAGGAAGTAGCTGGTCTCAATTGGGTGAAACGATCATCGGCGAAGAGGTTGGTGAAATGACCGGTGCAGGCGTAGAGCTCTCAAGGGATGGATTAGTTGCTGTTATTGGTGCCCCTTTCAATAATAGTGGAAGAGGAAAGATACGTTTTTTTAGCAATAGCCAAGCTGGATGGACTCAAGAAGGAGGCGTCATCACCGGAGAAGCCGAAGGGGATCAAGTCGGAGAAGTAATTTCTCTTGCATTGAATAGCCAGATTATTGCCATTGGTTCAAAAAATCATGATGGCTCCCAAGGCAATAACAGTGGAAAGATCCGCTACCTTTCCAACTCATGCAGCACTTGGTCAGAAATATCAAATTTTGAAGGTGAAGCCGCAGGAGATCAAGCAGGAAGCGCTGTAGCACTTTCCGCCGATGGATCAATCATCTCCTTTGGCGCATATGGAAATGATGGCGCAACTGGAGATCAAGATGACAATCGAGGCCATGTTCAAACTTATAAATTAACTTCATCACTGTTCAGATCGGGGCTTACTTTAAGTATTGACTTGGCAGATGAAAGTGATACCTGAACGTCCAATACAGATTATTTTACAGACGACAAAACGCCTACACTTACAGGCAGATTAAATAGTCGCATCCCCTATCTAACGATTACTCTTTACGAGACAAACCAAGCTGGAGAAATTCTTTTAGACAATCCGCTAGGCACTACAAAAACAGATACAACAGAGACATGGTCGATTAACAGCTCTCGCTTGCAACGGGGTAGCCATTCACTGATTGCCATTGCTACAGATGCTGCTGGGAACAGATTGAGTACTAGCCAGAATCTAGAGATAAACCTTGAAGACAGTCATCTCATTTCGCCAACGGCCGTTGCCAGCATCACCGATGGAGGCAGTGATGCGAACGGGGATAGCTTCAATACGTTAGACGAAGCCAATGATATTGCCACCACAACTATTGGCGGCAACACCTATGCATTGATATCTGCATTTGTAGATAATGGCGTGCAGATTGTTGACATCTCCAATCCAGCCAGGCCAATTGCCGTTGCAACTATCACCGATGGTATTGGAGGTTTCGATGAGTTAAATGGATCCATGGGGATTGTCACCACAACCATAGGCGACGACACCTATGCATTGATAGCTTCAGAGGCAGATGATGGGGTGCAGATTGCCAATTTAGAAGATAGTATTTCGCCGTCATTAACTAGTTCAAGCCCTGCAGATAATGCAACTGCTGTAGCGGTTGATAGCAGCATTACTCTCACGTTCTCAGAAGCTGTTGATGTTGAGACGGGTAATATCATCATCAAGAAAATTGCTGATCGTTCAACTGTCGAGAACATCGATGTTGGTAGCTGGCAAGTCACAGGCTCTGGCACAAACCAGATCAACATCAATCCATCAACAGATTTTGAGTCTTCCACTGGCTATTACCTCCAAATAGATGCCACTGCTTTTGATGATCCATCCGGTAACTCCTATGCAGGCATCTCTGATACAACCACCCTTTCCTTCACAAGTGCTGATGTTATTGCCCCGGATGAACTAACAAACCTTGATCTAAGTGCTAACTCTGATACTGGACGTTCGAATAGCGATAACATTACCAGCAATACCAAGCCAACAATTACAGGAAGAGCAGAAGCTGGCAGCACTATTAAACTCTACTGGAGAATATTTAATACTAGGCCAATATCATTGGTGGGTACTTCCATAAGTGATGGCAATGGTGATTGGAGTATTACCTCAACAGAGCTGGCTTCCGGTCTACATGATCTATTGGCGGAAGCCACAGATACTGCTGGAAACACTTCAGTCTTATCAAGATCATTGCTCTTAACTTTTGATCTAACTGCTCCTATTATCACATCCACTGATCAAGCCGAGTCGATTGATGAAAACAGCGGATCGGAACAATTATGCTTCACAGCAAAGGCAACAGACGATTGCCATTTCACCTAAAAATGTTTAAACAACGTTCTGTTCTCTTTAAAACCAGGAAACAACGAAGAAGCAGCAGCCTTCTCTATCGATTCAATCTCAGGTGAGGTGATCCTCAATGAGAATCCAGATCACGAAACTAGATCCACTTATGGATTCACTATTGTGGCTACCGATGTTGCTGGCAATTTCTCAGAACAAGACGTGACGCTGAACATCAACGATCTAGCAGAAGACGAACCAGAGCCAGATACAGAGCCAGAGACTGATACAGAGACTGATACAGAGCCAGAGGCTGGTCCAGATCCTGAGCCGATTGACTCAACAACAGGTGACAATCAAGACGTCATTGTTGCGATCCAGGGCTTCCCTGCCATTGGCTATAACCTCACAGCAACACTTAGCAGTAGTGATTCAGAAGAAGGTCTGATTAGTCCATCTCAATACCGTTGGGAACTCTCATCTGATGGAACCAACTGGCGAAGAGCAGGTGCACGTGAGACTTTTAAAGTCAAGCAAAAGCATGGGGATCAAAGTCTTCGCTTGCAGCTGAACTATCCCGATGCTGAGGGATCGCAGCAAACTGTATTTAGCACTATCAGCGAAGTCTCCTCAGGTCTTCTTCTACCTCTACCAGATTCAAAAACCAATAAATAGCTAAGCTCAACCTTCAAGATTGGCAACGTAAAAATCCGCTCATTAAAGACAGGTAACGACAAGAAAGACAAGCTGATAGATTCAAATCAAAGTGATCTAATCGCAGGCCATCTGAAGAAGTATATTCTCACAGGACGCAAAAAGGCTGATGTATTTGTACTCAGCACTTTCAACCTGGGCAAAGCTAACTCTGATGTGATTAAAGACTTCAACCCAAAGCAAGGTGATCTCATTGCATTTGATCTAGGAGACTTCCCTAGAGGATCAAAGACCAAATTTAAATCCTTGAGCAAAAGCAGGCAACTCAACAGGTGGGCTGCTAAGCGCCATCAATTGATCTACGATAAAAACAAAGGTAACCTTTACTTTAATGCTAATGGCAATCATGCTGGCTTTGGAGCTGATGGTGGTCTGATCGCATCATTGAACGGCAATCCAAAACTCAACAAGAGCAACATTGAATATCTTGAACTCTTAGCACCAAGTGATTTTCCGCTTTGACTGAAGCCAACTGTGCATGATGCAGACCGTATCATGGAAAGATTGATTCTTAGTGAGCTGCTAAATTCAATCAACTTGCTGTCGCTTCGACAAAAGGATCCCACGCTTCAAGCTTCAAGACTTAGGCGATTCCAGGCGTGACGGCAGCGCAAAAGCAACGCACAATCCAATGCCAAGATAAATTAACAAGCGACCCATTCCAGGTCTTCCACAATTGAAAGCGAAGACTCCAGCGAAGCCAAAGCGATAACCAGATCCATAGACTCACCTAAGCCGCATTGGCGCTCGTAACAAAATCTGATTAGACAGGAGAAAAACACCATCAGCGAACATAATTCCTCCGATAATGAATGGAATAAATTCTGAGCAGTGATTTGAGGATTTATCAGAAATGGTTTCAGCTGATGGTTTCTCTATTGGTTTTATATTGTAGTCGGGGATTGATCGAGTACAACACTTCCGCTGCTGTTTTACCCTTCACGGTTTTGAATGACTCTCAGCCGAAGTTTGAGGCTACCTACAGTTGAAAAGACACACGATATGGGACTACATCAATTCATAAGAAACCTATGCTCTGGGAATGTTCCTGCCATGATCTTAATCGCCAAACCTGGCAGATTAAGGTTTGCTGTGATGGAAAAACCGGACACCATAAGCAGGGGAGTTGCCGCTGTGGCAGGGTCAGTGACGGGAGAGTTTGCTTGATATTGTTATTTAGCTGAAGGTGTAGTCAGGGTCTATCCCTCGGACATATTCAGCATCTATAATTAATGCTACAACTAAATCAACCAAGCGGGGAAGAGGCCTTGACTTGATCCCCATTTAGTCAATCGCCTTCTTTCGACGAGGACCAATGACTCAACAAGTTGTAACTTACAATTACTCAAAACCTTTTTCTTTATTAACCTGTCTAATTACAGAGCTTTTCGTGACTCCTATTTCTCCAAAGTCTTGCAAAGGCTTCAACCTATTTCGCCAAATCACGCACCAGATCAATATTACGACAGCGGCATAGTAAATAGCGATCAAAAGCAAAGAAGAAACAACCGAAAACTGTTCAAGATACACAAAGAAGGCTGGTGGCAATACAAAAATAAGCTGCAACAAGATCATTCTCATGACGCTTTGATAAACGCCAGAAAGGATTACACTAATACAGGCAATAATGATGGTAAGCAATATTTTCTGAAGGTTAGGCATGCGCCTGAGATTACAAGCTATCCTAATCTATGCGTTGCTTGATGTTAAGTCAATATATCGACTAAGTAATAAATATTGCAATCATATAAAACTATTTAAAACAAGAGGGGTTACTTTAAGCCTTAGCAGACTTTGGTTGCCTGAGTAATAAATTAATGGTTCTAGGCTATCTACTCAAGCATGGTTCTGAAGGGTAACAAAACGTTAAGCAGCAGGAAAGAGCAGGCAGGAAGAGATGTAAATCTTGGAGACACGCCATAGGGATTGAATCGCTCATCGCCAGTAAAGTTACAGCCAAGCTTCATAGCATCAAGCTCCTGGGATTGTCTTCTGGTGCACGGCTCAAGGCATTCTATTAAATGCAGGCGATTCTGCGGATTCATCAGTAGGCCTCACTGGGAGGATCCGAACACTTTTCCCATTGGTGACCTGCTGTTGGTCGTTCAGTTGGCGATGCAATGGTTGGGTTGATCACGTATGTAGAGAATGGACTCACGTCAGAGACCCACACATGGCCAAAATTTCTGCAGGAACCTCGCTCCTCTTTGGAGACCTAGCCGATAGCGCTCGCATCAAGCAACGCCAGGACGTTACCTACAGAATGGTGCTGAAAGGTGTGGTTCATATCAATGATTGTGCATGAAGTTTAAACAATTAACAACCATACAAGCAAATCATGGGGGCACTATAAATGACCAGTGTTTAAATCGATCTACAACCTAAATAATGTCCATGAAATCCTGAATTGACAACGGGAGTTGTGCATGCTAGAAATATATTAAATGCTTAAACATTAAAATGACTGCGACTCAGGAAAGTACTCTTCAACAACTACTTAGCGGCCCTATGGAGCATGAAGTTTCATTATATGGTTGGTAGAGCTAATACAGCAGTTTACGAGTATTGCATTGAAAGAGTAGTGTCAGTAATTCTAGATTCCCTATGAGACTCTTCCGAATTTGGACAATATCATAACTCACTTGTTTCTAGCAATAGCCTCCTTGTCGAGCAAGTCGATACATTGGCCTCAGATAAAGAGAGTATTGAAGAGAGTTATGGTTAACTTACTGGCCATCTAGAATCTGATTTAATTTTAGCAAGTGAAGAACTTGATTCGTTAATCTCTAGATACTCAGACTACGATTCAGTTGTTGCAGAAAGAGGCGCGTTGCTATTAACTCAGAGCCAAGATAATTCAGCCGAGTCTTCCGTGCCTGTATTTCCTTATATGAATTGGCAGCGAGCAAATAACAGCAAAGCCTTGTACAATGATGTTGAATGGTCAGCAATCCGATTCAATGATCTATCTGAGGTGGAGATAGGAAATATTGACTGGTCTAAGGTGACTTATAAAGAAGCAAAACAGGCTGAATCGTATAATCTTGGTTTCATTGATGCAGCGGGCTGGGGTGAGATAAATAAACGGGCAAGAAACAGAGAAAGATTTACAAAGACTTCAATTGGCAAGGCGTTGATTATCAGGATTTGAGCAATGGTCCAATAGAAGGCATTGATTGGTCTCGTGTTGATTACAAAGAAGCAATCCGTTCGGAGACTTTTAATCTTGATACTGTTGATATCGATGAATTAAAGGCAAATGCAAAAGCCTTCAAGAAATCCCTCAAAGCCACAGCCTTAAAGAAGGCTAGCGCTGACTCATTGCTGGAAGAAGCAAGTTCAGAAGCATTAGAAGTCATTGGTCTCAAGTACTACTCTGGAAAGATCTCAGATAAGATCACCAAGTCTTTCTCTACTGATTCTGGTGAATACAAACTTGTCATGAAGCCAAGCTCATTCGACAGTGCATCAGCAATAGCAAAAGGAATGGGGGAAACGCTTACAGTGTTTGAGACTGAGCAAGAAACTGATGATTTTGTTGATGGACTTACAGGAGTTATTAATGAGCGATCAGTGGCAAGGAAAATTCTTAATCAAACTGATGGGCTTACAGGTGCAGCGTCATTCCATATGTGGCTAGGTGGCCCAGACATGGCAGACTTGTCTAAAGGAGAAGATGAACAAAGCTAGATAAGTGTATCCATAATCCATTGGGATGATGATTTTTGGAAGGCAGCAATATCTCAAGACAGGAAATGGTTCATCGTTGAGCACGAGGATCATGGAACTAAGCTACTGCTAGATGGTACAGATAATAACTGGTAATAGGCGACATAGATCTACTGCTAGAAGCAGCCGGATTTGACGACTTAATCCGTTCAATGCTATGAAGTAGTTATTCCAACCCTACACTGATGTCAGAAGAACAACCCAAGGCATTCCTTGCCAAGGTCCAAGGCGACAAGTCATTGCAGGATCAGTTAAATGTAGCAGGCGCAGTCCCTGTTGCCATTGCCAAAGCTGCTGGGTTTTAGATCAGTACAGAAGACGTAAATGCACACCGGCAAACCTGTCTGATGATGAACTAGAAGGCGTGTCTGGCGGGCAATTTGGCATCACCCTCGGAACCTGCCCACCCTCCTTCTACCGGTAGCGTCTACTGCCACCCTGGACCTAATCCCACGGGCTGTTAGCTTAAAGCCTGAAGCCCTTGCAATTGCAGGGGCTTTTTTAACGATGTGGGCGATGGCAGTGGTGACACCCACGATTGTCGTGCACCCGCACATCACGATTACTTGGTGTTGATGTTAATGCATTGATTGCAGGTTGCTGTTGAACCTCTTTGCGTTGTGTTGTTGTACTTGGGCCACCAAATCATACTTTGAGATCTGTAGACACTCTTGTGTTGAAAGCTTCGTCATAGGAGATATTGACTGCAGCAGTAACTCCACTACTAATCTCATAAGCCGAACGTCCGAGCACACCAGAATCAGAAACAAATTTGCCATGTTGGTAATAGTATCCAATGGAAGCAATCACTTCGGTCGTAACGAAATAACCGACATCCAAGCCATAAGTATCAAGCCCACCACCTCGATAAATACTATTCAGCTGATGGCTGATATCTCCAACCAGAACCAAGGCGTAAGCATTGAAATTGCAGCTATCTGAAACCGCCTCTGCATTGAAGGCAATCTGCTGGAAGAACACACTGTGCTTGTTACTGACGTTTACTCCCACATCTGCTTCACCAGTGTTCATTGGCCGGGTGTGATAACAAGCATTCACCCAAATCATCCAGCTGCGAACGATTGAGCCAGCGGTGACCAAGCCTTGATGAGGTGCTGATCGTTGTGCCTGCGACCTCCGTATTGATGCTGCTGCTGTAGCCGCCGTAATCAGCGAAGTTCCCGTTTTCCAGAGCATCTAGTTCTCGCTAACAGCAATCGGCAGAAAGGCTCCAATACTGGCTTGATTCGGTGTGCCTGCTCCTTGAAGCGCCCCTTGTAAACCCACTTGAACTGTACAGCGTGCTTGAGGTTGATCTCCATCACGCCATGATCCTCAGCATTGCCGTCTTCTTGTGCAGCAGCAGGTTGAAGGGGAGAACCAGCTAAGGAAAGGGCAGCAGCACCTGTAAGCGATAGGGAAAGGAGGATGCAGCGCTGCACTATTTGACTGTCTACCTGGGTCTGCCGATTCTGTTCTTGATCAGTCGTGCTGTCAGCCGCTAGGAGGCGAATTAGCTATAGGTTAATAAAACAGCCTGAACCGGACGGGGGAGTGATGATATTGTCGAGGGATCGATAATCCACAAACCTTAAGACTGCCCTGCTTTTCCCTAATGGGTTTTGGATTGTGTTCAGCTTTATTGAGCTTCAGGATCACCAACATGTATTCAACACCTCAATCAAATATTTCCACCAAACCATTGGTAAGGAATAGCATGCTAGTAAAGTTATTGGCGTAAACTTCCACTCGTGTATAAGAGGGATCATCATCCACAGTGAACTGCACGTGACTTGTATTAATATATTCCAGTTGAAAGTTATCAACTGTTTGGTTATTACCATTATCTACTCCAAATAGGAATTTATCTCCTTGATCGTGGCTGTAATCTTCAGCGATGTGATGCCCTCCAGCACCAAGGATAAATTGATCTGCACTGTCGCCGCCAACATAATAATTTATACCACCTTTTCCTTCTAGGCGATCATTGCCAGATTCACCATGTAATTGATCATCGCCTAGAGCACCCGTGGGGCTGTCGTTTGCACCTTAACCATGAAATATGTTGGTTCCATTAGAATTACAATCTGCTGTGATTCGATCATCTCCCCATCCCCCATAAATCTCAGCATATCTTCTCCTGAATTGATAAAATCATTCCTAATGCCTCCGTAAACTAAGTCTTCTCAATCTCCTGCAAGGATCGTGTCATCTCCTTTGCCGACCTTGACAAAAATCATCACCTGAACAAGCATTTACAAAGTCATTGAACGATCCAGAGTAAAAGGTGTCATCATCATCACCGGCATCAATTGAATCGTCACCTGAGCCTGTAAAGATCTAATCCCTGCCTGAACTTGCTGAAATTGTGTTATCTCAGTAGTAGTCAAATGAAAATCAGTATCTTGGCTGCCAGTCATCACATCGTTATTGGTGCCGAAGAGGTTGGTGGTGGTGGTGGGATCGCTCCCCCCCGATACACACACAATCTCCGGAATCCATGGCAGAGGTGATGACCTGACTCAACTCGAGCTGTGATCTTGCTCACAGGGTTAGATCCATTGCAATAAAAGGGATAATGGATTGAGTCAGGCCCTTTTCTGCCTGATCAGCTAAATCATGGATTCCCGACCAAAACCTTACCTATGCGAGGATCAGATCAGGACTTCGGCCATGGTGGTCATCTTCCTCTTTCTTACACTAGACGCGAAAGAAACTAACACACTGCAAGTAGAAACCTGAAGGGAGTTGCAGCAGGTTGAGGCGGCTCACAGGGAAAACGTCAATCAATAGAGCAAACTATAGACTAAGCAATGGATACGTTATTCATTCAGACTACGCGGAAAACTGGTCAATATATTCAACCAAGAAGCTGGCCTCGTCTATAAGGCTAGGCATTGTCATTCCTTTTGGCATATCCATCTCCTTCAAGTCTGTCTTAATTAAGTATTTACCATTATTCCTAACCTTAAGGTCTTTGATTTTACAGATGGCAATATTGAAGCCATCATCCCAGTGAGTAATTGAAATATTCGGATCATCGTTGCCAAAGATCTTCGTGAATTTCTTCGCAAAACGCTTCATGCTCATTTGGCCTGTCAAGAGATCAGGTCCATCTGTGAATGTAGTCACAGTTGAGGCATCATCCGCATCAAAGATGAAGGTCAGCTTATCGTTTTTGCGTGTCTTGACCTTGACGCTCGATGCTCCAAAGCTGAACGAGCTCGCCTCTGGGGTATTGGTATCTGGATCACTTGAGAGGTCTTGATTTCCAGAAAGTATCAGCTCTGGATAACCATCAATATCCATTAGATAAGTCGATGAATCATCATTGAATTGGATTATAGGCTTTTCATCACTCCCTCCAATTATCTTAACTCTTTTCAAGTCCGCAGTTCCAACAGCTTGTTGTTCAAGACCAATATAATCAATGATAACCTTGTTTTTATTATACAAAATCCCTTCAGTCAACCCTTCCACATACTGAATCCCATCGCCCTCAACCTCAATCGAAGATCCAGAGGTTATATTTGTGGAAAAGAAGTTGATCGAATCTTCAGCATTTCGTGAATTTGTTTTGTGATTCCTGACAATCAGTGCG
>PVBE010139189.1_pt1 | contig 15026 bp, 9 predicted proteins | sample 1631181 | NCBI WGS metagenome assembly PVBE01 (sample SAMN08397723, study PRJNA350692) | Marine metagenome, whole genome shotgun sequencing project. | isolation source: water | place: Pacific Ocean | collected 2012-04 | reverse complement strand
GTACAACACCCTCTTCGAGGTGCCCGATGATAATTTACAAACTAGTCTACATTTTAAAATATTTAAGTGCCTGTTGTTTGCATATCTATTTATGATGGTAATGACTCGTACAGTGAATATCAAAACATTTCAAGTAAACCAACAAATGTAGTAAATTAAGCACTTTTACCATTCACTAATTTCAGAATATCTGTAGTGATATTTTATTTGTACACAGTAACAAAATTTCAATTTTATTCAATGTCGTTGGACTTGCAAAATACTTAGTAAAATCGCATAATTTCTACCAGATTGTATAACAACTATCGCACCATCTATTATTTTTCTTAAATATTTTGTTAAACACCATATGAGTACATTACCTTTAGCAACAAATAAAAACCAACATTCCTTTAATATTTCTATAAAGGCTAAATTTACAAGTTATCACATTCATGATATATGAGTTAGCTATTATTTAAATAAACAAACGTAGTGTTCACAATTCACGCTATTTTGATAACTATCTTTTCCTTACTATTAATCTTAAACTACTCTTATAAACTCAATACTATCGATTATACAAATTTATGATTATCTGTAATAATATTTCACATGCTAATAAATCATGGTTGTTCCTCATCTATAATTTCTATCATATGCCAAAAAAAAATAATCAATCTCATACGTTTAACATAGAGATAAGCCTTTATTCTACATAATATAAACATAATGATACTTGAAGTATAATGCTATTATAAATTACAGCACCCGAGTACTTTAATGTACCACAATGTAACTAAGCACGTTATTTTATAACTTACATAATAACTCAAATTACAAGTAACTACCAATACTAGCTTCATATTATAGCAGAATATTTATGATATATAATTCATATCACTACCTAAATAAAATTTTATAAAAAAATATAATTTTGACTTGTTATCTCATAATGTACAATTTTCCCATTCTAAAATATTTTAAAATTTTTACTTACATATGCAACATTCAAATTTGATGTATAAATTTAATATACTGGCAGCATCATGTACATCAAGGTTATTCGATTAGCATTTTATTAAAATATAATTATCCTAACATAATAAGATAGTGCATTTCACTGTATAATAAATGAATCATTTTATTTTACTAATCATCCCTTTTAAATTTAAAATGATATTCCTACCAATTGATGTTATTCAAATATTCCCGACTACTGAACTTACTTCTGTCTTAAAAGAACAATTATTACTGCTTTATTTAAATGCTACTAGGAATATTCTAGATTAAAGAAAATTATTCACATGAGGAATACTAATGCTTATCACACATAATTTACTATAAAATATTACTGTAGTTTAAATGTGTGATACTTTCCACATATTTACAAATATATTAGTTTAAAATACAAACACGATAAAAAATATTTTATATATTTTTTCTTTTACATAGAATTAATCCTCCTAATAGAGGGTCGCTACTTTATTTAAAACAAGGTGTAATTAATTCTCAAATTTTAGATATTTATGCCCCAATCTCTATATAGTACGTACTAACGATATCATTCCTTCAATAACTATTTATACAAATTCCATATGCTAGGTCAAACTAACATACCAATAGTCGTTAAACAATAGACCAAAAAACTGATACAATAAAACAATTTACATTAACTCAAAAAAGCATTGTTAAAAACTAAACCTACTAGATGTACTGTATTCCTCCACAGAAGCTAAATATAATAATTTTATCATCTCGTAAAAAATAACTTCAAATAGTAAATTGCAATGTAATGCTAATTAGTTAGTATATAATACACTACATATAATAATAAGTCCCATACATGAATGTATTATTACAGCACAACATCATTTGAACTTTTAATAATTATAAGCATTTTTGCTACAAAAAATTTACTAAATTTTGCTCATGAATAGTTCTAATGCAAATGTATAAATAATTACTTAAGGTTATATTTATTTGTAATACGTACTTTTTACATAAACATCACATTCAATTTAAATTAATGAAGCATACATGCTATAATTCATTGTGTTATTAACATATAATATAAGGAAGCAGTATGGGAGCACAATTACTTCTATGTTTGTTTTGCACCTTATTTGTTACTTCATCTCTATATGCAAAAGACCAATTAACTCCACAGAACAACACTGTGACTAACTCCTATGCAGTTGCCATTGAAAAAGCAGCACCAAGTGTAGTTAGTATACAAACAGCAAGACAAAATTCAATTGATAGTTATCACTTCATTGATGATCCTTTTTTCCTACTTCATTTCTTTGAAAATTCAGATCTACTGCTTGAGTACACACACTCTCAACAAGAATTTCAGCAGCATTTAGGATCTGGTATAATCATCAATCAAAAAGGCTATATTATAACAAATGATCACGTTATCAAAGATAACAGTAACATTATTGTACAACTAACTGATGGTCGAACTGCCATAGCAATGCACATTGCTTCAGACTTTAAAACTGATCTAGCCATATTAAGAATAAGACTCAATAATTTACCTGTATGTAACCTAAATTTTTCAAAAAAAAATCATGTTGGTGACGTAGTACTTGCCATTGGTAATCCATATGGACTTAAACAAACAGTCACTCAAGGTATTATCAGCGCAAAAAATTCCTTAAAGGCATGCAGCAAAGAAACCTATAATACTTTTAACGCTATTATAGCTGATTTTATCCAAACAGATGCTTCAATTAATCCTGGCAACTCTGGTGGTGCCTTGATTAATACCTATGGTCATCTAATTGGAATTAATATGGCTATTGTTAGCCATACAGGCGGTTCTCATGGAATTGGTCTAGCCATACCCATTGATACAGCTAAATGTGTATTAGACCAAGTGATCGAATCAAAATATATCGCCCAAGGTTGGATAGGAGCATACTTCAGTGAAATAACTGAAGAAATACGATATTCAAAAAATTTTAATGGAAGACATGGGCATTATATACATGGTACTATGATAAACAGCCCAGCTAGAAAATTTGGGATTTTACCAGGTGATATTTTGTTAAAAATTAATAACCTTAATGTAAATAACATCAATAATACGGCAAGACAAGTAGCTAACCTAATACCAGACATGTCATATCCTGTTGAAATATTTCGCAATGGCAAGATATTCACTTTCTCTATTGTCATAGAAGGACGCTATTTTAAAAATTACTAAAACACAACAGTTTTAACTGAATAATTTATACCCTTTAATCAAGCCCAATATTAATACCTGTATGGGCCTATTACCATCTTCCTCTAATAACCAATAAGATCCGATTTTAAGATTTAGTCATTACAACATTGTATTGACATGTCACAGTTTCATGTGAAATATTTTAACAAAAATATTAGGATAACAACCTACTTATTTTTTCATTTGCCATAACTCTCTATTAACCAATAGAATAGAATTTATTATATAAATTACAATACATATTTCAAAAAGTTTTATATGAATATTAGTAAAATATTAAAATGAATTTGCTTATACAATTTTAATTCAATTTTTTAAAAAATATTCACTTTTCTATAAAACTTAATAAATTATATTAATTACTCCATGGAGATTCAAAACAAACTTATAAACATTCAACTGTTAAAAAAAATAAAACAATTTAAATTTTTGATTATCGTTTACATCAGTATAATTCATACAAAAGGATAATTTTAATAACCTTTTATATAAAGGAACCCGGTACTGTACATTTTTTGTATGATAAAGAAAACTTCACTTTTAATAAAACTGCAAAGCCATACATCAAAAGAAAAGCTATTTCTGCATTCAGAATATCATTATGATAGTGCTATGGTAGTAAAACATTTTGCGAATATAGTAATTCCATATAACCTTGGTCAAACAACTAACAATAATTTATGGCATCTTTAAAAACGTATTACTAACAATCATCTCTAAATACCTTAAAAGTATACATTTACGACAGTTAAAATAAATCATTATAGGTACCATCTTCGCTATCAACTAATATGATGATATTCGTAAATAAATAAAATTCTTGCAAATGATGTGCTTGCAAAAATATACTATGATTACTAAACAAAACAACTTTTTCATGAATATGAATAACTATGCATTAAAATTATACTTTACTGTTTTCCTACTTCATTAATACGGTAAAAACGAGTGAACTTCACAGCGCTAACCATACTACACCTAATATTTAATCCCACTGATATTTATACATTTTACATCACAATTAACTGTTTAGTTATGGGCTAAAAATATTTACCACAATCATACTTTACTAATCAATTATAATACTACAGCTTCTTCTACAATACTATCTGGAAGCAATATAACCAATAAACAGAGTAATAAACTATATATTCAAATACAAAGCAAAAATCAATGTTTAATCATATAAAACATAAACTTTTAACCTGCAACAGATTATATTATTAGTATATTTTAAAAAAAAGACAATCGTCGTTGCATATCTACAACACCTACAATTTCTAAATTTTGATAGACAAACCGTCCCCCAAAAGTTAAACTTTAAAATTTCAGATTCTTATTAAGATTCAATTTTACTTCCAGCTTACCTTAACCTAATATTACAATTATTACCTTTATGAAAATAATTTCATAAGAACTTTTATGTATACATAAAGTTGAGCATTATGTGCCAATTATCCACCACTATTATAACCAATTAAGTTTCTTTTTTAAATGATGACTTTCATATTAAACATGAGGATTAATACTGCAATATTTCAACAAGAAAGATTATTCTAGCATAGGATAATTTTAAATTTATAGCATTAAGTAGATGCATGGTTTATTAAACATTACTGATATTATACACTTTTAACAATTTCATAAACAATCGCTATTTAGCTGGATGGATACTTTGATTGAACTAATGATATTCAGCAAGAACTCAATTTTTATATCTATATTCGTTTACACTATTCCATAGATAAAATTATTAAATAAACTTACCATTCTAGTACATTTACTTTATTGTACAAACCTAGATTACGATAGCGTATAAACAAACGTTCATCGGTACTTAATTAATATGCCACATTGACACTTCTGGATTAACTATCAAGTTATTTTACTGTATGGCTTATAGTTAAAATTTTTGAAGTCAAATGTAAAACAACTTTCAATAGCTTTATTATCATTAAGTAAATTTGACTCTCTACTCAAATTTCAAACTCAAACTATACAATAAAACATACTATTAAATAGCAGCAGCTTACGTAAATTGCGGGTATCAATACACACGTTTTTGAGTAAATTCAGTATATGACTTTATCAACTAAATACTAATGGAGCAGAAAACATAATGTTCAATATCTTTCAAATTTACAGCAGTTTTCCACGAAAAATTTATATTTTAACTATTTTAAAACAATCATCCCCACCAATAATTTTAGTATATTGCTAGTTCAAAAAAATAAAAATAACATTACAAATTCACGTTATTTCGTGATTAGTATAGTAATTAAAGTTTCATAAGCTAAACAGCACTTTCAACTTTTACTGAAATTGACATTCATGTAGATACTGTCTACATACACTACAGTTAAATTATAACTTTACATTTTATGCGGTCACATTTCAACTGTACATTAAATCACCAAAATAAAATATGAAAATTCATTAGCCTTTGAATACAAATACTACATTTTTCATGTTATATAACGATACCGCAGCATCTACTTTATTTACTATAATTCTGATAAGCGCTTTAAAATCACAAGCAACAACATAAAAAAATCCTAAAAATCAAACCTATAAATCGTCACTTTTATAATATCTAGTAACTATTTTATTAAAACATATTAGTCAGTCAATAAATAAAGATGATTTCACGGATGCATAGCAACTATATTCATAAACACTAATGACTCTAAAAAGAATATTGTAGATCAGGTATTAATGATTAACAGATGAATATGTTTGTCGCATAATATTTTTTATTCTAAAATATACATAGTTTGCTCACATACAAATTCTGGTATAGTCAGCAACATCAACTAACATCTCATAATATTGAACAATTGAGTCCTATGAATACTTCAGTATTCAATCAGGTAAAGAGAAACTGCTTTCATTATTTAGGCTATTTTATATTCACCTCATAATTTTACTTATTCTTAATAACATTCTAAGCTTTTAAAATACAATAAGAGAGTAACAGAGACACAATTTCAAATTGTAGACAAGTAGTCATTTTCTAGTTTAGAAAAAATTGTGCAATTTCCAGAACCAATAAAGGCAATCTAACATTACTCATACTATCAACGAATGCAAATATCCATTCACGTACCAACAACTACAAAATAAATAAAAATCTCTTTTCAAAAGAAAGCTATTTGAAGCTTCAATAAATATCAACACTTAAATATTCTGATTGAATATAAAACCGTTGCAAGTAAATAGCTCCTTGTGTGAGAAATTTTAATTAGTTAATAATATTGCTATAACACGCCTAAGACACTTAAGTAAAATCTTAAACCTTTACGTCTTTCTGCTTTTGACACACCATAGGTTTTGGGAAACGACAACAGCACTCTTTTTATAAAGAAAAATTTTAAGCATTACAAGTAAATAAGATGCATGCAAAAATCTCATTAGCTTGTTATTTTAAAAGTATGTTAGGTAATTTACAAGATTACACAATTGAAGATATTAAGTGTAAAGAATTATTAAACTACTGCACGAATATTTTTATATTACTAATATTAGAGCATTTTTTTATTTTTTACCAAAAAAATATCATTTAAAAAAAGTCTTTCAATAATTATTATAGTAAAATCGTACATTAATTCTAAAATTTATTAAAAGTAGTTTTTAAATAACTCACACTTATATATTAAAAGATTCTAGCTAGCATTTTAAGATTGAAAATATACTTTATATCTTTATACACTTCAATATTTATTCAACTCAATAATAAACATGCACTAATTTTAACTCATCGAAATATACATTACCATTTTAAAAAAACAGTTAAAATGTAATATTAGATGGCATAAAACTAAATGAAATAATATCATTAGTGTCAATTAATTTATAACCCAAAACCTATCCTTTTACTCCTTATGATGTAGAAAAATTAGTTATAATTTACCTCAGACAACTTTTCATTAAGTAAATATTTTTATGTTACATCATACAACATCATATACAACAAGGATTTCCAACTACTATTCAACTAAAGTATGGTATTTTCTACTGTTTGTCCAACTAATACAGTAGCTTTTCCTACTCTTTTCCTAATAGAACAATGTTAATTCACATTATATAGTTCATATATTAACAAACAAAAATTTTTACAGAAAATAAACTACTACTAGCCTATTCACAAACTGTCGGCAATATTTTCATATTAAACATTAAGAAAAAGTACAATATTGATCTCCTCATAATCTGTAAACATCTCCTAATAGTTTTTTATTTAATTTACAGATTAACATTCAAACAAATATGTTAACTTTAAAATTTACAATATAGCAAAAATATTTAACCTTCATTGTGTTTTACATAGGTTAGGTTTTATCAAGTTTCTATACATACACATGCAATGCCAATTTAGTAGCATAAAGTTACATTTAATTCAAGCATCAAAGCTTGTCAATCAATATTCATATTAATCATCTACTCAATGTCCCCAGAGACATTTCGAACAATATCTATCCATCCAATAGCGCGATCTAAGCGCTCTATAACACGTCTTTGACCAATCAACATTAATGTCACATCAATTGGTGGTGAAGCAATTTTACCAGTCACAGATACACGTATCGGTTGAGCTAATTTACCAAATTTTAAAGAAAACAGCACTGCTACCTCTGTAATCTTTTGATGTATCATCTCACAATTCCAAGTCATTCTTTCTGCTAAACGATTTCTAACAGCAATTAATGCTTCATAAATAACAGGCTTAAGGTGTTTTTTCGCTATAAACGAATCAATGCATTCAAATTCTTCGTAAAAATAACGACTTTTTTCTATCAATTCAAGTAATGTTTTTGAACGTTCCCGTTGTACCAGAACCACTTCTTCAAGTTTTGGACCATGACTCACGTCTATCTTCAATCTATCACATTGCCACTGCAAATCATCTACGATTTTTGCAGATGGTAAGGATTTTAAATAATGTTGATTCAACCATAATAATTTTTCATCATTAAAAGCTGCTGCAGCTTTATTAACTGCATCAATGTCAAACTTTTGCTGCATTTCTTCTATTGTAAAAATTTCCTGATCACCATATGACCAACCCAAGCGTACCAGGTAATTCAGCAAAGCTTCTGGCAATATTCCTCGTTCTCGATATTCTAATACACTAACTGCACCATGACGTTTAGATAATCGTTTACCATCATCCCCTAGAATCATAGGTATGTGAGCAAATTGAGGCATTGAATAATTTAATGCATTAAGAAGATTAATTTGCTTTGGCGTATTAGAAATATGATCTTCCCCTCGGATTACCATAGAAATACCCATGTCATTATCATCAACGACTACTGTGAAATTATATGTCGGTGTACCATCTGTACGAACGATAATAAAGTCGTCCAGCTCTAAATTTTGAACTATTACCTCGCCTCGCACTACATCTTGAAAGACAATTTTCCCATCTTTAGGATTTTTAAACCGAATAACATGTGGCAATTTGTCTTTTTCATGCATCTTATCTCTGCAACGGCCATCATATCGAGGCTTCTGTTTATTTGCCATTTGTTCATTGCGTAATTTATTTAAACACCCTTTAGAACAGTAACATCGATAAGCTGCACCTGAGTTAATCAATTGCTGCACAACTGCCTGATATCGTACTAATCTATGCGTCTGATAAATAGGACCCTCATCCCAATCCAAGCCCAACCATTTCATGCCTGCTAAAATGACATCTACTGCATTTTGAGTTGAACGTTCTTTGTCTGTATCTTCGATACGTAATAAAAATCTACCATCATGTCGCTTAGCATACAGCCAGCAATATAATGCTGTGCGAACGCTTCCAACATGCAAACAACCAGTAGGACTAGGTGCAAAACGAGTTCGAATAGTCATTTTATTCAATCCTAACAAAGTACAATTTAACACTTATTTGGAATTCATTTGTAGTTTTAAAAAAATTACAGTATAGAAAAATCTGCAAATTAAAGTTAGTTGCCTATAACTCTCACATTCACACCTAATTTCAAAAAAAAACAGTAACAAAACAGACTTAAGTACAAACTTCAATACAATCTGGTAGCAATTAAAAATTCATATGCAATCACTTTTACATTCCTTTTACATTTTTAAAAAATATAAAGCAACGGAAATTATCAATATTTCCAATGTGCTGTTGTAAAAACTAGGATATTTCAATTACGATGACATTGTATAATAACTGTAGCTCTAAAATTTAACTACAGTTGACAATATTCAGAAAAGCAGACAGAATATCAGCCACATGGCTATGTAGCTCAGTTTGGTTAGAGCACGGCATTCATAATGCTGAGGTCGGTGGTTCGAGTCCACCCATAGCCACAGTGATAAAACCAATATACCATAACTTCAATCGCAATCATACAAATTATTTTACTCTTAAACCCCTTTTCATTATCTTTTCTAAACGAAATCATTACCGATTTGATAAGTTATTAATAATTTGTTAATTGCTACACTTAAAATCAACTAGCAACCACAGACACCCGGTTTTTTATCTTAATAACACTTTATTGCTAACCTGTTTTAAAACAATTTATAGGACATTGGACTATCCTCAATAAAATTAACAAACTTTGCAATGATACTAATGCAAATATTCTAACTTTTAATATCTTACCAAATCTGGGAGCTACCAGGCAACATTAATTAACAATTATTTTAGCTTATATTACAATTCAGTATTACTAAGCTCTTACGATATTTTAATAATCAAAAACATGCCATATCTATACATGCTATTAAATCTTTTAAACTTTCAAATATTCATCAACATCAAATTAAAAATTTTTAAACAAATTACTAACTATAATCATACATTTATCATTACTTACTGGACAAGTATTACCAGATATTACACGGATAAATATATCCAGCGAATAATATGGAAAATCACTATTGATATGAATGCTACAACGTTTCATAACTTTAGCAAAGTTGTACACATTACATGCAATAGTTAAAATATATCAACAAAAAATTCTCTCAGATAAATAATCTTCAAAGTGAGCATAATTATATGAAAACACTATATATTAAAACGTACGGATGTCAAATAAATGAATATGATAGCAATCGTATATTCGATTTATTACAAAAAACACACGGGATCCAGAAAGCCCATTCATCTAAAAATGCAGATATTGTATTACTGAATACTTGTACTATCAGAAAAAAAGCACAAGAAAAAATTTTTTCACAATTGGGAAGATGGCGTTTATTAAAGCAACAACGTCCCCATCTTATAATTGGAGTAGCCGGCTGTGTTGCAAGTCAAGAAGGTAAAGCAATTCAAAGGCGTGCTCCATATGTTGATTTAATCATTGGCCCACAAACTATTCACCGTCTCCCTACTATATTAGATAAATTTAAACGAACACGTCGTCCTCAAATAGATATTTCTTTCCCTGAACTTGAAAAATTTGATAACCTACCAGTGCATAAAGCACAAGGACCAAGCGCCTCTGTTTCGATTATGGAGGGATGTAACAAATATTGTAGTTTCTGCATAGTACCTTATACCAGAGGAGAGGAGATTAGCCGTCCATTCGATGATGTAATCGCAGAAGTTGTTTCCCTCAGCGAGCAATCAGTAAAAGAAATTGTTCTATTAGGCCAAAATGTTAATGCTTATCGTGGTTTACAACATGACGGTAAAATAGCTGATTTAGCATTATTGATCACTTATGTTGCCGAAATTAAAGGCGTTGAGCGAATCCGCTTTTCCACATCACATCCATTAGAATTCTCAAATAATCTTGTACATGCCTACCAGGAAGTACCTAAACTTGCGAATCATTTACATCTTCCTGTACAAAGTGGCTCAGATAAAATCTTAACCAACATGAAACGAGGACACACAACATCAGAGTATAAAACAAAAATTCATCAACTTCGTAACGTTCGACCTGATATATCAATATCCTCGGATTTTATTGTAGGTTTCCCTGGCGAAACAGAAACTGATTTTGAAGCAACCATGAAGCTCATTAAGGAAATACAATTTGATCAGTCCTTTAGCTTTATCTATAGCCAACGACCAGGTACCCCTGCAGCTAATTATCCAGATGATATCCCACTAGCTATAAAAAAGACCAGACTGCAACGCTTACAGAAACAATTATCAACACAAGCTAGAACCAATGCCGAAAGAATGCTACTATCTAAACAAGCTATTTTAGTTACTGGACCATCAAAAAAAGATCCAAAAACACTGTGCGGAAGAACTGAAAATAATCGTATTGTTAATTTCAAAGGTTTGAATAATTTGATTGGACAAATAATAACGGTACAGATCACTGAAATACTACAGAATAGCCTAAGAGGTAAACTTCAGTAATAATATTATTATCACTACCAACTTCAAAACAACATACAATCTAATTATTCTAGGCTAGTAAATTGAAAAAAACATTTATGAAATCTAAAATACAAACAAGGAAATATGTAACTATGATACACAACTTTCATCGTCTGACAATAGGTTGTTAGAAAGTTTATATTTTCTGTGAATATAACAAAAGGACATGACATTAAAGATACTAAGATTTATCTAAACGCTATAGTACACTATCAGCAAACTAAACAATTACAATAATTAAACTAATGCAACTTTATATCTATACAAAAAGTTTCATTTCATTCAGTTAAAATAAATGCTGTAGATACTGTAGGTAATATTTCATAAACTAAATCCATTAAGAATATCAACACTAGCACTAAAAAACCAATATTAGTATAGCTACCATATTTTATTACATATTGTAAACTTTAACATTAGTTCTACTAGCATCAAAAAAACTTTTAGAGCCACTAGTACAGTATTCACCTTATAACAACATAAATTTCCTCCTATATGCTATATGTAACATATTTGAAAAATCAGAGAAAAAGATTAATTTGAAAACAGATAATCTAGCCCAAAATATTAGACAATATTTACGAACTTATACTATACTCTATTTAAAATATTGTCTAAAAATTTAATCAGCCTTTTAGAACTATATATAATTTAAATAATACATCAATCTTATATGCACAATCAACCACTAAGCAAGGTATGATATTTTAAATTAAAATCCAATCTTTATCACATAAAAAGTAGAAATATCCTCAACGCACATTAGCTTTAATTTACCTCAACTAGGATTATTCTCGGAAATATGACACAAGTTGAACCATTAAAAATAAATTTATCTATGTTAGATTAACAAACTAATTCCGATAACGTTACATGTAACAATTTTACTTATTAAATTCTAAAAATGTCATCAACACTGAATTAGACGAAGCAATTATGAGTATTGAATTAAAACTGCAAATCGCTACTGATTCAAGAATTCCTAATTTTTTACAGCTTAATAGATGGATTAATCTCACTTTATTAGGACGGCTTGATACAGCAGAACTTACTATTCGAATTGTTGATGAAGTAGAAAGTGCTTCATTAAATAAACAATACTGCCATAAAGATGGCGCAACAAATGTTTTATCGTTTCCTACAGATATGCACGAAGAATTTAATTTTCTCCTGTTAGGGGATATTGTTATTTGTGCACCTATTATCGAAAAAGAAGCACAAACACATCATCAGGAACTGTTAGCTCATTGGGCACATATTATTATTCATGGTACACTGCACTTATTAGGTTACAAACACCAAACTAATGATGAAGCCGATGTTATGGAAAGGTTAGAAACAGAAATTTTAGTAAAACTGGGCTACCCACCTCCCTATGGGGGTGAAATTATATATGAATGACGACGAATTATCATCTAAACTACCTAAATCTTGGTTGAAAAAGTTAACTTTGTTACTTACTGGCGAACCTAAAAATCGAAACGAATTATTTGAAATTTTAAAAGATGCAGCAAATCGTCATTTAATAGATAATGATACTTTTTGCATGTTTGAAGGTGTCTTAAATGTACAAGAACTTCGTGTTAAAGACGTGATGTTTCCACGATCTCAGATGGTTTTTATTGACCACCAATCACCTTTCCCTTTTATTGTATCAAAAGTTGTTAAATCTGGCCATTCAAGATTTCCTGTTATTGGCGATAACAAAGATGAAATCATTGGTATATTGCTTGCCAAAGATCTGCTAGCTTATAGTTCTTTCGAAAATGAGAATTTCTTTAATATTCAGGATATTTTAAGACCTGCTGTTTTCATTCCCGAGAACAAACGACTTGATAGTTTGCTACAAGATTTTCAAAACAAACGCAGTCATATGGCTATTGTAGTTGACGAATATGGAAGTATGGCGGGTCTTATCACGATTGAAGATGTTTTAGAGCAAATTGTAGGTAATATTGAAGATGAATTTGATATTGACCATAATCCATTGATTAAAAAACATCATGATGATACTTTTACTATTAAAGCATTAACAACAATTGAAGAATTCAATGATTTTTTTAATTCCTACTTAGATGATAATAATGTTGAAACTATAGGTGGACTTGTTGTAAAATGTTTAGGTCATCTGCCAAAATATGGAGAATTTATCAAGATAAAAGGATATTGCTTTAAAGTCCTAATGACAGATCATCGACGTATTTATTTACTACAACTAAGCTTTTATAAGCAAAAGTAAAAATTGACTAGCAATTGAATAACATCTTTTTCACAAAGACTGTAGGTATTGTAGTTTCCTGAGTTAAGCAAACTCTTACTTACACAAATTTTTGCATACATGTAACTTCTATTTTATTTAGCACATAACAGACAAATATTATCTAAATATTCTCTATACATATATATTATTACTGTAGCATAATACCAATGTTCTTTATTGAACGAAACATGATCGTTTATATAAGATCTCGCTTGTTATAATCATAGTAAACCTAGAAGCTAGGACTAGCAAACTATTTACAAAAAAAAATCCATTGCGTTAATATTAGCAATACATAGCTAAACGGATACATCAACCATAACTGATATACGACCTTCATATCATTCTTTTCTACAATATCTATACAAACACTACGTAAATTATAACTATTTTCAGCAAACACACAAATAACATATTTAATATACTACAAAAAATGCAAATATATCTTTTTCATTATACGTGATTACTTTTGTACTAAAATAACATTGGTATCAGGATCAATACAAACTACAATGTTCTCAATTCATACCATTTTAAAAACATTTTACTTTCATAACATTGACCTCGATTAAATATTATAAGTCAACTACATCTAGCAGCACATAAATATACTTATTGCATTAATATTTTCTAAATTCTAAGTTCAATTATTTTACTCCCTAGCAAATCCTTATATAACATAAAACATTCATTTATATACACATTATCTAAAACTAAAAATAATACAGCTTATCGATAAGGAGAACATAATTCTACTTTAATAATATAGTCAAACAACAAAGAATAACAGAGATATACTTTTAAAAAACTTTTTTTTACTATAACTAGTCATTAACTAATGTAGCACATTTTTAAAATTTATACCAACGATCATTTTAGAATCTATAAAGATGATGTAAAACCTATATCTTTAAAATATAAGGCTATATTTTTACTCAACTTCTAAATAAGTTTTAAAACTCAAAAGCAACATGTAAAATGCTAGCATTTGTAAACAACCTATTATATACTTAATTAATGATATAAATTTTTAATAAAATATTTATACTAAACCATACTCAAGAAATTTAAAAATCACATTCATATCTAATGGAGAAAACTTCTGATATAAAATATATTAATATTAATAGACAATATTTAGTTAATATTTTATAAAATGAATCTTTCTATTTAAAAAAATAAAATAT
>PVBE012965517.1_pt1 | contig 15027 bp, 14 predicted proteins | sample 1631181 | NCBI WGS metagenome assembly PVBE01 (sample SAMN08397723, study PRJNA350692) | Marine metagenome, whole genome shotgun sequencing project. | isolation source: water | place: Pacific Ocean | collected 2012-04 | reverse complement strand
CCGGGTCTTCAAATCATATGACGAAATCGTCGCGATCTCCGCCGAGGCTTGGAACAAGCTCATAGATCAACCGTGGAAAATAATCTCCATCGGTCATCGAAAATGGGCCCATGGGTGCTGATCAATGCAGCTTGGTATTAGTCGACCTTTTCCTCCGGCTTCGCCTTCACCGGCGGCGCCGCTAGGCGAAGCTGCAACTCGCGGAGTTGCTGGGGCGAGACCTCGGCCGGCGCTCCCATCATCAGGTCCTGGGCTTGCTGGTTCATCGGAAACAGGATGACCTCGCGGATGTTGGGCTCGTCCGCCAACAACATCACGATACGGTCGATGCCGGGCGCGATACCGCCATGCGGCGGGGCGCCATAGCGCAGTGCGTTCAACATGCCCGAGAAGCGCTGCTCGACCTCGTCCTTGCCATAGCCGGCGATCTCGAAGGCCTTGTACATGATCTCCGGCAGGTGGTTTCGGATCGCGCCCGAAGACAACTCGATGCCGTTGCAGACGATGTCGTACTGATAGCCCAAGATTTCGGCCGGGTCCTTGGCGTGCAGGGCCTCCAGGCCGCCCTGGGGCATCGAGAAGGGGTTGTGGGAGAAGTCGATCTTCCGCTCCCGCTCGTTCCACTCGTACATCGGGAAATCGACGATCCAGCAAAACCGGTAGCAATCGCTCTCGATCAGGTCGAGGTCCTGGCCGACCTTGGTCCGCGCCTTGCCGGCGAGCTCCGCAGCACCAGCCGGCTTGTCGCAGGCGAAGAAGACGCCGTCGCCGTCGCCGAGGCCGGTGATTTCCTTCAATTGGGCCAGCCGCTCCTCTCCCAGGCGATTGGCGATCGGGCCGCGGCCGCCGCCCTCGGCGAAGCTGATCCAACCCATCCCGGCGGCCCCTTCCTCGCGGGCCCAGTCGTTCATCTTGTCGAAGAAGCTGCGCGGCCGGCCGGCCGAGCCGGGGGCCGGTATGGCGCGCACCACGGCGCCGCCCGCGACCGCCTTGGCGAAGAGCTGGAAATCGGACCCGGCGAACACTTCGGAGACGTCGACGATCTCGATCGGGTTGCGGAGGTCGGGCTTGTCGGTGCCGTATTTCGCCATCGCCTCGGCGAAGGCGATGCGCGGGAAGGGGGTCGGCGTCACCGTCTTGTCGGAAAACTCGGTGAAGATGCCGTGCATCACCGGCTCGACGGCCGCAAAAACGTCTTCCTGCTCGACGAAGGACATCTCGAGGTCGAGTTGGTAGAACTCGCCCGGGCTGCGATCGGCGCGCGCATCCTCGTCGCGGAAGCAGGGCGCGATCTGGAAATAGCGGTCGAAGCCGGCGATCATCACCAGCTGCTTGAACTGCTGCGGTGCTTGCGGCAGGGCGTAGAACTGGCCCGGGTGCATTCGGCTCGGGACCAGGAAATCTCGCGCGCCCTCGGGCGAGGACGCGGTCAGGATCGGGGTCTGAAATTCGGTGAATCCCTGCGCCTCCATGCGCCGGCGAATCGAGGAGATCACCTTGCCCCGAAGCATGATGTTGGCGTGCAGCTTCTCGCGGCGCAGATCCAGGAATCGATAGGTGAGGCGCGTCTCCTCGGGAAAGATCTGCTCGCCGAACACTTGCATCGGCAGCTCGGCCGCCGCCGACAGAATCTCGAAATGCTCGATTCTGACCTCGACCTCGCCGGTATCCAGGCTCGGGTTGACGGTATCCTCGCTGCGCCGCACGACGGGTCCTTCGATGCGGACGACGCTTTCCGGGCTGGCCCGTTCGGCCGCTTCGAAGTGGGGATTCTCGGGCTCCACCACGCATTGGGTGAGGCCATGGTGGTCGCGGAGATCGATGAAGAGTAGGCCGCCGTGATCGCGCTTTCGGTGCACCCAGCCGGAAACGCGGACCGAATGGCCGACGTCGGTGGGGCGAAGCTCGCCACAGCTATGGCTTCTGTAGGTGTGCATGGGGACTGGGCCTCTCGGGGGCGTGGCCGCCGGTGTCGACGCGATTGCGAGAACGGGCCGCAAGAGGCCTCGATCCGCATCGTTTGTCAAGGTCACCGTCTCCCGCCGAGAAGTATGCGGGCGACGGCGATGGCCAATTGCGCTATAGCATGGCCCCATGCAAGTGATTACCGAGAACGAGACGCTGCGGGCGTTCTCCGAACGTCTGCACCAATGGCCCGCGATTACCGTCGATACCGAGTTTCTCCGCGATCGCACCTTCTGGCCCAAGCTCTGCCTGCTGCAGTTCGGAACGCCGGAGGAGGCCCTCGCCGTCGATCCCCTGGCGGCGGGTATCGATCTGTCGCCGATCCACGAGGTCCTGCGCGACCCGGGCGTGATCAAGGTTTTTCATGCCGCGCGCCAGGATCTGGAAATTTTCTACCACCAGATGGGCGAGGTTCCGGCACCGATCTTTGACACCCAGCTCGCCGCCATGGTGGCGGGCTACGGCGACAGTGTCGGTTACGAAACCTTGGTCAACAAGATCGCCAAGGCCACGGTCGACAAGGCCTCGCAATATACCGACTGGGCTCGCCGGCCGCTCAAGGAGCGGCAGATTACGTATGCGCTTTCGGACGTCACCCATCTCCGCACCATTTACGAGAAGCTGAGCCGGCGCCTCGAGACGAGCGGCCGCTCGGGCTGGCTGGACGAGGAAATGGCCATCCTGACCGATCCGACGACCTACCAGATGGACGTCGACAAGGCCTGGCGGCGGCTCAAGATCCGCAATCGCCAGCCGCGCTATCTGGGTGTTCTGAAGGCGGTCGCCGCTTGGCGCGAGGAGCGGGCGCAGAGCCGTGACGTGCCGCGCAATCGAATCCTGCGCGACGAAGTCCTGCAGCAGCTGGCGAGCTAGCAACCAACCACGCCCCAAGCGTTGGCGGAGGTTCGCGGTCTGCCCAGCGAATTGAAAAACGGCGACCGCGCGGAATCGCTTCTGGCCGCGGTCGAAGCCGGCTTGACGTTGCCCGAGGGGGCGATGCCGACGCCGGCGCCGGCGGTCCGTCTGCCGCGCGATATCGGCCCTGTGGTGGATCTTCTAAAGGTGCTTCTGAAGCTGATCTCCGAGCAGCACGGCGTCGCCCAGAAGCTGATCGCCACGGTCGCCGATCTGGAACGAATCGCCGCCGACGACGGGGCCGACGTCGCCGCCCTCAAGGGCTGGCGGCGGGAAATTTTCGGCGCCGAGGCGCTGGCCCTGAAGCATGGCCGACTGGCGCTCGCCGTGCGTGGGCGCAAGCTCGCCGCCGTCACCTTGCCGGAATCCGGGCCGGACTAGCGCGACTGGATCTCGCCGACGGCCACTTCGGCGGCGCAGTCCATCGTCTCGGCCAGTGCCTCCAGACGCTTGCGCACCACCAGGCCAGCCAGCGGTGCCTCGGTCGGCGCCACTTCCAGGTGGAGACTGTTCCCCACTCGGCGCAAACGGGTTTGGGCAAGCAAGCTGGGCGCCCCACCCGAGATCGTCAGCGCCAGCCTGAGCGCTTGGCCCACGCGGCGCGCTTGCAAGGCCTCCTCCGGGTCGATCAGGGCATCGACGGCGGCCACCTGCGCATCGTCGACGCGACCCGTGTAGCGGGCCCGGACCATCAACGCCAGCCGCGCCCTTTCGTTGTGGTCGAGGCCGACATAGGGGCCGCGAACGACGTCGAGGAAGGCTTGCTCGGCACGGTAGTCCGAGTGGGTGCGCCAGCCGATGTCGCTCAGCAGTGACGCCGCTTCGCGCAGCCGCCTCTCGGCCGGCGTCTCACCCTGAAACAGGGCAGCGGTCCAGTCGAGCAGCGCCGCCGCCTGATCGGGAAAGCGGGCATCCGCCGCCACCCGACGGCAGATCTCGATAAGTGGGTCCTGTCCTCGCTCCGCCGCCGTCAACCGGTCGAAGAGTAGCCCCTCGCGCAAACCGTAGGCGGAAAAGATCACGCGCTTCGGCCGGGCGATGGCGATCAGTCGCATCAGCACCCGGGCTGCCGGCGGCAACTGCGCCGAGCGTTCCAGCGAAACGTCCTCGATACGTCGCAGGCTGGCCGGCCCGAGGCCGGCAACGGCCGCGGCCAGGGCCTGGATGCGGCCGCTCGGCACCGTGTAGCCGTGCAGCACACGCAGGGGGTAGGCCTGCCGGCGCATGTCGATACGGCCGAGCCCTCGCCAGGCACCGCCGACCAGGAAGAGATCTCCGCCAGCCTGCTCGGCCAACCAGGGAACGCGGCCGAACTCAATGTCGATTTCGGGCCAAGCGTCATCGCCGGCCGTGTCCTGGGGGGGCAGGCGCAAGGGGCCGAGCGGCAAGGTCGCGCGGCGCCCACTCTGGTTCTCGGCCAATTCCACCAGTTCGAGACTGCCGCCGCCGAGGTCGCCCATCAGGCCGGCCGCCGCCGGCACTCCGGCGAGGACGCCGAGCGCCGAGAGCCTGGCTTCCTCGATCCCATCAATGATGCGGACATCGATGGCGCAGGTCTTCGCCACCTCCTCGACGAAGGCCCGGCCATCCTCGGCTTCCCGTATCGCGGCGGTGGCGACCGCCTCGATGCGTTCGACCGCCATCGCCCCTGCGATACGGGCGAAACGGCCGAGTGCGTCCAAGGCCCGCCGCCGCGCCGTCGGATCTAGCCGGCCGGTGCGCCCGAGATCGCGGCCGAGCCCGCACAGCACCTTCTCGTTGAAGATCGGGATCGGGGCCCTGGCCGGCGGATCGTAGACCACCATGCGCACCGAGTTGGAGCCGATATCGAGGACCGCGACCCGCTCGGGGAGGGGGAGGCCAGAAGCCGCCGAGGGAATCGTCGCGGTGTCGCGTGCCGCCGTCACGGCAAGACCAGGCGGGGACGCGCTTCCTGTCGCTCCAAGGCGCTGCCGCGACCCGACAGGCTGGGGTTGGTCATGAAGTTCATGTGGGCGCTGAAGCCACCTTCTTTCGCCCCTTCGATGCGCCTGTAGTGCCCGTCCGGCCGCAGCTCCCAGCTCTGCGCCTCGTCTTTCAGGTTGGCCAGCATGATCTGATCGAGGACCTGAGCGTGTACCGTCGCATTCTCGATCGGTACCAGGGCCTCGACCCGGCGGTCGAAGTTCCGGGGCATCCAGTCGGCGGAGGATATGAAGACCTTGGCCTCCGGCGACGGTAGGCCGTTACCGGCACCGAAACAGACGATCCGGCCATGCTCCAGGAAGCGGCCGACGATGCTGCGGACGCGAATATTACTGGACAGACCCTCGACCCCTGGGCGTAGACAGCAGATGCCGCGAACCACCAGTTCGATTCCGACCCCGGCCTCGGAAGCCCGGTAGAGGGCCTGGATGGTCTCGGCGTCGACAAGCGCGTTCAACTTGGCCCAGATGGCGCCCGGCCGGCCGGCCGAGGCATGGGCGATCTCGGCCTCGATCAATTCGAGGATCTGGCGGCGCATGCCGTCGGGCGAGGTGATCAGCTTCTCGTAGCCCTCGGGCTCGGCGTAGCCGGTCATGTAGTTGAACAGATGCGCCGTATCGCGGCCGAGAGCCGGGTCGGCGGTGAAGAAGGAGAGATCGGTGTAGCTCTTCGCCGTCACGGGGTGATAGTTGCCGGTGCCGTAGTGGACGTAACTTCTGAGGCTGCGGTCCTCGCGGCGGACCCCCAGCGAGACCTTGGCATGGGTCTTCAGGTCCATGAAGCCGTAGACCACGTGCACGCCCGCCCGTTCCAGGTCGCGGGCCCATTTGATGTTGGCTTCCTCGTCGAAGCGGGCCTTCAGCTCGACCAGCGCGGTGACCGATTTGCCGGCCTCGGCGGCGGTGATCAAGGCCTTGACGATGGGTGAATCGTCGCTGGTGCGATAAAGCGTCTGTTTGATCGCCGCGACCTGGGGGTCGACCGCCGCCTGGGCCAGGAACTGGGCCACTACGTCGAAGCTCTCGTAGGGGTGATGGACGATGATGTCCTTGACCCGAATGGCGGCGAAACAGTCGCCGCCATAGTCGCGGATGCGCTCGGGAAACCGGGCATGGTGGGCTTCGTAGACCAGAGCTGGCAGGTCGTCGACGATCAGCTGCTCGGTCTCGGCCGGGCCCAGCAACTCATCGACGATGAAGATGTCGCGCTGCTGGACTCTGAATTCCTCGGCCACGAAGTCGCGCATTTTCTCCGGCATTCGAGCATCGACCCAGAGGCTGGTGACGCTGCCCCGACGTCGGCGTTTCAGCGCGTTTTGGAAGAAGCGCACCAGGTCCTCCGCTTCCTCCTCGACCTCGATGTCGCTGTCGCGGATCAGGCGGAAGAGGCCGCGCTCGATCACCCGATAACCGGGAAACAGGCGGTCGAGGAAAAGCCCGACCAGGTTTTCCAGGCTCAAGAAACGAATCTTCGGACCCGGCAGCCGGATGAAGCGCTCGATCTGGTTGGGCAACGGAACCAACGCATCCATTGCCCGATCGTCGGAATTGCGCTGCAGGTGCAGCACCATGACGAAGCCGAGATTCGGGATGAAGGGGAAAGGGTGGGCCGGATCGATGGCGAGCGGCGTCAGGACCGGAAATATCCGCTCCAGGAAATAATCGTCGAGCCAGGCGAGTTCGCCCGCGTCGAGGTCCGCCGCCTCGACGACTTGGATTCCGGCCTCGCATAGTGCCGCCAGCAACTGTCGCCAGCAGCGATCCTGGCGGCCGATCAGCTCGCGCGCCAGCTCGCAAGTCGCCTCCAATTGTTGTGTCGGTGTCAGACCGTCGTCGCTACGCTCGCCGATGCCCTCGCGGACCTGGGCGTGCAGGCCAGCGACCCGGACCATGAAGAATTCGTCCAGGTTGACGGCGGAGATCGAGAAGAAGCGGAGTCGTTCCAGGAGCGGGTGGCGATCGTCGAGCGCCTCTTCCAGAACCCGGAGGTTGAAAGCCAGCCACGACAGCTCGCGGTTGATGAATTTCTCGTCGCGGCTGTACTCGGAGATCGGGCGGTCGAAGCCGGCGATCGCGGGGCCTGTCCGGGCGAGGTCATCGTTCTGATCGCTGGCACTCATCCTGTTCGCCGCCGCGGTTTCTCGCGGCCGCTCTCCCTTCGCTCAAAAAGTACCCTTGTAATTGCCGCCGTCGAGCAGGACCTGCTGTCCGGTCATATAGCCCGCGTGGATGCTGCAATAAAAGGCGCAGACGGCGCCGAACTCCTCCGCCGTGCCGAAGCGGCCGGCCGGGTTGGCCGCCGCGGCTTGGGCCGCGACCTCGGCCTCGTCGAGACCGGATTCGCCGGCCCGGAAGGCGATGCCGGCGCGCATCCGGTCGGTATCGAAGGGGCCCGGCAGCAGGTTGTTGATGGTGACGTTGTGGCGCACCGTCTTGCGGCTGAGACCCGCGACGAAGCCAATGAGGCCGGTACGGGCGCCATTGGAGAGGCAAAGCTCGTCGATTGGCTGCTTCACCGCCGCCGAGGTGATGTTGACGATGCGGCCGAAGCCGCGCTCGATCATGCCGTCGACGGTGGCCCTGATCAGCTCGATCGGGGCGATCATGTTGCCGCTCACGGCCCGCAGCCAGTCATCGGGGGTGAACTGGCGGAAATCGCCCCGGGGGGGCCGCCGGCGTTGGTCACCAAGATGTCCGGATCGGGGCAGGACGAAAGCGTCGCCTCGCGGCCCTCGGGCGTGGTGATGTCGGCGGCGACGGCCCGGATCTCGACTTCGTGGGCGGCGCGAAGTTCGGCCGCGGTCTCTTCCAGCGCCCCCACCGAGCGGGCGTTGATCACCAGATTGACGCCTTCCGCCGCCAGCGCGCTGGCACAGCCCTTGCCGAGGCCCTTGCTGGCGGCGCAGACAACCGCCCACCTGCCGGCGATACCGAGATCCATGACCATTCGCTCCTTGTTCGTCCCGAGATCCGCGGTTTCCTATAGATCCTCGATCACCCGCCGGACAAGCGGCACCGTGATCGGTCGCTTGGCCCTGAGCGCGGTCTCGTCCAGCCTGGCGACGATGTCGCGGGCGGTGGCGAAGGAACGCTCGATCCGGCTCACCAGATAGGCTACCACGTCCGCGCCCACCTGTACCTGCCGGTCATGGAACAGTTTCGCCAGGATCGCCGCCAGCAATGCGTCGTCCGGTGGGCCGATCCCCACCGCCGGCGCCGCGCTCAGCCGGGAGGCGAGGTCGGGCAGCCGAGCGGACCAACGCGCCGGTGCCGTGGCGCCCGTCAGCAGCAAGCCGCCACCGCCCTCGCGGACGTAGTTCACGAGATGCAGGAGGGCGCGCTCGGCCTCTGTCTCGCCGAGGTTCCGGTCGGCATCGTCGACCAATACCGAGGCGCTGTCATCCAGGCTCTGGGTGGGTGCCTGGCCCAGATCGTCGATCGGAATCTCGATCGCACCCGTCGCCTGCCGCCAGACCCTGGCCAAATGGCTCTTGCCGGCGCCGGCGGCGCCGTGCACCACCAATATGCGCCCCGGCCAGTCGGGCCAGCGGTCGAGCCAAGCGACGGCGTCGGCGTTGGGGGCTGCGATCAGGAAATCCTCGCGGCCGAGCGCCGGCCTGACCGGCAGCGACAGCGTGAGCTGACCTTCGCTCATTCCTTATCCGGATCGTTGTCGGACGTGCCGTCGGGGCCGAGGTAGAGCGCGCTTTCGAGATAGCGCCGATGGAAGAACCGGATCAGCACGCCGATCGCCGCCGTCATCGGCACCGCGATGAAGACGCCGACGAAACCGAACAAGGCGGCGCCGGCGAGCAGGCCGAACATCACCCAGACCGGATGCAGGCCGACCCGGGCGCCCAGCAGCCGGGGGGTCAGGAAATTCCCCTCCAGCACTTGGCCGGCAACGAAAATGGCGGCGATGATGCCGATCTGCACCATATCCGGCCAGAACTGCATCAATGCCTGGGTCAGCGACAGCACCAGTCCGAGAATTGCGCCGACGAAGGGAATGAACGAGACCACGCCGGCGATGATGCCGATGATCAAGCCGAACTCGAGACCCGCCAGGGTCAGCGCAAGCGCGTAGAAGGTGCCCAAAATCAAGCAGATCGCGCCCTGTCCGCGAACGAAGCCGGCCATCACGTCGTCGATGTCGGCGATCAACTCGCGGATCGTCGGCTCGTGTTGGCGCGGCAGCCAACTCTCCAGCTTGGCCGTCATCCGGTCCCAATCGCGCAACAGATAGAAAGCCACGATCGGCGTGATGAAAAGCAGCGAGAGAAGGTTGACGAGGACCAGGCCGCCTTCCCAAGCGCCCCTCAGCAGGCGGCCGAGAAAGCCGACCGCATCCGATGCCACGCCACCCATCGCGTCGCGGACGTCGTCGACCTGATAGTCGATGCCGAAGCCCTGCAACAGCTCGATGAACGAGGGCAGCACGTTTTCACGCAAGTGCGCCAAATAACCCGGCAGGTGTTGCGCAAGACCGAAGATTTGCTGTTCCAGGACCGGCACCATCAATAGGGCCGTCACCACCACGAGCAGGAAGAAGATGATCAACACGATCGCCGCCGCCAGGCCGCGTGGCACCCGCCAGGCCTCGAAGCGGTCGGCCGCCGGATCGAGGAAGTAAGCCACCGCGATGCCGGCGATGAAGGGCAGCAGGATGCCGCGCAGCAAATAAACCAGCACCGCCGCGACCAGCAGCGCTGCCAGCCAGTAGCCGAGCTGGCGGCGCATTGTCATGGACTTTCCTCCATGTCGGCGAGGCGGCGTATCCAGGCGACCAGGTAACCGGCGCCGGAAACGACCGTGGTGGCGCCGACGGCGACGCCGAGGATTCCGATCGGCCCGGCGAGCCAGTCGAGCTCGAAGGCGAGGCCACCGATGACCAGTGCCGCCAAGGTGATCTGCAACAGGGTGTTGAGCTTGCTCGGCAGCGACGGCCGAACCCAGGTCGGGTGATTCAACATGAACACCAAGAGAGCACCGCCGACGATCAATAGATCGCGGCTGACCACCAGAATCACCAACCAGAGCGCCAGATGGCCCTTGAAGCTGAGCGTCAGATAGATGCTGACCAGAAGTGTCTTGTCGGCGATCGGATCCAGGTAGGCGCCGACCGAGGATTGCATGTCGAGGCGTTTGGCGAGGTAGCCGTCGGCGGCATCCGAGAGGCCGGCGGCGAGGAAGACCACGAAGGCCGCGACCCAGGCCTCGGTCAGCAGCAGCCAGACGATCAACGGTGCTCCGAGGAGCCGTGCCAGGCTGATGAAATTGGGTAGATTCACTCGGACGCCGTGCCGCCGGCGGGCGGGCGCAGTTTGAGGATCCAGAAGCCGTCTTCCTCGATCAGCTCGAGGTCGTTCTGGGCCAAGGAGACAGCGAGTTGATCGGGATCGCCCAGATAGTCGAGGTGGAGCTGAACCGCATGCCGTGAAATCGAGGCGATCGCGAACTTCCGTACCGTGCCGTTCTGCTCCAGCCGGCGTTGTACCCGAACCCAGTCTTGCAGGCCTTCGACCGGTAGCCGGGCGCTGAGCCGGCGCTCGGAATCGAATTGCAGCAGGGTTTGACGCTTCCAGGTCTCCTCGAGATCGCCCGCCGTTTCCGCCACGGCGCGGGCGAGCAGTGCCTCGGTGCTCTCGTCGGCAGCGGCCAACAGGCTTGAAATCTCGCTGCCGCTTCGAAGCGGTCCGTGCCAGGTCAGCGTCAAATCCAAGGTCCGGGCCTGGTCTCGCTCGACCAGGGTCGCCAGCATCACCAGGATGTTGTTGGCACCATAGCGCTTGGCGATCGCCGCCATCGCCGCCTCGTCGCCTTCGACCGCCAGCGCGGCATCGATCGCGGCGGCGTCCTGCAGGTCGCCGATCGGAATGATCAGCGGCAGCATCGCGCCCGGCCGCGTGTCGTGCTCCGCCCAGGCCAGCAGCCAGGGATTGTCGTCGAACAGCGAATGCTGTCCCGCGAGGTCCAGGACGGGCAACACCAAGCTGGGCTGGGCCCGGGTCTCGGTGAAAGGCAGGGCCGCGGCGCGCAGCAGGCTACGGACCTTGTCTTTCTTGAATTCGATCGTGAGGTTCGCCAGATAACGCATTGACGACGTTTTCTCATTATCGACCTGCAAGGCAACGACCAGAGGCGTGATCTCGGCATTGGTGAGGCGCGGTAGCCGGCCCCGATCCTCAGCCAGGGTGAGCCGGCGGAGCACCGTCTCCAGGCCGAGGCGTTGGCCCGCGAGGAGGGCGACGTCACGCGCTTTCGCCGCTGTCTTGGCCTCGGCATCGACCGGGATGCGATAGGCCGTGAAAAGGTCGCCGCCTTGACCGAGCGCTGGCGTGACGCCGAGGTCGAGCGTCAGGGCGAGCAGGAGCCCGACGATCGTGACCAGGGGCGCTCGGGGGCAGCTCTTCAGCATTGCAAAGCGCTTCCGATAAAGTATCTTGCCGTCGCGGGCGACCACGAGCCGCTGACGCGTTTCCGGCTTTTATAGACTAGCGGGGCGACCATCAATAGCTACACCTATAGGGGCGCCGGAGTCGACATCGATGCCGGCGCCGAGACGGTCGAAGCGATCCGCCCGCTGGTCGCCGCCACCCGGCGGCCCGGGGCCGCGGCAGAGATCGGCGCCTTCGCCGGCCTTTTCGACCTGAAGGCGGCCGGCTTCGAGGACCCGCTGCTGCTCGCCGCCACCGACGGGGTCGGCACCAAGCTCGAAATCGCCATTCGCTCGGGCCGACACGACAGCATCGGCATCGACCTGGTGGCGATGTGCGTCAACGATCTGGTGGTGCAGGGGGCGGAGCCGCTGTTCTTTCTCGATTACTTCGCCACCGGGCGGCTGGCGCCGGAGATCGCGGTCGAGGTGGTGCGCGGCATCGCCGAGGGTTGCCGGACCGCCGGCGCCGCCTTGATCGGTGGCGAGACGGCGGAGATGCCGAGCTTTTATCGTGATGGCGACTATGACGTCGCCGGTTTCGCGGTCGGCGCGGTGGAGCGGGAGGCGCTGTTGGGCGGCGCCGGAATCGCCGCTGGCGACGTTCTGCTGGGGCTCGATTCGAGCGGTTTGCATTCGAACGGTTTTTCGTTGGTGCGCCGCCTGGTCGCGGATCTCGGGCTCGACTACGCGGCGCCGGCGCCGTTCCAGCCCGAACTGAGCCTGGGCGAGGCCCTACTGACGCCGACCCGGATCTATGTGGCGAGCTGCCTTGCCGCCCACCGCGCCGGCCTGTTGAAGGGCTTGGCCCACATCACCGGCGGCGGCCTGCTGGAGAACCTGCCGAGGGTGCTGCCGGAAGGCTTGCAGGCGGTACTCGATGGTACCGCCTGGACGGCGGCGCCGGTTTTCGGCTGGCTCGGCGCGGCCGGCGGGATCGCGCCCGAGGAGATGGCCCGGACCTTCAATTGCGGCCTCGGCATGGTCGCCGTGGTCGGCCCGGATGCGGTCGAGGCGGCGATGGAGACCCTGACCGAGGCGGGCGAGGGCGTGCGCGTCGTCGGCGAGGTTCGAGAGCGCCCCGACGAGGCGCCGGCCTGCATCGTCGAGGGGCTCGGCTTCTGATGGCTCGGCTCGGTCTCGGCGTGCTGATTTCGGGCCGCGGCTCGAACCTGCAGGCGCTTATCGACGCCTCGGCCCAGGCCGACTACCCGGCCGAGATCCGACTGGTGATCTCGAACGAGGCGGAGGTCGAGGGGTTGGCGCGGGCGGCGGCGGCCGGGATCCCGCAGCTGACCGTCGATCATCGCGATTTCGACGGCCGCCCGGAGTTCGAGACGGCGCTGACGGCGGCGTTGCGGGCGGCGGGTGTGGAGCTGGTGTGTCTCGCCGGCTTCATGCGACTGCTGACCGGCGGCTTTCTCGATTGCTGGCGGGACCGCGTCGTCAACATCCATCCCTCGCTACTGCCGGCCTTCAAGGGCCTGGACGTGCACCAGCGGGTGCTGGCGGCGGGCGTCCGGATCACCGGTTGCACGGTGCATTTCGTGGTCCCCGATATGGATTCGGGGCCTATCATCGCCCAGGCGGCGGTGCCGGTGGCGGCGGGCGATACCGAGGATCGGCTGGCCGCCCGGGTGCTGGCGGCGGAGCACCGGGTCTATCCCCTCGCTGTCCGCCTCGTCGCCTTGGGCCAGGCTCGGCTGGAGGCCGGTATCGTTGCAATCGAGGAAGCGGGCGAACTCGCGCCGGCCTTGCTGAACCCGCCCGACTGACGGCGATCGTTTCCGAAACCGACCCTTGCGCATCGGCTCTGGCGCCGGCATCGTGGCCGCGATGACCAAGGGGACGAGATGGCCGCTGCCGTTGCTGGCGTTGATCGCCGGTGGGCTGGTGTTGTCGCTGGCGCTAGGCTTCCGTCAATCCTTCGGCCTCTTCCTGGCGCCGATGAGTGCCGATCTCGGCTGGGGCCGCGAGACCTTCGCGCTGGCCATCGCGTTCCAAAACATCGTCTGGGGCCTGGCGCAGCCGGGCTTTGGCTATATCGCGGATCGCTGGGGCGCCGGCCGTGTCGTCGCCTCCGGCGCCCTCTTCTACGCCCTCGGCCTCTGGCTCATGAGCACGACGGAAAGCGCCCTCGAGTTCCACCTCGGTGCCGGACTGATCGTCGGCCTCGGCCTCTCGGGCACCGGCTTCGCGGTGGTGCTGGGCGCGATCGGCCGGGTCTTCCCAGCCGGGCGGCGCAGCGTCGCCCTCGGCATCGCCTCGGCGCTGGGCTCGCTCGGCCAATTCGTGATGGCGCCGTTGGGGCAGTATTTCCTCACCGGCCATGGCTGGAGCCAGACCTTCCTCATCATCGCCGGGCTGGCATTGCTCATGGTCGTGTTGGCGGCGGGCGTCGCCGGCCGGCCCGAGGCGGCGGTCGGAGAGACGATGGCCGAGACCCCGTTGCCGGCGGGACGAGCGCTGGCGGAGGCGGCCGGGCATCGGGGCTACGTCTTTCTCTGTGCCGGCTTCTTCGTCTGCGGCTTTCACATCACCTTCATCGTCACCCACCTGCCGGCCTATCTGACCGACCAGGCGGTGACGCCGGCGGCGGCGGCGACCGCGATCGCGCTGATCGGTCTCTTCAACATCGCGGGCTCGTTGACGGCCGGCATCCTGGGCGCCCGATATTCCAAGAAGTGGCTGCTGGCCGGGCTTTATGCCGCCCGGGGCGTCGCCATCGCCGCTTTCGTGCTGTTGCCGCCGTCGGCCTGGACAGCCTATGCCTTCGCTGCCTGGATGGGTTTCTTGTGGCTCGGCACGGTGCCGTTGACCAGCGGCCTGGTGGCGCAGATTTTTGGTACCCGCTACCTTGGCACGCTCTTCGGCATCGCCTTTCTCAGCCACCAGGTGGGTGCGTTTCTCGGCGTCTGGCTCGGCGGCCGCCTTTACGATGCCACCGGCTCCTACGACCTGGTCTGGTGGCTTGCCGTGGCGCTCGCGGCCGTCGCGGCGCTGCTACACCTGCCGATCGACGAACGGCCGGTGGTGAGGGAAGGGGAGGTGGCAGTTTGAGTTCTGCCGCGTATCAAAGTTCGCGTTGGGTGCTTAAGGCTTTTGCGTGACAGTAAGATAATGTCGTGTCAGCTTTTCTCAGATACGAAAATCCGCAAGATAGGATTTCAGTTCCATCACTATTTGCTCCGACGACTCGGGCCTCTCTTGACATTTAATGGCCCATCCACGACCAGGATGAAGCGCATCCCACCGCGATCGCAATTGCCCGTATCGTCCGCTACCAGGATCGTGATTTCCAAACCCATCTATCAACTTATTCCACAAGGGTGAAAACTTGGCGATAAGAAGGCTCTCACCTAATGGAATCCATATATCATCCACGACAAGATGTCGACAATAAAAATCTTCAATTCCTAAGTTCTCACTCAAGCGAATGCTTTCTGCATGTTGCCCTATACGGCGAAACAAGGCGGTGCCAGGTTTGCTTTTCGACCCAAATTCACCTTTTCGCGCTCCTGGCGGAACGGCCTTGCCAACATATATTGGTAGGGAGAATCTCTGTTCACGATTGTTTTCGGAAATATACTCGTAAGGTTCGAAGTTTCCTACATAGTAAATAGCGTATATTCCGGCTCCTTGAAATGACCTTAGAGTCTGACTCGAAACTCTATGTTTGATAACAATATCTTGCGAGACGCCGCGTGACGAGCCTGATGTGGGCGACGAGGAGCCATGCCTCGGCGG
>PVBE012558372.1_pt1 | contig 15028 bp, 14 predicted proteins | sample 1631181 | NCBI WGS metagenome assembly PVBE01 (sample SAMN08397723, study PRJNA350692) | Marine metagenome, whole genome shotgun sequencing project. | isolation source: water | place: Pacific Ocean | collected 2012-04 | reverse complement strand
GAAGGTGCCGGTGTTTTCGGGGCCGGTGCACCGGGCGGTCTGCACGGCCCGGTCCATGAGACCCACGGTCACCGAGTACTGCCGGGCCAGGGCGGCCGCCTCCTCGGCGCCGAGCAGGCTGGTCACGCACGCCCGGCGGGCCACGGCCTCCCACTGCTTCTGCCGCTGCTTGCGCCCGGGCTCGGGCATGTGCAAACAGTAAGCGAACCGCCTGCGCACCGACGGCGCGATGTGCCGCACGTCGTTGACGATCCAGACGAACCGCGACCCCTCCTGGTCCATCAGCTGGTTGATGCGGCTGCGATCCTGTACCTCGACATCCACATCCAGACCGGTCGGGTTTCGGGTGTCGTGCGAACGCCCACGGGCGCTGCGGTCGATGCCGTGCAGGTCCGGGCGCAGGGTTCGTTCAAGGAGTCGGGCGCGAAGCGCGCGCGCACGTCGATCGCGTTGACGACGACCGACGACAAGGGTCGTTTCTCTTTCGACTCTCTTCCGTCTGGTGTCTACCGAATCGAAGTCAAGAACCGACGCTTTGGCTACGGAATGAGCGACAAGCTCGAGCTGTTCGCTGGCGGCACTGTCGCCGACGTGTCCCTGGATCTCCACAGCGTCCACAGCGTGTCAGGGAGCGTGGACCTCACGATGTTCGAAGGCAAGCGACCGAGATGGTGCTATCTCGAATTCAGCCGCGCTGGGTCTGACGACGGAGAGGGCGTGTCCGTTCGGCGAGCCGGAACGTTCCGGGTTAGGGCGCTTCCACCCGGGGAGTACACGGTGAAGCTCCACGTTCCGGACGAAAACGAAGGATTCCGCGAACTCAACGTGACTCCTAACGTTGTGATCGGTGACAAGGACATCGTTGGCTTTGTGCTCACCCCTCATCCGACAGCGCCGAAACCCAAGCCGCTGCCCAACAAACTCTCGCCCGGCAAGCAGGGGGGCGGACCCACCAAGAAGAAGTAGGCGACGCCCCAATCTTCCCCGCTCCGGACGTACAGGCTCTCGCGCCTCCCGGACCTGATTTGCAAAGAGCATGAAGAACGCAGCGCTGCCCCTTCTCGCCATCGCTGCCGTAGCCTGGTTCGTCTTCGGCCAGACGGACGATGGGCTCGATACGGACCTCGTGTCGCCGAAGAAGAAGAGGTAGCGGGCTGCGCGGTGCGCGCCCGCCTATCCCAATCGCAGGGCCGCGGATTGGCTCACCATCGTCATCAGCCGACCGATCATGACCTGCGGCTCGGTTATGCGGACCGCGGCGAGCATCCCCTTCCCCATCTGCAGACTGAACCGGTCGTTCCCGGACGTCAGTACGCCGAGCAGGTCTCCGAGCAGTGGTTCGTGGCCGACGAGGACGAGTGACTCGCAACCGTTGAGGAACTCGGTCTGGAGCATGTCGACCATCTGGCTAGCCCGGCCTCCAGGGCGGAGCTCGTCCATCTCGATCAACTCGTCGAGCTTTCCGGCGATGGTCACTGTGGCCAGGATCTCCGCGCTCTGACGCGCACGGCGCAAGGGGCTGTGGACAATCTTGGTCGGCGTACCGATCAGCTGCGCGTAGGTCGTGCACGCCGACCGGAGTCTCTCGATGCCGTGCGCGGTGAGTTCGCGTGCGTCATCGTTACGTGTGCCGTCCGGAGCCAGGTCTGCTGCTTCGCCGTGACGCAGGAGAAAGATGTTCATGATTTGGCTCACGATACGACTCTGATGTTGCCTTGTTTGTCGGCGACGAGCACGCGGCCCGCAAGGTTCGTGAATAGTCCGTTGTCGAGCACACCGGGGATGAGGTTGATCGCGCTCTCCATGCTGGCCGGGTCGGGGATGCCGTCCGCGAACTTGCAGTCGAGAATGTAGTTGTCGTTGTCGGTGATCAGAGGTTGATCGTCTTTCATCCGCAGTCCCGGCTCGCAGCCGAACTCCCGAAGCCGCGTTGCCGCCTGGCGCCAACCGAACGGCATCACTTCGACGGGGAGAAGGAAGGAGCGACCGAGCCTGTCGACCATCTTGTCTTCTCCGACCATGACAATCATCTCCGCCGCCGCGGTCGCGATGATCTTCTCCCGCGCGAGCGCGGCGCCACCGCCCTTGATCATGTGTTTGGCGGGGTCGACTTCGTCCGCGCCGTCGATGGTCAAGTCCAACGAGTCAAGCTCGTCGAGAGTGGTGAGGGGCACCGAGAGCTCGCGAGCACGAGCCGCTGTCCCCTCACTGGATGGGACGCCGACGATGTCGAGACCTTCGTCCCGGACGCGCTGGCCGAGATGCTCGAGGAACCGGAGGAAGGTCGATCCGCTCCCCAGCCCGAGCCGCATCCCCGGTTCGACAAGTCGAGCGGCGGCCTGACCGACGGCGTCCTTGGCGGGATCGATAGAAACGGTCATGGGGGAGACCTTATCCGCCGCACCCGATTCCGACCAATGACACGGGCCGGGTTTGATGGGGGCGAGTACTTCAAGCTATTTCCATGCAAGGAATTACGCAAGTTGATGACCTCGGACTGGTTGCTCGATCCCTGATGTCGGTCGGCCTGGGCTTCTCCACTGACGCCATCCCACGATCCCAGCCGGAGCCAGGTGCTTGATTGTCGCGGGGGGCTGACCCACAATGCCCCATCGAGTCTGAGACTCAGTCTCAGTAATCTCCGTGAGCTCCACCCTACCCCCTCCCGCGACTTCGACCCGCCGCGTGCTCCTCGTGGGCCGCCCCAACGTTGGCAAGAGCGCCCTCTTTGGCGCCTTGACCGGACGCCACGCCCACGTGAGCAACTACCCGGGCACCACGGTGAGCGTGTCCTCGGGCCGATGGGATGCGGGCCTCGGCGAACCGTTCGAGCTGATCGACACCCCGGGCGCCTACAGCCTCCTGCCGGTCACCGAGGAGGAGCGCGTCGCGCGGGACGCGTTGTTCGCCGCGCCTGCCGCAGCCGTGCTGCACGTGGTCGAAGCGGCCAACCTCGATCGCACGCTGCCGACGACCGTCGAGATGATCGACGCCGGGCTTCGGGTCATCCTTCTCCTGAACATGTGGGACGAGGCGGAACGGCTTGGGATTCAGATCGACGCCGACGCGTTGGCCGATCGTCTCGGTTGCCCGGTGATCAAGACCGTCGCCGTGCGTCGGAAAGGAATCGACAAACTGCAGCTCGCTTTGCAAGCGGTTCTCGAGTCCGAGCCACCGACCGAGGTCGGGCGGTTGTGGGTCGAGGAGTTCGGTCCGATCGTGGACGAGTTGGCGGAGCGAGTATCGGAGACCCCGAACAACGGTGCCCGCGATCTCCCAGGGGCGCTGCCGCGTCGCATCGCCGCCGTGCTCGCGTTGCGCGGCAGCAGGGACATCACGGAGCGCAGCGGAATCGAGTTGTCGCTGGTTGAAGACGCCCGCAGACAAGTAGCGCAACGGGTGGCGGGCATGCCACCGGTCGCCGCGATTCTGGCTCTGCGCGAGCGATCGAGCGTACTCCTGGACGGGATTCTCGCGAGCCCGCAGTCGCCTTCGAAGACCTTCCAACACCGCTTCGGCCTCCTGCTCGCGCATCCGATCTGGGGGCTGCCGTTCCTGGGTGCCGTGCTCTACTTCGGCTTCTACCAGCTCGTCGGCGTGCTCGCTGCGGGCGAACTCGTCGCCTTCCTGGAAGAGACCGTGTTCGGCAAGGTGCCACTGCCGGGTCAACCGAGCGAAGGGTGGATCATGCCGAGCGTGATTTCCGGCGTCGAGACCGTCTTGCCGTGGGACTGGCTCAGCAGTCTCTTCGTCGGCAAATACGGCATTCTCACGCTCGGGATTACGTACGCACTCGCGCTCGTACTTCCGGTCGTCGGAGCGTTCTTCATCATCTTCTCGATGGTCGAGGACTCCGGCTACTTTCCGCGCCTCGCGCTCCTCTGCGATCGGTTGTTCAAGAGGGTCGGCCTCAATGGTCGCGCGGTCATCACGATGGTGCTCGGCCTCGGCTGTGCGACGATGGCGACTGTCACGACGCGCACCCTCGAGAGTCGACGCGAACGCGTGATCGCGACGCTGCTCCTCGTGTTGACCATCCCGTGTTCCGCGCAGCTTGGCTTGATCACCGCCTTGCTCGCTAGCCGTGACGATGGGTTCGCGCTTTGGGCGACGTACGTCGGCTGCCTGATCTTGATGTTCGCCGTCGTGGGTTTCTTCGCAGCGAAGCTTGTGCCCGGTCGCAACGCGACATTCCACATGGAGCTCGTTCCGATGCGCTGGCCGCGTATCAGGAATGTGCTGCAGAAGACGTGGAACCGCCTCTACTGGTATTTCAAGGAAGTCGTCCCCCTCTTCATCTACGCGAGCATCCTGCTCTGGCTGCTCGACATGCGCAGCAGCACGCTGTTCGGTTTCGCCGATGTCGAACAGACGATGGCCGCGAATACGTTGGACTGGATCAAGACATTGATCGAGCCGGTGATGGTTCTGCTCAGCCAACCGCGCGAGGCGGCGGAGTCGTTCCTGATCGGGTTCTTCCGGCGGGACTTCGGCGCCGTAGGGCTCTACGAGCTGAACAAGGCCGGCGAGCTGTCGAACAACGATGCGCTCAAGCTCTCTGACCGCCAGATGCTCGTCGGTTGCTTCACGATGACCCTGTTCGTGCCCTGTGTCGCGAGCTTCATGATGATGTGGAAGGAACGCGGCAGCCGGGCGGCCCTCGCTATCTTCGCCGCGGTCACCGTGCTGGCCGTGGGCGCTGGCGCCACGCTGAATCAGGTCCTGATGGCCATGGGTTGGCGCTGACGAGCCCGGAAATGAGCACAACCCTCGCAAACATCCGATCCGGAGTGAACGTCACCGTCACCGGCTTCGTTGACGGCGACGAAGGCGCCGTGCGCAAGATCCTGGCTCTCGGGATCATCCCCGGCGATGTCCTCCTTGTCCTCGCCGTTTGGCCGGCGGTAGTCTTTGAAGTCGGATCGACCAGCTATGCTCTCGACAATGAACTCGCCGGGCGGATTCTTGTCACCGCAGAAACCTGAGCCCAAGCTGGCTCCGCGTACGCGGTTTCGAAATCGCCGCGATGAACTCGACGCCAGGCCGAAACTCAACGCGTGGAAGCGCATCCCGGCGTATCGCCGAGCGCTGCTGATCTTCCTGGTCCTGGGCGTGGCCGTGGCGACGTTCCGCGACGAGCTCCTCGAGTTCTACCACGACCTGCAACCCAAGATAGCGAAGGTGTTGGTGGTCGACTTTGATGGCAATCCGATTCCGATGGATGGGCGAGCCGATATCTTCGAACTCGACCGTTCCCTGTTCATGCCGTCGCCGATGCCACGTCTGGGATCGGTGAAACTCGACAACGCGATAGAAGCCCTCGTGTTGGACGATTCGATCTACCCCAATTCGCTTCAGGTTCGCTTCCATGTTCCGGGCTACGGAATCGACTACACCAGTGTGGACCTCGGCAAGCGGCGCACGTTTCGGCTTCGACTTGGACGCCCGATAGAAATCAATGGGAGGGTCATCGTTCGCAGTCGTTCTCCGGTATCTGGCGCGCGAGTCGTGGCGCTCGGAGGATCTACCCGCGGTGTCGTGCTCGAAGAAACCGCCACTCTCGCCGACGGCAGCTTCACGCTCGCCGGGATTTCGGAGCACGTCGACTTCCTGGTGCTGCGCATCCTGAAAGAAGGGTACGCACTGGAAGAACGCGAGTACTGGCGGAACTCGTCGACGCAGAGGCGAACCGACTTCCAACTCGTTCCCGTCCCGCCGGTTCACGGCGTGGTCAAGGTTCCCTCGAATCTGCTCACCGACACGCTGCGCATGAGCGTGCTCAATCTCGCCGGCGTGACGGCAGCCGTTGGAAAGGACAGGAAGTTCGTGTTGCACAACCTGTCGGCGGGCGGGCAGTACCGCCTCCTGGTCCAGGGCCTGCCGAAGGGATTCACTCACCGCGAGACCTACGTGCAGCCTGGCCACCACATCGAGGTCGAGGTCGTCCCGTCGGTGGTGCTGCGAGGCGAGGTCTTCTCCGAGCGACTTGACCGCGCGCTCGAGAACGTGGAGTTGTGGCACACGAATTCGACGCGAGGGAATGAACGATGCGTGACGGACGGCTACGGCAGGTTCGAGTTGCGTAACGTCCCCACGGGCGAGGTAGTGCTCAGGGTCGTGTCGCCGAAAGACCATTTCGGCGGTTCTTCCACTGAGCAACGCGTCGTTGTCAAGCCGGAGAACGCCGAGGAACCGGTGTCGATCCGCATCCGCTAGTCCTCGGCAACCGGCTCCACGTGCACGTGCACCTCTGTGATCGCTTTCATCTTGGTGCGGATTCCGTTCTCGATCGTGTGCGCGAGGAGGTGGGCCGCTTCGACTGAAAGCGACCCGTCGACGGCGACGCTCATATCCATTCGGTACAGACCGCCGAGCGGTTGCACACGCACCTGGTTCACGGCGCGGATCCCGTCGACGCTCATCGCGATGGTCTGCGCCTGATCGGCGAACTCCGGTGGAGCGGCATGCATGAGGATGCCGATGTTGCTGCGCAGCGGTTCGAAGCTAAGGAAGAAGATGTAGACTCCGATTGCGATGCCTGCGATCGCGTCGAACTCCGGATAGCCCTGGCGAGCGACCACGATGCCGACCAGCGCGACGAGACCAGACACGACGTCTGCGCGGTGATCTCGCGCGGATGCGAGGAGAGTCGGGGAGTTTGTCCGACGACCGACGCGCATCGACGCGTGGTAGAGCACGAACTTCACGACCGCCGTGATCGCCGCCGCCCAGATGGCGATCTGGTCCGGCGCTTCCAGGGTCCTCTTGTCGACGACGCCGAGCAGGCCGTCGATGCAGATGAACAGTCCGGTCGCGGACAACATTCCACCGAGCAACAATCCGGCAAGCGCCTCGGCGTTCTGGTGGCCGTAGTGGTGATCTTTGTCCGGCGGCTTCAGGCCGTATCGGAACGCGAGCCAGGCCACGAACGTCGCGATGACGTCTCCCGCTGAATTGAACCCATCGGCGATCAGGGCCCGTGAGCCGGACATAGCGCCCACGATGAATTTCAGCAGGGCCAGACCGATGTTGGTCAGCAGGGCGATCAGCTGGATGCTCACGGCATGGAGCGTACTGATCGTCGGGTGCGTTGCCACGCGAAAGCTCGGTGGCGGTCCAGTAGGATTCTTGTCGGCCCATGACGGATCTTCTGCTCGAACACCTTCGGGACGCGCGGCGCTGCACCCTCGCGCTCGTCGACGACCTTTCCGACGACGAGCTGACGGTCAGCAAGCTCGACATCGTGAACCCATTTCTGTGGGAGCTCGGTCACGTGGCGTTCTTCCACGACGCGTTTATTCGCGGTTATCTCGATGGCCAGGCGCCGCTGCTCGAGGGCGCAGCGCGGATCTACGACTCGTTCAAGGTCGATCACGACGATCGCTGGGCTTTACCTCTGCCGAACCGCGCGGACACCCTCGACTACATGAAACGCGTTGCCGATGACGTGGAAGCGCGGCTCTCGAACGGCGGGGCGGGTGACCGTGAGTACTGCTACCGGCTGAGTACGCTGCACGAGGACATGCACGGTGAGGCGTTCGTGTACATGCGCCAGACGTTGGGCTATCCGGTTCCGCCGATGCTCGATGCCGTCGAGGATGAGAGCGGGCCTTGGCCGGGCGACGTCGGCGTGTCTGGAGGCAGGTTCATGCTCGGTGCGAGTCCGGACACCGAGGACTTCGTCTTCGACAATGAGAGGTGGGAGCACGCCGTCGAGGTGTCTGAGTTTCGCATCGCGCGCGCGCCCGTGACCAACGCCGAGTTCATGGGGTTCGTCGATGATGGCGGCTACGACAAAGAGGAGCTGTGGTTCGCCGAAGGGTGGGTGTGGCGCAGCAAGTTCGAAGCCTGCTCACCGAAATACTGGCGACGAGAAGGCGGTGGGTGGAAAGTGGAACAGTTCGGCGAGATCAATGATCTCGCGCCGCATCGGCCCGTCATCCACGTCGGCTATCACGAGGCGCAGGCGTTTTGCGCATGGGCTGGGCGACGGTTGCCGACCGAAGCGGAGTGGGAGATGGCAGCGAGCCTGGATCCGGCGACGGGAAACAAGCGCCGCTACCCTTGGGGTGACGCTACCGCCACGAGCGCACACGCGAACCTCGAAGGTCGGCTGCAGGGTTGCGTCGACGTCGCGGCGCACGCGGCGGGGGATAGCGCGGTCGGTTGCCGACAAATGCTCGGCAACGTGTGGGAGTGGACCGATTGCGCGTTCTACCCCTTTCCAGGCTTTGTCGTGGATGTCCCGTACCGGGAGTATTCCGCGCCATGGTTCGGGTACCGAAAGGTACTCAAGGGAGGCGCGTTCACGACGCGTGCGCGCCTCGTGAACAATACGTATCGCAACTTCTTCACTCCGGATCGGCGCGACATCTTCGCGGGGTTCAGAACCTGTGCGCTCTAGACTCGTCCTGCTGTTCTTCCTGGCGCTGTGCCAGTCGTGTGCGAGTCCGATCGCCGACTTGTGGCCGCCGAAGCCGGGTGCGCCGAGCCACCGGATCACGGTGGCGATGGACGCATGGCACAGCGTGGTCGGCGTTTGGCCTGCTGACGATCGGGAGGGTGCAACTGCAGGGAAGGCGCGTGAGTGGGGATACGCGGACCGCAACTTCTACTTGATGCGCGACGACGGCCTGTCCGGCTGCTGCGGCGCGCTTTTCTGGCCGACGGGTGCTGTCATCCGCGTGGCGCCTGCTGGCTACGCCGTCATCGATCGCAAAGACGCCCCTCCCCGGCGGTGGACTTTTCGATTGTCCGAAGAGGGATACCGTCGCCTCATGCGGTTTCTCGAGGAAGAGAAGGCTGACTCGACGGTCATCTCGCGGGTGGCGCAGTCTGACTGGTACGCCGCGAAGCACAACTACCAGGCATTCCATCACTGCAACCACTGGACGACGCGGGCGCTCCGCATCGCGGGCTTGCCGGTGTGGACGTTCTACGGAATGTTCAAGTGGTCCTTCGAGGCCCAACTCGACCGCGCCGCGAACTGGAGCGAGAAGGCGTCAGGCTCCAACTGACGCTTCGACTACTCGATGCGTTCGAACTCGAGATACTCGTCCTTGGCGCGATAGATGCGAAGGACCGCGCCGGTCAGTTCGAACCGGTGTTGCGTCATGTGGCCGACCGGTTCGAGCCCGATGTCGCCGTTGGACTTGTTCCGGTGGCCGAGCAGGGTGTGCATCACGAGCTTGTCGTCCACGATCCTGAACTTGCGGAAAACGGCTTGGATGTTCGCCTGGTCCGGCGAGCTTCCGGGGGCGTAGAGGTGCATCGACAGGTGCCTCTGGCCGATCACCAGGTACCCCCGTCCCCCTTTCACCGGTCGGGTGTTTGTCGAGACCATGCTCTTGAGGCGATACGTGCCTTCGATTCGATGACGGCTTCGAAACTTCTGAAGCAGGTCTCTGCGTTCGACCTGTGAGCGGATGGGTTGGAGAACGGGAGGCAGCTTGCGAGCCTTCTTGTCTTGTGGCTTCGTCGCCGGCGCCTTCTTCGTCGGGGGATCCTGGATGGTCCCGAAGTGGAGAGCCGAAACGGCGAAGAGACATGTGAAGCCCGCGACTTTCATCGACGCATTATACCGTGGTAGACCCCGGAGTCACCGCATGCGCAGGCGCCTCTCGCCGAACAGGTATTGAATCCCGACATAACTCACCATGCCGGCGGATACAGGCAGCAGGAGATCAAGGAAGACGGTGCCGAGGCGGGTCGTTGGGTTGAACAACTCCTGCATGCCCACGACCACGACGGCCATCACCGCGCAGGCGACGATCGTCGCCCACAGGCTGCGCGGCGTGCCGTCGGAAACTGGACACAGCTTGCGGATCCTGTGGCGCAGCGTCGCCGCGTTGACCGCCGACGCGATCGTCGTGGCAATCGCGAGCCCTGGGACACCGAGGTCGAGCGTCACCACGAATACGATGTCGAGGACCGCGTTGAGAACTAGCAGCCAGAATGCCATCCACGCTGGAGTGCGGTAGTCGCCGACCGAGTACAACGCCCGGGCATGGAGCTGCGCGACGCCGATCATCGGCAAGGACGCGACGAGGCAGATCGTCGTCACCGCTGCCGTCTCGATGTTCTGGCCTGTAACCAGACTACCGCCCAGCATCACGTCGAGGAGCGGTTGCGCGACCAGCATCATCCCTACTGCTGCAGGCATCGCGACGAGGATCGTGTGGTGCATCGCGAGATCGACCGTGTGGCGAACACCCACGCGATCGTCAGTCGCGCCAGAACTTGCCATCCGTGGAAAGATCACAGTGGCGAGAGCGAGGCTCGTCAGGGCGTGTGGGAACAGGAGTAGTCGGTTTGCCTGGTAGATGAACGCGGGCGCGTTGGCGTCGACGAGGTACAGCGCGAGCACCTGGTCGAGCACGGAGTTCAGCTGCAGCAAGGACATCCCGATCAGGGTTGGACCCATGGTGCGGATGACGGCGCGAGCCGGGTCGTTCCGACGGGGTAGCGTCGGCTTCGCGAGGAGTCCACGTCGTGCCAGCGGAACGAGGGACAGCGAGAGCTGCCCGAGGCCGCCGATCAGCAACATCCACGCGATCAGCTTGACCACCGCGACGGGTTCCGTCATGCCCGTGGCCCACGCGATCACCAAGCCGCCGATCCAGAATACGTTCAGTACGATCGGTGCCGCGGCGGGCAGCGCGAACGTCCCATGAGCATTCAAGGCGCCGGTCAGAATCGCGGCGAGGCAGATCGGGATCGAGTAGGGGAAGAGGATGATCGTGAGGTCGAGGAGCAGTTGGCCCTGTGTCTTCGCCTCGACCGCCTCACTGCCGTGACCGATCCATTCGGCTGGAACGAAGAGGCAACCCACGACCACGACGACACTGAAGCAGGCGAGCACCGCGAGCAGCAACCCCGAAACAGAACCCAACAACACGCGAGCTGCGTCGGCGCCTTCACGTTCCTTGGCTTTGGCGTATGCCGGGATGAAAGACGCGGCCAGCGCGCCCTCGCCGAACAACCGCCGCAACATGTTCGGGATCATCCATGCGAGGGCGAACGTTCCGACCGCCCACGTGAAGCCGAGCATCCGGAACATGATCACGTCACGAACGAGTCCGAGGACGCGCGAGCCGAGAGTGACGGCGGAGATGTGGGTCGCGGCTTTGAGCGAACTGGTCACGTTGTTCGGAACTTGTTCCGTAGCTTGCGTCCGATGTGCCAGAGGATCATGACGCCGAGGACTACCGCACAGCTCCAGTGCAGCCAGTTGAGATGGCCGTGATGGAGATGAGCGGTCGGTTCTGAATCGGGGACGAGGTCTCGCCAGAAGACATCGACCAGAGTTCCGAAACCGTAGCTCGTCACCCCGACCGTCGTGACGTAGATGATCGCCGCGCGCTTCCCTAGCGTGTTCTTCACGGCGCTGATGGTCACGATGTTCGTCGCTGGCCCGGCGAGCAGGAACACGAGAGCGGCACCTGGGCTGAGGCCGGCGACGATCATCCCCGCGGCGATCGGCGTCGCGGACGTCGCGCACACGTAGAGGGGAATGCCGGCGACGAGAAGGACCAGCCGTTGCAGCCACGGCTCGACACCGATGACGGCGAGCTGGTCCGGTTCGATGAGAACACCGAGCAGCGCCGTGAGGAGAAGCGCCGGGAGGAGGTACGGCGAGATCTCACCGAGGAGGTCTCCAAAGGCGTACCGCACGCCCCCGACTAGACCGCGTGCTCGCCCCTTGGCGTTCTCTCCCGCGTCGTGGGCGCAGCAGGATTCGGCCTGCTCCTCGTCGTCGGCTTCCGGCTCCGGCGAGAACCGCTCCACCGCGAGTCCCACGATCACGGAGGTGATCATCGCGGCGATGGGCCGAGCCACCACGAGCACGGGATGCAGAACGGCTACGGAGGTCGAGATCGAGTCTACGCCGGTCTCCGGGGTGGACACCATGAACGCCGTCGTCGCACCGCGACCGGCGCCCTGCCGTCGGAGTTCGGTCGCGACGGGGATGACGCTGCACGAGCACAGCGGCAGGGGGATTCCCATGAGACTGGCCCGGGAGATGGGGCCGATGCCAGATCCCCCCATTGCACGGGCGAGTAGGGACCGCGGGACGAAAGCGTGGAGGAGACCCGCGATGACGCACCCGAGGAGGAGGAACGGGGCCAACATGGCCAGCGTCAGCAAGAACTCGTCGAGAAACCTCTGCATCGCGGCTCTGTCAACATGGGGCACCGGGCAGCGGATACCAAGAGGCGAGTGCTCGAATCCGGGCGCCGGCCCGGTTTGCCCGAGGAGGCACGTTGCCCCGCCCGGGGCGTCCCGCTACGCTCCCTGCGAGCGGTCGCCGATTCCGGACTGGCTCGAACATCCGGATCAGAGTCCCTCTCGGTGTCGTGGCGCCCCCTCTCGACGCCGCTCTGAAGGTTGTTGCCAATCCCCCCCCCATTTGACGTACGCCGAAGCCATCGCGACAAAAGGCGCATGGCGCCGAAACAGTATTGTGCAGAGTTGACGCCTTCCATGGGCGTCGAAGGGTCCAGTAAGTGCCCGCAGACGAAACGAGAGAAGCAGAGATGACACAGAGCAATGTGGCGCCGAAGGGCGGACTCGAGGGCGTGACCGCGGCGGACTCCGCGATTTGCATGATCGACGGTAGCACCGGCGAATTGCGATACTGCGGCTACCTGATCAGCGATCTGGCGGAGCACTGCGACTTCGTCGAGACCATCTATTTGTTGTGGTACGGCGAACTGCCCACCAGCGCCGAGCACGCGAAGCTCCGAGCCGATCTCAGAGCGCAGAGAGAACTGCCGGAGACGGTGGAGGCTTCGCTGCGCACGATCGCCGACAAGCAGTCGCCGATGGACGCGCTCCGGACAGCAGCTTCGCTGCTCTCCATCGACGATGTCGAAGGCCCCGACACGGATCGTGAAACGAACCTGAAACGCGCAGTGCGCATCACGGCGCGGTTCCCGACGATCGTCGCGGCATACGATCGGTTGCGCGACGGGAAGGAACCGATCGCGCCGAACTCCGATTTGGATCTCGCCGCGAACTTCCTCTACATGCTTACGGGCGAAGAGCCGGATGTCGAGGTCGCGAGGATGCTCGACGTGTGCCTGGTATTGCACGCGGAGCACGGGTTCAACGCTTCTACTTTCGCGGGCCGAGTCACGGCTGCGACTCTGAGTGACATGTTCTCCGCCGTCACTTCGGCCATAGGCGCCCTGAAAGGTCCGCTGCACGGCGGGGCGAACACGGCGGTGATGCACACGTTGCTCGAGATCAGCAACGTCGAGGGTGTCGAGGCCTACCTCGACGACCAGCTCGCCCGTCGCGAGAAGATCATGGGCTTTGGCCATCGCGTCTACAAGGTCGTGGATCCGCGGGCGCTGATCCTCCGCAAGTTCTCCGAACAAATCGCGAAGATCACAGGTGAACCCCGGTGGTTCCAGATGTCCGAGAAGATGGAGACGCTGATGAAGGCCCGCAAGGGCATCGACATGAACGTCGATTTCTACTCGGCTTCGACCTACTACTCGATGGGGATCAAGCCCGACCTGTTCACGACGGTCTTCGCGATTAGTCGAGTGAGCGGATGGACTGCGCACGTCTTGGAGCAGTACGCCAACAACCGCCTGATCCGGCCCCGCGCGAACTGGATCGGGTCGGACGCCCGCGAATTCGTGGCCATGGACAAGCGCTGACGCGCGGCCATGCGACGGATCTTTGTGGGAGATATTCAGGGCTGCCGCGAGCAGCTTCTCGAACTTCTGTCCTGCGCGGGATTCGTCAAAGGTGTCGACGAGCTCTACCCGGTGGGGGATCTCGTCAACAAGGGGCCGGACAGCGAGGGTGTGTTGCATGAACTGCGCGAAATTGGCGCCAAACCGGTCCTCGGCAATCACGATGTGAGCTGGTTGCGCAAGAATCGGATCGATGATTCGGAGAGCGAGGTGTGGCTACGCGACCAACCGTTCGTGCGAGTCATGGATGACGTCATCGTGGTGCACGCGGGGTTGCATCCGAAGTGGACACAGGACGATCTACTGGACCTGTCGGACGAAGACGCACGATTCGCGATCACGGTGCGGTACTGCGATGCCGACGGAAACAAGCCGCCGACCAACTGGCCTCCGCCCGCCGAACCGTTTCGTCCGTGGCACGAGTTCTACCGCGGTGACAAACGCGTCGTATTCGGCCACTGGGCTCGCCAAGGTCTGTTCCAATCAGATCGCGTTCTCGGGCTCGATACGGGCTGCTGCTACGGCCATCACCTCACCGCCTGGATCGCCGAGGAAGATCGCATCATCCAAGTCCCTGGTTGGACTGGCTGACCCAGAGGGCTAAAGGAGGCCGCACTCGTGGAGGACACGGGAGACGATGGGTTGCATGCGCGCGGCCAGGCCGGCGTTGGCGTAGGCGGCGAAGGCGACGTTCGTCGTGATGTCGAGGGGCGGGTTGAATGGTGAACCGTCCGGTTTGGTGACGATGACGCCTGTCTGTTCGGCGATCAGGGTTGTGCACAAGTCGTAGGGAAGGGCGCACAGCGATGACTCCGCACCGAGCTTGCGGAACACGAGCGGTCGGATGTCCATGACGAATCGGTCGCGACCGAGGATCAGCTCAGCGAGTTGGCCGCCGCTCGAGATGTACTGATCGCTGAACACATTGGCCTTGTTCGGATTCCAACCGCCCATCTCTTCCGTGAGGATCTTCTCCGCCACCCGACCGATGATCTCCTTGCCGCCAGGAAAGAAGTCTGCGACGGTGCCGAATCCGTTGTGCAGCGTCGACTCCTGGGACGGTTGAATGCTGAGCGCGCGGACGTCTCCGGTCGCGAGTTCCTTGCGATGGCCCTGCACCTGCCTCGCCTTCACCTGGTTCTTCTGCAGACGCGCAGGCTTCGCTAGCACACTTCTCGATGTCAGCCCTGTGCTCCGCAGAGAATGCACTATCCTTCAGAAGAATGAGCACACGCTCGAGATCAGCGTAGATCAGGTGTATCTTGGAGCCAGCCTGCAGCAACTTCTTGACTTGAACATCCTCCACACACTTAGTTGAT
>PVBE010871214.1_pt1 | contig 15029 bp, 13 predicted proteins | sample 1631181 | NCBI WGS metagenome assembly PVBE01 (sample SAMN08397723, study PRJNA350692) | Marine metagenome, whole genome shotgun sequencing project. | isolation source: water | place: Pacific Ocean | collected 2012-04 | reverse complement strand
TCCGAAGTAACTTTTCGCCCTCCTCCTCGAGCATGCTGTTCACTGGAATGCCAGTGATGCTCGCCACAACCTCCGCGACCTCATCCTCGTCAACGACCTCGTCCAGGTCCTTCTCCGCCAGCCATTCGGAGCGGGCGTGATCGAGCTTTTCCTCCAGCTTCAACAGCTCGGACTTAAAGTTCGCCGCCCTTTCGTAGTCGCGCTCCTGCCAGGCAGCCTCTTCGTCGAGCCTCAACTGTCGGATCCTTCCTTCAGCCTCCTTCAGCGAGTCAGGCATGTTGTAAATCTCAATTCGCACCTTCGCGGCGGCTTCGTCGATGAGATCAATCGCCTTATCCGGAAGAAATCGATCGGTGATGTACCGGTTGGAAAGATACGCCGCCTGTTCCAGCGCGCCGTCCGATATCTTGAGATTGTGGTGTGCCTCGTACCGGTCGCGAAGACCACGCAGAATCTCCACCGTTTCCTCGACGCTCGGTGCTCCGACAAATATCGACTGGAAGCGCCGGGCCAGGGCTTTGTCCTTCTCAATGTGCTTTCGATACTCATCAAGCGTCGTCGCACCAATTGCCTGAAGCTCACCTCGGGCCAGTGCCGGCTTGAGCATATTGGCGGCGTCGATTGCGCCCTCGGCGGCGCCGGTACCTACTACGTTGTGCATTTCGTCTAAGAAAAGAATGATCTCGCCCCGCGAGTTAACGATTTCCTGGATCACCGCCTTGAGTCGCTCCTCAAACTCGCCTCTGAACTTGGACCCGGCCACGAGCTGGGCCATGTCTAGAGCCAGTACGCGACGATCCTTGAGAATTTCAGGAACGTTGGCGTCGACGATTTTCTGAGCGAGCCCCTCGACTATTGCGGTCTTACCCACCCCTGGTTCCCCGATCAACGCGGGGTTGTTCTTGGTTCGCCTCGAGAGAATCTGCATAACCCGGGTTATCTCTTTGTCGCGGCCGACAACCGGATCGAGTTTTGCCTGCCGGGCCGCCGCGGTTAGATCCGTGCTGTACTTCTCCAGGATCTGATATCTGCTCTCCGCCGTGGCGTCGGAAGCCGACTGTGATCCGCGTATATCTCTAATAGCCGCATAGATCTTTTCCTTCGTTACACCCAATTCGGCAAGGATTCTCGGTGCCTCGCTGGATCTTGCGGTAAGAACCGCGGCAAATAGATGCTCGTTGCCGATGTATTCATCGTGCATGCGAGTCGCTTCCTCGCCCGCGTCCTCAAAGAGCTTTCTTGACTGTGGCGTCAAATACACCTGGCCGGTAACAACCGGACCACCCTCCAGAGCCACCTTCGGCTTGCGATCGAGCAATTGGTTCACCCGGCTTCGCACAAAATCCGGATTTACCCTCATACGCTGCAGAATTCGAACTGCGAGCGATTCAGGCTGCTCCAATAGCGCTTGCAGCACATGCTCTAGATCGAGCTGAGTGTGACTCATCTCGGTCATGATGCTCTGCGCCCGCGATATGCTCTCCTGAGCCTTCTCTGTGAACCTGCTGAATCCGTCCATGTATTCCCTCCGGTTTTCTGGTATCAGTCCCGGCTAGCCGGTAATCCTTCGAAGCATTGACTTGAGCCGGTTGATTTCGTCGTGGTGTCTTGATTCCATCTCATCGAACTTCTGGTCGTACCGCGTCTGCATCTGTTCGAGTTTTTCGGTGAGATTTAGAATCACCTCTACGCCCGCGAGGTTCACACCCAGGTCTTGCGTCAACCGCCTTATCCTGCGAACACGCTCAACATCACGGCGGGAGTACATACGCACGTCGCCGGCGGACCGCCCAGGCCGGAGAAGACCGATTCGCTCGTAGTTGCGCAGCGTTTGCGGGTGAGCCCCCGTGATTTCGGCCACAACGCCTATGAAGAACGCCGGCATCCTCGGATCCTCGGCTTGATCCTGGCGCCCTCGGAAACCGCTCCTGCGCGAATCCGGACCTTCCGCGGACTCTTCCTCTACAAATGGCACGTAGAATCGACCTCCACCTTAAACTGGCTTCCTGGGCCGCTCGTCACGACCCATTCCAAACTGATAAATCAGTTGCCTTTCCTCTGAATTGAGGTTCTTCGGTAGTGTTACATTGATCCGCACCAATAGATCGCCGCGGTCCGATCCGTTCAGCGTCGGCAGCCCCTGTCCCCGGAGCCGAAGCATTGAACCTTCGCTGGTTTCGGGAGGAATTTTTACGGTTAAAGTCGAGCCGTCAAGGTTTTTCACGCTCGCATTTGAGCCAAGCAACGACTCGCTCAGAGGTATCGGCAGATCCGTGATGACATCGCTGCCACGCCGCTCGAATCCATTTTCCGGCGAGACTCGCACCTTTAGAAACAGATCGCCACGCAAACCGTCTCCCTTGTGTTCACCCTCTCCGGCAACTCGGATTCGCGAACCGTCTCGTACTCCGGCCGGAATCTTGACTTCCAACCTTCTATTCCGAACTTTCCCGTCAAGCTCGGGTATGCGGAGATTCAAAACACGGGTCGCGCCGTTCATTACCTCGGGCAGCGGGATATCGATATCGTGCTCGATATCGGCCGAGCGCCGGCTTCGCACCGAACCGCTCTGCCGGGTGGCGGTGGCCACCCCACCACCGAAAAGCGCCTCAAAAAAGTCGCTGAACCCGCCAAAACCCGCAAAGTCAAAGCCCGCAGCCGAACTCCTGCCGGCGCTCGCGGCGCCCGTCCGCCGGAATGCCTCGTCGAAGGAGCCGTACTTCTCCCAGTCGGATCCAAACTGGTCGTACTTGGATCGCTTCTCGGAGTCGCCGACTACCTGGTACGCCTCGTTGATCTCCTTGAACCGGTCTGCAGCCGTTTCATCACCCGGATTGACGTCGGGATGATACTTTCGCGCCAGGCGTCGGTAGGCCTTCTTGATCTCATCGTCCGTGGCGTTCCGATTGACACCCAGGATCTTGTAGTAATCCCGGAATTCCATCGCTACCTGCTAACCATTCACGCTTCTAGGTCGACTCCAGCCTCGTCATCCGTCTCGCTCTTGGCCACGCGAACCGACGCCGGCCGCAAGACGACATCATCAAACAAATAGCCCGTTCGAACGACATCGACAATCTCCCCATCACGTCGATTAGAGTCAGCCACAGTGGCGACCACTTCGTGATAGGTCGGGTCGAACTCACCGTCCGCTTCGATCGGCTCCACACCCTGAGCTTTCAGCGCATCTGCCATCTGGTTTCGCGTGAGCCGAACCCCCTCAAGTAAGCCCGTCGTATCAGCCGCCTCGGGATCGACCGAATCGATTGCCCGATCGAGGTTGTCAACAACCGGCAGCATGGCTCGCATGGCATCCGCTCGGCGCGATCGGACGATTTCAAGAATCGTCCGATCCACTCGTTTGCGGTAGTTCTCCATATCGGCCTGCAGTCGGACCAGTTTGCCTTTGGTCGCGGACAATTCTTCGTCAACCGATCCGTAGTCCTCGTCTTCGGCGGTACCAGAAGCGATGCTGGCCCCGAGGCTCTCATCGGACTCCGTCCGATCCGCCCGGTGACCCCCGTCATCGCTTCTCGGCCGTTGCATTATTTCTCGTCGCTGGCGCTGAATTCAGCATCAACGACGTCGTCGTCTTCCGCCGGTTGTTCGGATGCACCGACATCAGCCGTCTCGGCATCAGCCTCCCCATCCGTCGTGCCATCAACTGAGGGTGCTGCTTCAGCCTCATAGATCTGCTGTCCCACATCCATGCGAATCTTTTCAAGCTCGTCCACCGCCGCTCGTAGAGATTCAGTTGCCGTCTCGTCGTCCTTCAGCAATTCCCGAACGTTCTCGACCGCTTCTTCCAATCTATTTTTGTCCGAGTCCGATATCTTGTCGGAACTCTCGCTGACCATGCGCTCCGTCTGATACACCATGCCGTCTGCAGAATTCCTGAGCTCGATGGCTTCCCGCCTCGCCACGTCCTCGGCGGCATGCAGCTCGGCTTCCTTGACCAAACCATCCACCTCTTCATCGGAAAGATTTGTAGAAGCGCTGATTGTTATCTTTTGCTCCTTGCCCGTGCCGAGATCTTTGGCCTTGACGTTGACGATTCCATTCACGTCGATATCAAAGTTGACTTCGATCTGGGGAACCCCCCGAGGCGCCGGTGGAATGCCCTCCAGCCGAAATCTTCCTAGCGCCATATTGTCTGGCGCCATAGGACGCTCGCCCTGCAGCACGTGAATATCCACGGCCGTCTGCCCATCCTCTGCCGTGGAGAATGTTTCGGATTTGCTCGTGGGTATCGTCGTATTGCGTGGTATCAACGTCGTCATGACGCTGCCAAGCGTCTCAACTCCTAGTGACAGCGGGGTGACGTCGAGAAGAACGACGTCTCGCACGTCGCCGGTGATTACCCCCGCCTGAATTGCCGCACCAACCGCGATTACCTCATCGGGGTTGACCCCCCGATTCGGCTCCTTTCCGGTGAGGCTCTTTGAGAGCTCCTGCACCGCCGGCATTCGGGTTGAACCACCGACGAGAACCACGTCGTCTAGTTGCTCCGCGGTTATGCCGGCGTCTTTGAGCGCCTGCTGAAAAGGCGCAACGAGGCGCTTGTTCAGTTTTTCGACCAGATCCTCGAACTTCGACCTCGTTACCGACACGGTAAGGTGCTTGGGACCGGTCTGGTCGGCGGTTATGAAGGGGAGATTGATATCAGTTTGAGGAGTTGTGGAGAGTTCGATCTTGGCCTTTTCCGAAGCTTCAACCAGGCGCTGTAGTGCCTGCTTGTCCTTACGAAGGTCTATCCCCTCCTGCTTTTGAAACTCAGATGCCAAATACTCAACAAGCTGCCAGTCGTAGTCGTCTCCGCCAAGGTGCGTATCGCCATTTGTCGCCTTGACCTCAAAAACGCCCTCGCCAACCTCCAAGATCGAAACATCGTAGGTGCCCCCGCCGAGGTCCCAAACCAGGATCGTTTCTGTTTCTTTCTTATCGAGACCATAAGCAAGGCTCGCGGCGGTGGGCTCGTTGATAATTCGAAGTACCTCAAGCCCGGCGATCGTACCGGCATTTTTGGTTGCCTGACGTTGCGCATCGTTGAAATACGCCGGAACCGTAATGACCGCCTTGTCCACTTCCTCGCCTAGGAATTTTTCGGCGTCCGCTTTTAGCTTCTGCAGAACCATGGCCGAGATTTCTTCGGGCGTCACGTCCTGATTCGTCTGCGGGATCCGAATCCTTGCCTCGCCGCCTGGGCCTTCGGCCACATCGTAGGAAACGGTGTCACGCTCCGACTCAACTTCGTCGTATCGGCGTCCGATGAATCGCTTAGCGGAATAGATCGTGTTCTCAGGATTTAGGACTCCCTGCCGTCTCGCCAACTGTCCTACCAGGCGTTCGCCGCTGCTCGTAAAACCAACCACGGACGGCGTAAGTCGCGATCCCTCGCTATTCGTTACTACCGTGGGTTCGCCAGCCTCCAGCACGGCGACAACCGAATTCGTGGTCCCTAAATCGATTCCTACAACTTTGCCCATTCCGCAGATCTCCTTAATTCGCTGTCGCGCTGGCTGGCGCCATGCCCCGCCCGCGCAAATCTTCCGGTCTAAATGCTGCCGCTAATACCTGATCCATTTGATCCACTAGTACGAAATTCATTTCCTTTCTGACTTTCCGCGGTATATCGTCCAGGTCCGATTCGTTCGCCGACGGCAAGATCACCTCGTCGATTCCCAGCCGGTGAGCCGCGAGCACCTTCTCTTTGACTCCGCCGATCGGCAAGACCTTGCCGCGAAGGGTTATCTCACCGGTCATGGCAACGTTACCCCTAACCTTGACGCCAGTTAAGGCCGACATGAGGGCCGTTCCCATCGCAGTACCCGCCGAAGGCCCGTCCTTTGGAACCGCCCCCGCGGGCACATGCAGGTGTACGCGGCTCTTCTCGAAGAGATTTGGCTGAAATCCGAATTCTTGGGCCTTGACCCTCGCGTAAGACCTCGCGGCCTTCGCCGACTCCTCCATTACATCGCTCAAATTGCCCGTGCAAGTAAACCCGGCCTTTCCTTCTGCCCACGCCGCCTCGACCGAGAGAACCTCCCCGCCATACTGCGTCACGGCCAGACCGTTAACCACGCCGACTAGATCCTCATGTCGTTCATCTTCTGGGACGAACTTCGGTTTGCCGACCAGTTTTTCAGCTCGCGATTCGGTGATCCGCACCGTTTTCGTTTTGCCCTCGGCCAGACCGCGCGCAACCTTCCTGCACACTTTGGCGAGTTCCCGTTCCAAATTCCGGACACCCGCTTCGCGCGTGTGATTTCGAGTGAGCCACCGTATCGCCGCATCGCTCATCACCATCTGGCTCTTTTTGATGCCGTGTTCGCGAAGTTGCCTGGGCAACAGATAACCGCGAGCGATGTGTAGCTTCTCGTCCTCCGTGTACCCCGACAGTCGTATGATCTCCAGGCGGTCACGGAGAGTAGGCGGAATCGCGCCGGCATCGTTGGCCGTCAAAATGAACATCACATTCGATAGGTCGTATCCGACTTCCAAGTAGTGATCAGAAAACCTTGAATTGTGCTCGGGGTCCAGCACTTCGAGCAGCGCCGACGAAGGATCGCCACGAAAATCGCGCCCGATCTTGTCAACCTCATCCAGGACAAAAACTGGGTTCGTGGTACCCGCTTGTTTCAGTCCCTGCAATATGCGTCCGGGGAGCGCCCCGACATACGTTCGCCGGTGGCCCCGAATCTCCGCCTCGTCCCGAACGCCCCCAAGCGATATCCGAACGAACTTCCGACCCAGCGCTCGCGCGATGGACCTGCCAAGGCTTGTTTTCCCCACTCCCGGAGGACCGGCGAGACACAGTATTGGACTTCGTAACGCCGAGGACAGCTCGCGAACAGCCAAATACTCAAGAACGCGAGTCTTTACCTTGGACAGTCCGTAGTGATCCTTGTCCAGAATCCGCCGCGCGCGGCGGATCGATACCTTCTCCGGCGGGGCTTCCCCCCAGGGAAGCTCTAAAAGCCAGTCGACGTACGTCCGAATCACGCCGATTTCCGGCGACGCCGGGGGAGTGCCTTCGAGGCGATCGACTTCCTTGAGGGCCTTTTCACGTACACCATCGGGCATGGAGGATGCCTCGATTGCCTCCCGCAACTCGATGAAATCCTCCACCTGTCCTGTCGAAATCCCCAACTCGCGCTGAATCGTCTTTAATTGCTCCCGAAGGTAGAACTCCCGCTGAACCTTCTCGATTCCGTCCTGTATCTTCGACTGTATTCGCCCTTTGATATCGAGAATGTGATTTTGCTCGGAGAGATGCACGCTCGCTTTGTATAGCCTGTCGTACACGTCCACGGTTTCGAGAATCCTCTGGCGCCGTCGCACCTGCATTGGAGCGTGGTATCCCACCAGATCGGCCAACCAGCCCGGGTCCACCAGTCGCCTTGCAACAGCAACAACCTCAGGTGAAAGAGCGTTGCTCTTTTCCGCAAACTCGTGCACCTGATCGGCAACCATCCGCCGAAGCGCTTCCAACTCGATCGATTCGCGCTTGACCGACTGTAACTCGAATACAGTCGCCATCAACCCTCCCGGCCGTTCTTCAATATCTGCGATCTCGACCCTGTGCAACCCCTGAAAAAGTACCGAGAGCCCACCATCCGGAACCTTGTACTTGCGCACGATGCGCGCCGCAGTTCCGACACAGTACAGTCCCGACGGTTTTGGCTTCCGGCGATCGCGCCGACGCTGCGTAACCAGCACGACGATCCCCTCAAGTTTCCCGGCCTCCTCGATCGCCCATAGTGATCCAGGACGGTTGACCTGAAGTGGGATCGACACTTTGGGAAACGCGACGGTACTTATCAGCGGTACTAACGGCAGCTCGGAAAGTGCACCTGTCGTCGCCACCGCCTCTTGATCAGAAACGCCAGCCGTAGCGCCGGCGACGGTAGCGAAAGGGCTTTCTTCCAGATCCCTCGTATCCGATTTGCGCATGTATCTACCCTAAGGGTTGAGTGTTACCTTGTCAACTTATTACTAGGCGCCGTGGTAGGTATTGGCGACTTTGCGGATCCGGCCCTTCCGGTCTCGTGGAGACCGCCCAATCCCCCGTATCAGCCTCGTGGCGATACGCGGTGCAACGCTGAAAGTTTGAAGTTCCGAATCCAAATACGTCGCATAGGGGGCTAATATTTCCTCGTGCTTGCCAATACTAGCGCTCGGGCGCACCAGCCCAATCAATCGGTTGCATCCACGCGTTCTCGCAGGCGTTTCGTGCAGTCCATGGTTGGATTTGCAGGCGGGACGCTTCTCAGCGGGTGCATCCGCAACGAACCATCAAACAGTCTTCCAGAAACCACGTCGTCACCACTACCGACTGCCATATCCCGGCGGATCGGGCTTACGCTGGCAGGATGGCCATTTCGCCAAGATCTGCTCGACATCACGCTCGAAGCGTTTCGTGCGCATAATCCGCTCATTGACGTTCGATTCGTGAAAATACTTAACGACTACCGAGTTAGGCTCGACGAGATGCTCGCTTCCACCAGCGCGCCAAACGTCGTACAGGTCAGAGAGGGTCAAGCTGGAGCCTGGTGGTCGCGGGGACTGATTCGACCACTTGAAGAAATCCCCGCGATATCCGAGCTCGCCACCCGGCTCAGGCCTGCTGCGCGCGCTGCCGTTGGCCCCGGAAACTCAATTGCCGGCCTGCCGTCTTACTCCGACGTCATTGTCCTAGCCTATAACCGATCCATGCTCGACCAAGTCGGCGGACGTCCTCCCAACACGTGGCAGGAACTGTCTGCTTTCGGGCGTGAACTCCGTCAACGCCGGGTATCGAGCACTCCCCTCTCACTTAACTTTTCTCCCAAGGTGAACGCAAACCTGCCGTGGTGGGCAATGCTTTTTGCCAGCGGAGGCCGTTTTGTTTCGAGTGATGGTTCGGCGAATGATGATTCTGAGATCGCGGCCCGCCTTTTGACCATAATCCGCCGAATGTTCGTGGAAGACCTCGTCCTTGACCCAAACCTGAATGCGACTAACTATTCGGCCATTGAGTCCGGCGAGCACGCCTTCGCGTTGGTAGGCACCTACATGGCCCGTCGATTTGCAGAGGCCAGAGACGATCGTGGCGGGCCTGACATCGGGTTCGCAACTGTCCCCGGACTCGACGGACCCGGTACGAGCACGGCGAGCTGGACGCCGTTTTACGCCGTTGGAGCAGGAGCGGCAGAAGTGGAGTCTTCGGCTCTTCTAGCGCTTCACCTCGGGGGCATCGATGGTAATGGAGACTTCTTTTCCGCCAATTTTGGGGCACAAAATGAAGGGCTTCCACCTGCATATCCTGAGGTGCTTGATGATCCCAGGGTTACAGAAAAGTTTGGCCGCTGGATAAATCTGGAGTTTCTGAATCGAGTGCAATCCATGGGGCGGCCTCCGGACGGCATTTGGGAACCGTGGTTCGAAACGTGGGAACACTGGTCCCAGGACGAGGTTCTGCGCGCGATCTGGGGCAAATCAACTCCACATGAAGCCGTTAGAGCGATCCTTGACTCAGCAAGCGCCCTACGGAGCCAAATCAGCAACCAATGATGGTTGGTCCGCTCCGTCGTATCCGGCGGGACAATCTCCACAACTTTTGCTCCGGCACCAGCGTCGATAAATATGGAGCATTCCCTGTTGCCGCGCCGCCCGGCGCATGCCTCCAAGCCCGCCAGCTCCGGTAAGGCTCGTCATGTAACGGGTAAGCCGGTTCGAGCTAACGGAGCCCGTTGAAAAAATATGTCCCGCAAAGACCCTAGCAATGAAGCGTGTCCCTGAGATCGCATCACGCAGATCGCCATTGGCATGGCGACGTTCACAACGATCTCGCGCGCGCGGCTTCGCCCCAACAGCGCATTCGACGACGTTTTCGTCGCGCGTCCGAAGTCGATTCTTCGCGCCCAGTAGTTGCTAGACGCAACCGGCGCCGAGAAGAGCAATTCAAGGGGACCGGGGCTCCGTTCTTGAACGGCGGCCACCACGGCCCGGAGGAGCGCCCCGCTCGGTGAGCCGTGAAGGTGTGCCGAGAAGATCCTGCAGGCAGCGGCTATTCGCCGCGTAGGCCAATTGTTCGGCCGCACGCCGTGGAAGCGCCAGATATTTCCATCGAGAGATGGGAATCGCAGCTTCCATCAAATGTCAGCGAGGTGTGTGCTGCGTTCATCGTCTGGTAGTGCTCCGGAATCTCCAGTTCGCTGTGCTGGTAGCAGGCCAGCCGTCCCGAACATCATTGCCTCAGTGACAAGCAACTGCTCCGGAGTCGGTTCGGCAAACGGCCTGAGAACTTCCCAATTCAGTAATTTCGCCAGCGCGGCAAACGGTTCGCGGTTGTGCGAGTATCCCAGAGCGTCCAAGATCCGACCGTACAGAACTTCGTCCGCCGACGTTACTTGTATCTCAGCCTCGTACGCGTGAGATTTTTCCACCAGCCTTTGCCAGCCCTGCCAGGACAGCATTCGCGCCACCTCTTCGCCTCCCGCGGATTTGAAATTCTCGATGCAAGGCCAATGGCCGACCGATACCTGATCGCCTCGCACCGGTATATCGAGAATCGACCTCTGCGAACCCAATGCAATCGTCGGAGGCCCGGTAAATGAAGCCTTAGGTTGGTCTCAGGCCACATGCAGGATCACGTCCGAATACGCACTGTTCCTGTCGTGACCGTGACGAAACCAATTCTCCGGATCCGTATGGACCTCCAAATCCCCAACCAGCGCCGGCCCGCCATCAAAGCTGATGATCGCGTCTTCAATGTCTGGACCGGGGCCAGGCGATCGCCGTCCGGCATATATGACTTCGACTTGTCGACCAACGTGATCTTTGAGGCTGGGAAGTGCGTGGGAATGAATCAACCAATAGGATTCAACGCGCGCCTCCAGCAGCGCCGAATTACGATCGCTACCATCCATTTCCCCATCGCAAACGGGCACGCGACGCTCACGTCGACCTGTCGTCGGGCGTCCCCCGGGCCCTCCGCTGAACGCGTGAAAGGCCATCGCCAAGAGCCCCAGCAAACGCCGCCCCGGAGAGAAGGACTACGTCAGCAACGAGTAGCCCGGCCATGTTCATCGGAGGCAACAGAACGGCCGAGCCCTGCTTCACCAAGCCGATCTCGGCTACCAGGTTGAAACCGCCTGAAACAAGAATGTATACGCCGGCGACTATAGCTCCGTGAATCGCGCCCGTCCTGCCGGCCACCCATCCAGCCACGAAGCTTCCGACTACGACGGCGGTGAAATTGGGAAGGCCTAAAGCGAGCAACCCTCCAGCCCCAGCCATTCGAATCAGAACTCCAAGCCCGATGGATATGAAAAGCGCGGTAAATAGTCCGTAGCCAAGTGCCCGCCAATGTGTCGATGGCAGGGGACGTCTTACGCGGTCTTGACTACGTCGATTCAGTCAATGTTCCGGGTGTCTTGGGAGGATTTCCGTTGGGCGACGCCCGATGCTAGCAGAGCGGTTGTTCGACCATGCGTTCGAAGCTAAGCGATCGCCAGCGACCGGTCTCCCGGCACTTCATCAATTGGAACGGAAACACGCGAAGATCCGAATAATTGCCGATATCCCTACGTTGCGATGCCGACTCTGCGACCCATCTCGACGTCGGATCGGCGCGAGCCAACGAATACGGCCTCGTCAGTCCTGAACCCCGTTGCATTCAGGACCAGCTCCAGCGGCTCTGGATGCGGACGCGGGTGAAATACGTCATCTCCGCCTACGACCATATCGACGGAAATGGTGAGCCCGAACGATCTCAATAGTCTTGTCGCGGTCTGCTGCATCCGCTCGCTTGTCACCGCCACGAATACGCCTTGATCGCGAATGCGGCGAATCAATTCGACCATTCTTTGTCGGGGAGATGCCCGCGCGACGCATCTCGCCTCCCAGGCACGAAGAATGTCTTGCGCTTCTCCTAATAGCCCTCCACTGGCGTAGTTGGAAAGCTTCTGAATATCGCCATAGAGAGGATCAAAGATGAGATTCCGGTCGTACTTCCAAAGGAAGTAATCCGTAAGCTCTCTGCTAACGGATCGCTCAGGCAGCGGAAAATCTTCGACAAGAGTTTCCAGATCGGCGATCACAAGATCGGCCTTCCGGAGGCATTCGGGAACTGCATCGTGGGTGTTTCGAATACGGAGGTTCAGCATGCCAGCGACTCTCCAGTCCCGGATTGCGTGCTTCCCTGCACCAAGACTGAGATTTCCCTATCTCATTCCACTAATTCGGAATATTCGCCCTACGGCTGAAGCCCGCGAAGGAAAGTTCGAAGCACAAACGCGCGGTTTCCCGTCGTTTGGAGCCAAGCAAATCGACTCCCAAAAGCGCTACCTCATCATGTGAGCCAATCCACCCGGTTTCCGTCTCCAGGTCAAAACCTGCAATTTACGCCACCGGCATTGGCAATCTCTTCCCGCCACGCGCCCATTCCATTACGGAGTGCGCGTGTGGATCTCATTACACTTGCCTCTGCGAGGCGCTTGGAATTGGTGACGGCCACCGGCGGCCGCTCACTATCAACGCGGCGGACTGAGTCGCCGATTGAATCCACGGTCATTCGCACCACATGGACGAACCCAGCCCAGCCTGTTCCCAAATCCGGCTTGAACCCGGAAAGGCGCCGAGTTTGGCCAACGGCTCGGTACGAGAGTCCGTAATATCTAGGGTAGTGACTTCTCAGAAGGCGAGTATCAGTCCAGAATGATCGACCAGGCAGCCGGACAAGTAGCGCTGGAATACGTCTATGCCTGGCTCATTAGCGAATACGGCACGCCCGTCAATGAAGGCCGCCCGGATCCGCTGGACGAGTTGATAAGCGCGATTCTTTCCCAGCACACATCCGACTCAAATAGCCGGACCGCCTTCGAGTCGATTCGATCGAGATTTCATTCGTGGAGCGAGGTCGCGGAGGCACCTGCGGAGGAAGTCGCCGACGCGATTCGATGCGGCGGCCTCGCGGACACGAAGGCACCGAGGATCAAGGACGTTCTGGTCGAGGTGCTCGGGAAATCGGGCGACGGCGATCTCGGTTGGCTCGCTCACGCCGACATCGGACTGGCCCGCGATTACTTAGCGTCGTTGCCAGGGGTTGGGCCGAAAACCGCGGCTTGCGTTCTACTGTTCTCGCTTGGGCGCCGGGCGTTTCCCGTGGATACACATGTGCAACGCATGGCTCAACGGCTGGGGCTCGTTCCGAAATCCTCATCTCCGGCCAGAACGCAGCAGCATCTAGAATCAGTTGTGCCCGAGGAGCAAATGTACGCGTTCCACATAAATCTAATTCGCCACGGCCGACGGATTTGTCGAGCGAGGCGACCTCTCTGTGAAATGTGCGGCTTGCGGTCCGTTTGCCGCTTTTACTCGATGGAAACTGCTTCTACAGACGGGGCGGTAATCTGATGCCCGCATACGACTACCAGTGCCGCAACTGCGGAAAGCGCACTTCCAGGCTATTCCGAACGTTTGCCGCCGTGCGCCAGTTCTCGTGCCCGAGTTGCGGCAAGTTCGAGCTCGAGCGCCGGATTTCGAAGATCGCCGTTCTTGGCGGCTCAGCTCGGTCGCGTAGCTCCGACCCGGCCGGCCTGCTTGCATCCGGACTCGACGATGACGATCCCCGAACGATCGCTGGATTGGCCCGAAGCATGGCCCGAGAAACGGGAGAAGACATGCCTCCCGGCTATGACGATTTGCTCGGTCGAATGGAGGCCGGTGAAACGCCGGACGAAGAGGAATTCGCGTCCCTTGACGATGTCGAGTCCAATGAATTTGAGGAATCCGTTTAGTGCGAGCCTCGGCATAGAGTGGCGGACCGGAAAGATCTCTCGTTCGACCTGCTGGCATTGGATGTCGACGGCACGATCTGCGACTATTCGTCACAAGTCGACAGCAGGACAACGCGCGCGATCCGAGCCGTAGACGCTCTCGGCGCCACAGTCGTCATTGCCACCGGGCGTCGCTGGCCGACAGCCATCCGGGTGGTTGAGCCGCTTCAGGTTTGCGAATATTTGATCCAGAGCAACGGCGCCGCCGTGCGCCGCATTTCTGACAAAGCCGTCCTCAAGAGTCAGTTCATTCCCCACGAAACCGCTGCCGACCTGTTCGACCTTTTTCGTTCCAGAGGCCTGATCGGGGTCTGGTACGACACTCCGGGTCGGAGCCATAAACTGTTCGTCGACGGTGACATCTCGGCGAATCGACAACTCCAGCTGTATTCATCGGGATTCGACGATGAATCGAATCCGACAGCATTCGTCCAGCTTGATGGCTTCGATCACCTGGCTGACGCAATGCAGCTTGTCGTATTTGGCGATGAGCCTCCCCTGACGGACACCTTGAACCAACTGGAGGCGATCCACTCCGATACGGTTCGTGTGATTCCATGGCAGAGTCCTCGGCTCGGCGGGCTCGTGCTTGAGGTTCTCGCGCGGGATGCTTCGAAGGGGTCCGCGCTCGCCTGGCTAGCCGACCACCTTGGCGTTAGCCGCGACCGCATCATCGCCGTGGGTGACGATGTGAACGACGTCGAAATGCTGAAGTGGGCCGGGAGGGGAATTGCCATGGGAAACGGAACCGACGCAGCAAAAGCCGCAGCAGACTTCGAGATCGGCCACGTTGACCAAGGAGGCCTGCCGGCATATCTCGAGTCGCTTCTGTAAACGGGCCCCCACTCTCGGCCCTTAGGTAAGCTGACGGAGGCGATCTTAGACCCACCCGCCGGGGAATCACGTTCAGCGAACGCTTGCTGGACGATGTCGACGGTGCTCTGGGCGAGGCGAATTGCGTTTTATTGAGCAATTCTGCGAGGATCGGCTAAAGATTGAGTGAGTTGGCGCAAAGCCGCACCGGATCAGACGGGGAGTCTTGGAACATGAGGCGGCTAGTAAGCATCATCACGGGGACACTGTTGATCTCGGCCGCGCTCGCCACTGGGATTCTCGGACTGGGCCGAAGGACCAGCCGAAATGAGCGACGCGAATAGGGAGTGAGGGGCGATGGAGACGTGGCAATGGTTCATGAGAATACCGAAAAGG
>PVBE010448808.1_pt1 | contig 15030 bp, 10 predicted proteins | sample 1631181 | NCBI WGS metagenome assembly PVBE01 (sample SAMN08397723, study PRJNA350692) | Marine metagenome, whole genome shotgun sequencing project. | isolation source: water | place: Pacific Ocean | collected 2012-04 | reverse complement strand
GTAAAGCGCCACGAAATTGAGCACGTTGAGATAGAAGTCGTCGCCCAGAACCAGCGGGATCAACAGCACCACCGCCGCCACCAGGGGCCAGGCCAGGCGGTTCCAGTCGGCCCGGGCAAGACGCGCCAGCATCACTTCAGCCCCGCCAGCAGGTCCGAGACATCGGACGCCTTTTCCAGCTCGCCGACGCTCTCGATCAAACCGTCGATGGCGGCGGCGGCAGGCGGCCGGGCCGCGAAGGCGGCACACTTGCGCAGCTTCTCGGCGCAGTCGGCAAAGCTCAGCGGGTTGGCCGGATTGCCCAGCGGAAATTCGGCTTCCATGGTGATCGGGGCGCCGCTCTCGGCCTTGATCTCGAGCCGCGTGCGGCCGAGCACGGTAGCGGTGTCCATGGCCACGTCGGCAACCACCTCGATGCGCTTCGACAAGGCCCGGATTTCGGCGTCGGCGATGACTTCGGGAGCCAACTCAGTGAGGAAAAAGTCGCCCCGAATGAGGGTGGCGGCGACATTGAAGGGCAGCGAGAACTGGGCCGCGGTGGTCGAATAGGGATCCGCCATGTCCTCGATGTGGGCGCCGACCAAGCCGTGGACACCGGGATTGACGGTGACGGTTGCGCCCGCGATGGGTTCGTTGCCCTTGGGGCCGAGCCCCTGTTCGGCACGGTAGCGCTGGACGAGCTCGAGCGCCGGGTGGCAGCAGCGGCAGGCCGAATAGGGTTTGACGGAAAGCTCCTCGCCAAGAAAGTATTCGCCCAGACCCTCGGTAAGCGGGGCCATGATGGGGTCGGGCTCGAAGACGTTGAAGAACCCCATGCGGCCGAACAGAAAATCTTCGCTGCCCGTGCTGCCGCGCTCGGCCAACAGCGCCGCGACCAGGGCCGCCTGGGCCACGTTGCCCTGCTGCAAGGGCAGCGCAAAGGCGCCGTCCAGCGCCGACTGGCCTTCGCCCTGGACCGAGGCGTAGGCGATGCCCAGGGCATGCTGGGTCTGCTCGACGTCGAGGCCCAGCACCCGCGCCGCGGCGGCGGTGGGGCCGAAGATCTTGAACAGGTTATAGCGCCCCGAGATCATGGCGTTGACCCGGGTGGCGCGGCCCAAGCGGATGATCAGGTCCTGGGCCAGGGCGAGCGCGGTGATGAAGTCGCGACCTGGAAGGCCACCGCGCGCCTCGGCCAGGGCCAGCAGCAGGGGCACGGCGGAAGCCGAGGGATGTACCGGCTGGTCGTCGATGCAGTCGTCGATCTCCAGCACCCTGGCCAGCACGCCGTTGCACCAGGCCGCCAGCGGTGCCGGCAGGCGGAGGTCCTGACCCACAACACGAGCCTCGGCCTTGCCGCCCCAGCCGGCGGCCAGCTCGATGACCGCGCCCACCGCCGGCACGGAGGTACCGGCCAGCATGGCGCCGATGGTGTCCAGCGTCGCCCGTTTGGCGTTGTCGACGGCACCAGCACCGAGATCCTCGAAGCGGACCCCGGCGACGTGTTCGGCCAGGCGCCGGGACAGGCCTTGGCCTTGGTCCTCAGTCACCCAGCACCTCCTCGTCGTCGAAGCCCTCGGCGCGGCGCGCGCCCATGATGCCGCGGGGCATGAACAAGAGCACGTTGATGATGACGACGAAGGTGATCAATTCCTTGACGGCGTTGGAGACGTAGGTGGCGGCCAGCGATTCCAGCAGCGCGAAGACCAGGCCGCCGATCACCGCGCCGACGATGCTGCCCATGCCGCCCAGCATGGCGGCCGAGAAACCCTTGATGGCCAGCAGCATGCCGCCGGCATAGTCGATCATGATGAGCGGCGTCATGATGATGCCGGCGATGCAGCCGAGCGCCGCGCTCATGACGAACGACAGCCTGACCATGTTGGCGGCGCCGATGCCCAAAAGCTCGGCTGCGCGCCGGTCGACGGCGCAGGCCTTCATGGCCTTGCCGTAGATGGAGAACTGGAAAAATGCGGTCAAGGCGCCGATGACGATCACCGCGATGCCGATGATCCACAGCGACTGCGGCGCGATGAAGGCGCCGGCGAAGGCGATGGGCTCGTCGCCCGAGAAGGGCGCGAAGCGGTGGATGTCGGCGTCCCAGATGTGCTGGGCCGAGCCCGAGATGAATAGCGAGGCGCCGATGGTGATGATCAGCACCGAAATCAGCGAGGTGTTGGAGCCCGGCCGGAAGGAAACCCGCATCAGGGCCAGGCCGGCCAGCATGGTCAACAGCAGCGTGGCCGGGATGGCGGCCAACAGCGGCCATCCCTGATCGCCATAAAGGCTGACCATGATCATGCCGCCCAGCATGACGAACTCGCCCTGGGCGAAGTTGATGATGTTGGTGGCGTTGTAGACCAGCGCCACGCCGACGGCGACGAAGGCATACATGGCGCCGACGGAGAGGGCGGCGAACAGGGCCTGAAGCAGATCGGCCAACATACCGCCGCCCCCTTACCGTTTTAAGCTGGCTACTTCAACAGCTTCCAGGCGCCGCCCTGGGCCTGGTACATGACCAGGTTATCCTTGCTCAGGCCGCCGTGGTCGGAGGCCGAATAGTTGAAGACGCCCGAAATGCCGACATAGTTCTGCGTCTGCTCGATGGCGGCCCGCAGTTTGGCCTTGTCGGGGCCGCTTTTCTTCAGGGCCGCGATGAGGATGTTGAAGGCATCGAAGGCGGCGGCACCGAACTGGTTGGCGTCCTTGCCGAACTTGGCCTTGTAGGCCTTGCGGTAGCCCTGGATCACGGCCTTCTGGGGGTCGCTGTCAGACAGCGTCTCGGCGCCGTAGAACTTGGCCGAGGCGGTGATGGTGCCTTCGGAGTTCTTGCCCGTGGCCTTGAGGTAACCCTTCGAAAGACTGGCATGGCCATGATAGAGCGGCAGCTTGAGGCCGATCTGGCGGTAGTTCATGGTCATGATGACCGGGGCGCGGCGGGCCGACCAGTTGACCACGGCCTGGGCGTCGGTCTTCTTGATGCGATTGAGCATCGGCGTGATGTCGGCGTCCTCCATGGTGAAGCGGTCCTCGAACACGACTTTGACGCCGTAGTTCGGGCTTTGCTTGATGAACTGGTCGTGGCCGCCCGAGCCGTAGCCGTCCTGGGTGGTGACCAGCGCGATTTTGGAGATGCCGTTGGCCTTCATGTGCTGCAGCAGCTTGTCGACCACGACGCCGTCGCCGGCCGGGGTCTTGAAGACGAATTTGCGCACCGGCACCACGATGGCGTCGGTCGAGGCCGGGATGATGGTGGGTACGCCGGCTTTTTCCACGATCGGGATGATGGGCAGCGCCACCCAGCTCGCCGAGATGCCCAAAATCGCCGTTACCTTGTCCTTCTGAATCAGGCGCTTGATCAGGCGCACGGCCACGTCGGGCTTGGCCTCGGTGTCGTAGAAGATGAATTCCAGCGGCCGGCCGTTGATGCCGCCGGCGGCGTTGACCTCGTCGCGCATCATCTCGATGGTGTTCTTCTCGGCCCCGCCGACGAAGGCGCCGTGGCCGCTGAGCAAGAGCGGCGAGCCGATGCGGATGGGCTCTGCCGCGCCTGCCTTGCCCGCCATGCCGGCGGCCAATCCGGCGGCCAGCGCTAGTCCAATGACTCCACTGAGAAACGATTTCTTCATGGTGCTCTCCTTTAGTTGCCTCCCCTGTGCCGGCTCAGGGCCCAGACGTTCTTTGACGCCTTGGGCACCGCCGGCGGGGCGTTAGTCGGACGTGGTGGCGGGCACTGCCTCGTCGCCAGCACCGAACAAGCCGCCGGTGATGATGCCGAGCAATACCTCGCCAAGTTCTTCGAGCCCGAGCGGCCCGTCTTCGCGATACCAGTGATAGAGCGAGTTCATCATGCCGATGATGCCGAGCGAGAGCACGGTGGGGCTTTGCCCCGATATGCGCCCGCTCGACAGCAATGCATCGAGGCACGAGGTGTAGAGATTGAGAATATCGCGCTCCTTTTGCGTGATGGATCCCAGCTTCTGGCTCTCGATGTGAACCTTGTCCTCGACCAGGATCTTGATGTCGCTGCGCCGCGCCCCGATGACGTCGATGTGGGTGCGCAGCATCGAGCGCAGCCCGGCCTCGGGACCCTGGGCCCGGGTCATGCAACTCAGCAGCGCCTGGTAAAAATCGTTGGAGAACTGCTCGAGAATGGTGATGAGCAGATCCTCCTTGTTTTCGAAGTGGTAATAGAGCGTCGCCTGGGTGATGCCGGCGCGCCTGGCAATCTCACGCATCGAGGCCTTCTGATAGCCCCGTTCGGCAAACACCTCGCGGGCCGCTTCGAGGATTTCGTCGCGCCTCTCTTCCGGTGGCAGCCGTGTCGTGACGCGCGCCTGCGTGGCCATGCAAAATCCCCCCGTTGGCCCCAACAATTACTGAACGCTCGTTTAATTGTCAAGGTGCCTCGGCACCTTTTTGTTTATATAGTGCGGTATTTGAGGGTATATGGGTATTGAAATTTAATGAATGTTCAGTAAGCTAAGGTGCCAGGAGGAACCATGGATTTCAGCCCCAGCGCGGAACAAACCTTGCTCAGCGACACGGCGCGGCGCTTCCTCGAGGTGGAACTGGGCGAAGACGCCGAGCGCTATGGCGATGCGCCCATGCCTACGCAGGTGCTGCGCGATCTCTTGCAAAGCATCGCGCCGCTGGGCTACCTGGGCTCGCGCATAGCCGAGGCCGAGGGTGGCCGGGGTCTCGACTTCGTTTCCGTCATGCTGCTCTACGAAGAACTCTTCCGCATCTTCCCCAGCCTCGGCGCCGCCGCCTTCGTCAACGACGTGGTGGGCTTCGCCATCCAGCGCGACGGCAGCGACGAACAGCGCGAAAAGTACCTGCCCGGCCTGATCTCCGGCGAACTCATCGCCTGCCAGGCAGCCACGGAACCCGAAGTCGGCTCCAACGTGGCGGCCATCCGCATGAAGGCGGTGCGCGAAGGTGAGGGTTACCGCCTCAAAGGCCGCAAGGTCTGGATCACCAACGGCCATCACGCCGACATCTGCATCGTCGTGGCCCGCACCGGCGGGGCCGGGGCCAAAGGGCTGAGCCGCCTCATCGTCGAGCGCCAGCCGGCCGGCTTCACCTCGCGTGAGCTGCCGACGCTGGGCCAGCAGGGCTGTTCGACCGCCGAGCTGTTTTTCGACGAAACCGAAATCCCGGCCCACCAGCTTCTGGGCGGCGAAGGCGCGGGCCTGGCCAACACGCTGACCGACTTCGAGGCGACACGCTGCTATGCCGCCATCGGCGCCGTCGGCATCGCATCCGCAGCCCTCGAGGCGGCCACGCGCTATGCCCAGGAACGCCAGCAATGGGGCCGGGCCATCGCCGGCCATCAGCTCGTCCAGGCCCTGATCGCCGACATGGCCACCGAACTAGACGCCGCCCGCCTGCTGACGCTGCGGGCCAGCGACATGGTGGCCCGGGGCGTGCGCTGCGAGGCCGAGGCGGCCATGGCCAAGTACTACGCCACCGAGGCCGGGGTGCGCATCACCTCGAACGCCATCCAGGTCCACGGCGCGCTGGGGCTGAGCCGCGAGCTGCCCATCGAGCGCTATTTCCGCGACGCCCGCATGATGACCATCCCCGACGGCACCAGCCAGATCCAGACCCTGATCATCGGCCGCCAACGCCTCGGCGTGGCCGCCTTCGGGGACGCCGGGGGAGGTTAGCCGTCATTTGTCATCCCCGCGAAAGCGCTAAGGTATGCACACATCTTCGAGTGCCCAGCCACTTGAAGCATGGAGAGTTGACCACAGAGGCACAGAGAGGGTTCTCCGCGGGCGCTGTGGCGGAGCCTTCATGAGCCCACGCTTCCCACCGGGGCTCAACCTGAGTTTTGCCAGACGCCGTCCTTCCAAAGCAGGTGCCAAGACACCTCATTGGCGATCATGCCGACCGGACAACCAGCGCAATTAGACTCTTACGAAATCTCTGTGCCTCTGTGCCTCTGTGCCTCTGTGGTGAATCTACAGGGCTTTTCCACGGCTCAGCCGGTGCCAGGCCTGACCGGAACGTTAACAATGCGATGTGTGCATGCCTTGTCCCACAAAGGGGGAAGGGGGTGTTTGCTATCGCCGCCAGGGAGCTGAAACCATGAGCAGCACCATCATCGTCGAACACCGCGGCCCCGTGGCCTGGATCACGCTCAACCGGCCCCAGGCCATGAACGCCCTGACCATGCCGCTGATGCGCGAATTGGGCTCGGCGCTGGAAAGCCTCGAGGCCCATCCGGACGTCCGGGTGCTGGTGCTGACAGGTGCCGGCCGGGCTTTTTGCGGCGGCGCCGATCTCAAGGACGTGGCCGGCGCCACCCCGGGCGCCGCCATCGCCGCCTTCATCGAGGTGGCGAGGCCGGTGGTCAGCCATTTGGCCGCCTTCCCCAAGCCCGTCATCGCCGCCGTCAACGGCCTGGCGCTCGCCGGCGGTCTCGAACTGGTGCTGTGTTGCGATCTGGCGGTGGCCGCCGAAGGCGCCAAGCTGGGCGACGCCCATGCCAATTATGGTTTGATTCCGGCCGGCGGCGGCTCGGTGCGCCTGACCCGGCGCATCGGGCCGCAGCGCGCCAAATTGTTGCTCTTTACCGGCCGCTTCGTCAGCGCCCGCGAGGCGCTCGACCTCGACCTCGTGACCGCAGTCTGTGCCGACGCGGATCTTATGGACGAGGTTCAGGAACTGGCCCAGACCATCGCCGCCAAGAGCCCGCTGGGCCTCAAGCGCATGAAGTCGCTGGTCGCAGATGCCACGCGGCTCGACGAAGACGAAGCCCTGCGGGCCGAAGAACGCCTGGCCATCGAGCATTCCGATTCCGCCGACGCCCGAGAAGGCCTGGCCGCCTTCGGCGAAAAACGAAAACCCGCTTTCGAGGGCCGCTAAGCTGCTGACCGGCAGTTTCTTTTGTGATCGGGGCAGGTCCGCGGCTGGAGGCACTCCGGCCGCAGTGGCAGCGGGGCCAAAAAGTCGCTAATGACCCAGAGCCGACATTAGGTCGTCTGGAAGGAGGCCAAATACGTTTCAACCAAGGCAGCCTCAACAAGCCATCTTGCCACGCCCTGCTGCTCGATCTTACGCTACGCTTCACGCCAAACAGCAGGGCACAACCAAGCGCCAGACTCTCTCATAGGCGATGGACCATCTAACGAGGGCAGGCCGGAAACTCTTTTTTGGTTTGGCACTCCGCTGGACATCGGGATGGCAACATGGAACGCATCGACATTTCCCAGCTAACCTTCATTGGCCGCGATTTGGATCGACCGGAATGCGTCGCAGTCACACGGAAAGGCGAGATTTATTGTTCCGACCGGCGTGGCGGTGTCGCGCGTTTGCTCGGCAACGCAGCGCCGGAGCTTATTCTGGCCACCCAGGGGGACATCCCCGAAGGATTGATAACCAACGGTTTCTCGATGACGCCGGACGGCGGTTTCCTGCTAGCCAATCTCGCCGATTCAGGCGGGGTGTGGAAGCTGGCGCGCGATGGCACGTTAGAACCGTTCCTGATCGAGGTGGACGGAGTAACCCTGCCGTCCATCAATTTCGTCAATCGCGACGAGGCGGGACGGGTCTTCCTCGCGCTGGAAATGCTTCTTGGTGAAGGCGATGAAATCGGGCACGAGCGCGGCACTATCCTCCGGGCGGCCCTCGTCAAGGGCTTTGATGATGTCGTTGATTTGTCCGATAAGGCGGCGGTGGTCCTCGTCCACCGGCTTGTTTTCCAACTCGAATGATGGCGTCAGCTAGACCATGAAGGCCCCCGATGTCCCCGGCCGCGAATATACCACGACAGGGCCGGCCGGCGCATGGCGTCATTCAAGCGCGGCCGCCGCCTCCGGGGCCTCCGCTGCCACTCCGATCTCCGCGATTGCCAAGTTTCCCTCGGCTGCGCCATCCCCGGCCGCACCGGCCGCGCGGTGCAGCCGATAGCAATAGCCGCGCACCCGGCGCTCGTCCAAGGGCGTGCCGTCGTCGTAGAAGAAGAAGAACGGGATGTCCTTGCGGTAGCGCAACAGGCCTTCGGAAACCAGGCTCGAATCGCAGCCCCAGCAACTGGCCATGACGACGCCCTCGTAAAGCCCGGTCTCCCAGTTGTTGAGCACGCTGCCGACCTCGAAGGCGGCCGGTCCGTAGGTTGCCGGGTCGATCAGCTCCTCGGCCTTGGCGGCCGAGGCCTCGACGTTGGGCTGGGGCAGCCAGGGGTGGAGTTCGCCGACGCCAGCGTAGTAGCGGGCCTTGACCTTGGCCTGGGCCAGTACCATGGGTCGCACCCTCTCCAGCGTCGCCTTGCGGCCGAAAAGGAGATGGGGATGGCGCCGGCCGAGGTATTCGAAGAACTCGGTGATGGGTTCGACCACCAGGCGCAAGCCCTGTTCGCTCATGCGCAGGAAGAGGCCGGCGTTGGCCACGTCGTTGCCCTTGGTCATGCCGTCGCCCGAGACATAGACCTGGCGGAAGTCGCGGCTGCCTGTCCAGCCGGCGTCCATCTCGGCATAGCGCCGGCCGGCGTCGAGCAGCACTTCGCCTATTTCCGCCGATTTCTGCTCGAAGGCCGCCTGGCTGGCGGCGTCGTCGCCGTGGCGCACCTCGAGGATGTCGATCACTTTTTGGGCGCATTCGTCGAACAACGCCCGTGCCTCGCCCGCCCGGCCCTCGACGGGCAGGTGGTAGAGATAGAGCTGGCGCAAGAGATCCATGGCCGAGAGCCCGGCCCAGATCAGCATGGCCATGGCGGGATCGGAGCCGAATTTGAGGCCGTCGACGGAGACATTGCTGTCGAAACCCATCTTCTCGATGCTGATCTTGTCCTTGACGTCGTAGACGCCGCCCCGGCACATGCGGCCGGTGAGCTGCAGAAGCTCGGTCTGCTTGAGCGGCGGGTTATCTTCCAGGTAACTGCGGAAGGCGCCCCAGACGAGCTGATAGGACATGCACTCCTTGCCTGAGCAGTCGGCCTTGCCCACGCGCGTGGTTTCCTCGCTGATAACAGGCGCCGGTACCGCGTCGAAGCCATAGGCGCGGTAAACCGCGGCGAACGCCGGACCGAAATAATCGGTTACGCTGAGCACCACGTAATGCATGTCCGGATCCATGTAGGCGCCCTTCCTGCGCTTGGGATCGACGTATTCGATGGCCTTGGCATTGTCCGGCACCTGAGGTTCGGCATCGGCGCGGAACTGGTGCACGGATTGCAAAAATGCCTGGATGCGGGTGACGAACCCGGCCTCGCCGCCGTGGCCGTCGCTTTCCAGGATGGTGTGGGGATAGCCATCCAGCAGCGATTGGAAGATCTGTTCGGTAAACGACGACGGGCCGCAGCCGAAGGAGGCTAGCAGCACGGGGAAGGCATCACGCTTGTCGCGGGCGCAAACGGCTGCCCTCAGCGCTCGGTTGTCGTTGCCCCAGTAGGCTTTCCACAGACCCGGTGTGTCCTCGTCGACCGGGTAGCAGTCGACGGGCACGGCCATGGCGCCGTTGCGCCGGAGCAGCATGGGGATGTTGGCATTCGAGGCCCGGTCGCAGATGACGTGCAGGTGACCGGCCAGCACCACCGCCGGCACGTCGTTGGCCCGGGCGTAGGCGAGCGCCTGATGGCCGATCTCCATCAAGCCGGCTTCGTAGGCCAGCTGGGCCTCGGCAGCACGGGTCACGGCTTTGGCGATCTTGGCTGCGTCGACGCCCAATTCGGGCGCCACGCGCTCCAGCTCGGCCACCAACTCGGCTGTCTCCAGGCCGTCGCCGAAGGTGATGCAGGGCCGCACGATCTTGACGTCGCGGCCGCGCGAGATCAGCGATTGCTCTACCGTCTCGGGCATGGCCTGTTCGGTCAGGCAGGTCTGGCCGCCGCGGCCGTTGCCGGCCGAAATACGGAAGATCTTGGGGATCAGCAGGAGATCGACCTCGGCGTCGGTCACGGCGTGGGCGATCTTCACCGGACCGCAGGAATCGAAGCTGTTGCAGAGCTGCTCCCCGGCCGCCAGCGAGTTTTTGTCAGAGCGCAACAGCTTGACCGAGAACCCCAGCTCTTCGGCGAAGGCGGCGAGCCACGGCACGTGCCCGGATATGGCACCGATATCGGGAACGCCAAGCAGGGCGGCACCGGGGCGTTCTTGCACGAAGCCGTCGATCAGCTCCTCGCGCAGCTCGAAAGGATTGGGTGCCTCCTTGGCCAGCTTGGGCTGGGTCTTGGTCGAGACCTCGAACTTGGGGCAGGCCCCGCCCGAGACCGCCTGACGGCTGGTCTCGCCGACCTGAATGGTGGTGCGCTCGATGGGGCAGAGGATCTGGCAATCGGCGTCGCGGCACTGAAACTCCGAACGATCCGTGATCTCGGCATCACAGATGCCTTTTAGATTCAGTGCGGCGGCGGCTTGCAGGGCCGGGGCTCCCATCTGCTCGATGGCGCACAGGCCGATACCCCAAGCCCCCATGGCGCCCGGGTTGGGCGGCACCACGATCTCGCGCCCCGTCACCGCCGCCAGGGTCCAGGCCAGCGAGGGATTGGAAGCCGGCTTGCCTTGGAAGAAGACGCGCTGGCCCAGCGTGCGCTGGCCCATGACGCGGTTGAGGTAGTTGTGGATCACCGAATACTGGAAGCCGGCGAAGATGTCGTCACGGCCAAAGCCTTCCTTGACCGCCAGCGCCGCCGCGTCGGCCACAAAGACGGTGCACATCTGGCCCAACTCGGGCGGCCGCCGGGCCGCCGAGGCCTGATCGACGAAATCCTGGATGTCGTGCACGTCGTAAAGATTGGCCTGTTCTTCCAGGAACGAGCCGGTGCCGGCCGAGCAGGCCTTGTTCATGTCGCTCTCGACGATGCGGCCGCCCTGGACGCGGATGTACTTGGCATCCTGGCCGCCGATCTCGATGACCGAAAGGTCGGCGCCATCATCGACATCGCAGCGGCTGGCAGCCGTGGCGTGGGCCACGATTTCGTTGAGCACGACGATGTTGTCGCTGTCGGGATAGACGGCTCGCAGCAGCGTCGCCACCGCTTCGCGGCCCGAGCCGGTAACGCCGATGGCACGTACGTCGGATTCGGTCTTTTCCAACAAGGCTGCCACCAGTCGCCGCGCCGCATCGACCGGGTTGCCGCGCGTGCTGTCGTAGACGTCCAGCACCACCTCGCCCGTCTCGATCGAGGTCAACACAGCCTTGGCGCCGGTCGAACCCAGATCGAGGCCAAGTATGGCGGGCTCATCAGCGGCGCCTTCGGGGATCAAGGGCTCGGCCATAATCGTCACGTTGTCACGCAGGTTGCTGGCCGGTTCCAGTACTTGAAAGCGGTTTTCGCCGGCCTGGATCAGCTCGACCGGATCGGCCGGCAAAGTCGCAGGCGGCGCGCCGCGTGCCTGCTGAGCGGCGATGGCGGCGGCGCCGGCGGCCTCGAAGCACTCTGCCAGGGGCGGGCTTTTGACGGCTTCGCCCAAGATCTCCTCGAAGGCCTGGCGCACCGAAGCGATGCACGACGGGCCGCCCATCAGATAGACCGGTCCTTCGACCTGGTTGCGGCCGAGCAGCGAGCGGGTGTTGCGCGCCACCGAGCCGAAATAGCCCTTGAAGAGCTCGCCCGTGGGCTTGCCCTGGTTGGCGAAGTGGGTCATCTCGGATTTGGCGAAGACGGTGCAGCGCGCCGTGATGGGGATGGCATCGCCGGCCAGCAAGGCCATCTGATCGGCCTCTTCGATGCCCAGGCCGAAACGTTCGGCGATCTTCTGGATGTTCTCGCCGGTGCCCGACGAGCACTTGTCGTTCTCGAGATATTGGTAAAGGTACTTGCTGCCGCCGTTGGTCGTGGCCCGGCGGCTCAGCACGCCGTAGCCCCGCGCACCGATGCTGACCAGGTTGAGCGCACCCTCGAGCTTGGGCGATAATTCCAGCGCCGCTTCCTGGCAGCTGTCCTCGGGCAATACCAGCACCGGGCTCCGTAGCTCGTCGGCATAGACGCCGGTGGCCGCCAAGGCAGCGCACGAGGCCACGTCGTTATCGCGGTACCAGGCCTGGAAAAGGCCCATGGGGTCGCCCTCATGCAGCGCGTAGCGCTTGTCCTCGAATGTCACCTTGCCGTCGCCGCCGACCGTGGCGATGACGAAACCCACCGAAGCCGTACCGAGATCGCAACCCGCTATTCTCACAGCAAATCTCCCCGCTAGCCCCCGGCTGGACCCTAACAAACTAAGTTGCGTCATGCAACTTTAGTTTATGGCAGGTCCTCGGTAGTTTCCTCGAAGCCGATGTCGTGGCTCTCCAGCTCGTCCAGGATCGGCCCGTAGAACTGCTTGGTTACCGGGACATGCAGGCCGGGGCCCTCGATCTTGCCCTCGATGACCAGGCGCACCGCCATGGCAGCCGGCAGGCCGACGGTGCGGGCCATCGAAGAATCGCCGTCGGCCTGGCCGTAGTCGATCATCGTCGCCGTGGTGCGCTGGCGCCGGCCGTCGGGGTATTCGGCATCGAAAGTATGCACTTGCACCAGGATATCGCGCTCGCCCGGCCGGAAGGGCATGGTCTCCAGCATGCGTTCGGAGAGCACGTCGAGCGCCGTCGTCGGCTGGCCGGCACCGGGGATGGCGGTAGTCTCGAACAAGCCCAGCCATGCCAGGTTGTCGAGCGCCGCCGCCTCCGGCGCCAGCCCCAACTGGGCCGCCACGCCGGTCCGAACGTCGGCGCTGGCGGAATCGCTGAGAAACGATGCCGTGTAATCGGCATAGGTGGTGCCGGCGGCATAGGTCACCGGCTTTTCGTTGAGGATGCCTAAGTCGACGATGGCCTTCAAGGTGTCGCACCAGCCCGGATAGCGTAGCGTGCCGCGATACATGGTTCGCACGCCCTCGAGCCCGTAGACCTCGATATAGTCGAGCGAATTGCGGTTGGGGAAGCCTTCCAGCTCGCCCAGGCTCTCGACGGGAAGCAAATGGAAATCGCCGAACAGCTCCGGCCCCGGGGTCTCGATGGTTTTGCCGTCTTCGAGATAGAGGGCGTCGTTGGCGGCTGCCGTCAGCACGCCGCGTGGGCTCCAGGAGAACTTGTAGCCAAACGGGTTGTCGTTGGCCTCGGGCGCCGGCAAGCCGCCGCAATAGGATCTGAAACCCGTGACCTGGCCGCCGCCATCGCGAATGCGGTCGATGGTGCGCATGGCCGCCATGTGGTCGAGGCCAGGGTCGACGCCGACCTCGTTGACGATGATCACCCCGGCGGCCCGGGCCGGGCCGTCGAGCTGGCGCATGGCCGGCGTCGAATAGCTGGTCGTCACCATGTGCTTCTGGTGCTCCACGCAAAGCGCCGCCACGGCGGTGTGCAGCCTGGGCGGCAGCAGGCTGATGGCCAGGTCGTGAGACTTGATAAGCTCGGCCATGGCCCCGCCATCGTCGGCATCGAGCGCCAGCGTCGTGCCGTCGGCGTGGCCGGCCACCATGGCGTCCGCCTTGGCCTTGGTGCGGCTGGCAACGGTCAAGCTCACGCCTTCCAGATCGAGCAGGTAGCGCACCAGCGGCCGGGCCACCAGGCCGGCCCCAAGAAGCAAGATCCTTTTCATAGCGATTCCTCCAGGTAGCGATAACGCCCGGTCAGTTTGCCCCGGTAGACGATGGTGGCGTTTTGCAGGGCCGGCGGCAAGCCGCTCTCATCGAGCGGGGCCGAAAAATCGGCCTTCGCCAGGGCCGGGATCAGAGGCCGGAGCGCCCGGCTGAAATCGACCGAAGCATCCACCGGCAGCTCGCAGGGCAGCGTATCGACGGCCAGGATGACCGGCCCCTCACCGGCGATACCGTCGATCACGGATTCCGTCAGGGGCTCGAATACGTACGCGGGTTCTCCCGGATCCGTGGCTTTCACGGTGCACTCGATGGCGCCTTCGATGTCGCAGCTGATGTCGGCGATGAGACAGAGCCTGGGCACGGCCTCGCCTTGGTAAAGCGCGGCCAGGTCCTGGCGGCTGACCAGCCGGGGGTATCTGGCTTCCCAGTAGATGCCGTTGACCAGCAGGGTCAGGTGAGGAAGGTAGTCGGCGAAGCGGCCGCGGTAGAGCTCGGGCCGGTCGTAATATTCCTGCAGCTCGAAGGCGCCGCCGTCCCGGCGCACCACCATGTCCTTTTCGCGGAAGACGGTTTTGAGGCAAGTGTCACCGGCACCTGGCAGGTCTTGCGGCGCTACTTCCGTGGCCGGCAGCAAATCGAAGATCTCCTGGGCGCCCTGCGAGACGTGGCCGTAGCCGGCGAAGCCGCAGACCAGCGGCCGGCAGGCCTCGGGCAGGCCGTCCTTATCCAGGCGCGCACCGGCCTCGGCCACGGCCGCCTTGGCGGCTTCAGCGTCGGGGTAGTCGATCGCCTGCTTGATGCCGGCGAACGGCGTCTCCAGGCCTTCCAACTGCCAGCGCCGGCCCAGCAGCCAGAGCGCGTCGATCATGCCGGCCAACCCGGCATGGCGCCCGAAGAAGACGCTGCGCCGCCCCGCCCCGTCGACGATCAGTTCGTAATCGATAAGCGTGCAGCCCAGTTCCAGCAAGCGCCGCAGCATGGCCATGTTGTAGGGCTGGCCCTTGATGGTGTGGGAGAAGAAGACGTAGACACGGCCGGGCTCGAGCTCGGCTTCGGGGATTTCCTTGACCCCCAGTACGATCGGGCTTTGCAGCGGCCCGGCCACGATGCTGGCCCCGGCGGCGCGGAATTCTTCCGCCGCAAAGGCCCGGGTCGGCGATTGCTGGACCTCGAAAGCGATGCCGTACTCGGCCACCAGGGCGCCGACATCGGCCGGCACCAGCGGCACGCGGCGTTCCCAGGTCCGCTTTTTTTCGTGGCGGATGCCGATGGTGGTGCTCATGAATCTTTCTCCGTTACCGAACGTTCGAGCGCGGGGTAGGCGGCACCCAGCGTCACGGCGCGGGCCACGAACAACACCATCAAGGCCAGCCACAGCCCGTGATTTTGCCAATTCGCCACAAACAGCGCCACGGCGCCAGCGTAGACCAGCACCGAGAGAAACATCGAATTGCGTAGCACGCGGCTACGCGTGGCGCCGATGAAAATGCCGTCGAGCTGGAAGCTCCAGACCGAAATCAGCGGC
>PVBE011526437.1_pt1 | contig 15032 bp, 11 predicted proteins | sample 1631181 | NCBI WGS metagenome assembly PVBE01 (sample SAMN08397723, study PRJNA350692) | Marine metagenome, whole genome shotgun sequencing project. | isolation source: water | place: Pacific Ocean | collected 2012-04 | reverse complement strand
TCGACCGCAAGACGGTTCGACTGTGGCGGGACCGATACCGCGAGGGCGGACGCGAAGCTCTGGAGACGCGCTGCCGTTGTGGTGGCCCCATCCGAATCGATGCGGTCAGTCGCTGCCAGGTGGTCTCGATGGCCTGCGCGACGGGCTCGATGTGCGCGTCTGCAGCTTCGACGACGTCACCGGACTGTTCGAGGCGGGCGAGTTCGACGTGGTGGTCCTCAACGGCCCCACCGAACACTTCGTCAGCGAGGCCGACGCCTCCGCGGGCCGCGACGAGGCGGTGCGGCGGACGCTGTTCGATGCCCTCCAGGTGCTGATCAAGCCGGGCGGCCGCGTGTTCATCACGTGCATCCACTTCCGGTGGCCAACCGACATCACCGAGGTGCGGAAGTCGCCGCTGGCCCACCCCGTTGGCAGCTACTACTTCTACTGCTCGGTGCTCGTGGAGATCTACTCGGGCTGGTACCCGCTGGGCGACGTCTACGACCGCCTCGCCGCCGACGCCGGCTTCGACCTCGTACGCGAGCGTGACGCCACCAACGACTACTACTTGACCTCCCGCATGTGGTCGACGCGGCTCAAGGACTACCTCCGCACGAACCCCCGCTTCGCCCGCCAGTTCGTCACCGGCATGTTCCGCAAGGACCCGCGCTACTTCTTCAGCGTGTTCCTGTTCTGGCTGTACGACCCGTGGACGTGGCAGTTCCGCCCCACGGACGTGGCCGAGACGCCCTTGACCCATCGGTGACTGCTGTTTCAGCGCCGGGAGTAGGAGCCGCTACGGCGCCCAGCCGTCGCCGTCAGGATCGAGCAGGAAGCCGGTGATCGCGTAGGGCTGATGCCCACCCCACAGGTGCCCCTGGGGGGCCCCGCCGTCCACCTCGACAGCGAGCCAGCCGTCAGCGTCGGCCTCGATGTCGAACGTCCCGCTGAACCCGCCCCCGGCGAGGTCGACGGACTCGACGATGACGCCGTCCTGCCACACGTTCAGCGTCGCCGGCGCGACCCAGTCGGGGCCGGACACATCGACCTGAAGCGTGCCGGGGCCGGCCGTCGAGCCGGGGAGCGCGCCGTCCAGGGAGGCTCGGAGGGTGACGCCCGAGGAGACGACCACCCGCCCCGCCTCGATCGCGTCCCGAACCGCCGCCGCGGTGGGTTCGCCGTCGAGGAAGACCTCGGTCCGGCCGAGGCCGCAGGCGCGCTTGAGGTCGTGGCTGTCGGACGCCCCGATGGGCACGACCCGATGGCCGTGGGTCAGGAACGAGAACCAGTCGTCGCGGTTGCGGCGCCAGTCTTCGATGTCGTCCTCGGTGACGATCTCGACGAGGTCGAAGTTCCAGGACCACATGGAGTTGCGCCCAGGTTCGCCGGTGACCGTGTCGTAGCCGGCCGCCGACATCATCCCCAGGGTCTGCCGACCGTGATTGACCTGAAGCAGGCTGTCGTCCCGGCCCACGGCGCGAACGCGACCGACCAGCTCGTCGGTGGTCGTGGGGTCGCGGTCCCACCACACCAGCGCGCCGGCGTTGCGCACGGTGCGGTCGGCGACATCCACCGGGAACAGGTTGAAGTGGCCGCGCACGATCGTCGTCACCTCGGTGCCGGGGATAACGGTCAGCCGGTCGTCCAGCCCCAGCGCCGCCGCCAGCGGCCGGTAGTCGGCGAAGCGGTCGTGGTCCGTGGTCACGGGCACGTCCAGGCCGACCGCGGCGCAGGCGAGCAAGCGGTCCTCCATCGCCAGCCGGCCGTCCATCGAGGGGGCCGCGTGGAGGTGCGCGTCCACCGACCACCAGCCGTCCCGGGGCACGATCTCGGTCAGCTGCGCCGTCGCCTCGGTGACGCTGCCGGCCAACACCCCCAGAGCCGTCAGGTCGGCTCGATCATGGCGGGGGGAGTGGCCGAGGGTGACGTCGTATTCGCCCTCGGGGAGCCACAGATCGAGGACTCCATCGGCGGTCCAGGCCTTCGCGATGCGGGCGGAGACGCCGGGTAGTCCGAGCCGCTCGCGCAGCTCCTCGCCGATCGTGTCCTCGGGCACCTCCCCGCTGTGCCAGACCTCGGCGGTGGTGCCCGGCACCCCCGCGACGGTGATGATCAGCCGGCCGGCCGCGGGCACCCCGAGATCGACCAGGACCTCGTCACCTCCGGCCTCCAGCGTCACCTCGGTCGGGGGTCCCGTCCAGCGCCCGCCGGCCATGCGCGGGAGCGGGACTGCATCGGAGTCCCCCGCCAAGGCGGCCAGCACGGCGTCCTGCACGGCGTCCGACCCCAGCGCGCCCAGCCGGCCCACCGCCGCGTCGACCATGACCCGCTCTTCGGGGTGGCGCGAGGTCGCGTAGACCGACCACGTGCCGGGGGGAATCGAGGCCCGGTAGGCGCCGTCGCCGTCGGAGGTCGTGAAGCCGACCGCCCGCTCGCCATCGACGAAGTGCACGCGCGCGCCGGCCACGGGGCCGCCGTCGGAGACCGTGCCGGAGATGGTGACGAGTTCTTCGCCGAGTTGGGTGCGGCGCGACGCCTCGACCGCGGCCGTGTCGGCGCCGAGCGTGTAGCGAACCTCCTGGGCGGCCGACTCGCCGGGGGCGAGCGCGACCTCGCCCTGCTGGAACAGGTTCAGCGAGGCCACCGACACCAGCGCCGCCCCCGGGAAGGTGGTCAACGGCGCATCGGCCGACCACAGGGACACCACCCCTTCGCCGTGCCGGCCGAGGTACCCGACCGCGGCGAGGTCCCCCGAGGCGCTGTCGACGAGGCCGTGGTCGGCGAACCAGAGGCCGAAGTCCTCCTTGCTCACCATGAAGCCGTCGGCCGGGCGCACGCTGACGTCGACGCTCCCCTCGTTGGTGAAGCTGGTATCCACCCGGAGCGTGTCGGAGCCCGGATCGAGCACGAAGTCCCGCACGATCGCGAGGTTCTGATCCTCCAGGAGGATCTCCTCGGCTTCGATGCCGCGGGCGAAGAAGTCCCACTGCACGTCGCCGCCGATCGCCCGGATCCGAGCCTCGCCGCCGTCGCTCCCGTCGCTGACGATCTCGACGGACGTCGCCTCGAACAGTCGCGTCAGGCCGAAGCCGAGGAAGGCGTCGTCGAGCCCGTCCCGCCCCAGCGTTCCGTCGGTCCGCACCAGATCGGCGTCCACCAGGGTGCCGCCCACGTCGATCCAGCCGTGCCGCCGGCCCGCGTCGCTGATGATGAACTGGACCTGATCGCTCCAGATCTTGATGTCGCCGGGCTGCCCCTCCGCGCCGATGCCGCCGAAGAGGCCCCCTTCGTCGGCGCGGATCACCCCCGCGCGGGCTTCGTCGGGTCCGGCCAGCACGCTGGGATCGCTCCCCAGGAAGCGCGGAGTCGGCGGGATCGGCTCCGGCTCGACCGAGGGGCATCCGGTCAGCAGCAGGGCCGCGAGGGTCGGGAAGGAGAGCGCGCGTCGCACCCCCAGAGCCTAAATGAAACCGAAACGCCCGGACCCGAACCACCGAAGGGCGGCCTGTCTAGAACGGAGGCGTCGCTTCACCGTCGTCGTCATTGCCCCAGCAGAGGACTTCCCCCTCTTCGGTCCGGCCGAAGCTGTGGGCGTAGCCCGCGGCGATCTCCACGAACTGAACCGAGGGCGGGCTGGACTGGCCGTACTCGTTGCCTCCCCAGCAGTCCACGTAGTCCCAATGGCCGATCGCGCAGCAGTGGTTCCCCCCGCAGCTGATGTCCGTCCACTCGTCGCCGGAGGGGTTGGGCCAGCTTTGATTCACGTCGTTCAACCCCAGCACTCGATCCAGCCCTGGGTCCTGATCGCGCAGTAGAACTGCCGCCCGCCGGCGATTTGCACGTACTCCCAGGGGCTCCCTTCGTCCTGGTCGTTCTGGCTGGACCCCCAGCAGTCGACCGACGCATCGTCCGCCCGGATGGCACACGTGCTGTTGTCCGCCAGCGCGACGTCGACGTACCCATCCTGCGGCCCTTCGGGGTTTGAGGAGTCCGACCCCCAACAGAGCAGCTGGTCGTCGGTCGTGATGCCGCAGCTGTGGTCGTCTTCGGTGTCCAACGCCTTGAAGGTCCCCGACGGGGGCACGGCGGCGTCCACCGCGTCCGATCCCCAGCAGGCGATCTCGCCGGTCGTCTCGTTCAAGGCGCAAGCATGGCTCCACCCCGGCCTGACCTTGTCCCAGGGGCCGGCCGGCGGCGGCGCGGTCATGATCAAGGACTCTTCCCTCCCGAGGCAGACGATCTCATCGGTCCAGTTCAGGCCGCACGTGATGTCGTACCCACCCGAGATCTGGTGCCAGGGGGTCGGGTCGACGCCGTCGCAATCCTGGTCGACGCCGTCGCCCTCGACCTCCGGGACCCCGGTGTAGACGCTGTCGTCGCTGTCGTCGCAGTCGTCGCCGTGAGGGCAGAGCGCGCCGATGGGCAGGTGGCCGTCCCCGTCCCCCTCGAAGTCCTCGTCGCGCACGCCGTCGCAGTCCTCGTCGCGGTTGTCGCAGATCTCCGCGGCGCCGGGGAACGTATCGGCGGCAGAATCGTTGCAGTCGTCGCCCCCGAAGTCGTCGGAGAGGAAGCCGTCCCCATCGAAGTCGCCCGGCTCGCCCCAGCAGGCCACCTCTTCGGCGTCTTCCCCGGTGACGATCGTGCCCAACGCGAAGGCCCCGCTCAGCTCGAGCCCGGGGCTGGACAGGGCCACGATCCCCGACAAGCCGAGGTTCAGGGGCTGCCCGGTGAGATCACCGGTCTTGGAGCCGGTGTCGAGCGCGACGAGCTGGACCCAGCCGTCGTCCAGGCTGATCTGGGTCTCATGCTCCGCCGGCAGCCCCGCGCAGTCGTAGGTGGTCACTTCAGCGCTGACCGGCCCGCCCACTCGGTAGTAGCCGGGCCCGCACAGCCCCTCGAGCTGCAGCTCGAGCTGGCAGTCGAACGCCCCCCCCGAGCTCGTTCGCCGAGAGCACCAGCGTGGCCGTCTGGGTCTCCGGGGGATCGTCGGGGTCGAACTCGAAGGTGGTGCCGTCGAACTGGAAGTCCTCGCAGGTGATGGCGAACTCGTTCCCGTCGGAGAAGGCGCCCTGGATGTCGGCGACGCAGCCGTTGTCGGGGATGTCGGGGACCGTGTCGTCGTCGTCGTCGTCGGGCGCGCTGTCGTCGTCGTCGCTGGGACCGCCGCCGCCGCCCGTGGGTCTGCCGCAAGCGGCCACGACCATGGCGAGAGCGGCCACGAACGCGACGGTTGCAGGCATCACTCGAGACACGACCATCGCAGCAGCTCCTCCTTCGGGGAGTGTAGCCCCGGGCCGAAGGCTACTCGCGGGTGATCGTCGCGTTGCCCATCGAGTCGTGGACCTCACCGTCGATCGTGGTGCCGGCGATCGACAGCTCGGGACCGCGAGTCGTGGTGCCCGCGACGTAGACCGGCGCGCCGTCGCCGTCGCGGCCTGTGTTGCCCTCGATGCTGCCGCCCTTGAGCTCGACCTTCGCGCCATCACGCACCGCGAGGCCGCCCCCGCGCGCGGCGGTGTTGCCGCGGATGGTGGTGCCCTCGAGCACAATCCAGGAGACCGTGTCGGCGAGCACGCCACCGCCCCACCGGCTCTCGTTTCCTTCGATGACGGAGTCCTTGATCGTCAGCGTGCCCCGGGTCGCAAAGGCTCCCCCGCCGCCGTACTGGCTGGCCGAGTTCCCCTTGATCGTGCAGCCCGTGAGGGTGACCTCGCTGCGGCCGGTCAACGCCACTCCGCCGCCCGCCTCGAACGAGCCGCCGGTCAGCGTCAGGCCGGCGAGGGCGACGTTGATCTTGTCCGTCTGAACGGCGATCACGGGACCTTCCGAGTTCGCATCCAGGACGACGCCGTCGCCGAGCGCGCGCAGCGTCAGGGACCGCGTGATCCAGTGGCTCCCCGAATAGCTCCCCGGCTTCAGGCAGATCACCGCCGCGTCCGACGCGATCGCGTCCGCGAGGCCCGCGCCCGGTTCCAACGTCACGGTGCAGTCACCGGCCTGGGTCATGACGGTCTCCCCTTTGGCTTCCTGGGCCGATCCCCGGCAGGCCAGCAAGCTCGCCGCCAGCGTGGCGGCGAGCAGCCACTTCGATCTCAAGCGTCCTCGCCGGTGCCGAGCGCCTCCGTGGCGCTGAAGGCCTGGTAGGTCTCACGGAAGGTCTTCAGCGGGACCTTGCCCGGGTGGTAGCTGCCCCACGGGTTGTGCAACTCGACGGCGTCGTCGGTGGCGCCCTTCACCACGTAGGCGTGGTTGGCGACGATGTCGGGGCTGCGGTTCAGCCAGTACTTCACGTCGCACGCCAGCGTCAGGTCGTCCGGCTTGCCCGGTCCCGTCTCCGGGTACGTGAGGTTGAACTTGGCCTTCTTGTAGTCGACCGTGCCGGCGTCCTTGCCGCCCGCGGTCAGCTTGCCCTTGCCGTCGTCGTGCACGTCGGGGGCGGCGCCCTCCTTGTCCGTGATCTTCACGGACCGTTCGACGACGACGTTGTCCAGCGACGCCGTGTACGGCCCCGCGCCCGAGCCGCTGAAGGCGCTCTCGTTGGTCTTGCCCAGCTTGCTCTTGGTCGCCGCCGTCATCGACTTGCCGTTGGCGATGTTGTCCTTGATGGCGTCGGTCAGGGTCTTGTCGTCGCGGATGGACGAGATCGAGTTGTAGGAGACGTCCACGCCGGCCATCTCGGACATCGCGCCGCCGGGCGATCCGCCGCCGCCGATCTCCTCGTAGCCGCCCTTCCACTGGGCGTACGCCTTCTCGATGATCGGGGCCCAGATCGGCGTCTTGCCGTCCGCCGCGGGCTTACCGTTGAGCGCGTACTTGAACTTGCCGCCGCTGGTCGGCATCCACGCATCCACGGACACGTTGACCGGCTTGAAGCTGCCGTCGCGCTGCTCCTCGGAGAACGTGACCTTGTACGAGCTCGCCACCCCGTGGGGCGACACCATGCTCATGAGCTTGGCCTGGCCTCCCGCGGTGGACGCCAACGCCCCCATGGCGGCGATGAGGTAGCAGTCGCCGATGGCGCCCTGCATGGCCTGCTCGGCGTTGGGCTTGCCGTCGAACGCTTTGCCCACCGCTTCGGTGAAGTCGTAGTCCTGCGGGTTCCCCTTGTCGTCACCGTCGTCCTTGAGGGTCAGACCCGGCTGCGTCTTGAGGTACTTGCCGTGCATCCAGCCGGCCTTGCCGCCGTTGCCGGCCCAGACCTTCACGTTGATCCACTCGCCCTTCTTGGCGTGCTGCGTGACCACCGTGCCGGCGGGGTACTTGTCCAGGATCTTGCCGTCCATGGAGCCTTCATCGCGCAGATGGAGGTTCCCCGACCTGGTCAGCACGATCGCGGTCTCGCCCCCCATCGGGGTCTCGCGCACGACCGCGGGACCGTCCTCGCCGTCCCCGACGTGGGGGTCGTTCTCGCGCGTGCGGCCCTTCTTGAATTGCACCCCGACGTCGGCGCGCTGGGCGTCGTACTGCGAGCCGCGTCCCTGGACAGAGTTGGGATCGAGGGCGCTTCCGCCGGCCGCGGGGGCCCGCTGGACGCTGGAGGAGGAAGAGGCGGGTCCGATGGACCGCTGGTGGGAACGTGCAGACACCTGCTGAGCTCCGGTCAGGCCCCAGGGCACTGGGGAAGTGACGATCGCAGTACTTTACCGGCTAATCGAGCTGGCCCACCCAGGAAACCGCCGCCCGAAGCAGATCCGTCGCTCCCCGCAGGTCCAGCTTCTGCTTGATGTTCGCCTTGTGGGTCTCCACCGTCTTGACGGAGATGTGCAACGTCTCGGCGATCTCGCGGGTGCCGAGGCCCCGGCCGATGTGCTCGAACACCTCCAACTCGCGGTCCGACAGCACGTCCAGCGGCGAGGTCGGCCGTTCGCCCCCCTTGCCCTGCAGGGCACGGCGCAGCAGCGTCTCACTGAGCCGACGGCTCATGACGAGCTCGCCCTTGAGCACCCGGAGGATCGACTCGACGACGTTGTCCGCCGCCTCGTGCTTCATCAAGTAGCCGTTGGCGCCCGCCCGGATCGCCCGCTCGGCGTACAGGTCCTCGTCGTGCATCGACAGCACCAGGGTGGGCAGGTCGGGGTGGTGGATCTTCAGGTCCTTGATCAGCTCGATCCCGCTGACCCCCTTGAGCGAAATGTCCACGAGGACCACGTCCGGCGGATCGGCGGAGATCATGGTCAGCGCCTCGCGCTTGGACTCGGCCTCTCCGCACACCTCCAGATCGTCGTGCGATTCGATCAGGCCGCGCAGCCCGTACCGGAACACGGGGTGGTCATCGACGAGGAAGACACGGCTCATGAGAGAGTCCTTCGGTCAGGCGAGGTTGACGACGGGCCGGGGCTCGTCGGTGTGGGTCGGTTCGGGAACAGTAGCGACTCGGCAGCGTACGCGGGTCCCGCCCTCGGCTCGCTGTTCGATCTCCAGGAAGGCCCCGATGAGGCGGGCCCGATAATCCATGATGCGCAGCCCCATCGAGTCGGAGCGGAGCTTCTCGACGTCGATGCCCACGCCGTCGTCCTCGACCTCCATCACGAGCACGTCGCCGCCCTCGGCGGAGCGCACGGTCAGCGTGATCTGGTCGGGTTCGGCGTGCTTGATGGCGTTCGTCATCGCCTCCTGCGCAATCCGGAACAGCTGCAGGGCGATGTGCGGGTCGTCCGGGGGGTACCGGCCGACGTCGACGTTGGAGACGATCTCGACATCGTGCATGCGCTCGAGATCGTCGGCGACCTGCTCCAGCGCCGCGGCGAGCCCCAGCCGCTCGACGGTCACCGGGATCATGCCGCGGGCGATGGCGCGCGCCTCACCGGTGGCGTCCTCGATGAGGATGGTGAGCCGCCGCAGTTCGTCCTCGGTGACGCCCTGCTCCCGCTCCAGCTTGCCCAGCAGGGTCTTGGCGATCAGCGTCGTGCCGGCGAGGTGCTGGCAGATGCCGTCGTGCAGCTCGCGGCCCACTCGGTCGCGCTCCTGAGCGCCCGCGTCCAGCAGCCGGCCCTCCAGGAAACGCCGCTCGGTCACGTCGCTGACCATCGCGAACAGCTCGTCGTCGCCGGCCACCACGATGCGGATCTGGAAGTGCACCGGCGGGGCCCCGTGCAGCCCTTCGACCTGGAAGCCGAACTCCTGCGCCTTGCCGTCGGCCAGCGCCTTGTCGACAAACGGCAGCGCCATCTGGGCCAGCCGCGGCCACTGCCGGGGCGACAGGCTGTGCCCCGGAGGCGCCGGCCCCGAGCTGTGGATCTGGAGCGAGCGGCCGCCCCGGACGATCTTGAGCATCTGGTCCGGGATGGCGTCCAGCAGCACCGCCTTGGCCTCCTCGCTGTCCCGAAGCAACGCCTCGGTCACTCGGAGCGAACCGAGCGTGCGGCGCAGGCCGTCGATCGAGCGGCCCGCGACGATGAACCCGAGCCCCGCGACGAGCACCAGCCCGGCGAGCAGGCCGCCCCGGGCGAGGCGCACGGCCCAGTCGGCATCCTCGACCAGCAGCAGGGGAACCTCGGCGAGGATGAACGTCACGGACGCGACCGCGACGATCAGCGCGTGGGCGCGACCGACCCGACGAAGGTGGAGTTCCTCGGTCTGCTCCGCCTCGACCGGAGCGTCCGCTTGGGCTTCCAGTTCGGTCACGGGGCTGCTCCAAAGTCGTCCTCGCGGGGGGTTCCCCAGCCCGGTTCGATCCACTGCTCGGCGGCGACGGCGAAGCCGCCCACGTGCATGCCCCAGTGCAGGTGCGGCCCGGTGGACTGGCCCGTCGAGCCGACCTTGCCGATGATGTCGCCGCGCTCCACCACGTCCCCTGGCTCGACCAGCATCTCGCTGAGGTGGTTGTAGGAGCTGGCCAGTCCGGCGCCGTGCTTGAGGATGATGACGAGCCCGTAGATCGACATCTCCTCGGCGAGCACCACGACGCCGCCGTCGGGGGCCGCGACGGGGGTCCCCCGAGGAGCCGCGTAGTCCGTTCCCAGGTGCCGGCTGACACCGCCGTCGGAGTAGTCGCGCACCTTGCCGAAGGGCGACGTCATGATCGCGTCCTGCACGGGCATCTCGAACGGTCCGGTCCAGGTGATCGAGGGGTCAATCTCGGTGCCGAACGCCTCGCGCCGCCGCCGCGCCGCTTCCTCGACCCCGGGACGGTTCTTGCGGGCCTCGATCTGCGCGGGAGAGAGGTTGATCATCCCCCCGCGCGGGAACGCGGTCTCCTCGATCACGACGTCCACGCTGCCCACCGCCGCGTTGCCGGCCTCGTCCTGGGCGCTCAGCGTCAACGTCTTCAGCCCCGGCTCCAGCTCCGCGCTGATCCCCAGGTGGAGCCGCCACCGCAAGGGGCCGGTCGACTCCATCAGGTTGCTGGTGCCGACGAACTGAGCGGTCAAGGCGGGCACCGGCTCCGACGTCTCTACGAAAAGGAGCAACGTGCGGCCCTGGGCGCCTCGCAGGGACGATCGGGCGGGCCTGAACGTGGGGGCAACGTTGTCCGTGATGAAGGACCACGATCGCCGGCTCTCGTTGCCGCGCCGGTCCCGGGCCACGGCCTCCAGGACGTGGGGCCCCTCCCCAAGCGACGGGCCGAGGGTGAGGCCCTGATCGCTGAAGTCGACCGCCTCACCGTCGATCGTGGCGGTCACCGACCCGACCCCGGTGCGATCGTCGGTCACCGGGATCGCGACCCGCAGATCACCAACCACGAAGGACCCCGGGAGCGACGAAAGCTCGTTGTCGGCGATGACGGGGGCGGTGCCGTCGGTGAACCACCACCCGGCCAGGGCGAGGCCCAACACAAGCCCAACGGTTGCTGCAATCTTGGTCCCAGACGTCATCGTCGTGATGATAGTCCACCTGTCGACTGGAACCGCGCGCCCGCCCCCCGCTATCCTGTTGTTTGCTCGGGGGGCCAGGGGATTGTGGTGGCGGCGACCAGAAAGCACGGACGCCAGACCTACGTGGCGCTCTTGTTCGGTCTGCACGTGGCCGGACGCACGGGCGTGCTCGAGGTCAAGCGCGGACGCAACTGGCGTCGCCTGTGGATCGCCCGGGGCATCCCGGTTCGTTACCGGTCCAGCCTCGATGGTGAATCCCACGGCAGCGATCCGGCCGTGCTTGAGCGCGCCTCCGTCGCCGCCCTGGGGTGGCCGGACGGCTCCTGGTCGTTCGCCGAGGCGGACGACGTGACCTCCGCGGTCGACCCCTCCCTGCTTCCGACGGTCGTGCCCCTGCGCGCCCTGTGGAGCGAAGTCCGCAACCGGATCGACATGGAGGAGGCCGCGCAACTGGTGTCCGCCCCCGACGCGGGCGACGTCCAGCCGCTGGGCGCATTGGACGGCGTGCTCACCTCCTTCGGCATCGAAGGCCCCCTGGCGGGCCTCTCCAACTACATCCCGGACGACGGCTGCGCGGTCGACGAGCTGTTCCGCAAGACGCAGGACAAGACGGGCCACCTCCTCCACCTGCTGTGGCTGCTGGAGACCATCGGCATGGTCCGTCGGTCTGGGCGCAAGGCGGACTCGGTGCTCGCCCTGCTCGCTCGCGGGGAGCTCGCGGGCGACGAGGTCGACGCCGACAACGAAGAGAAGAAGCTGAAGAAGGAGGAGGACGCGCGGAAGGCCCGCAGCCGGCGCTCCCAGCCGTCCACCGGCGCTCCGAAGTCGCGGTACATCAGCACCGCCAGCGGCCGACACACCAAGCCGTCGACCGAGACCCTGGCCAAGCTCCCGTCGCTGCTCAAGACGGCGCGGAAGCACCGCATCCAGAAGAACTTCTACGAGTTCTTCGACCTCAAACCGAAGGCCTCGCGGAGCGAGGTGGAGACCGCCTACCGCCGCCTCGTGCAGCTGTGGCGGGGCGCCGCCCAGACCACGGAGCTGCCCCCGGAAGCCCGCAAGGACGCCCACGACCTGGTCCAGGGCGCCCTCATCGTGTGGAAGACGCTGTCGGACCCGAACCATCGGGCCGAGTACGACAAGCGGCTCCGGCAAGGTCGGGCCCCGTCGCTGGAATCCCAGGTCGCGGTCGCCACGGGCGCGGTCGCCCGGTCGACGCCGGGCTCCGCCCTTCCGCGGCCCCCCAGCGCCGCGGCGGGCACCAAGCCGGGCAACGACGTCCCCAAGGACAAGCGAGGACGGGCCCGCAAGCTCGTGGACAAGGCCGACTTCGTCCACGCGTTTCCGCTGCTGCGGGAGCTACGGCTGGAGAACCCGTCCGATCCCGACGTGCTCGCGGACCTCGGCTGGACCACGTGGCGGATCAAGGGGGGCGAGAACGCCGAGTCCGCCAACGAGTTCCTTCAGCTGGCTCTCACCTTCGACCCCACCCACAACCGCGCGATGCAGTACCTCGCGCGGGTGGCCAAGGAAGAAGGCCGGGACAGCGACGCCAAGCGTATGGTCGAGCGGCTGCTCGCCATGGATCCGGGCGATGAATGGGCCAAGCGGGCGCTGAAGAGCTTCGCTCGCGCGGAGGCCAGCACCGGCCGACGCGGCAAGAAACGGGGACGCTGACGGTGGGTGCCACGCAAAAGAGCAGTGAGGCCGCCGGCGTAGTCCTCGTCGTCGACGACGACAAGCGCACGACCCGGTTCTTCGAACATGCCCTCGGGGGCCACGGGTGGGAGGTCACCTCGGTGAAGGCCGCCGCCAAGGTCTTCGCCGGCATCAAGGGCAAGCGCGGCCTCGTCGTGCTCTCCGCGGAAGCGCAGGGCGCGCTGGAGACCTGCGGCCAGATCAAGAAGGAGCGATCGCTGGCGGACGTGCCCGTGGTGATCCTCTGCCAGACCTCCCCCGGCGACGAGCTGTTGAACCACTGGTACGGCGGCGCACCGGCGGACGCCTACCTGCCCCAGTCCCTCGACACCGACTTCGCCCGGGCACGCCTGGGAGAGCTCGCGGGAGTCGAGATCGCACCGTTCGAGGACCTCGTTGAAGCGGACGGCGACGCCGTGCCGGACGACGTGGAGTTGGAGCTCGAGCTCGACGAGCCTGCCCCCGAGGTCGACAGAGACGAGGTGAAGATCGAGCTGGACGACGAGTCCGACGCCGACGGCGGCGACGCCCTGAGGGCGGCCAACGAGACCCTTCAGGAGGAGAACGAAGCCCTCAGCGCTCGCGTGCTCATCTTGGAACAGCGGGTAACCGAGGCCCCCTCCGGCGGCGGCCCCACCGCGACGGCGGAGGCCGAACAGCAGGTGGCCGTGGCCGTCGAGCGTGCGGCAGCGGAGACCCTCCGGGCGGATGGTGCGGTCGACCGCGCCGACGCTGAGGCCCTCCGGGCCGACGCCGAAAAGGCCCGCGCCGACGAGCTCGCGGTCCAGGTCACTGCATTGACCGCCCAGGTCGATGCCCTGGACGAGGCCGAAGAGTCGGCGCTGACCACCGCTTCGATGCGCGCCGAGACGGCCAAGGCCAAGGCCACCGTCGCCGGCATGGGGGCCAAGGTCGCCGCCGCCGAGGCGAACGCCGCGCTCGCAGCCGCCGAGGCCGCGGAGGCCAAGGTCGGTGTCGCCACCCTCGAGGCCAAGGCGGTCGAAGCGGAGCAGGCAGCCGCGACCGCGGAAGCCAAGGTCCTGGACCTCACCGCCCGCGTGACCAAGGCCGAGGCCTCATCCGCGGACCTGCAGGAAGAAGTCGACTCCGCGCTCGCCCGTGCGACGGTCGCGGAGTCGCGAGCCACGCGCCTCGACGAGCAGCTGGAAGCCGGCACCGCCGCCGCCGAGTCCGCCGCCAAGGACCTCGAGGTGGCGCTCGCCAAGGCCGCCGAGATCGAAAAGGGTGCGGGCGAAGCGGCCGACGCCGCCGCCACCGAGCTCGAGGAGGCGCGCAAGGAGCTCACCGACCGCACCGCCGAGCGCGACCAGGCCGTGGGCGACCTCGGGCGTTCGGACACGCTCGGCAACGAGCTTGCGTCCAAGTTGGAAGGAGCCCGCGCCGACGCCAAGGCCGAGGCCGATCGCCAGGCGCAAACGCTCGCTGCAGCCCAGGAAGCGGCCGACGCCGCTGCCGCGGAGTTCACCGCCAAGGTGGCCGCCGCCGAAGAAGCGGCCGCCGCGGTCCAGGCTCAGCTCGACACCGCGACCCAGGAAGCCGCCGACCGCGCCACGGAGTTGGTGGAGGCGAAGGCCGCGAACAAAGCGCACCAGGCCGCCCTCGCCGAGTCCAAGGCTCAGGCCGCGGCGCAGGCCGAAGCGCTGAACGAGGCGGGCCAGAAGGTCGAGCGGCTGCAGAACGAGCTCACCGACACGGTGGGCACGATCGAGAACGCGAAGCTCGAAGCCGCCGCCGCCTCGCAGGCCCTGGAGCTCTCCCAGACGGCCGCTCAGGAGGCCTCGGCCCGAGCAACCCACGCCGAAGCGCAGGCCACCGAAGCGCTCAGCGCGGCCGAAGCGGAGCGGGACGAAGCGAACGCCGCCCTCGAGACCGCAACCTCCGAGCGGGACGAGGCCAGGGCCGCGATCGAGACCGCAACCGCCGCGCGGGACGAGGCGAACGCCGCCCTCGAGACCGCAACCACCGAGCGGGACGAGGCCAAGGCCACCCTCGAGACCGCAACCACCGAGCGGGACGAGGCCAAGGCCGCGATCGAGACCGCGGCCGCCGAGCGGGACGAGGCGAACGCCGCCGCGCAGGGGGTCGCCGAGGCTGCCGCAGGTCTGCGGGAAGAGGCTCAAACCGCCGCCGCCGCCGCCGCCGCCGAGCTCGAGCAGGCACACGCCGACGCCTCCCAGGCGATGGATGCCGCCGCCGAGGCAGCCTCCGAGCGGGATCAGGCCCGCGCCGCGGAACAGGCCGCGATCGCGGAGCTGCAGCAGCTCAAGTCACAGGCCGCGGGCTCGTCCGAGGCCGCCGCCGCCCTCACCGCCGAGCGGGACGACGCCATCGCCGCCGCCGCCGAGGCCACCGCCGCGCTCCTAGCCGCTGCCACCGAGGCCGCGGCCGCGCTCGAAGCCGCGACCCAGGAGGCCGCCGCCGAAGCGGAGCGGGACGAGGTTCGCGCCGCCGCCGCCGCCGGCAACGACGACCTGAGTGACACCCTGGCCGCGCTGCAGAACGAGCGCGACGAAGCCC
>PVBE010721208.1_pt1 | contig 15032 bp, 16 predicted proteins | sample 1631181 | NCBI WGS metagenome assembly PVBE01 (sample SAMN08397723, study PRJNA350692) | Marine metagenome, whole genome shotgun sequencing project. | isolation source: water | place: Pacific Ocean | collected 2012-04 | reverse complement strand
TTCGCGTTGTTTACCGGGAAGTGTGATTTTGTCCGCAAATGGTTCTATAAAGACATCGTAGCGATTCCGCTCTGCTCTGACACAAAATATGGTATAAACGGGACACCCCAACAAAGAGGCAAGAATCCACGGCCCTTGAGGGAAATAGGCCAAATCACCCAAAAACGGAACTTCAATCACACGCTCCGGAGAACCTACAGTAACACGATCGGCCACTAAACCGAGCGCATTGCCTTCATCGATCAAGTTTTTCAGTTTAAGCATCGTTAATATATCAATGTTTTGGATGGGTACTACATCTTTCAAAGCATCCGGATTGACAATGTTCAGAACTTTCATAAAATTGTCGGATTTTTTTGTATACACTAACGCTTTGATTTTTTTCTCAGTTTCAGTTTTTGCTGCCACTCGTAAAGCGTCCAAATTGCCGATGTGGGCACTCATCAATACGGCACCATCCTGTTCTTGCAGGCAATCGAAATGCTGCAGACCGTGCCAGGTCACATTGGCAGTCCAACTGGTTCCGCCCCAAACTTCGATCCGATCGACCATTGAACAACCAAAGTTGTAAAATCTTTGGTAATCATCCCAAATTCCTGGTGGATGTGATAAAATGGAACAGCTTTCTGAACTTCCGGAATGCTGATAAAGGCGCTCGAAAAACTCTCGCGAAAGCCGACGTCCCGTACGGTCGGTCAGGAAAAAAAAAGTCACTACTGGATACAACAAAACACGGGTCAGGAACTTTCCACAAAGCCTGTAGAAGAGTATCATGAAACGTAACCCCCACTCACACCCGCGCTCAGGTCGCAAGTACCATGGAGAACTATTGTCTGATATTGCGTTTGATTGCATTCCAAATGAGTTGTGGTGAGCGCCGCAATGCTTCCAGTAAGAGAGAAACGTGCAGCGAAATCATCAAAACGTTATCACGAAAAAAGTGAAAATGGGAAAGACCTTCTTTATCATAGCGAACTGGTGTTTCAATATTGATTACCGGAACTCTTTCCCAATACATTCGCACAGCGATTTCCGGATCAAAATCCATGCGTTCCCGGAGTTGCACTTGCTCCGCGATTGCATGGAATGCTGACAAAGGATACACTCGAAAACCGCACAAAGTATCCTTGATCTCAAAAGAAACCGTTTCCAGCCACACAAAAAATTGTGTAATTTTACGTCCGTACACCCGAGATTTTGGTGCGGATTTGTCAAAATAAGGTTGCCCCAGCACCAAGGACTCAGGTTGATTTTTCGCAGACTCCAGAAATTTTACAGCATCTGAGGCAAGATGCTGTCCGTCTGCATCCACTTGTAATGCATGTGTAAAACCTTTTTTATAGGCCGTCAATAATCCCGTAGTCACTGCGGCACCTTTTCCACCATTTTCAGTGCGGTTCAGAATTTCCACATTGCTATCTGCTTGCTCTAATTCTGCTAATGTTTTTTGAGTTTCGACATTGCTGGCATCATCCACTATCAAGCATGGAATTTTCAAATGTGCCAACGAATTAACCACATCCGCAATGGTCTTCTTGTGGTTATAAATCGGGATCACCACACAAGGATGAAACTCAGCCATGCCCACTCACCTAATCACAAAACGTCCGCAAGTTAGTTTCTGTTTTTCGTTATACAAACAGAAGCTGGCTTTGCCTTTTTCTGCAGACCATTGTAACTCCATCCAGCAAATATCATCAGGATAGAGTGGATTAATAAATTTTAAAGCTTCTATGCGTTCAATGTTAAAGCTCTTTTTAGCCATTAAACGTTGTAAATTAAAGGCCGCCCAGCCGATTTGAGCAACACCCGGAACAATGGGGTATTGATCAAAATGACCGTTAAAATATAGCAAATTATCCGGAATGTGCAGTTTCAAAATAAATATTTTTTCCTCAGCATCAGCAGTAGAAGAATCTTTTATAGCTTCCTCCAAAATTGTGGGACAACGGGCTTCCTTCATTTGCTTTCAACTTTTTGATTTGTTAACAAAGCCCGTAAATCCGCCAGGCTTGTCTTTCCCTGAGCATCTTCGGGCAAACGGTCCACAAATTTCCATGAACGCGGCAGCAGTATTTTATCAAAAGATGCTGATAAATACAGCTTTAAGTCCACAATTATTTTCCGATTCTTCACTTGCTGCAGCTCTATTATTCCAGATTTACTCAACACAATAACCGCAGCTAAAGGCGGTCTTCGCTGTAAAACAGGTGGATCTTCGCGCAAAAATAATTTTGCCGTTTCCACCATTGGATGTGATCCCAGACGCTGTTCCATATCCGCCAGTGAGAGTCGTTTTTCCTCAATTTTCACAACTCGGTCACCTCGTCCTATGAGCAAAAATGAATTGTCTTCTACCATTTCAGCAATATCACCGGTGACAAACCAACCATCGTTTTTAAGCTCATTGAAAAAAGGCGATCTAACTTTCAGCAAAGATAGCGGAGACTCCAGTGCGACCTCTACTTTTCTGAAAGCTTTCCAGACATCAGCATCAGTTCCGGTACTTTGTTGGCGCCAGGCGATGCCGCCTGTTTCGGTGGAACCTAATATTTCGTACGGAGTGAGTCCTGCAGTCTCTGTAAAAGCACTTGAAGTCTCAGCACTCAATGGACCGCCTGACGAGAAAATGATACTGCAGCGCGATCTCAAGTCAGACAAGTTAATTAATTCCGGCATTCTCTTCAAATGAGCCGGACCTGAGACGAGACTCGCGCTTTTATCTGTGTTCATTTTGTTCACTAATTCTTCTGGTGAAAATAATGTTTCATTCTGAAATACTCTACCTGCATATAAAGGCCACAAAACCTTGAACAATAAACCGTAAATGTGCTGGTGGGAAACTGTTGAAAATACAGTAGTTTTAGCAAGTTTTTCACCCCATACTTCTTCTTGTTCCTCGACCTCTGATTCTAGGTTAGCGATTGTTTTGTTAAGCGCTTTTCTAGCACCTGTAGTTCCGGATGTGAAAATTTCGAGTTTTGTCTGGTCTTGACTCAAAACTTTCCAATCGGGTTGCAGAGCATGAGTCAGCACTGCTTTTGGATAAAGAAGAGGTACATTATCAAGTTTTAGCTTACAGTCAGTGACAACTCCCTGTAACTCATAATTCAATTCCTTTAAGGTTTGCTGTCCCAGATTAGGAGGCAGCACCGCAATTGACTCTGCATGCCAGATGGCAAATAATCCGACAGCAAAGCGATAAGTATCCTCCGTAAATAATAGCCAGCGCCCGCAGCCGATTTCCATGATTTGTGATGATAAAGATGCCACATCAAGCCTAAAGTCTCCCCATGAAATGATGTGTCCGCTGGACTGCGCCAGAGGAGTAGACGGAGCACGTGATTCAGCTAACAAGCGGGAAAGCGGTATTTGAGCTTCCGGAGCAAAATGCTCAGTTTGCATTTGAAATAGTGGATGGAAAGATTCTACGCAGAATTGAATCAAACGGTGTGCCGACGTAACGGCGGAAACGCCAGTGACGGTAAAGGAATTCAAGTGAAAACAACAACCCCATCAGCACATAAGCTACAACACCGTTGTATAAGGTCCAGGCTTCGAGACTGGCATAAAAAGTGAGATACAAAGCCGTGCTGCCGTTTAATAGAAAAAACAAAGACCAAATCAGTGTTACTTTCCTGCAATAAAAAATCTCACCCGGACTCAGATCTTTGCTGATCGTTCTGGCTATTTTTTCAATAATAGCAGGTGGATAGAATAGTGTCGCCGCAAAAGTAAACAACAAGACTGCGTTCACAATTACCGGAAGCAGTAAAAATAACTGCCCCGTGAACCTGTCTGCAGCCTCAAACCAGTTCAAACCGAGATAAATCAGCAGCGGATAAAGCGCAACTGTTATTACTTTTAAAATGGAAATAAAACTAAATTTCATTTTTAGTCCAGGCTTCTCTCAGCTTGTTTCTTCTGCAGTTTCTAAGACTTTTTGTTCCACAAGTAGTTCATACAAATAGTCAACAACATCCTGCACAGTTTTTGAGGATTTTAATTTTTCTGCAGATATTTTTGCATCATATTGTTCTTCCAATTGTAAAATCAATTCGATCGCATCAAGACTGTCAAAATCAAGATCCGCCACCAATTCTGCTTCCGGTTTGATTAAGGCGCGGTCGATTTCAAAAGCATCGACAATGATATCTTCAACTTTTTGAAATAAATCCTCTTTATTCATTTATTTTCCTAACTTGTTTTTTTCCTGTTGAACAAATTCAACGAGTGACTGAACTGTAGCAAAATGTTTTCTGTTTTCCTCATTTCCTTCAGAAATTTTTAAACCATATTTATTTTGTAATGCAATCCCTAGTTCCAAGGCGTCGATAGAATCTAGCCCCAGTCCATCTCCAAAGAGAGCTTCATCACTTTTAATATCGTCAACTTCTATATCTTCCAGAAAAAGCGACTCAATAATGAGTTGCTTGATTTCATTCTCATTTACGCTTGTTGTCATTGAATATTACCTTTTTTTCATAAAATTGTTGCAAAATTGTTGTAAACTTTCTAGCTGAAACTGGATCATATTTAGAATTTTCCAGAACATGTTCAACGTATAACGGTTCATGAATCTCCAGTAGCATTTCTATAGAATGAGGTGGAACCTGATACCATTTCCAGTCCTTCATCAAAATCGGTGCAGAAATGCTCAAAATCGCCGGCACAACAGGAAACCCGCTTTTAAGTGCTATCCAGGCGGTGGAACGCCTGAAATTTGCCAATCCATTTGCCAATGAACGGGTGCCTTCAGGAAAGATTACTACAGGCGTTCCCTGCTTCAGTTTTTCTTCACAGGCAGCTATCAGTCGCTCTCCATCCTCATTTGAAACATAACCTGCAGTTCTGGCCACTCCTCTCATATAAACTGAATCCATGATTTCCGGTTTAACCACGCAGACTGCTTTCGGGAGAGTGGCAAGTATCAGCACAATATCTAATAAAGTAGGATGATTTGCAACAAAAATATAAGCACCGGAAGGTAAGTTTTCCTGCCCTTTTGCTTTGCTGTCTATCAAACGAAAAACTTTAAGATACCAATAAAAGGCGCGAAAAGAATAGTGTACAATCTTCTGTATATTTTGTTCCCTCTTTTCAGGAAACGAGTTAGGAATTACACCTATTAGCAGTGTTACCAAATTCAAGAACAAGCCTCCAAGGCCAAAGAGTACAAAAGACAATCCTGTACCTGCGGCGATCCGTAAATACTGGATTATACGGACAGCTTTTCCCATGTCCAATATAGTCGTTTATGTAAAAAAGATACCATTTTATCTTCAGATAATAACCAGCGTACAAACATCAACGCCTGTGGAAACTTCATGGGTTGCACTTCTTTTGTATTGGACGTAAAAGTCAGTTTCAGCCGATACCCTTCCTGGCCTAAATCACTGCCAAACAAAAACGCAGTCGCATAAGGAAATTCAGGAGACCGACCATATGGTGCAAAGCAAGCCGGAACAGAATCATCTGCAACTACCAACAAGGTGTTTTGTTCAGGATAACGGTGTTGCATGGTCAACGCTTCAAGAAATCCATAACAAAACGATGCTTCTCCGCCAGATAATGCTGTCGATGGCTGACGATTTCTAACTTCAATAGAAAATAATCCAGATGCAGTGTTGTGGACAGAATGGCTGAATTTTTGGGGCGAAAACAAATCCCCATTGATCAACAGGTCAGTGAGTTCTAATGTTGTTTTGAGTTCTCCATGATGTGACGCTAAAACAGAGTTCACAGAAGACAAATCAGTTGTATCTTTAAAGTTAAAAATGACCTGCATCACCATCCGCCCAAGATCACTCAATCGACGACGACGGATTGTTGGCACATATGGAAGTTTTGGACTTCCGTTTTTGGGAAGCATTGTTGGCGCAGAGATCCATTTTATCCATTCAGATTCGGTTTCGACTGTTGGCGCCCATGCTGCCCATTGTTTCAAGGTAACAATCATTGACATTCGCTACAATTTCTTTGTTCTTACAAAATCAGATACAGATGCCTATTTGAATTTAATTTTGAATAGCTAACCTAAATCCAACAGTGTTATTTTTGTATCCTGGCTTTTTAAGATATCTAAAAGAAGTTGTTAAATAGTCCACATTTGAATCATTCCAACTACCACCCCGAAAAATTCTATATTTCCCTTTTTCTGGTCCCTTAGGATTGTTTTTTGCGCTACTGGCATAATATGCCTTCCCGTAATAATCATGGATCCATTCCCACAAATTTCCGGTCATATCGGCAATACCAAAAAAATTTAAAGGGAAACTACCCACCGGTGCAGAATCTTTGAAGCCATCTTCAGACGAGCGTAGCAAAAATCCTATGGAAAAAATTCCCTCAGAATCAAAATTAACAGAACTACTGTTAATCGAGCCATTTTTCGTAGAATATTGAAACTGTTTCCACCCCCCTTTGGCTGCATACTCCCACTCAGCTTCATAAGGAAGTCTAAAATTTGTTTTTCCTTTGCTGTTCAAATTGGTGATGAATTCCTGGATATCGTAATATGAAACCATTTCAACCGGATGCCGAGAGCTATTTTTTGATTTTGAGGGATTGCGTCCCATCACTTTTTGCCATTCACCCTGAGTTACTTCATATTTGCCCAGATAAAAATCCCCAACACAAACTTCGTGAATTGGGCCCGATTTTTTGTGATTGCTCCCCATTTGGAAGCAACCACCCGGAATTTGAACAAAGATCATTTCGGTAAACGGCTCAACCCATTCATTGTCACTGCTTGGCAAAGCAGCAGGTTGGGGAGAATCTTGAGTCGTCAAAGGATTCAAAATGGCGCTGATTTGAGTCCAAGCATTTGTTTCCACATGAACAACCTGACTGAAAACCATGTGTCCGGAAGCCTCGACCCTTAAATTCATTTTTCCACTTTGAACTCCGGTTTTATTGAGTGGTTTTCCCTTATTCGCAACACCAATGAATTGATTGTTGAGAAAGACGTTTGCCTGATCTACATTGACATTTACTTGTAAGCTTCCTTGGAAAGTAAGTGCTTTAGGAGGAGGAGGAGGAGGCAAAGTTGTCGGAGACACAATTGTGGGACTTGATTTTTGACCGCAATCAGAGGGGATCACTGTAGCGTAGGATGCGCAGACCGCGTCTTTTTTGATGGGCTTTGCCCTGAAAATTGCTCGTAAAGTGGCTTCTTTAAATCCGGGGAATCCCCGAAGGTTTGAATCACCGATACCATTCATGTTATCCCCAGAATTATCTGGATTCTCCACTGAAATCATAACCGTTATCGACTCTGCCGGATCATCAACTGTAAGACGGTACTTACAGCTTTTATCGCTAATGCTAATTCCTCCTGGTGGATCAGGATCGATTTGCCTTATATATTGCGATATCACAGTTCTCGCAAAATCACTGATCGTTGAAGACTCGAGAGTTCCAGGGTCATCAATTAACAAATAACATGGCCCCGCAAACAAGGAAACCGGTGTCAATAACAATAAAGAAGTAAACAATAATTTAAACATTTTCTATTTCGATTTAACCTGATTTCTTAAAAATTAACGAGGTATTGACTCCACCAAAAGCGAAATTATTGCACATCATGTATTCAACATCAAGCTGTCTGCCTTCGTCTTTTATATAATCAATCGAGGAACAAAGTGGGTCCACCTCATTCAGATTGAGCGTGGGAGCAAACCAGTTTTCACGAGCCATATGCAACGTCATCCATGTTTCCAACGCGCCACAACCGCCCATCGTGTGTCCGATATGGCCTTTTAGTGAACTAATCGGAATGTGTTCTCCAAAGACAAGCCATGTGGCTTCAGACTCAGCTATGTCACCCACTTCGGTGGCTGTGCCGTGAGCATTGACATAACCGATGGCTTCCGGAGTTAAATTTGCGTCTTCCAGTGCGAGCAGCATCGCTTTTTTCATTCCGGATACTGCCGGTGCAGTCAGATGCTCACCATCTGAGTTTGCACCATAACCTACAAGTTCAGCGTAAATTGCTGCGCCTCTTTCTTGAGCCGATTCTAAATTTTCCAAAATCAATGTAGCGGCCCCTTCTCCAATAACTACACCATCCCGATTTTTGTCAAAAGGAGCAGGCGTTTGTTTGGGATATTTGTTTTTGGTCGAAGTGGCATAGAGCACATCAAACATCACCGCTTCTGAAACTGAAAGCTCTTCTGCACCTCCAGCAATCATAAAATCCTGTAGTCCGTATTTTATACTTTCATAAGCATAGCCGATACCTTGACTTCCTGAAGTACACGCACTGCATGTCGGAATAATCCTACCTTTCAACTTGAAAAAATGACCTAGATTTGCCACGCAGGTATGACTCATCATTTGAATATATGTGGTAGATGAAATTCCTTTCAAACGTTTGTGAACATGAAGGCTTTCGAAGAAAACCTTATGTGCGGTTGGGCTTCCTGTTCCGGAACCATAAGCCACGCCCATCCGTCCGTCTGTCACATGAGACGTTCCCAACAGACCAGCATCCTCCAAAGCTAACTCGCTCGCTCGCGTGGCTAACAATGAAACACGCCCCATCGCACGGATCGATTTTCTCGAGTAGTGTTTTGGTACCTCAAAGTCTTCAATCGGAGCGGCCAAGTGAGTGCGCAATCCGTCAATTTCTTTCCAGTCGGGCATGATTTGTACTGCCGAACGGTGTGCTTTCAAGCTTTCAAAGACCATAGGCCAATCCAGTCCAATTGACGACAACCCAGCCATTCCTGTCACAACCACTTGCCGAGTCATAACATGCCTCCATTAACCGAAATCACTTGACCGGTAATATACGCAGCTTTTTCAGAAAACAAAAAACACACCAAACCGGCGACCTCTTCTGGCTTACCCAAGCGTCGCATTGGAATCCGTTTTTTTGCTTCATCCAAAGGAATTTCTGCGAGCATATCGGTTTCAATCAGTCCCGGAGCAACACAATTTGCAGTGATTTTACGTTTCGCTAATTCCTGCGCCAAGGCACGGGTAGCACCAATAATTCCTGCTTTTGCCGCGCCATAATTTACCTGCCCTGGATTTCCGGCCAAAGCACTGATTGACGAAAGCGTGACGATTCTCCCGCCTTTTTTTGCTAAAATCATTGGCATCACCAGAGGATGGAGCACATTGTAAAAGCCATCCAAATTCGTTTGAATGACCGCATCCCAATCTTCTCCGGAAAGCGCAGGAAAGGCAGCATCTGCTGTAATTCCTGCATTGCAAACTGCCCCATAAAAAGTTCCGAATTCCTGAGCATTTTCCTCAATCGACTTCCTAGCAGCGGCTCGATTTGAAACATCAAAAGGCAAAAGACTCGCACAACCCCCTTTGCTTTGAATTTGCTCCAGCACTTCTTTGGCTTTGGTATGATTCGATTTATAGTTCAACACCACTTCAAAACCTGCAGAGGATAATTCCAACACCACCGCCCGGCCAATTCCCCGACTGCTTCCTGTTACCAAAACTCTCTTTTTCATAGAGCATCCATGTCGTCTATGGTTTTTGGTTCGTAAAATTTCAAACATCCTCTGACAAGCAATTCGCCATCGTCCGCATTACGAATATCACAATCAAAAACACCGAATCCGTCTCGTTCCAGCACTAAATTGGCAGAAATCAACAATTCTTGTTTCTGAAAAAATTCTTGAACAAACAGTTCCACTTTTCTGGAGCCCAGGAGAACTCCTATTTTTCCTCGTTCTGTTTTGTCAGTCTTGTTCAAACTGGAGTGCGCGGCCACACCTTGCGACATATATTCAATTCCAACATATGCAGGAACATTTCCATACTCATTGGTAAAGGGATCTTGTACGGAAATCGTCATCAGACAGTCTATTCTCTCTGCATCCCGATAAATAACTTTCTCCAGCAAAATCATCTTTCCTGAATGAGGAATCAAAGTTGAAATATGCGGATAATTTGTACTGTGAAAATCCATAAAATTCAATCAAAGCGACGGCCCAATATCAAGCTAAAGTTGTTGCCTCCAAAGCCAAAAGACGAACTCATCAGGTTTACTACACTTTCTGCTGAAATACTTTGTCCCGGACTCACCAAATCAAGTTCCGGAAAATTTACATCAGTTTTTTTGTCCCAATAATGAGGAGGCAGCGTTATTTGTCTTTCGGAATTTGTCGCAGAATTTAGCAGCATCCAGCATATTCCGGCTTCAATACTTCCGGCTGCACCTAAACAGTGGCCAAAAGAAGGTTTTGTAGAAGAACAAAATGGAACTGAGGGGAATGTATTTAGAACCGCTCGAGCTTCCATTTCATCATTCAGCCGCGTCCCCGTTCCATGCAGGTTTAAGTATTGAATTTTATCCGGATTCATTTCAGCATTTTTAAGTGCGTTCTGCATCGCGGACTGAGCCCCGTATCCATCTGGTTCCGGAGATGACATGTGATGTGCGTCGCATGATTCACCCACTCCGCGTAATTGTATACCATCCGGAGAACGTTCCATGACAAAAATACAAGCTCCTTCACCCAAATTAATGCCGTTACGGTTCCGGCTCATGGGGTTGCTGACCTCTGCAGATAACACTTCCAGTGATGCAAAACCATTTAAAACAAATTCACACAATGAATCCGAACCTCCAACTACAACTGCATCACAAAGCTCCATTTCTAAAAGCGCTCGGGCGGAAGCAAAAACTTTTGCACTCGAAGAACATGCAGTAGAGATAGTGTAGGCCGGCCCGGTAATTCCACTGTATGCTGCGATAAAATCAGCGAGACCGTTCATTTCATGTTGAGCATAGTCGAATTCCTGCGGAAAGTGTCCATTTTCTTTGCGGAAAGCTAATGCTTGTTCTGTGGACAACATTCCTGAAGTACTGGTTCCCATCACCACTCCCATCCGGAAATCTCCGAGACTTTCCAAAAGTGTAGCTACATGTTCTTCAATCTGCTGAAATGCAGTCAGTGCCAATTCATTATTACGGCAGCGGTAACGTTTCAAGTCTTGCGGAATTTGCGTTAAAGGCACCTCAACATTCCGGACACCAAACTTACGTTCGTTGAGCAGTTTTGGTCCTTCATTCAATCTTGAAGGAACTTCATCAAGGAGCCTCTTCAAAATTACATTGTGTGAATCTCCCAGAGCCGATACCATGCCCATTGCAGAAAGTCGGCAAAATCCTTTTTTCATGGAAGTTGATTCGACTGCAGAGTTTGAATGCTAAGCTGGTAACCTCGTTCCAAATGTTGAATGATGATTTCCCCCCTGCCAAAAAGGACGAGTTTCATAACTGATACGCATCACAATTTCTTCATTTCTTAAAATTTCACGTCTCATCTGCGGTGACTGAATTTCTCTTATTTTAAAACCGTCCTGTTGCGGAATCTTTAACCACAGAGCCAGTTGTACATCTGCTAAAATATGCTTTGGTGAAAAAGGAAATGGCCATTCTGCGAAATATTTCTCAGACAAACTTTCACCTGTCCATAAGACTGTAAATAAGCGATTACCCAAAGGTGACAGTCCGACCAAAGTGATATTGTTTGAGCTGATTTCTAATTGAGCCAGCAACTGTCTGCTTTCGCCTCTGTAATTAATTTCTAGACTCTGCAGCAGCGAAAGTGACTGTCCGAAACTTTCAGGTGACAACAGCGAAAAGTTTACATCTCGGGCGATTTTCAGCGGTTTGACTGATTGCGTCTTCTGCGTGCAGGCAAACAGACCAAAAAGTATAACTAAGCCCAAAGCTGGAACAAAGATATGACTGAACAGTAAAATGCTGGATTTCCTTTGTGCCTGCATTTCAAGCCAACATCTTCCACATCGGCCCTTTTCCGTACGCACCGGACTTTCCGGCTTTGTTACGTAATCTTTCAAAAAGCAGCGGATGGTTAATTTTTTTGTTGAATCCAGGCAAAATCCAATTGTGGTAGTTACGGGACTCGGTTAACAAACGCTCAAACATAAATTCACGTATTGATTCTTCGACATAAAAAACCGGTGTCAGTCCTATTTCTTCCTGAGCAATCCAGCCTTTCTTAATCAAACGATTCGCCAGCGGTGTGTGAAGATATATACGGACACCAATCATTGCTATTACAACTGAAGGATCGCACTCATGAACATTTGCAATCGTTTCCTCAATACTTTCTTTTGTTTCTCCGGGAGAGCCAAAGATCAATGAATGGCTGAATTTAATTTCATTTTCTTTGCACCAGCGGGACGCGTCTTTAATTTTGCTGATGGTAAACCATTTTGACATTGAAGCCAACCCAACATTGCTCATTGCATCAGAGCCAAAGTCAAGTGCGTCACAGCCCGCTTCTTTGTATAGCGCAAACATTTCCTCATCAACGACTCCGGGCGAGGTGTATGCAGTCCAATATACTTTCAGTCCGCGTTTAATTATTTCATTACAAATTGCAACTGAATGGTCTCTAGGATAGTTAAAGACATTGTCCACGAAAAAAAAATAATCAATCCCGTATTCATGATAACTAGCTTCCATTTCGTCAACTACTTTTTTAGGAGACCTCTGACGCACAGAGGAGCCTTCCAGCAAGGGGTATGAACAATAAGCGCATTTGTAACGGCAACCACGTTTTGTTTGAATGTTAAGACTGCCTCCATCTTTAAAATAACGCTGCGTTTCGAGCAAGTCCCACGCAGGTGTCAAATCATCCAAATTGACTTGTCCACCCTGAGCGTGATAAATGATTTGTTCAGGCTTCTCCCCATTCTCTAATTTTTCCAGCAGTTCCAGCAAAGCAATTTCACCCTCGCCTGCAATTCCATAATCTATCCCGAGTTTTTCTATAAATTCTTCCGGAAACAATGAAAAGGCAGGACCTCCTACTACAATAGGTGTTTCAGGTGCAGTGTCCCGGCAGATCCGGACTATCTGTTTAAAATATTCAAAATATGAAACTGATTTAGGATAAGCAGTATTATCTACATTACGCAGCGACAAACCAATCACATCATCTTTTATCTCGCAAAGACGCTTTTTTAAAGCATCCTCGAATTCTGCCTGGAAAGTCAGGTCAAAAATTTCACACTTATGCTGTGCCCGACGCATTGCCGAGGCCAGATAACTCAGACCAATTGGCGGGACAGGATCCGGCATACGAGTCTGATTTGTATTAACAAACAATAAATTCATCGTAAAATTCTTTGAGGTGCTCCGCTTGAGAATTACTCAAATCAACGTTTTCGTCTTTCAATTCCGGATAATATTTTAGCGCTTCTAGATAGATCTCTGCTGCCAGTTCTTGTGCGGATTTGATGTTTTTCCGTAATTGCTGCAAAAGGGCTTCATCTTCCTGCAGTTCCAGTAAATTTCGGTTCAGTTGCTGAAGTAGAGGAATTTCTGCATAATCCAGAAAAAATCCGGCAGCATGTTTTTGATCATCATCAATTGCAGCCCAGTCGTGAAACAGGTTCTGCAACCTTACATTTAAGATAAAAAACTCGCTGAGAATCGGTCGTACAAGCTCCATGAACTTGAGATCGGTCAACTTCTGCTTAAAAAACAGCGGGCCTATCCCCCCCCAATACATCATTAAATCCCAAATAAATTTTGAACTCATGACCTTTGAATTCGCCATCGTTGGATATTGATCTTCATAAATCGGTAAAAATCCCGCGAAAATGGAACGAAACGTCCGTTCATGTTCCTTGACTTCAACTGAAATATTTTGACCTGCCAGCGCTTTAGAAATAATATCCGTGATGAAGCCATTGTTCATACCGATAAAATCACTTCCCGGTGAATAAAGCGGATCAAGAAACATTCCGGAATCTCCAGCCAGGCACCAACCATCTTCTGAATACAACTGTTTGCAACTATAAGAAAATTGCTTCAGTGCAAGAAAATCCTGAAAACAATCCAGATTCTCCTCGACCATTGCTGAACACTGCGGTTCGTTTTTTTTCAACCATTCCCGAGCTTTTTCAAAAGTATTGATTGACTTGAATGAATGAAATCTCTCATCGGCCACAATACCGATACTGGTAGAGCCTGAGGATAATGGAATCAGCCACGTCCAATAACCTTTTCCAAATAAATGATTAGTACTCAAATATCGTGACTGTTCATTCCTCTGCTGCCATTCAGTGTTTTTTGACCAGTCGTCAACACTGATTTTTGCGGCAATACGGAACCAGGCGGCATTGATGTTGTGTCTTACTTTTTTTTTTCAACACTAACTTGCGTTTAAACAAACTTGCACGTCCACTTGCATCCACCAGCCATTTAGCTCTTAAACTAAGTTTTTCACCTGCTTTTTCAAAATGTACAAGTTGATCATTCCTCGCCAGTTTAAAGTCGACCACCCTGGCCTCACTGATGAGTTTTACACCCAATTTTTCACAGTATTCAGCCAGTGCGTTTTCAAAGCGTCCCCGATCAAGTTGATAGCTCCAAACCGTCAAAAAATGGCTTGGCCCGAGTTCTGTACGCAGTGTTATGTCTTGGTTAGCGTCACGAGAAAAAAAGAAACGTAGTCCTAATTTACGAATTTCCTGGTCCAATATGTTTTTCAAACCCAGAATATTTTCAAAATAATGGCTGCCCACTTCCACCGTTGACTCACCTACCTTCAGAGCCGCGTCCGGTCTGGGGAAGCCAGCTTTTTCCAGGACAGTAATACTAGTATTGGCTGATTTATTTTTGAATTGGATGGCCAGAGAGAGTCCAGCCAGACCAGCCCCTATGATCACAACATCAGTTTGTTCTTCCATAAAATATTTCTCTTGTGCCTGCATCATAATTTCCCCGAAACAGTTTATGTTTCATCAGCGTCTCTAAATAATCGACACAATTCGGTGGAGGAGACTTACATGTTGTTTATTAACTATTAAAAGTCGGCAGTGCCTGAAAAACACCTGATCTGACGGCTATAACGATAAATCTGTAACCGAGATTTTTCATTACTTTGTAGACCTTAAGACATAAAATTCGTATCCATAGTAAGCAGAATTAGGTTTGTACATAATAATTTCTTTCAGTTCGTTATTGAGAACTTTTTGTGCTTCTTCATTATCTTCATATTTTACTTTAAGTTCATTGA
>PVBE010519586.1_pt1 | contig 15032 bp, 9 predicted proteins | sample 1631181 | NCBI WGS metagenome assembly PVBE01 (sample SAMN08397723, study PRJNA350692) | Marine metagenome, whole genome shotgun sequencing project. | isolation source: water | place: Pacific Ocean | collected 2012-04 | reverse complement strand
TAAATGGAAACAAACAAACAAATGAACGTGGACAAATAAATGAAAGTAAAGGAAATATGGGAACTTCGAATTGCACGGTGTTGGGTGAATCCTTTTTGCTATGAAGGTGTTATATTTTGGGTGCTGCTAACCTTCCCATCTGCCTCGCCATTCCTGGAAGGATTGATGCCCAAGGCCATGGGACGTGTTGGGAGTCTGAGTCTGAAGCTGTCCTCCGGTGCGCGGCGCAAGGCCAGAAAAACCAGGCCGGCGATTAAAACCACGCCACCGATCACCGCAAGAGAATAGCGAAATGCCTGCCCGATAACCGCGTCATCCCCCTCGCCGGAGTTCACCACAGCATCATCTTCTGATGGGACCGAAGGATCATTTTCCGTTTCCATTTCCCTCTCCTTTGGCGTCGTCGCCTGTATCACCATCCTCCCGCTGATCGGTCTTTGTAAGGCCGAAGGCTTCAGGTCGGTCCAGCGGGTAAATGACCAGTGCTTCCGCAGCGAAATTAGCTGCGGGATAGCGCCGCCGTGCTTCGGCAACAGCCCGATCGCGAGCGTTATCATCTGGCTTATAGCGAGCATGAAGTTTTTGATGATAAGACGCCTTCGCTTCATCCTGCAGCGTGGCATAGAGCAGGTGCAAGTTGTGATGTGCAGTCACATTTTCAGAGTCGAGTTGCAACGTCTTTTCAAATTGCTCTACGGCTTGAAGCAACAACTCCAGCCTGCGAGATTTCCGCTCTGGTCCGATTTCTCGATTCGCGAGGTCAAAAAGGGTTTCACCGAGCAAGTTGACCACGCGATAATCCTTACTGAAGTCGAGTTTTCTGCGTCGCGTTTCCTCCGTGGAATCCTCCAGCACACCGCGGAAGTTACGTTCCGCCTCGGCGAGCTGCCCCTGTTCGCGATTGATCAGACCGCTCAACCAGCCCACGGTCCACGGTGGAGGAGCGGGGGCGTCATGGCCAAGAGCTTCATTGATGGACGCAACCGCCTCATCCAGGCGACCCTCGCGATAGAGCACTCGTGCGCGATTTAGCGGACCGTCGTATCGGCCCAGTCGACCCACCTCCACGAACGCCTGGTCTGCCTGCCGCAATTCGGCCTTTCCCTTGAGAAACAAGCCAATACCGTAATCATTCCACCGCTGCCATTCAGGGATATTCGATTTGCCATTTTGTACTTCGCGGGGATTATCGATGAGCGGAAAGGTAACCGTGTCAAATGCCATCTCAACGATGGGAAGTTTATTTACGTATGCTTCGCCTGGCTGGTGCCCTCGAATCGCTTTACCCTTTGGGCGTGCATTCTCAGCCACAATGGCCATGTATTCCTGGTCGAACTTACGATAATTCAATCGCAGTTCAACGGTCACCGGTTCGGTAATGTCCGGAGGGAGGGTAAGTGAGTAGTGAACGGTTTGTCCTGCGCCGGGTGGGATTTGGTGGTTGTACAGCGGCACGAATATATCAGCGGCGTTACGTCGATTGATACGCCGACCTTCGCGGTCCAAAAGAAAGACGTTGACGAAATGCGACCAGGGGTCAACCTTACCCAATTCGTCCCGAGCACCACTGCGACCCAGGATTCGATCACCGCTGCGAACCGTCACCTCAAGCCACACCTCGTTTGAGTCGACCGTACCCTGGGTAAAAAGATGGCCAAGCTTGAGCGTCCGGATGACCGTCTCGAAGAGATAGGTTCCGCCTGGCTCCAGGGTTGGCACCTCGGGTCTCAACGGGGCCGTCAGTTTTCCATCGATGCGCCCTTCGTCCTTAATTCCAAAAATATCGACTCGCACGATATCTGTAAGGAATTTACGATGTGCCTCGACGATGTCCGGTTTATTGCGCAGCCAGGCAATCCCGGTGTTGGCTGACGGAAACAGGTGATCGTGAACCTGCGGTTCCGATGAGCCCGCGTAGATCCTCGCACCAAAGTCCCCGGACGGCTTCAGCGGCATGTGGCAACCATTGCAATTGGTCTGAGCAACAGCCGGATAATAGAAACTGGATGCGCCGTGTCCGGAAACACCGCTCAACAAGTAGGCATCGTAATGATTCTGGCCGCGCAGAAAGTCGCGGTAATGCGTTACCTCGCGAGGAAGGTGAACCTTGTGGCAAACCGAGCAAAACTCCGCCGACTTGTGAAACGGTTTCAAGAACGTTTTCTTATGAAAGGCTGGCTTGGCTTTTACAAGGAGATTATTGATCCCTTGCAAAAAGGCGCTATCACTGGAGGCAAAGGGATAATGAAGCGGCTCTTCAATCGTGTAGTCGGCGTTGCCTATCGGAGTCCCATCGGTTCCGTTGATACTCGTAATTCCATGACAAACCGTACAGGTAATTCCCGCGTGCGCCGTCGGGTTATTGATAATGTCATAGGAGGGGTCGTCAAACTCGCCACTGAAGAATGGCACCGGATCATGGCAACCAGCGCACCAGCGAGAGGCCTTCACGGAGCCGTCACGTTCCTTGACGAACTCCCGGGCCTCCTGGATCGACGCCAGGTAGGCAGCGTTATTAAATGAGCTGAAACGATGGACGCTGTCTGACCAGCCTGCGTGCACGTCCTTGTGACACCGGAGACAGTACTGGTCATTCATCAAGACGTGGCTGGGGATAAACTTGCCGTCGCTGGTCCTGGCCTTGGATGGTTGAAAATATTTGAAGCCTTCTTCAGACCCAACCTTTCCCCAATCTCGCGGATCCTGCGCCTGCAGAATCACCATCAGTGCAATCGCACCTCCGACCAGTCCACAATAGCCCATTCCATAACGCCATTTTATCCGCGGGCCTGCAAGACGGTGCAACCAATAGAGCCATACGGTCACTAACGGACAGGCAACATGTAACCAATAAACCGTGCTGCGGGCTAACGGTTGGCGGAGATCAAAGAAACCCTCCACGCGAACCAGCAAGATCCCGCTTACGAGGACCGCAACCGCCACGCCGAACAGTGCATACCCAATACGTACCGCCCGACGATTGCGCCGTTGATACGACGCCATCATGTGCCCAATCCCAAAAACCAGGAAAGGCAGTACCAACAAGGATCCCAACACCAGGTGAACCGAAAACATGCAGAGGTAGAAATAATTCTGATAGGTAAAACCCTCGCCCCATTGTGCGCTGGACCACTCAAGAAACGTGATACTCGCCAGGTAACCGGAATTAGCTGCGATCAAGGCGACCAGCACAAAGACGACGACCAACATGACCCGCAGGCGCGGACCCACTGCACGCTGATAGGAACGCTTGGTAAGAAGCGCCGGATCAATCTTGGTCTTGATTTCGTTCATGTGGCCCTGCGAAAGACTCTCCTGGGCGGCCGAAGCGGAAAGAAGCGGTCAATGTCCCCTGGATAAGCGGACAAAGAGTACCAGAATCTCCTAGGACAAGGGAAGCTTAATTCAATCCGGTCAACGTCACATCTAGTCCGCTAGCATTTCGCCTTGAATCTTCACGGGATCGAGCGATCTGAAGACAAGGCGATTGGCAACGTCTCCTCGATTCATCCAGAAAGGCGAAGAAACATGGATCCGTTACGGCAACGCTAGCAAGTTGTTTGCAGTTTTCTGGCAAAAAACGCTTAAAAGTAGACGAGTCCTGCTATTTGCCAATTTTAACCTCGAAACGGCCCGTCGAGTCGGCCATTCCCCGCGTCATCCCACCGGTATTGTAGCCAGCAGCGATATTACCCTTGGAGTCCAAGGCAATGATGCCACCGTAGCCCGGCTTAAGGGTCTTGGTAATCACCGCATCCACCGCATCCTGCACCGTACTTTTCAGATATTTCATCCTGGCCGACACGTCGTATGCGACGGCGTTACGGATGTAATGCTCTCCGATACCCGTGCACGAAACCCCGCACGTCCGGTTGTCTGCATAAGTCCCTGCACCAACGATCGGAGAATCTCCAACTCGACCATACTGCTTGTTCGTCAATCCGCCGGTGGACGTTCCCGCTGCGATATTTCCGGAGCGATCGAGGGCGACACATCCCACGGTGCCATAATGCACAGCCTTTTGTGCGCCGCCTGCCGCGCCCTTGTTGGCATCCTTCTCTTTCCCTTTGCGCGACCGTTCCCAGCGTTTCCGGGCCGCTTCCGTTGAAAAATAGGTTTGCTCAACCTGCTTCACTCCCATCTGCCTGGCAAACCGATCTGCCCCGTCACCAGCCAGGAGCACGTGCGGTGTCTTTGTCATCACAAGTCGCGCAACGGAAATCGGGTTCTTAACGGTCTTAACTCCAGCTACCGCGCCGCACGAGAGGTCACGACCGTCCATGATGGAGGAATCGAGTTCGTGTCCACCTGCGTTATTAAAGACAGCGCCGCGACCAGCGTTAAATACAGGATCGTCTTCCATCAGGCGAATAACCTGCTCCACCGCGTCGAGGCTAGATCCACCCGCCTCGAGAATCTCAACTCCTTTACGCAAGACCCTCTGAACCGCTTGTTCTCGGCCGAGGCGACTACGTTCACCAAGTTGGGCCGGCGAACTTCCAGCGCCACCATGGATGACAATCGCGTACCGTGCGGCCGCCCGATTCACCACGGTGGCCAGCTCCTTTGTTTCACCTTGGTCGCCCGGTGAGGAAATACGGCTCCGGTGCAATGGTGCCTCCCAGGTAACCCAGCCGAAAACCAGCAGCCCTGCGACTGCGAGAATCGGAATTACCCAGGCGATTCGGTCGTCTTTCATCATTACACCCTTTCGTTCGCGTTAGAGATCCTTGTTTACGAGCGCGTCTCGCTATCGTCCTGTTGAGCCACCGTCGTTTCGCTGTTCTAAACATTCTATCGCCTCACCCATGTCTGGCGGAAGCGGTGCGGAAAATTCGATCTCTTTCCCCGTCAACGGGTGACAGCAGCTAATTGAGCGAGCATGTAACGCCTGTCGTTCCAAGACGACTTTCTCAGCATCGGCCAGCTCCGAGGTACCAATTAATTCACCTCGTGTCACCTGGCTACTGTGACTGTAGAGTCGGTCGCACAGGACGGCACAGCCGACGTGTGCCAAATGAACGCGAATCTGATGCGTCCGACCCGTACGCGGACGTGCGTGCACTACTGAAAGCTGTCCAAACTCGGATGCGACTTCATAGAATGTCTCAGCCTTTCGTACGCCCCGACCATCCGCCCGCACGGCCATTCTCGTCCGGTGTTGAGCGTGGGCCCCGATGCTGGCGCGAATCACATCACGGTCGTGATCGGGCCTGCCATGTACAATGGCTAGATATTCTTTCTTGATGGTGCGTGCTTCAAACTGGGCTGCCAGTAACTGATGGGCCCGGTCCGTTCGCGCCACCAGGATAACCCCCGTCGTATCGCGATCGAGGCGATGTACGATTCCAGGCCGTGTTGGCCCACCGATACTGCTTAATTGCTGGAAGTGATAACACAGCGCGCTGGCCAGCGTTCCACTCCAGTGTCCTCGCGACGGATGCACCACCATATCGGAAGGCTTGTTGACCACGACCATGGCCTCGTCCTCGTAAATGATATCGAGGGGAATATTCTCCGGTTCAGGACCCTCGGCCACCGTTTCCGAAAACCGTGCAACAACCTGGTCCGCTTCAGCAAGTCGATAGGAAGGTTTGCGAGAAACCCCGTTGACGGTTACTTCGCCCTGCTGGATCGAGCGCGTGATGCGTGACCGGCTCATCTCTTCAACGCAGGCGGCAAGGAACTGGTCCAGTCGAACACCTGCCTGCTCCGGCCCTACCTTCAGCTCTTGATCCTGACCACTGGGCATGCGTCACTCCACAGAACTCGCGGACAAAAGCCCCTGGTACTAGGGTGTCGCTGGCTTGCCAGCCTCAGCCGGTTCTTTAATCGGTTTCTCAGCTGGCTCTTTCGCCGGATCTTTAGTCGGTTTATCAGCAGGTTCTTTGGCCGGTTCTTCAGTCGTTTTCTCAGCTGGCTCTTTGGCCGGATCTTCAGTCGGTTTCTCAGCTGGCTCTTTGGCCGGTTCTTCAGCTGGTGCTTCCGGATTACCTAAAACCGGACCACCACCCGGAACGGCACCGGGATTAAATGGGGGCAATCCCGCGGGATTCTGCCCAGCACCCGCCGGCGGCTGTTCCGGCGGATCGGGTAATTCCTGTTGGCTAAGCCATGATGCAAAACTGGTCGCAACGATATCCTCTTCGCTCTCAGACCAGGCATCCCCTGAAACCGGTTTCAATATCCGAAGGCGCGATTCCGCCATCATTCTAATCCCCTGACTGACGCCAGCCTTGGAGAGTTCCGTGTAATATTCTCGCGCCTCCTTCATATTTCCCAGGTGCACGCCGCTGTCTGAACTCGCATTCGCTAGTCCCTCGCAGGCCTGCGCATATCCGTAGCGAACCCGCTCATCCAGGTCTTTATCCGTGATTTCATTAAGTTCAATGAGGTCCCCGTAGCTTTGTTTCGCCAACGATAGAAGATTTGCCGCTTCAACTTTCTCCGAGTAAAGCTGTCGCATGCCAGCCGCCAGACGGGCGTCGCCGGCAGCGGCGTGGACCCAGTTCACATGACGGTGACTACTATACTCTTCAGCAAGAGCGTCCAGGTCACTAGCGAGGTTGCTATAGTCGCCAGCTTGCGGCGCGCTTCTCAGGAGACCGGATTTAGCCTGTTCCTTTTCGATCGTAATATCCAGGAACTCTTGCCAGAACTCTGTATCGCGCCGATTCTGACTTCCGCGGATCCAACTTATGCCGCCAAGTGAAACGACGAGTACAGCCAAGACGATCGAGCCTGGCACCACGTACGGCCTGAGCACTTGAATCACGCTCCCCAACCGGTCCGCGAGTATATTTGTCTGTAATTCCTGACGCCGATTTTTCTTCATGGTTTTATCGTCCCTCTATCGTCCGGCCAGGCACCCATTGCCTTGACGCGATTGTCACAGGAGTCCCTTTGACCGTCCCGCTCATTAACGCGCAAGTATAGAAGCGGTTGGTGGATAAGGTCAAGGTCGGTGGCAGAACTCGGCCCCCCTTCCCCCACAGACGACACCCCGTTACGATTCTTGCATGGAAGGAACCTTGAACCCATCACAGCGGCAGGCAGTCCAAACAACGAGCGGCCCGCTCCTTGTGCTAGCCGGAGCCGGGAGTGGCAAAACGCGTGTTGTCACGCTCCGAATCGCGGAACTAATCCGACTCGGAACATCACCGGAACGTATTCTGGCTGTTACGTTTACGAACAAGGCCGCAGCCGAAATGACGACTCGCGTGGCCGCTGTGCTCGGCGGTCGACGTAAATCCAAACCACTCGTCTGCACCTTCCATTCCTACTGCGTCCGGATTCTTCGGAAACACATTCAGAAATTGGGCTACCCGAAAAAGTTTGCTATTTATGCACGAGGGGATCAGGAGGGTCTCGCCCGCACTGTCCTCCGCCAGATCCACATACCCAGCAACCAGATGCGACCGGGAGACCTGCTCTTTTTCATCAGCTCCTGGAAATCCCGCGCCATTGCACCCGCCCAGGCAGAAGCGTTGGCGTCCACCGACAAGGAACACATCGCCGCCGTGGGCTATCGGCGATACCAACGAGAACTCAAGAGCCAGGGTGCGGTCGATTTTGACGACCTGTTGCTTTGCACTGACGACCTGTTTACTCGGTTCCCGGAAATCCGCAAGCAGGAGGCAGCTGCTTTTGATCACGTCCTGATCGACGAATACCAGGACACGAATGCGACCCAATATCGTATCGTTACCGCACTTGCCAAAGACCACCGCAATCTTTGCGTGGTTGGTGATGACGACCAGTCGATCTATCGCTGGCGGGGCGCTGAAGTGCAACACCTCCTCCGCTTTTCCGAGAATTGGCCAGAGGCGGTCACGGTGACCCTGGAAGAGAATTACCGGTCTACCGGTTCAATTCTCGAATTGGCCAATACGCTAATTGCCTATAACAAGATGCGCTACCCCAAGGTCTTGCGCCCGGCGCGACCCGCCGGCGACAAGCCCCGCATCCTCCAGTACCCCGACGAAACCGCGGAGGCGACAGCAATCGTTGAGGATATCCGCAACCGTATCAACGAGGGCTACTACGAACCTGGCGATTTCTCGATCCTTTTCCGGACGAACGAGCAGCCGAGGGCAATCGAGACTGAACTGCGACGTGCCAAGCTACCGTACGTATTGATCGGCGGCCTGTCCTTCTTTGACCGTCGCGAAATCCGCGACCTGCTGTCCTATCTTCGACTGCTTGTTGACCCCGAGGACGAATCAGCACTGCTGCGAATCATCAACACGCCACCACGTGGCCTCGGAGCGAAAACCGTAGAACACCTGGTCGGTGCGGCCACCCAGGCCGGCGTGCCACTCTGGAGCTTGCTCGATGATGATCAGGTTACCGCCGAACTCTCTCGATCGGCACGTGCCGGGCTCTCTGAACTGGTCAACTTGATCGGGGAGTTTCGCCACCAGACCAATTTTCGACCGCTCGACGAACTTGCCCACGACCTGATCAAGCGTATCAAATACGAGGGTGAACTACATCGCCTTTACCCAGAGGAAAGCGAGTTTGAAAGCCGCTGGAATTCCGTCCAGGAAATCGTGAACGCCCTCGCCGCATACCAAAAATCAGCAACCCGACCTGAGCTCCAGCAGTTTATCGACGACATCCTGCTCGGAAGTCTTGAAAATGACCAGGAGCGCGACTCGCAACTGAAACGCAATGCGATCGTTTTAATGACACTGCACTCCGCCAAGGGACTGGAATTCCCCCACGTGTATATGGCAGGCCTCGAGGAGGGGTTGTTACCTCACCACCGCAGCATCAAGGAAGATGGCGAGGCGCTCAACGAAGAACGCCGGTTGTGCTACGTCGGAATCACACGGGCGCAAGAGTTCCTGACGCTTTCCATGGCTCTTACCAGGATGAAATGGGGTAAACCGCGCGACACCCAGCCAAGCCGTTTCCTGTTTGAGATGATAGGTAGCGCCGACAATCCACATACCGCAGCGAATGGCAAGGGGCGGCAGGCTTCCTAGCCAAAACCAGCGGGCAAAGGCCCGTGAAGGCTTCCCGCCAACGACATTTTCACCCAAATATGCTGGCACAATTGGGCTCTTTTCGTTTTAATCAAGACGAACGTAACTGCCTTCTCGTCCTCCAACCATCCTGCGTCACTCACTCATGTCCACGACAAGCCCTAATCCGACCCCTTTCCGCTCATTGATACTCTTAACCATCAGCCCCTTGCTGATCGCATTGGTACTTTGGTGGTGGCTAGAATCCGATACGCGACCGCCCCTGGTTACCCGACCCGTGGCACTTGCTCACCTTCAGCAGATGCACCAGGGGATTGGCTTACTTGAAAACGCCGTCCGGACCTCTGAATTCGACGCAGCGAACGGCATATTTTCTAAACTTGCAACTGCCCATCCTGATCAGTTAATGCCCCTGCGCAACCTGGCCGTCGGACGTTACCTCGCGATTCGCGCAACGCGAGACGCCATGGAGAATTCAACCCTATCACCAGACAAGAAAACTGCGGCCATCCGCAACTCGCTAACGCTGGCCAATCAAGCTGTCGCCACCTTGATCACTTTTGCCCCACGCTCCGCCACCGCCAATCTCCTGGCAGCCCGCATCACTCTCGCGAGTGACCTCGGTGACGCCGAGAATTCACAGCACGACATCACCCAGAAGGCACTGTCCTACCTACGTACGGCCCACGAACTGGATCCAACCAACCTGGCCGTGGCCTACGCAATCTACGAGGCAACCAAAAGCAGCGATGATCCGGGCCTTGTAACGGAGCGGGTTTCATCGCTCAAGGCGGCCCTCAGGATGGCCCCGGGTAATATTGCGATCGCCCGACTTTACCTTGCCGAGCAGGCCGCCTCCCAGGACCCTACGATTCGCGACACCATTGCGATTGCGAGGGAAGCCACAACCGCCCTCCGGCAACATCTCATTCGAACGGGGCAGAACCTTGACCCCTGGAAATACCTTAAGGACGCAGCCGATGCACTTAACGGAAACGACTGGCCCGGGGTTCAGCAAAACACGGCCTTCTTTGACAACATTGTCCGCCCACAGGATTACGCGCGGAGTGATCGCTCACGATGCGACCCTCACTCGCTAGAATTCCTGATCCATGATTTTGACGAGACGTTTCATGAGCGTTACAGAACACGAGACACGTCCACCGGGGACCCAATATCCATTAGTTTTGATTCGTTCCCCTGGCAACCGACCCCGATTGAATTCCCCCTGGGCGAGGATTTCCGGATCGTTGATTTTGATCTGGATGACCGCCCAGACCTACTCGTGCTGAGCGAAGGGCGTTTGTCGGTTTATCGCCAAACCGCCGCTGGGCAACCCTGGTCCGAGATGCTGAGCCAGGAGGTGCCGCTGGGCTACACGCAACTGCTTGCTGCGGATCTCTATATGGTCGACGACACCAAACGTTCGCGGAAACTGACGCGCCCCGCTAATGGTAAGAGCCCGGCTCCCGCACAGGGACCGCGGCATAATACTTACATGGGAGTGGTACTTTATGGCCCTGCCGGTGCTATCGTATATCGCAACAACCTTGATCGTCCGAAGGAAAATGAGTCGCCCGCCTTCAGTCAGGTGGAACAACCCGACGGTTTCAAGCAACTGAAATCGATCGTTTCGGTTTGCCCTGGCGACCTGGACCATGATGGTGACCTCGACCTCGCCATCGCTTCAAGCGCAGGCGTTTCGCTCTGGTTTAACCGCGGAAACATGACCTATGTGAACATGAGTAGCCTTTCAACACTTCCTTCCGCCGAAACCGTGATTAGTCAGTTTGCTGCGGTGGACTGGGATCGCGACGTAGACATTGATTTGCTCGCCATCGGGCCAGATCGAACCGGCTTTGGCATCCTGGAAAATCTTCGTCACGGGCAATTCCGCTGGCGTCCCCTTTCCGATACCCACCCCGACGTCAAACCGGGCACGGACCTGCGGGTCGTCGAACTCGATGGCAACGTGTCCTGGGACCTGCTACTGGCCGGCCCCAAGGGGCTCCAGTCGCTGCTAACCACCACTTCTCGACCTGGCGCCGTGCAGCCACTTAGCATTCACCAGGGTCACACGGAGTCGACTTCACACCTGCGTTCTTGTGATTATGACAACGACGGATATACCGACCTGTTCTGCATGGTTGACCAGGAACTTCGACTGTACCGGGGATCGGCCCACGGTACTTTTACCACGGCTACCGCACCCGGCCTCGATCAGGTCAACGGTGTTGTTACCGCGCAGGTGGCCGATCTCGACCAGGACGGTGACCAAGACCTGGCAATCCTCACGCCCAGGGGCATCGAGCTGAAACGTAACCAGGGGGGGAATACGAATCACTGGCTGGACATTCGGATCATCGGCAAGGATGACGAACAGCAGACCGGACGCGTTAATCATTACGGTATCGGCAGCATGCTGGAGATCCAATCAGCGGGACGCTACCAGGCCGAGGTGGTCACCGAGGAAACAACGCACTTCGGACTCGGCGACGCCCCACGTGCCGACCTGGCTCGCATGCTTCTTACCAATGGCATTCCACAAGGAGTTGTGCTACCGGATGCGAACCAACTGATTGCGGAGCCACAGGTGACCAAGGGCTCCTGTCCCTTCATCTACACCTGGCGAAACGGCGATTTTGAATTCTTGACCGATTGTCTCTGGGGTGCCCCGATCGGACTTCAAGTGGCTGAAGGCGTCCAGGTACCCGGGAGGCCATGGGAATACCTCGCCATCCGAGGAGCCGATCTCCACCCTGTCGACGGCGTTTACCGCATCAAGCTCACCGAGGAACTCTGGGAAGCGGCCTATTTTGATTATGCCGAACTACTTGTGGTCGATCACCCCGCTGACGTTGTCATCTATACCAACGAAAAAGTAGGACCTGATTTCATCGCAGAGCCTGCTATCCATGCGGTTCGTGAACCTCGCTCACCACGGTCGCTGACCGACCAGCACGGAAGATCACTGGACAATTTGTTAGCTGCACAGGACAACCGTTTCGCACGAGCCTACGATCATAAGTACCGCCAGGGACTGGTTGATGAACATTTCGTGGAGATCGATCTTGGAACGGTCCCCGGAGAGGCTTCGGTCAAGCTCTTTCTAACCGGCTGGATCCAGCCGACAGACACGTCGTTAAACATTGCCTTTTCTCAGAACCCTGACCTGGCGGGTCCCCGGCTTCCTTTCGTGCAGGCCCGCGATTCGGAAGGCAACTGGAACACCATCATCGATTACATGGGCTTTCCCGGTGGAAAAACCAAGACCATAGCGGTTGACCTGGCCGGCAAGTTGCCAGCTGGTGCCAACCGGATACGGATCGTGACCTCGGCTGAAATTTACTGGGACCACATCTTTTTTACTCTTGGCCCAACGACGGCTCCGTTAAAAGTAACCCGCACGCTTCCCCGTTTTGCGGATCTGTCTTATCGCGGTTTCTCGAGGAGGCTACCGAGGCAACCCCTCGGCCCTGAACTTTTCGGGCATGCCGAGACCACCCGTGCTCCACTCTGGCCTCCCATGCAGGGGCAGTTCACCCGCTATGGCAACGTTTTACCTCTGCTCACCGAAAATGACGACCAAATGGCTATCCTCGGATCAGGAGATGCGTTGCTTCTGGAATTCCCTGTCCCATTGGCAGATGTCCCAGAAGGCTGGACACGCGACTTTATCTTGCATACCGTGGGTTGGGATAAGGACGCGGATCTGAATACGGTCTACGGTCAATCCGTAGACCCATTACCATTCCAGACCATGACCAGCTACCCAACACCTCCCACGGAGGTTCACGGCGCGGGTCGCTCCTATCGCGACTACCTCGATCGTTACCAACAACGGAGTCAACATCCACTTCGTTTCTGGCGTTACGTTCACGATTATTTACCTGGAAATGCCCGGCAATGACATACCGCATCACGAATATTCGCCTACTCGTTCGCGAAACGAAGCCAGCCCGTTTTGCACTTTCCCTGGGCAAGAAGGCCCAGGGGGCGGCACCCCCGAAGAAAACGACCAGTCCACTCTGCCACGTGCACCTGGAACTGGAAGACGACAAGGGTCGAAAAAGCTTTGGTTGTTCCGCCGACCGTCTTTCCGTTCGCTGGTTGGACAAGCGCCCTCAACGCACGAAAACAACCAAGCTACGGGAACTTGTTCAGTTATTAGAAACGGCGCGCGGTTACTATCTTGAGAAACCAAGTTTCGAAACACCTTTCGATCACTGGTTGACCAACCACTCCCGGATCATGAAAAAGGGCCAGGCGCTCGGCCAAGAGGATCTAACATCGACCTACGTCTCTTCTCTATACGAACGCGCACTGATTGACGGTGTCTGTCGCCTGGCGGATCGCAGCTTGCTGGAAATGCTTGCCTCCGATGCCCTCGGTTTTAAGCCATCCCGTATCCATTCAGTCGTCAAGCAGAACGAGCCGTCCGCATACCTACCGCCGCGACTTCGGACGGCCATCGACATCCGGCATACGGTAGGTTTCTTCGACCCGCTCGACGAAACCGACTGGCCGCGTCCACAACGTCTTAATGACGGTCTTCCGGAAACCCTTAGCGAAATCATCGAGGCCTACGGGATCCGCTATTTCAAGGTCAAGGTCTCGGGTAATCCCGCGGCTGATCTAAAACGACTCGCCCGGGTCTGGGAGATCCTTCCCCACGCCCAGGAACCCGTCGTCACTCTTGACGCCAACGAGGCGTTCGACGACCCCGATGAGTTCGTTAAATTTCTCTCGCAACTAAAACGTGATCAGCTTGGTCTTTTCCAACACATAGCATTCGTGGAACAACCTTTTCCTCGGAGCATCTCACTGGCACCAGCGACCGCGTCTGCAATCAAGGCCGCCTCCCAGTTAAAACCACTCGTAATTGACGAGTCCGATGCCACTTTGGATGCCTTTCCGCGTGCAGTCGCGCTGGGTTACTCTGGGACGTCTCACAAGAATTGTAAAGGCATCTTCAAATCGCTTGCAAACCGCTCCCTGATGCTACATTATCTGGATCAGCAGAAAGACCTCTTCATGAGCGCCGAGGATCTTCAGAATCTGCCGGTCGTGCCCCTCCAGCAGGACCTTGCCATGGTGTCGATCCTCGGGATCACCCACTGTGAACGCAACGGACACCACTACAACCGTGGACTCTCCATGCTGTCGCCGGCCGACAAAGCCTCGGTTGCTCGTCATCACGCTGACCTCTACGAGGAACGTGACGGCGAGTGGTACCTGAAAGTCGCGGATGGCCAGGTTCGCATCAACAGCCTGTTCGGACCTGGCTTCGCCGTTCGTGATGAACCTGACTGGGACTCGATGGTTGACTTACGAAAATGGGTCGACCAGGGTTACCCGGAATGATTTGACCCACCGCACCCTCACCCCCCCCACTCGATAACACTTGAAAGCGGCACCATGGCTATCCATATACGACCCTACCGGGATTCAGACCTTCCCCGCATCCAACAACTGACCGTCGACGCGTTTGAACCCGTTTGCATCGATCGCAACATCGAGGATCAGTTTGGCGTCATTGGCAAACGAGACTGGGCATGGCGCAAGGCTCGCCACCTGGCCCTGGACGCCGAACGCGAACCTGCTGGTATCCACGTGGCGGAGGATGCGGATACGATCGTGGGTTATATCACCACGTGGACGGATCATGAAGCCGGAATCGGAAACATCCCCAACCTGGCCGTCGACCGAAACTACCGCGGACAGGGACTGGGCCGGAAGCTTATCGCCTTCGCACTTGATACTTTCCAAACTGCCGGTCTAACCCATGCTCGGATTGAAACGCTCGACCAGAATAACGTTGGCCAGAAGCTTTATCCCTCCATGGGGTTCCGCGAAGTCGCCCGTCAAATCCACTACTGCATGGACCTTTCGAATCGGCCGGGGTCGCCAGACTAGCTTAGCTAAGTTCAGCCGCCATCTCGCTACCGGCCCGCAGGTAAATAAAGTTATTACCTAGTCGCCCGTCGTAGTTACCGGCGGAAATACGCATCAAACCCGTTGTGTCTCGGCAGGCTTCGATCG
>PVBE012841046.1_pt1 | contig 15033 bp, 18 predicted proteins | sample 1631181 | NCBI WGS metagenome assembly PVBE01 (sample SAMN08397723, study PRJNA350692) | Marine metagenome, whole genome shotgun sequencing project. | isolation source: water | place: Pacific Ocean | collected 2012-04 | reverse complement strand
CCGTGGTCGTGTTGACCGCCGGTGGCGATTCCGGAAACAAATCGACGGCCAAATCGACCGCGCCGCGTAGACGCTTCATGCTTTTGGCCAGCTCGGAATCCGAGCAGAGCAGGGGCGAATGCGCGGCAATGGCGGGCATTCCGAGGTCGTGTTCGAGGAGCAGATCGCTGATTCTTCGACACTCAGGAATTCCCAACGAATCGAGCCTTGTGGTGTATCGATCCAACACCGTCAGCTCGATCCCTTGATACCCCACGGCGGCGAGGCGTGGGGTGAACTCGCCCACCTCAACGTCGGGCATGCCCCAAGTGCTGTAGCCCAGATTCACCGATTTTTTCCCCGGATCGGACCTGCGCCCGCGTACCACCGGCCGCGCGCGATCGAGCGATGGGACGCCGTCCTTTCAGCTCAACACCGGAAAGTTCAAGCAGCCTTGCCGTCCGGTTTCGACGCGGAGCAGATAACCCTTGATGCTGGTGACGAACAACGTCTCTAAGTCCGGACCACCAAACGCGCAATTTGTCGGCTTGTCAACGGGCACGGGGTGCGTCTCCACGATGCGGCCGTCCGGCTCGAAAACGTAGATCATCGATCCCGGCCCGCCAGAGTCCTCGCCCGCCGTCGCGATCAGGTTTCCGTCGATGTCAAGACACATTCCGTCGATTCCGCGATACGGGGCGAAGTTGTGGAGAACCGAGTCCGTTCCGAGAGAGCCGTCGTCGCGAATTGGATAACCCCTCAACTCTCTCTTTTCCCCGGGTAGAAACCCCGCCTGCGAGACGTATAGGATGTCTTCGTCGACGGACAAAAGAATCCCGTTGGGTCTGGTCGTGTTGAATACGACCCGTTCGACGGCCCATGCGCCAGCGGCACCAGGGTCGAGCCTATATGCCGACATGTGATCGAGCTCGAGGTCTGAAGGATCGCCATAGCGCGGGTCCGTGAACCAGATCCGTCCGTTCGAGTCGATCGCCAGATCGTTGGGGCTGTTGAACCGGGCGCCCTGATATGAGTCGGCCAAAACGGTCACCGCTCCGTTTTTCTCGTAGCGGACGATGCGACCGGTGTCTTGCTCACACGCGTGCAGACGCCCGTGTCGGTCGAACATCAGCCCATTTGCGCGATTCGTTTGCTCGCGATAAACGTCGCATTTCCCAGATTCAGGATCGAACCGCATGATCCGGCCAGCGTCAATGTCGGTGAATAGAAGCCCCTCACCGTCCCACGCCGGCCCCTCGGTCAACGTGAAGGGTCCTGCGATCTTTTCGAATTCCCAGCTCATGGACGTGCCCTTCGGAATGCTGTGGAGCGATCGGGCCGTGACTCTATGCCATCAAGCCGACGGGACCGTCGCGACCGAGAGGATTGTAGCCGCCGATGCTGAGATCATGACGGATCGCGCCCGCGTGGACGTGCCGAACCAGCAGTAGAGCCAAGTAGCAGCGGGCAACGACGAGTCGCTAGTATCGGGCGTCGTCGGCATTACCCCTTCACCAATTGTCTATACCAACTTTCAAGAAACGGCTGAAATCGGCGCTTGGGTCAGATGACCTGGAAGTCGCGCTCGATCGAGCCCTGCCGGCGTTGGCGGACCGACGAAACGAACGCTTCGCTGACGAGGATTTTCAGGCGCGACAGAACGCGGTGACGGAAGTTCGCGTGCGGGCAATCGACCGGTTACCGGAGCTGATCGATCGATTCACTTCCGAAGCGGAAGGCGCAGGATGCCGCGTCTACATGGCGGCCGACGCGGCCGAGGCGCGCAAAGTGGCCGGTGAGATCTGCGTGGGATGCGAAGCGAAGATGATCGTCAAGGGGAAATCCAATCTCACCGAAGAGATCGGGCTTAACGAGCATCTGGAACAACTCGGCGTGCAAGTTGTCGAGACCGATCTTGGCGAGTGGATAGTTCAGATCGCTGACGACCGTCCGTCGCACACGCTGGCTCCAGCTATGCATCTGACCCGCGAAGAGATATCCACGCTGATTTCGGCGGCCACCGAGCGTGAAGTCCCCGATCAACGTGAAGCTTTGGTTGCGGCGGCCCGCGAAAAGCTGCGTGGGGCTTTTTTCGAGGCGGACGTCGGCATCTCGGGCGGCAACTTCGCCATAGCCGAAACCGGGACGTTGGTGCTGGTTACGAATGAGGGCAACGGGAGGCTACTGTCAACGCTCCCTCCCGTCTATGTCGCCATTATCGGGGTCGAAAAAATCGTCCCCACCATGCAGGACGTCACCGACATACTGCCGGCTCTAACGGGAAGCGCGACCGGCCAAAAGATAAGTACGTACGTTTCGTTCACGACCGGTCCAAGCCGCAGCGCCGATATCGAGGGAATTCCCACTCTGGGCGCGCACGGTCCCCGGGAAGTTCACGTGATCCTGGTGGACAACGGGCGGATGGCAATGCGCGAGGACAGAGACTTCCGTTCCGCACTCAACTGCGTGAAATGCGGAGCCTGCTCGAACGTTTGTCCACCGTTTCGAATAGTCGGAGGACACGCATTTGGGTACGTCTACAGCGGACCAATCGGCCTAGTTGTCACGGGGTATCATCACGGATTCGAAAACATCGCCGAACCGCAGTCACTATGCGTGGGATGCAATGCCTGCGAGACGGTTTGCCCGGTGGGTATTCCGCTGCCACGGTTGATCGGTGAAGTGCGGAACCGCGTCACACAGCAAAAACGGGGCGGGGCTATCAAACGGTCCATCGTTCGCGGAATCGCCAGCCCACGACGATTCAGCCTGGGACTGCGGGCCGCGGCAAAGACCCAGGTGCCTATCACCTGGGGTGGAAAATTTACGCGATTACCGGTTCCGGGGGTAAAAACCGGATGGCGCAGGCTTCCCGCCGTAACCAGCAAACCATTGCGCGATCGTCGGGAAAAACTCGAATCGATCCGTCCAAACATTATTTCTGGATCCGCGGCCAAGGGCGTGACCGTGGCCTATTTTCCCGGATGCATGACCGACTGGCTCTACCCGGAAATGGGCGTCGCGGCGATCAAGGTCATCCGAGCGTGCTGGGCCACCGTTACTTATCCCGATGCGCCGTCCTGTTGTGGTCTACCGGCGCTGAACGCGGGTGAACCGGATTCGGCTCGCCGCATGGCAAAGCAAACGATCGAAGCGCTCGAATCCACAGAGGCCGACTTCATACTCAGCACGTCGGCAAGTTGCGCGGTGACGATGAAGGACGACTACGTTCACCTGCTGCGTGACGACCCGGACTCGCTGGAACGGGCCCGCCGACTCTCGGCTCGCATCGTCGACTTCACGGGATTCTTGCAACGCGCAGCCCGGCTTCCTGAAGGGTCTGTTCCCGTTCCGAGTTCCGAGCCGAAGGTGACGTATCACGACGCCTGCCAGACAAATAATGTGCTGGATATCAGAGACGAACAGCGCCGGATAATCGTGGACGTTATGGGGTTGAAGCTGACCGAGATGGACGATTCCACGATGTGCTGCGGCTTTGGGGGATCGTTTTCGTTCGACCACCCGGACGTGTCGTCGCGACTTCTGAATCGAAAACTGAGCCGGGCCGGCGAATCGGATGCCGAGATCATCGTGACGGACAATCCCGGCTGCATCATGCAGATGCGGGGAGGACTCCAGGCCCGAGGCAGCGAGGTGGAGGTCCTTCATCTGGCCGAACTGATGGCACGATACTTGCCGAGCTAGGACCGAATCATCCGCGCTACCCATCTCGTCATTTCGATGACCGCGTAGGAATCCCGTGCGCCGTTGCCGAGGCCGAGAATCTTCGCATGAGGCTCAGAATGACGGTTTGCAATTCTTGCGAGGCCGAGATCCCGCACGAAGTACGGGATGGCAGAAATACTCCCTCCGTTGTGGGAAAGGGCTAGGGAGAGGGTCGCCGCGACTCGGTTGCTTTGGCGTGAAGAGTTTCCGGGACGAAGAGGGCCAACGTCAAAACCGCAACTCCGCCAATTCCTGCAATGGCCACTGCGGCGGCGGTAAGACCCCATAGATCGGCCACGCCTCCGACCAGGAGCGGGCCACCCGCGCTGCCAGAGTCGCCGATCAATCTCCAAAACCCTAGGAACTCGCCCCGGGCCTCAGGCGGCGAGAGATCGGCGCCGAGAGTCATCATGCTCCCGGATCCCAGCCCGTTACCCACGCTCATAACGGCGGCAGCGATGAAAAGCGTGGTGGCGTCGGATGCAAACGCGACGAGCAGCATCCCGGCCGAGAGGGTCATGAACGCGGGGACGGAAGCGAACTTGCGACCGAATCGGTCCATTATCAGACCAGCCGGGAAAAAGAGGACCATGTCGATCAATGCCGACACTCCGATGATGATGCCCACGGTATCGACGTCGAGTCCGATAGCGAACGCCCCGAACAGCGGAAGCAAGGTAGTCCTTCCTCCCCTCAAGAATTGAACGAGGAGCTGCGTGGTTGACGCGGTCGTAATCTCCCAGGGTCTCCGTCGTACCACCGTTAAGAGGGCACCGGCCAGTGACGGGCCGCGCACGTACAATCGAGAGCCTGACTCGCTCCTGACGAAAAGCATTGCAACCACCAGGGCCAAGAACGCGGCGGCGGCGCTGCTGAGCAGCGCCGCTTCCATCCCGACCCGTTCGGCCAGAATGCCTCCAATCACCGGGCCGGCAAACATTCCCGCTCGATTGACGCCACCGAAGAGCGCGGAAACCCGTCCACGCTGCCCCACCGGGACGGTGTCAGCGATAAATGCAAACCTGGAAACGCTCCAGAGCGCGGCTCCGACACCGCCGATCAGCCTGTACAGAATGACGAACGCGAAGATCCCCGAAAACGGGAGCGCGAGGGATGAAATAGTCACCACGGCGGTTCCCACGAGCATCACGCGACGGCCGCCGGCCCGCGCCAATACGAAACCGCTCGGAACGCTTGCCGCCAGCGTGCCGATTCCCTGCACTCCGATCGCAAGGGTGACCAGCGTGAACGACACCCCGAACGAATGCGCGAATAACGGCAACGTCGGGAGCAGAATCCCCTGACCGAGAGAGAGCAGAAACGAGGGAAGGTAGAGCGGTAGGACGAGGCGTCGTATCAGACTTGAGTGTTTGCCTAGGGGGCTAGTCACCCGGTTCGTCATAAGACGACGCGCTCACGCACACACGGCCCCAGTTGTTCCCTCAATTCCGGCGGCTGTTCTGAAAATCCGGAGAGCGTAATCAACGCCGAGAAGACTCCGCCGAAGATACACTGCTCTGCTCGCCCGCGCGGGCCATGCGTGACATATGGATGAGAGGAGGCCGCCTGTGGATTCGCAACGGCATGGGTTTGCACTGCGCGTCAAACCCGAGCGACTGGAGACCTACAAGGAATATCACCGTAGCGTCTGGCCGGAAGTGTTGGAGGCCATCAGCAAAGCCGGAATCCGCAACTACTCGATTTTTCTAAAGGACGATCTGCTATTCGGTTACTACGAATACGTTGGCCCGCCCGATGAATATGGGCAGCGCCTGGAAGCGATGGCGGCGGCCCCGCGAATGCGCGAATGGTGGGACATTATGGAGCCAATGCAGGCACCGTTTCCCACTCGGAAGAAAGGACAATGGTGGGCTGAAATGGAGGAGGTTTTCCATACGGGCTAGTTGACGGTCGGCCCGAAACGCGACACTTCTCGACAAGTCCACCGGTCGCCGAAGGGCTGGAGCCCAAACAAAGTGCGCCTACATGATGATGGCTACGATCGGCGCGGTGCTTTACGCCACGTCGTTGCTGGCTAGCGGTTGCTCGCCGGCGCTGCTCCCGTGCCCGGCCGCCCTTCGGCAGCGATGGGCGGGGGCCAAGCAGCCGTTAGAGCCCAGTCGGCGACGTAATCGCTCCGAGGCTCGCCGACGACACGAGGGCCGCGTACTTTGCCATAACCCCCGACTTGTAGCGCGGCTCGGGCGCCTTCCACTGCCTACGCCTGGAATCCAGTTCGGAGTCCGGCAAGTCGACGCTCAGGGTCCGTCGCTTAACGTCAATCGAGATCAGGTCGCCGTCACGCAGCAGCCCGATCGGCCCGCCCCGGAAGGCCTCGGGGGCGACGTGCCCGACCATCAGCCCATGGGTCGCGCCGGAAAACCGGCCATCTGTCATGAGCGCAACGGAATCTCCCATTCCGGTCCCCACCAATGCCGCGGTCACGCCGAGCATTTCGCGCATTCCAGGTCCGCCGGCCGGTCCCTCGTACCGTATGACGATGAAGTCGCCGGCCTGGATCGACTGCGATCGAACCGCGGCGAAGCAGTCCTCCTCACTGTCGAAGACCCGAGCGGCCCCCTGATACTCGTTGCGCTCGTGTCCGGCGATCTTGACTACGCAGCCCTCCGGGGCGAGGTTCCCCCGCAAGATAGCGAAGCCACCGGTCTCCTTGAGAGGATTTTCAATCGGGCGGATAACGCGCTGGCCAGCGGTCTCATGGACATTCTCGACGATTTCCGCCTGGCGACTTCCATCGACGTTAGCCACGTCAGGATCAATGAGATCGCGCTTGAGCAACTCCCTTGCAACCAGCGCAACGCCGCCAGCCTCAAACACATCGCCCGCAACATAGGCGCCAGCCGGCTTCAAATCCGCCAACACTGGCGTTCGCGCGGCGATGAGGTCGAAATCGTCGATCGTAAGCGGCACGCCGGCTTCGCTGGCTATCGCCAGCAGGTGCAGCACGCCGTTTGTCGAGCCAGCCGTAGCCGCAACGGCGGCAATGGCGTTTTCGAAAGCGGACCTGGTCATGATCTGCTTGGGCCGGACGTCGTTTTTCAAAAGGTCCATTACGAGCTTGCCGCACTCAACGGCGACCTCCGCCTTTCGGGGGTGAGTGGCAGGAATTCCGTTGAATCCGGCCGGGCTGATGCCCAAGAATTCGAGAGCGGTGGACATCGTATTTGCAGTGAATTGTCCCCCGCAGGCCCCGGCGCCGGGGCAGGCCACGTTCTCAAGCTCAAGCAAATCGGCGTCGGTTATTGTTCCGGCCGCGTGCGCGCCCACGGCCTCGAACACGTCCTGAATCGTGACGTCTCGGCCCCGATATCTGCCGGGCGCAATGCTCCCACCGTACAGGACCAAGCCGGGGATGTTCAACCGAGCCAGCACCATAGCGCCGGCCGGGATTGTCTTGTCGCAGCCGACGACTACAACGAGAGCGTCGAAGGAGTGGCCACGGGCCGCTAGTTCGATCGAGTCGGCGATTATTTCTCGACTAATCAGCGAAGCCTTCATGCCTTCCGTTCCCATGGCAACACCGTCGGAAACGGAGATGGTGTTTATCTCCACGGGCATCCCGCCGGCGGCACGCACGCCTTCTTTGACCTTCGCGGCCAGATCACGCTGATTGAAATTGCAGGGCATGGTCTCGATCCACATGTGAGCCACACCGACGATCGGTTTAGTGAGGTCGTCACCGGAGTAGCCGATGGATTTCAGATACGAACGCGCCGGAGCACGGTCCGGCCCTTCGGTCATAACCGCACTGTTGCGTCTGGACGTATCGGTCATCGTCTGCTCCAACAAAGGTCTATTTGGGGTCAAGAGCGTAATTCTATAGCTTCGCGGCCTGCCTATAGAGGATAGAGCCGCCCCTATCTTGAGTGGATCTCAAAAAGAGGGCCGCCGAGAAATCTAGCGCGTCGCAGTCGGGTCAGAGTTTCCTCGCCTGCGACTCGGAATGACAGAACGGGCCGGAAATGACAAGTATCTGTTGCTGATGCCGAGATTCCTCGGCGGACCTCGGAATGACCGAATTGGCGGTTGCCGCCCTCACCCTGGCCTTCTCCCAGAAAGAGGGGGCGGACTCATCCTCGAGGCGCTTGGTCGAAGCATTCGAGGTCGACCTGCTTGTTCAGAGATGCTACAGGTCGTGGTATTGGACCAGTTCGAGGATGGTGCCCTCGGGATCGCGGAAATAGAAAAGACTCTTCGAGCGGTCCGGAGGCGACTGCGGATCGGAAAATGGCTTGCCACCGGCGTCGATCACGTCCCGCCAGGCGTCCTCGATATCGTCAACAACAAACATCACGTGGTTGCAGTTCATAGCGTTGGCGGCTCGGACCGGCGAGTGATCCGGATGCGACACGTAGTTGAGCAGCTCGATCGAACTGCGCCGGTCTTCATTGCCGAGAATGACTATCTCGACGGTGGACCGCTCCATACCCGTGACGTTTTCAATAAACGATCCCTGCCGAGTGATTCTCGTTTCGACTTCGAGACCGAATACCTGAGAATAAAAGCGGATTTGGGAGTCGAGGTCTCGAACGACTATCCCCGCGTGACCGAACCTGGCACCCATTGAGAACCATCTCCGTATGCTTCACAAACCCGACGCCCGCGAACAGCATGACCTATTCGGCCGCGGGCCGCCTTTCGTAGAGAATCGCTCTCCAAATGCCTGAACGTTCACAAAGCACCCGACGAAGTCCGGCCCGCTCAACGATGGCATCTATCTCGATTCGAGGATGGATGAATACCCTGAATTCGCGTCGCAGTAGCCGCAGCCCAGCGTTGGCAATCCAAACAAACGCTCGAGAAACTACGTTTTCGACCGGCAAAATGAGCGCGTAGAAACAGCTCGCCAGCTCGGCGGACGGCTTCACCAGCGCCGGCATTTCGGGATAGCAGCAGACGGCACGGTCGAGGAACACGATGTCGCCCGTTCGACATCGGAATATGCCTGAGTAAAGTCGGCGTGACGATATTTGACAGAGTCCCGAATTCCCGATTCAGCGGCCAGGACTTCGGCCTGGCGAATGTAAGGCTCGACGATTTCAAATCCGACAACCTTGTCGACACCGAGTTTGAGAAGCTCGAGATGCGCCGAGCCAACACCGAATCCGATATCGAGTACCGCAGCACCCTCGACACCCCGCGATTTCAGATATTCGAGGATGGACCGGCTCCGTTTGGGCAAACCCTTCTTTCTGTAGGAGTCGGCCTCGTTGCGGGGAGTAGATCCACCGAACATCCGCGGCAGGCCATTGACCGAGCAGCAATCCATTTTTCGGCTGTTTTCCGGGTACGGCCGGATCGGCCAGACAGCGAGCCGCCGCATTGTAGCCGGTCGCGCCGGTGACTCCCCACCCGGATGCACACCGGCACCACGGAGGCAAAAGCCAGCCGGCGCCACCGGTATGTCAGACCAAGCCTTTCAATGCCGAACTCGGTAACGATGCGCTGGAATCATCGCACCACGGCGGTCAAACGCGAGTCACGCTCTTGGTTATCGAGGTCCAAACGTCCGGTAGCCAGACTTGCAAACACGCTCGATTTAGTATTGACGGTCAATTGGCATCGCCGGTAAAGTCGCAGCGATATGAGAAAGCGGCACGGAATCGTCGAATCCAACGCAGTTCGGATCAGTCTCGGATATATGGGGCCGGCCCGCATGGCGATGCCACGCTCTTAGCGCGTCGCTCGGCAGGGGCCGGTAAGCAGAGGCAAAGCCCTCTGCTTTTTTGCTTTCAGAACCATTATGAGAGTTAGACCATATGGCAAAGATCGGAAAACGAAATGCAGATGTCGCAAGCGGGAAACGACGCCGGGCACGGCAGTGGGGGCATGCAAGCCGGTGTGGCCTACGTGACTGATCAAGACAAAACCGGGGGCGAGGCCAACAAGGACACCGCCGGCAAGTCGAAACCAACCGCCGGCCTCTTCAAAGACCTGCAATCGAGGGGGCTCGTTCAGGACGTGTCGGACCCGGACCTTGGTCACCTCCTCGACAGAGAACGCGTGGTCCTCTACTGCGGGTTTGATCCGACATCGGACAGCCTTCAGCTAGGCAACCTGGTGCCGCTGATCTCGCTTGCTCGGTTTCAGCGCGCCGGTCACACGCCCATCGTCGTTCTAGGCGGGGGAACTGGAATGATCGGGGATCCGTCTGGCCGGAGCGATGAGCGAAGCCTTCTCGATGAGGAAACGATCGCGCGAAACGCTGAGGCACAAGAGTCGCAGTGTGCAAGTGTTCTGGACTTCGATTCCGCAGACAATCCGGCGATTCTCGTCAACAACTTTGACTGGCTGTCGAAGCTCAATCTCATCGATTTCCTAAGAGACGTAGGGAAGTCGTTTTCAGTGTCGGTGATGATGTCGCGAGAGTCGGTGAGGCAAAGGATCGCCGCCGAAGCCGGTATCAGCTTCACAGAGTTCTCGTACCAGATACTGCAGGCGTACGACTTCTATCACCTCTACACAAATCATGGCTGCCGCCTTCAGGTCGGCGGATCGGATCAGTACGGAAATATCCTCGCCGGGGTGGATTACATACGGCGCAAGACGGGGCGCGACCACGGCGCGGCAGCGCTGACGTATCCACTCGTGCTGACCTCCACAGGAGAGAAGCTCGGGAAGACGGCGGCCGGGGCGCTCTGGCTTGATCCGCGACGCACGTCACCGTACGAGTGGTACCAATACTGGCTGAACGCGAGCGATGGGGACGCGGTGCAATATCTCAAATTCTTCACTTTTCTGCAGATGGACGAGATAGACGAAATCGAACGGCGATTCCTGGCGAGGCCAAAGGAGCGTCTTGCGCAGCGAACGCTGGCAAGGGAAGTGACCACCCTGATACATGGTCCAGAAGAGACCGAAAATGCCGAGCGGGCTTCGGTGGCACTGTTCGCTGAACAAACCGATCCGACCGGGATCTCCACGGAGGACATGTCGGCTGGAGCGCCCTCGATCAACGTTCCCGAAGATGCGCTAGCCAGCGGCTACGATCTGGTGGAGGCGCTGCTTGTTGCCGATTTGGCGGAGTCGAAGACTGGGGCCAAGAGGCTGATCCGTCAGGGTGCCGTGAGCATCAACGGAACGAAGGTCGGCGCCGATAAGCGGTCGATCAATGCCACTGACGTACAGGACGATGGCTCGTGTCTGATCGCCGCGGGTCCGCGCCAGCGGGCCGTGATCAGATTTTCCAGCTAGCCTCACTACTCCCGCAGTGCCCGGCGGGAGGTCGGGTCCCAAGGTTGTCCAACGTGCGTTGATTCGGGACGCGGGATCTTAAGGCCCTCACCCCAGCCCTCTCCCAAGGGGAGAGGGGGCCGATTCGGAAGAAGAGAGGGAGGCGCGGCGGAAGGCGCTGGGCGAGTTGCAAACTCGGTGCCACGGCCGGGATCTCTTGCCAACGTCGTTCCGAGGGCCGCCGCGAACTGCGCGTCCATCGGGACTTGAACGACAAGCGCGCCCATCATGTCATCGAGCTGAAAGTCGCTTCGCGGACTATCCGGATGGGCGTTGTGGCAACTCACACATGCGGCCGCCGAGGCAAAGTCGGCGCTCATGAACTGCAGGCTCGTGGTCTCGTCCGCCGTATCGAGCCGAGATTGGGACTCGGTGGGGTCGCCCACGAGCTTGTCGATGGCTTCTCGCTCCCACGGAGTCCGCGGACCCTTCTACGGGTTGATCGGCCACGGACTGATGAGGTCAATCGAGTACAGCCCCTGCCCGTTTACGACGTCAGATATTCGATGGATGAGTGTCGCGGGTAGGGGAATCTGGCCCGGGTTGTCGGCGAACTCCGGCGAGAAACCGACGGGCGCCTCATCGGCCTTCAGCTTACCGACGACCGCGCTCGTATACACGGAACGAGTGGCGAGGGTTTGCGCGATCACTGCTTCCGCCTGGCGCTGGGCCTGGGATTCGGCACTTGCCACTTGCTGGCGCCGCACCATAACCACCATGGCGACCGCCAGGGCGACGGCGGCAAGAATGAGCGGCAACCCAAGGCGAATGCTCAGGCTCCGCCGCGTGATTGCTGGGAGAAGGCCTGTCACTGTAGTACCTCGGCGATCGGGTAGGCCGCGCCTACCTGGGTCGTTGCCAAAGCGATCGAAATGCGTCACGCATCGCCGTGCCAGATATCGATTCAGCCGCTAAAGATTCTGAACCGTCGCAGTGCGCATCGCTGTAACCGCACTCACTCGGACGTGCCCGCGGGCGGCATCGACAGGATTGGGGAGACGACATGACAGGCGCCGAGGTGCTGGTCGTCATTCACGAGCGGCACGGCGTCCGGTCTGTATTTGGCAATCGGGGTCACCTGAACACCAACGTGCCAGATGTGATCCGTGGCTCGGACCGCATTAGCTCAAGGCTCGTGCGCCATGAGCAGGCGGCGGACGGTGAACCCACGCCCGAAGATCCCGCCTCGTTTCCAGGTTGGGCCGCGAACCAGGGATGCGCTACGCACTGTGAAAGTTCGCATACATGATTAAAGTCAGTGATTTAGTTAGAATAACTTGAGGGAAGATTTGCCTTCGAGCGGAACGGGGCGTTCAACAATGCGCGATCAGGCACGGACCATCTTCAGCTTTCCGAATCCGGTGAACGAATACGCGGCGAGGCTGGTCGCGGGGATGGTGGCGACGTTGAGTCTGGTCATCGTCGTCTTTGACGTGCCGTGGCTTCTGCTGTTTCTGGTGTACGGCTTCGCGGCCCGGGTGCTAGCCGGTCCCACCCTGAGCCCGATCGGGCTTCTGGCCACTCGCTTGATCGTTCCGCTCGCGGGCGATCCGGACAAGCCGGTTGCCGGTCCGCCCAAGCGATTCGCTCAGACGGTGGGACTGGTGTTTTCCACGAGCTCACTATTGCTCTATTTCGCGGCCGGGTCTCCACTCGCGGCGTACTCGGTGCTCGGAGTGTTGATATTTTTCGCACTGCTCGAATCTGTGGTCGGTTTTTGCGCGGGATGCTTCGTGTTCGGCTATTTGATGAGATGGGGTGTCGTGCCCCAACGCTTTTGCGAAGATTGCCAGAACTTCGGATTCGATCGGGCCTAGATTTCTCCGGTCAGATGGCGGGGATTGCCGTTCCGAAGGTCCTGTCGTCAGCGGAGGTGGATCATTCTCCGGCTTCCGGCTCCGCCTGGTAGCCGGAGATCAAGGCCGTGGGCGATGCGCTGATCGGCGGTTTGAGTACGCCGTGAGGTGCAAAGAATCAATCGGCTCTGTCGGAACGGAAACTTGGCCCGTCAGAGGTTCGGTCTAGCTGCCGCCAGGGTGCTGGACTTTGCTTCCCTCGACCGGCGGTCCGGCCTCTTCCCAGTCCACGATCCCGCCTGCGTAGCGACGCACGTTCGTGTAGCCATTGGCGGTGAGGGTGTTGTAAGCGTATGCGCTCGCCAGACGGTCGACGTTGGAGCAATAAACCACAATCTCGTCGGTCGGCGCCAAGAGCTCGGCTCCCTTTTCTTCGGAGTCGACCTGAATTGAACCCGGAATGTGCATCGCCGACAACCATGACAAGCTTGAAGTCATCGCCCCGGTCGAGCTTTTTCTTGAGCTCATCGCGATCGATCAACTGCATTCGGATCTCACTTCGTGGTTTGCGGCAGACCTGCGGATCGCCCGCTGCCGAGGGCTGCCAGTATGTCTCCTAGTCTGCGCTCAGCACAACGGAAACTCGTGTGACGTCGGTAGCCGGTAGTTCCTCCGATGGAACGCGGAGGTCGAAGACAGGCTCGACCTCGATGTCTTCCGCATTCGCGTTGATAACTGCGACGGGGCGGGCCTTGCCACTGGCGCCGCCGCTACCGCCGCCCATTCGAAAGCCAGCAAGAACGTTGACGGATGCTGGCGGGACAACGGCGGTCTCGCCACGCCAACGTGAACTCATTTGGGTCGCAGGTCGATCAGCGGCCCCTCGCATAGGACAATAGGAGGCTGGAAGCACAGTCGCCAAAGGACATGTCTTTGGACCAATCGGGCCGAAACAGGTCGCGAAGCCGACAAGCCGCCACCGTTTTGGCCATCGTTATTGCCATCAATCTGCCAGTCGCGATCACGAAGCTCGTCTTCGGGCAGATAACCGGGACCGTGAGCATTTTTGCGGACGGACTCGAGAGTTTTCTGGACTTTCCTTCGGAGTTGATGGGTTTGATTGCGCTCGTCTTTGCCGCCCGGCCGGCGGACAGCGGGCATCCCTACGGCCATCGCAAGGCCGAAACCCTCGCCACGCTAATTCCCGGCGCCCTTCTGCTCGTGGGCGGCGGATTTGTCGTCCGCGAGGCGATGGGTTCATTGACGGGCGGAGTCGCGCCCCGGATCACGAACGTCAGCTTTGGGATCATGGTCGCAAGCCTGGTACTCGAATCAGGTCTGGCATGGCTCACCGGGTGGCAGGGGAAGCGGCTCAACAGTGACTTCCTGAAGGCCGACTCCGCTCAGTTGAGGAACGATCAGCTCAGGACGGCAGGCGTCCTGGCCGGTCTGGTTGCAGCTTCGTTCGGGTTTTACTGGATCGATCCTGCGCTGGGTTTCACCATCGCGGCAATAATGATCTTCACGGGGGCGAAGGTCATATGGGGCGGATCGAAGATCCTCATGGACGCTGCCGCCGCGGATTCGCGCACGATCGAGGAGGTTGCACTGTCGGTGCAGGGGGTCCAAGACTGCCACGCCGTCAGGACCCGCGGGCGGCCGGACGATGTATTCGTCGATCTGCACGTGCTGGTCGATCCCGATTTGACCGTCGAAAAGGGCCATGAAATCTCTGAGAATGTTGTCGCTCAGGTGAGATCGACGATGCCCGAAATCGCGGACGTTATGGTTCACCTCGAACCGCATGAGGAAGCGACGGTTCCGGAGTCAGGCCAGAAACGTGGGGAAGACGACGTTTTGGGCTAGCCGGCAGCGCAGACTCCGGGCAGAGGGGATCCATAGAAGACAATCCGCGACAACAGAAGGTCTTCGATTACATACGATCTACCGCCGCCGGCCGCTTCGATCGCTGGGGTGCATAGCGGGCATCGATCAGAACCGTCGGGGAGCTGCGCCTCAACCCCCACAACGGCCAATTCTGAGAGCGCGCTGGTTCGCCTTTTATGACAGCTTTTAGAGGACGAGGTTGCGGGAATGGACCTTAACGAATGCAGGCGGCGCCTCGGCCACCTGCTGCGTCCGGCCACCGTCTGCTTTGTCATCAGCGACGGGGCGATCCTGCTGGGATTGAAGAAGCGTGGATTGGGCGAGGGAATGTGGAACGGGCCGGGCGGCAAAGTCGAGGCGGACGAAGGCATAGAGCAGGCCGCGATTCGGG
>PVBE010537866.1_pt1 | contig 15033 bp, 12 predicted proteins | sample 1631181 | NCBI WGS metagenome assembly PVBE01 (sample SAMN08397723, study PRJNA350692) | Marine metagenome, whole genome shotgun sequencing project. | isolation source: water | place: Pacific Ocean | collected 2012-04 | reverse complement strand
TGCTGCAGTTTGTCGTCTTCGAATCTTTTATTTTGGGATAAGCCACAATGGCATTTTTGAGACTGTTAACAATTCACTCCATTTTCAGCTTGGACTTGCACTTGCCTCTTTAGGCGTGGCTTGTAGCTTGGTTGCCCAACATATGGGTGCACTTCCTTCCTATGCATTTATCGCAAGGGATTACACAACTCAATCTGCCCTATATACCCATCATCAATACATTGCAATGTTCTTGATGGTTGGAGCTTTTTCTCACGGTGCTATTTTCTTTGTCCGAGATTATGATCCAGAACTAAATAAAGATAATGTCTTAGCAAGAATCCTAAGTACAAAAGAAGCTTTAATTAGCCACCTAAGTTGGGTGACAATGCTTCTTGGCTTCCACACACTTGGAATATATGTTCACAATGATGGAGTATGTGATGCCTTTGATGGGTAAGAATCCTAAAGGTACTGCTTATTATGTTGCTAACTATCCTGATAGTTATCGCTCTGAATTATATCTTTATAAGTTTAATAAAGATATGGATGCTTCTTGGGGTACTGTAGGTCCTTTCAATCCAAGAGGTTCTATTGTTTATACCTTCCTTAATATTTTTCCTGTTAATATATCATCTACTACAGTTTCATATGATCCCTCTCAGAACCTTGAGTTCACAGTAACGTTCTCTTACGAGAGATATATTACTGACAAGACTGGTGTTAGAGATCCTGGTAACATGGGAGCAGATAGTTTCTTCGGTAATTCTATACCAGTTCTATCTTCACCACCAGATAATCCTTCTAGTAGTATTAGGCATCCTAAGGATAGGGAAACCAAGGGTGGTACAACATGGATAGGAGTCAATTCTACATGGGTTAATAGAGATGGGCAAGTGATTGCACCTAGAGAAGGTAGTGAAGTAAATCAGGAGACTGGAGAACCTGGGCAAAGTAATCAAGCACTTAAGGATGTTTCTAGATCTGAATTAAGTACACAACGTATAAGGAATCAACAACAGACTAGTTCTAGTACCTTATCGGGTAATGTTAATAGTTCTATTGGAGAAGGTTTAGCATAACCCGCTAAATAAAACACAATATTATATTTGTAATGCCTTTACCGAAGATTAGTACGCCGAGTTATGAACTTGAGTTGCCATCAACTAGAGAAACAATAACTTACAGACCTTTCCTAGTTAGAGAAGAGAAACTTCTTGTCCTTGCTATGGAGAGTGAGAATCAAAAGGATATATCGAGAGCGATTAAAGAAGTTCTTAAAGCATGTATCAAATCAAAAGTTAAAGTAGAATCACTTCCTACATTTGATATAGAATATTTGTTCCTTAACATCAGAGGGAAGTCTGTTGGTGAGGAAGTAGAAGTTACTGTCACCTGTCCTGATGATGAGAAGACTGAAGTTGATATAACTATTCCTATTGATGAGATACAAATTCAGAAGTCTAAGGATCATGATGATACTATTCCTTTAGATAATACCTTAACGATGAAGATGAAGTATCCTTCATTGGATCAATTTATTCAGACTAATTTTGATGTTAGTGGTAGTAAGGGAACTCAGTTAGAACAATCTTTTGATTTGATATCTCAATGTATTGATAGCATCTATAGTGATGAGGAAGCATGGACTGCTTCTGAGTTTAGTAAGAAAGAATTGAATGAATTTTTAGAGCAGTTGAACTCATCACAGTTCCAAGCGATTGAAAGATTCTTTGAGACGATGCCTAAACTTTCTTATGATGTTGCGATAACTAATCCAAAGACTAAAAAGAAAAGTACTGTCACCCTGGAGGGACTAGCGTCTTTTTTCGGGTAGCAATGTCTCATATGGATCTTGAGGCATACTTTAAGATTAACTTTTCCTTGATGCAGTACCATAAATACAGCTTAACGGAGATAGAAAACATGATCCCTTGGGAGCGTGACATCTACGTTGAACTCCTCAAACAACACTTAGAGGAAGAGAGGGAAAAACAAAAGCAAGATGGCAATTAATTCCACCAAATTTTTTGACTCTGTAAAGCAGGATGTTACTGTTAGTGGGACTTTATTTGGTCGAACTTTATCCAAGGAAGAAAGAATAGAAGCACATAAAACAAAAGATCCTATTAAGTTCAAGTCTTTTGTGGAGAAGGTACTTAATAGGAAGGGAGGTAATGGTGGTATTATAAATGGTAAGACTTCATTAGCACCGACTCCTAATCAGAAAGCATTACCTGGAACAGCAGAACAGAGTCTTGGTGATAGGATGGCTGCTGCTTTTGATAGCAGACTGGAGGATGTATTAAAAAGTATTAGAGAAGATGTTGGTGGTATCCTTGCTGTCATCGAAAAGCAGACAGAGGTTGAAGAAGATGCTGCTGCAGAGGAGAAGCAAGAGGCAGGAAAGAAAAGGAGGGCAGATAGAGAGAAGGATAGAGAAGCTAAAGCAAAACCAAATACAAAAGCAATACCTAGTTTACTTGGTTCAATAACTAAACCAATGAAGAATCTTTGGGATAGTATTATTAAAACCTTTGGGATATTACTTGCTGGTTGGGGTATTAATACTTTGTTGAAATGGTGGGGTGATCCTGCTAACAAGGCAAACGTAAAAGCATTTACAGAGTTTATAACTAAGGCCCTTCCTGTAATTCTTAAAAGTATCCTTGCTATTGTTGCTCTGGATATAGGGTTTAGGATATTGGGGTTTGTTAAATTGATTGGGTTGGCAGCTGTTAAAGTTGCAAAAGGTCTTGGATTCTTATTCGCAAAGACTCTTGCTGCTATTAGACTTAATCCTTGGTTATCTGGTGCCTTAGGTATTACTGCTCTTGGTGTTGGTATTGGTATGATGCAGCGTAAAGGTGAGGAAAGAGTAGCAGATGTAACAGGGGACGAAAGTTTCACAGCAAATACTATGGGGAGTGGGTTAGCTGTACCAGTTAATCCAAGTCCAGATAAAGAGAGTCCTAGTCGTGGTAGAAATCCTTTCGAAAGTTTGTTTAATCAAGGTGGTTTTGTATCAGGACCGGAGGGAGTAGACAGAGTACCTGCTAAACTAACTGCTGGTGAGTTTGTTATGAGTAAAGGTGCAGTGAATGAGTGGGGTATTGGTACTCTCATGAATATGAATGCTGCTGGTGGTGGTACAAATGAACCGACGGGTGGTAAGTATGAAGGTGGTGGTAAGGTTGAGAGAACTAACCAAGGTGGTGGATTACTGGGTCGTACAGGTAAGGTTGGTTACTTAGGGGATGATAGGAAGGTTAATAGATTCCCTGGTCCTAAGAACGAAGCATATTTCTTGCAGATATTAAGGAAAACTGGTGAGATTGAGATATGGAATGAGGAGTGGGGTTCTGATAAGTATATCGGAACGATGGATCCGAATACGAGGAACATACAATTTAACCAAGCATGGTGGGGTGGAGCGAGACCATTTGAGGTTAATTTCTTTAGTCAGCAGAAGAATAAGCAGATGGTTGCTGCCCAAGCAAACAAATTAATAAAACAAGCAGGTGCTTCTAAAGAGATAACAGAAAAGAAAGCAAATCAATTACTTAATAATCCTCCAGGTAGACATGGTAGTGGTAAGACGAGTGTAGTTTCTACTGACACAGGTGGTGGTGGCGTTCAAGGTGGAGGTGAGAAGGAGATTCCCTCTGAACCTATGTTCTCTCCACGTGATAAGAGTAATCATTACACATTATTGGTAGCATCAATGTGTAATATCATGGGTGAGAACTAATGTTAGGACTCATCGGTGGTGCTATGAAAGCACTCAACAAACCTAAGAAACCTAAAGAGACAAAGGTTAACCTTAAGAAATTTACTGGTGCTGTAGAGAGTACCAAGCAAAAAGCAAAGTCTGAACCTAAAGGTGCGATAGTACCTACTACTATGAAGATAGTAGAGGTTAAGGCAGGATCAGCGAAGAGTTTTAATTTGAAGGGTGAGAATCCTATTCAAGAACAATTCTTAGTGCTTCATCAGAATACTTTTGCTATTAAAAAAGCATTAGAGAATCAGACTAAGGTTAAGAAAAAGAGAGCCAAACAAAAGAAAAGTTTATTTGAATGGTTCTGGAGGAAACAACGTGAAGAGGATAGAGAAGATAAAGATAAGGGTATAAAATTAAAGACTGGTATAGGAGATGCAATTGCCACTAAAGCAAAGGGAATCTTTGATATAATCATGCAGATTATATCAACCTTATTTGCTGGTTGGTTATTAAATTTTATACCTCAGATCATCGCATTAATTAAAAGTTTTGGTGAGATTGTTGAGAAGGTAGTTAATTTTATTAAACCTATTGTAAAATTCTTCTGGACAATAGGCCATTGGATTGTTAAAAAGGGAGTTCAATTTGGTGCCATGTTGGCAGGAGTTGACTCAAAGATTGCTCAAGAGAATAGTATCATTCAGAATTTGAATGCGATACAGAAGCAATTCCCTCTCATTGAAGCAGCAGCGGCTGCATTCCTTGTCTTTAAAACTTTAAGATTATCAAAAAAGTTGTCACGTTTAGGACGTAAACCTCCTACTCCTAAAGGTACACCTAGAACTACTGGAGCAGGAGGGAAACTCAAAACATCATCAAGTGCTTCTAAATTAGTAAGAAGTAGACATGGTACTTCTGCTCAAAGAATATATGACAATGCAATAAAAAATGGTAAGAGTGTTGTTAGTGCTAATGCAGAAGTACAGAGAGCATTAAATAAGGGACGTATAGTATCCAAACCAGATTATGGATTGTCTACTAAAGGTAAACAAGCAGGAAAAATTCTTAAAGGTGGCCCTCTTAAGTCTGTAAATAGGGCAGTCCTAAAACTGGGTGGTAAAGGTAGTGCTAAAGTTCTTCAGAGGATAGGGAGATTTATTAAACTTCCATTTATTGGATCTCTTATCGTTGCAGTGACTCAGTTGTTAGCAGGTGAACCACTTGGCAAGGCATTGTTTATGGGTGTTGGTGCTGGACTAGGTGGTATTCTAGGTGGATTACTTGGTGCTGCTGGTGGGCCTCTTGCTATTGTTGGTGCTATTCTGGGTGAGATGATTGGTACATTTGTTGGTGAGTTATTATATCTTGGAATTATGAAGGGTGATTGGGCAGCAGCCGGTCAGAAACTTAAGGAGACATTAATAGGTCTTTGGGATGCGACAGGTGGTGCTTTATTAAAATGGATTGGCAATAGTTTTAAGAGATTTATTGGAGAGTTTAAGAAAAAGAATACTAAGTTGGGTGTTACTAATTGGCTTGCTCTTCTTCGACCGAAGCGGACTGTATCACTTCTTAAGGATTCTTTCTTCCCTAAAGGAGAAGATGATGGAGTGAAGAGAAATATTCTTGGTGTTCCATTGGCAGATCAAGGGGAGGAGAAAGAAGGAGGTCCTGACTTTGGTCCAGGAGAAGGTTGGTCTCCTGTGCAAGCAAAACCAAGGTATGGAAGGTTCACTGGAGATGGTTTCACAAAAGACATCAAAGGTTCGGTTGAGTTCCAAAAGTCTAGTGCTGATTCCATTGGACACCCTGCTTCTTATGATACTCCAGGTGGAGACACTGTTATTGCTAATGTTATGGGTGACAGTGGTGGTGTAGTTGCTGGAGGTGGAGGACATGGTTCTTCCACATTTATTGGTGGTAATTCTTTTGATGCAGCAGCATTAAATAGAAAAGCGTCTAACCTTGCAAAACTTTGGGCGTAAACATGGTATATTATTTCGATTTTCAATTACAAAAAAGCCCGAAAAAAAATCGCGGTAATTTTTTACCCTATTACTTTTTTAAAACATGGCAGACTACCAGGATATAGCAACTGATTTTGATCCATCAGAGATATCTGATAAGGCTAATATTAAAGAACTTACTGTCAAGAATCAGAAGACAGGTAAGGAGTCAAGTTTAGGTGGTGGTTTAATTGACTTCAGATACTATGAAAGTATCTTATCTAATTTTATCACTGCAAAGTTATTGATAGGGGACGCTGGAAATTCAGTACCTGATGATGGTGAACGAAAGAATGTTTTAGATGGACTCCCAGTCCGAGGTGGTGAGAGTTTAGTAATGAATGTGGAAGATAAAAATGGGAATAAAATTAAACTTGTAGGACATGATGGTGGACTGTTTGTTAATAGGGTAAAGGATAGCATGACTGATGAGAGTATGACTAAGACTGTTACTCTGTATGAGTTATGTACGAAAGAATTTCTTAGCAATGAGCAAACGAGAGTACCTGGTAGGTATAGTGGTAAGATATCAGAATCTGTTAAGAAGATATTGAAGAATAGATTAAAGACTAATAAGAAACTTGATATTGAGGAGACTGCTAACAGTTATAATTTTATAGGTAATGGTTGGAAACCATTCTATACTATTAGTTGGTTGATGACTAAATGTATTCCATCTGATGGTGCTTATGGAAAGACTGCTGGTTTTCTTTTCTTTGAAACTAAGGATGGATTTAATTTTAAATCTCTTGAGACATTAATTGGACCAACCAAAGGCGGTGGTAGTTCTGATAAGAAAGGTGCAAAGAAGTTTCAGTACACAGGTAAAGGAGTTAACAAGAAAGGATTCCAAAAGATTATTGACTTTAGAATTAAGAAGAACATAGATGTGCAAGAGAAACTTGCTATCGGTGCTTACAATAATCGGAGTCTCTTTTTTAACCCATGGAATTATACTGTTTCACATAAAGATTTTTCAATGTCAGGTGATCAAGTTGGTAAGGTGAAGACTGCTGGTACTGATATGGCTTTTGTTGCTGAAGAGTTTAGGCAGGGACCAACCAGAGGTATGAGTATGGTTCTTGATATGGGAACTCTACCTATAGGTAAGGATGGTAAGGAACAGGTAGAGAATTGGAAGAAGAATAAGGAGGATCTTAATGATAAGGTAAGAGAAAGAATGTCTCAGGCAATCACGAGATATAATCAAGTCTTTTCTATAAGTGTTGATGTCATGATAGAAGGTGACTATTCTTTAAAGGCTGGTGATACAATATATTGTGAGTTCCCTGATATTTCTTCTGAAAAAACAGTGAGTAAGGAGAGTAGTGGGTTGTATTTGATTGCTAGTTTATGTCACAAGTTCACTTCATCAAAGGCTACTACCTCTCTTAACCTTATTCGTGATTCTTTTGGTAAGAAAGGGGCTTAAATAAACATAGGAGTAAATGTACTAATGACCGAAATCAAACACGACTTAGACCATGAGGTCTACATCGAAGCAGATGGTAAGGAGCATGTGAACCATGGTAAGATGGAGTACACTAAGGCAGACTTAGAAAGTGCTCATGCATATTATGACGAGTACCATAAGAATGATGAACCAGAAACCGGTATCAATGATTGGCATACCAGACATCAAGATTCAAAACTTGAGATCTATTGTGACAATCATCCAGATGCAGAGGAGTGTAGAGTTTACGACGAATGATTGATGAGTCTCTGATAAAAAGGCATTCCATTGGAAAGGATGGGTTCACATGGTGGTTAGGCCAGGTATGTGAATCCAAAACTTGGGAAGCCAATTATCCAGAGTTACCTACGGAGACAACAGATGAGTTACCTGGATTCAAGAGAAGGGTTAAGGTAGCAATTCTTGGTTGGCATACATCTTCGAAGGAAGAGTTAAAGAATGATGAATTGCCGTGGGCATATTGTTTGATGCCTGCCAGTGCGGGTGGTGGTTCGGGTGGATTCTCTGAATCACTTGCTCTCACTGGTGGTGAGTGGGTGTTTGGATTTTTCTTAGATGGTAGTGAAGGACAGCAACCAGTCATCATAGGACTCTTTGATAAGTCAACTCAAGAAGATTTCAGAAAAGATATACCAGCGATACGTTATGCACCCTTCTCTGGTTTTACTAATGATAAACCAGAACCTCTTACTGTTGTAAAGACAGAGGAAGGTATCAAGAGAAAGGGGAAGGGAGATGCTAATCAAAAGGTAGGTGAAGGTGAGGTAAAGCAACAACAACTATCGACTGAAGATAATGCTCGTATTGATAGATCGGATACGACGGAACAGAAAGCGAGAGAAAAAGTAAAGCATCTGAATGATGTTGTTACTGGTAAGATGCGTATAGCAAATAATTCTGACAGTTATAATCCTCAAGAGTGGGTTAAAATATTCTCTGAACGTGAATCATTACTCAAACAAGTAAGTAAAGATTATCAAGATAGTCCTATAACTCCTTACCTTCAACCTTTATTTGATGAGGCTGAAAGGACAGCAGCGGGTATTGCTGGCCCAATGAAGGATATTCAGTCTAATGTATTAGGTAAAGCATTGGAGGGAATGGTTGAAGCATCTTCTGTTGCTTCTACTTTATCTCCTTTGAGTAAATTGTTGACAAAGAATATTGCTACTGATAAATCAACACAGAAAATAATTGGATCAATTACTGATATGATTGACAAACTTCCATTAGATGCAATGGATTTTGTTAAGTCAACCTCAGGTAAACTTGTTAGTCAACCTCCATGTGTTGTAGAAGGTTATAGTGGATCATTAATGGGTAAAACACTAGGTAATATTGATGGTAGTATTACTGGTGCGATGGGTAGTATTAATAATGCTTTAGCTGCTGTTGATAAGGCAAATTCTCTTGCTACGATGGGGTTGGGTGCTGTATCATCTCTCACCAAACCTGGTGGACTTAATTCGATGCTCACTAAAGGATTGAATGCTTTGGGTGGTGTGTCTGTTAATATGGATGGCATAGCTAAGTTTAGAACATCATTTAAGAAAATTTTCTCTGGAGAGAAACCTCTTCCTGAACCTAAAGGTACACTTGTTAGTCTTTTAGACGGAGGATTACCTTTACCTCCATCAATGGAGAAGATGGGTAATGTGATGGAGAATTATGCTGCTAAAGCAACTGGTATTGCTCAGTTAGCAACAGGTATCAGTAATTTTACTGGACATAATTCTATCTTTAATACTGCTATTGATCTTGATAACACTGGACTTGCTGACTTGGGTGGACTGGGTGGTATCACTGATGCTTTAGGTAAAGCACAGAACTTAACAAGTTTTGCTAAGTTCCCTGGTTCTACTGGACAATCTATTCTTCAATCAACAAAGACTTTATTATCAGGTGGTGGGAGTATGGATGCAGCGTTGATTGCTGCTGAGACTTTGTTCCCTGGTGGTAGAGAGTTGGTTAAGGAGGCATTCCAAAATCAAATAAAAGGACAGAGATTCTCTGGTAGTGAGTGTGAGACTGGACCTATGTTAAATGGTCCTCCTCTTATAGAGATATGGGGTGGTAATGGTACTGGAGCTACTGCTAATGCTGTAGTGGGACCTAAAGGAAATGTTCTTGCTGTAGATATTACAAGACCAGGTAAAGGTTATACTGAACCACCTTTCTGTGCTGTCATTGATAGGAGTGGTATTGGTAAGGGAGCAGTCATCAGAGCAGAGATAGATGAGGAAGAGGTTAAGAAGAATGGTTCTTCTGGAGTCACAAAGATTATAGTACTTGATGGTGGGTTTGATTATCTACCTAGTCCTGATGGTAGTGTTGGTGGCAATGGTGTTAAGTTTGCCGATGCAGATAACACTTGCATTAAAGATAAAGAAGGTAGATGGTTATCATTTAAACCTGGTATAGGAATTGATGTTCCTCCTGGTGGTACAGTTTATCTACCAGCAGGAAGTAAAGCACAACTTCCTACTAGTGCAGTAACAACTAATGGAGAATCTATACTTGCTTCTTCAGGTAGTAACATTGTTAACTATGCTGCTCTTCGGTTGATGCATAATTTTGATACCAGTGCAGGAAATATTATACCTGGGAAGCAAGGAGCAGAGGGTGCAGGTAAACCTGGGTTTGGAAAGGGGATAGATTATAAGAGAGCAAAGGAAGAAGGATATAGCGATGCTGATATTAGATATTTCCTTGAAGGTGATCCTGCGAGAGGACAACAGAGTTACTTTGTAAACCGTATGAACGGTGCTATTGGTAGGAACATGCAGAAGTTACTGGATGATCCTAAGTGGGGTATGCTTCCTGTAATGAATAGTGCTGGTAAAAAACCAGGTAAGATTAAGTCATTGCAGATTAATCTAAAGAAAGGATATAAAGGTTATGCTAAGGTAACTGATGGTTCTCGTAATGGTGCAGGCCCTATCACTGGACTACGTGATGCTGTTACCGATAGAAAGATTAGTAATGTTCTTGAGAGACAGACAGGTGATTTCTTAAATATCAATCAAGATTTACCAGGTAACGAAGAGATATTAGAACTGTTTAAACAAGCAGAACTTCGTAGCATTGAAGGTACACCTGTAGAAGGGTATGGTAAGTTTGGAGAGTCAGGATTTAGAAGTTGGGAACAGACTAGACAAGAGACTGGCTCTAAGTATCAGAGTCATCATACTGGTGGTGGCGGAGCAAAGGATGTTTATGGAAATGATTACAGGACATTAGATCCTTGGAGAGCAGATCTTCCTGACGGTACAAGATTAAAATTTAGAGGACTTTATAATCATAACAGTCCTATGACTGCGGAACAGAAAGCAAGTCCATATGACATCTCAAAGAATAACTATCGTTATTTTGTATTTGATTATGAGGTTGAAGTTTATAGTACTCCATTAGGATATGATTATGTTGCTCCTGGTTCTGTTGATACAGTAAAGACTAAGTGGTATAAGTTGATTGGATTAGAGTTGGTAGCTGGTACTGATGATTTCTTTAATGGTGAGACTGTAGTGAAGAGGTGTAAGGATAAGGCAGGAAGATTATATGAATTGAATATTCAGGTATGTACTTATGATGATGATACTGCTGAGGCTATTGGACAAGGACTTGCAACTAACTCTGAAGGGTATGAGATAGTAAGGACACCTGTTCTATGTCAACCACCTATCAGAAGCGATAAGCATGCAGATTATCAACCAGTTAGATGGTATCGTAAGAATATTAAGGGTGGTATTCCTGATGATAAGGGAGATTTATATGGGGAGAATTGGGGACATATTCCTGGGACGGAAAGGAATACATTAACTAGAGAATTGATTAAGGTATACAATTCTTTCGGTGATAAGAAGTATGGTTACGCATACAATATGGGTGGTAAGCAGGGAAGGATGTACGCTGATCAACCTGGACTTAATAATTGGATACAAGATTACTTTAAGTGGTTGAAGGAACTTACGAAAGGAGAAACTTGTGAGACTGAAACTTATACTGTTGGTGGTGTAGTTGAAGGGTACAATGGACCTGGTGTTTATCTTGATCTAAGGGGAACAAGTGGTAGTCAGACTGTTAATATTGCAGAAGTGGTTGATGATTCTAGTGTTCATCATTCACTTACTATTCCTGGTGCTGGTGTAATTGAAGAGGGTAGTGGTGGTAAGACTGTCGATCTTAAGGGTGGAAGAATTTATGGACCTATTACTTCTCCTACTGCTGCAGGGGTATGGGTAGGTACTGAGAGTCCTCCTCATATAGCAAAGAATGATTTACCACAGAATTTAAGAACTAATAAGGTGTGTGTATTGGAGGAACTGAGTGATGACTTTGATGACTTTGGTGTGAGTACTACGGTAGGTAAGTTTTCAAGGATAACAAAACCACCATCAACACCAGTCGTAACAAAGACAAGGAAAAAGAAAGTTCAACCTCTTACAATGGAGGAGTATAATTCTTATAAGAGTAATTTAAATCAGAAACCAGAACCTAGAGCATTTGCATGTGTCCAGAAGTTTATGTTAGCACAAGCAAAGGAACATTTTGATAATGAAGGACCAATCTGGAAGGAGTCAACCTACTGTGAGTGGGCAAGAGAGTATGTAGATGAAGTACAGAAAGTATTCCGTCCTACTACTACGATAGGTTATGAACTACCTTGCGGTGGTAAGATTACTACACCAGAGGTGACTGCTAAACCACCAGAGGTTCCAACTTATCCTACCATTCTTGAGGTTGATGAGGTGATACCCAATGCTTGTGGTGATGGATATAATGATGGTGATGGTGTTACATTCAATGGTGTACCAGGAGAACTTATACTTGCTGGTAACTCTGTTGTTGGTGCAAGACCACCTAAACTACCACCATTACTAGATTATCCTGAAGTTAGGATAAATAGCGACACTGGTGTTGGTGCTGACCTTGAATGTACATTGAAGACAGTTCCTGTTACTCCAGACATGGAACTATTACCTGCTGAAATTGTTGAGGTTATTGATTGTGTTGGTAAGAATATCTTTATTAAAGAGAGCTAATGGGTAAACCGGTAGGAAGTGCTGCGAAGACTACCAGGTGGGCCTGGAGTAAACAGACACCAGATGGTATCTTATCCTCTGGTGGACTAGCAGAAGACCAAGTTAAACATGCTTGGCAGTTAATGAATGCCTATGATCCACGACATTATATTGTCATGGAATCTGATGGCAAAAGGAAGGGTCGTACTACGATTGAGTCCCCTGGTGGGATGACACTTAAGGTTGGACAAGATATGCAAAGGGGTCCTTCAGAAAAGGGACCTGATGGACAGACTAGCAGAGGTAATCAGACTCTTAATATTCAGGTAGAGAATGGTAATTTGAATATTGATTGTCAGAATGGTGATCTTAATGTTATTGCTAGGAATATAAATTTTACTGCCACTGGAGATGATTCAAAAGAAGGTAACTTCTCAGTAAGAGCCAACAATAAAATTAGTTTAGATTGTCAACAGTATGTGTATTCATCTAAACAATCTATTACCATTTGTGCTGCTAATATGTTAAGATTACAAGGTACTAGAGAATTACAGTTAATAGGTGGTATAACTACTATGTTTACTGATTCGACTCGCAGGGGTAAGAAACCTGATATATGGCCTGAAGGTGAACCAATTCCTGCTGCTTATAGTGAGAAGGTAGAGAATGCTAATGTAGCACCTGGTGCTGCAGCTGACAAACTTAAAGCAGCAGCGACTGCTCTTGTTGCAGATGCAACAGAACAACTTGGTAATTACTTAGGAGCTTAATTAAATGACACATTTTATTGACAGCGCATTAGTAATGAAAGATTTGGTGGTTGGTGGTGGAAGTCATCAGGAACCCTCAGAACAGAAAGCTATTGGTGCTGGTAATGATTTACTTAATGGTAGTGTAGATGTAGATGGTGTGGTTCATATTGGAGGGGAAGAATTTGATAAGGGTGAATCTACTTTAATGGTTGCTACTAGTAGGAAGCAAACAGGTGATAGAGCACTTACTGTTAAAGGTAATGCCACTATAGAAGGTTCAGATGAATATCCTTTGATAGTTAAAGGTAATGCATACTTTGAGCATGGTAACATTGGTGATTTATCTTCTAGATTTAGCAGTGCAGATGCTAAACCAAAACCATTTGATATGAAGCATCCATCAGAAGATGGATTCAGACTGCGTTATGCTTGTATTGAGGGACCTGAGGTTGGGGTATACTTTAGGGGAAGATGTAGAAATAAGAAAGAGATTGATCTTCCATATTATTGGAAAGATTTAGTACATGAAAATAGTATTTCAGTTCAGTTGCAACCTATTGGAGCACATCAGAATATTATTGTGAAGAGATGGGATAAAGAGAAAATTTATCTTCAATCTAATAATGGGTTACCTATTGATTGTTTCTACCATGTTTATGCAGAAAGAAAGGATGTTAATGGTTTGATTACAGAATATCAAGGAGAATCATGGAAAGATTACCCTGATACATTAGAGTATGATGATCCTCAGTTCAAAGGGGTTGTCAATACGAAGACTAAGTGATATAATTATTCTATCTGTCAGATTGTTATGAAACTTACTGGACGTTTAAAAGTTGGAAACCGTATTGTAATACCTGAATCTGTAGATCCAGACTCAATTGTGGTTCATCTAACACCTTATGGCAGTTATCAAGAGTTATACGTTAGTTCTGTTGATTATGGCAAATATATTAATGTAGTGTCTGCATCTGGAAATAATGTTGATTGTTATTATATTGTAGAAGCAGTGGATGTGCCACAAAAGGAACTGCCACAACGATATTGACAAAATCACTGGTATCCTGTAATATATAAGGGTAGAAGGAAGAAATTCATGCCTGAGGACGACGCTTACCTTACTCGTTGTGTTGTGAACACGACTGCTCGTAGTTTTTACTTATTGAGTAGTGACGGGAGTGAGAAGGAGATTACTTGTGAAACTTCAGAGCAGTTCATGGATGTTCTAAAACTCTGCCGTGAGGTTTTAGATGAGATTGATGATGACCTTCTAATATACACTGAACCTGCTGTAAAATTATGAAACTTGCACTTGCTGCTCTCTTTGCCCTTAGTGCCTGTACTCCAGCAGTAGCAGGTGACTATCAACCTGGGTATTCTGCTAGTCGTACTTGTTTTAAGACTGAGTACCGTGAAGAGTATGTTCCAGGAACTGAATTTGATCCTGGTTATGTAAAGTCATGGAAGGAGACTGTAGAAGTTCCTTGTGGTACTGAAGTTGTAGAGAGTAAAGTTTATAAGAGACATGTTACAGTCATTGAAAATGTAGACACCAATGATTGTTCGGATGGTACTGTTGCTGGTGCTCTCCTTGGTGGTGGACTAGCAGGGTTTGGAACTCGTGGTAAGGATAGATGGTGGACTATACCCACTGGTATCATCGGTGGTGCAATGCTAGGGTGTGCTGTAGACGGCGGCTGATATATTATTTCGATTTTCAAACAAGAAAAAGCCCGTAAAAAAATCCCGGCTATTTTTTACTCTATTACTTTTTTAAAAACATGAAAAAAGACGATAAATTCGTTTTAACACCAGAAATCTATAGTGAGGTTCTGGAGTATTACGGGTATAAGATGGAAAACGGGAAATTCATCAAAAAGCCCAAAATGCCGGAATTTGAGTATTTTGGTAAATGGAAAAATGGCGGATTTCATCTTTAACAAGAAAAAGTACCTATATATTAAGCACAATATTGTATAGAGAATGAAGAAATTATTATTAATTACTTCATTATTATTTTTAGGAGCGACATCGGCACGTGCTGATATTACGTCGCGAATGACTTCTAGTGTTCAAC
>PVBE011145405.1_pt1 | contig 15039 bp, 13 predicted proteins | sample 1631181 | NCBI WGS metagenome assembly PVBE01 (sample SAMN08397723, study PRJNA350692) | Marine metagenome, whole genome shotgun sequencing project. | isolation source: water | place: Pacific Ocean | collected 2012-04 | reverse complement strand
TCCGCCGCCAGCGCCGCGACCACCGCCGAATCTATACCGCCTGAAGAGCCCAGCACCACGCTGCTGAATCCGCATTTGGTCACGTAATCCCTAAGCCCCAGCTTCAGAGCGGCCGACAGTCTTGGCATCTCGCCGTCGAGCTCTTCGATCCGCTGCGGTCCGGCGGCCAGATCGACTTCCAGCAGATCCTCGCAAAAGCCCTTGGCGCGAGCTATTATCTCGCCGGTTGGCGATATCGCGCAGCTTGTCCCGTCGAACACCAACTCGTCATTACCGCCAACCTGGTTGACGTAGAGTATGGGCAGCCCGCTTCTGGATGCCTGCCGAGTGAAGAGTGCTTCGCGGGTCTTGGCTTTGCCCTGTTCGTACGGGCTGGCGGACATGTTGATTATCAACTCGGCCCCGTCTTCTGCGAGCATGGCGATGGGATCCTGCCCGTACAGCTCGCGTCCAAGTGCGTCGGCGTCCCAGAGATCTTCGCATATGCTCAGTCCGATCCGACGCCCATTGATCTCGATGCAGCCGGGCTTGAGGCCCGGTTCGAAGTAGCGAGTCTCGTCGAACACATCGTAAGTTGGCAGAAGGGTCTTTACGTGAACATTTTCGACTCGCCCTTGGGCAAGAACCGCCGCCGCATTCTGAAGCGGGCGCCCAGCCGGGTCGGGGTTCGGACGTACGAAACCGACCAACGCGGTTATGCCCTGGCAGCATTTGGCGAGTTCTTCGACTCCCGCGACCGAGTCGGCCACGAAGCCGTCTTTTTTCAGCAGATCGCGCGGCGGATATCCGACGACCGAAAGTTCGCCGAAGACAATAATATCGGCGCCGCCGCTTCTCGCGCGGGCGATAAATTCGGACATTCGCGTAAGATTCCCGCGTATGTCGCCGACGATCGGATTGAACTGGGCCAGAGCAATTTTCACAATACCCTACTTTTTACTCGCTAGACCCTCTGTTTTCACGCAAAAACAGGGATTCTAGGCCTTTCACCGTCTAAGTCCCGAATACGAAACTTTGAATTGCAAATTATTTGTGTTCTTATTTCAGAGGCCTAGCCACTGGTCCGATAAACCTCAATACGCGACGGAGCAGGAGAATACGGATATGGTGACAACAACGATAAAGAGCATAGAACGCAGGCGCCATTCGAGATCTTCAATGAATATTGACGTGCGATGCATCCGCCTGGACCCGCATGAAGGCGGCGTGGTTGATGAAGTTGACATGGTTGACCTTTCTCGCAGCGGCGTAGGAGCCGTCAGCGAAAACTGGTACTATCCCGGACAGAAAGTCGTAGTCTGCCTCCCAGCCGATTCCGTACACGGAAAACGCCAGATGCAGGCCACCGTCCGACGATGCCTCAGCAGAAACGAACCCGGTTACCGAATCGGTTTTGAATTCGACCACAACTCACTGAACACCTGGGGCAGCCTCAGCACCACAGCGATGGCGGCTGCGTAAACGTCTGGTGATCAGTAATAAGTAACGGCAGGCGGCGTCATGACTGCGTCGTGAACAGGCCGACGCACCGTCGGTCGCTAAACAGAACTGTCTGAACCTGTACATCCGTGTAATCCGCCGTTGACGTTTGTCGTTCAATTCCAAATTCCAAATTCCAAATCCCAAATTGAAATGATCGGTTGCTTTCTCTCGTCGATTTTGCGAGTCTGTTTGTTATGTGCGAGGTGGATTATCCCCTGTTCCGGAAGGATACGGCATGACGCTTACCGCGAAGTTCAAGACGATTGTTTTTGCACTGATACTATCCTGCGGGGTATCGGCCGCATGCACTGTGATTGTTGTCGGGCCCAGTGCCAGCAGTGACGGTTCTACGATCAATTCACAGACGGCTGACGGTATGTTCGATTCGAATATTACTTTCGTACCCGCCGCCGATTTCCCCGACGGCGCGATGGCGGACGTTTACCTCGGCATTACCGGCCAGAGCACAAAGCCGCCGAAGAAGATCGGGCGAATCCCCCAGGTTCGGCGCACATACGCTTACTTCCACGTTGGCTATCCGTTCATGAACGAACATCAGTTGACGCTGGCCGAGAGCACTCTGGCCCAGCATGGCAAACTGCAGGACGCCCGGGGCTCCAAGGCGATCATGACCATCGAGCAACTCCAGGTCTTCGCGTTGCAACGGACAAAGACCGCACGCGGGGCGATCAGGCTTATGGGCGCCCTGGCCGAGAAGTACGGATTTCTCGGTTCGTACCAGCGGCAGGGCGAGTCGCTGTCTGTCGCCGACGGTAAGGAGTGCTGGGTGTTCGAGATGTTCGGCGTCGGGGCCGGGTGGAGTCCGACCAGCGGGAAACCCGGGTGCGTGTGGGCGGCAAGACGTATTCCGGACGATCATGTCTTCTGTATGGCCAATCTCAGCAGGATCCGTGAAATCGACCTGGGTAAGCCCGATGAGTTCATGGCTTCGAAAGGTTACAAGCAGCTTGCTGTCGATAACCGGTGGTACGATCCCAAGAGCGGTAAGCCGTTCATATGGCAGGAAGCTTACACGCCGCGAAAGGGCGGTTGGTCGCTTAAGTCTCCGTTTGTCCGCAATCGCCTGTACATGTTCCACAAGATGCTTGCTCCGTCTCGCGATTGGCCGGTGACGAGAAACATCGCCGACTACCCGTTCTCCATCAAGCCGGACAAGAAAGTCAGCGTTCGCGACGTGATCGCCGTGATGCGATCCACGTTCAAGGGCACGCCGCTGGATGTCGAGGCCCATCCGAACTGGAAAGGCAGCCGCCTGGCGACCCCTTACCCGTCGGCGAAACTCCAGAGGAAGTTCAAGGTCCGTTTCGTCCGCCCGATTGCAGTGCAGGACTGCTCGCACGGATTCGTCGCCCAGTCGCGACCCTGGCTGCCCGACTCGATCGGTGGGGCGGGGTGGTTCTATCTCGACAATCCGCACACGAGCTGCTTCGCTCCGATCTACGCCGGAACTACGAGCTTCCCTAAATCGTGGCGAACATACGATCGCCGCAAGTCGTCCCGCGAGTCGGCCAGGTGGGCCTTCGACAAGATCGACAACATGACCGCCAATCGCTACCAGGACAACATACGAGAACTTATGAAGGTTCGCACGCCCCTGGAAAATGAGTTCTTCGCCAGGAAGAAGACCGTCGAGGCCGCAGCGTTGGAGGCTCACAAACGCTCACCCGCCCAGGCCGCAAAGATCCTGACCGATTTCACAAATGCCTCAATGCGGCAAGCCGAAAAAACCTACTGGGACCTCATCGACACGCTTACCGCAAAGTACGAGGATAAATAACAGCAGGCGGCAGGCGCCTTGTGACGGGATCCATCTGGAAAAGGCGCCTCGGATGAGAACTCGCAAGTCGCCCTTAGTACGGTTGACTTTCATCGTCACCAGGCAGCGTGTCGGCGGCCCGTAGGGTGAATGGAATCAGTTCCGGAGCGATCATCCCGTCCCCGCCTTTCTTACGCACTGATCTGGTGGGGCATATTTCTATAAAGGCCGACCCCGCCAGATGCGTACTGAGATTGCTCCATTGCAGCGACACGTCGGTGTGCTCTCTTTGCATTTCAACGGCGATAGTTTTGAAGGCTCGCACTGCGGGTTTTGTTGTGTTCGAATCGTCGTCGAAGTAGTCTCGTCGGTCGGTCTGCCCGTCAATAGCAACCACTCTGAGCCGTTCGATAATTCGATATGTTTTGTAGCTCCCGCTCTTAGTCGGCAGCAGCCCCAAAAGATTAACGTAGTTCCCGACTCTCAGCGACATGCCTGATGTCCTTTCGGGGTCCACGGGAATTGCCACCTGGACCTTGTCGCTGGACATGTTGTCTTCAGGTCCGGGAATATCATAGCTTGCGAAGTGCGTAACCATTGCTAATTCGTCTTCGTTGACATTTCTGTTGATCTTCCGGCCAATCGCCAGAATTTCCATCTCCTCGCGTTCAAGCAATCTTCCGACATGCTCGGCGACGATTCTGGGGATTTCGATTCTCACGATATCCTCCTCTTGGACAACCTTGTCGGCCCGGATGTTCCGCCCGTAACGAAACGCGGTGACCGTCTCGGTATCCAAAGGCTCCATCGACTGGCCTATGCCTTCGGTGATGCTGAGCACATTAGCCAGGATAAACATGCCGCCCAGCATCATCAGGCAGGTCGTCACGGAAGTCGCCAGGACCATGGCGATGTTTAACGCGGTTTTTCCGAAGCCATCTTTCACCTCTTCGAAGATTATGGATAGACGTTGCGATCCAACCCAATCGGCCTTGAGGGCCTGCGGCAATTGTAATCTAAATCTCGACGAGCAACAATACATCGCCCACCTGGCCGCGGCGTACAAGAATATGTCCTATTGGCAGTGTGTGTTATTCGACTGTTATTATGGGTCCGATGGTGAGAATCGCCGGACCGGCCCGAGCCCGCAGATGGAGATAGGCGGATGGCTACTTCTTGCCCGGCTTTATCACGCGAACGAACGATACGACGATCTCCCTGTCGCCGGCGATCGTCAGGTCGTAGTCCATGCCCTTAGCGTCGAATATCGCGTCGGACAGGAAGAAGGTGGCGGTCTTGAGCTTGCCCGTGTTTCCCAGCTTGAGAGTTCTGGATGTCATGCCGTTTGGCGTTTTATATTGTAGGCTCAGCACGCCTCTAGGCATGTCGAAGTACGATATCTTCACCGCAACTTCGTGCGGCCCGCCGGCCAGGAAGCGATCGTCGATCGCAAAGCCGATTCGTTTTGCGGCTCGGGCTACGAAGTCGAATCGGCGATCGTTTTGGATCACCCATATTCGCATGGGTTGTTTTATTTTTACCGCGGGAAAAGTTTCAAAGCCTTTGGCGTCGCGCTGGTAGAGCCATCGTTCGAAATTCCTGGCGGGAGTTCCCAGCTTCCGCTCTTGCTCCGTGGGCTTTTGCTTTCGCAGCACATGGGGTCTCAGGTAGCTTTCACGCAGGAAGCACCATACGTCCGGCGTGTCTTTCACCGTCCGCCCCATCTCCTGCGATACGTACGGCAGCATTTCGGGGAAGATCGAGAACGGGCTGTGCAACAGGTAGTTTCTCCGCATCTGGATCACGCGGAGCGATGAGGTGAAGTACCTGTACGTGAACGATTCGAGCGGACCGAAGCGGTGTGTCCAGCCCTTGTCGTATTCTTCGTTCTCGTCTCCGCTGAAGGCTCCGGTCTTGATGATCGGGACGGTTTCATCGACGGTTACGTATCCGTCCTTGTCGAGTCCCTGGCCAAGGTGGGCCTTGGGCAGCATGTACATGTACATCTCGACGAACCCGCCCCGCGTTCCGAAACCCTTGTCCAGGCCGTACGGACTCACGCCGCCCATGCAGACCTTGTGTTCGACGCCTTTGCACGCCCCGGCCCACGCGTCCAGCCGCTCCTTCACATGCGGCGGGTCGGGCTTTCCATGCGGGCCAACGCCCTCGTCGCCCCAACTCGACGAGGCGTATCCAACTATGATACCCTTGACCGCTTTCATCTGCGGGACACCAGCCTTGCCGAACGCTCCGGCCAGTTTCAGATAGCTCCTGTGGAAATCCTTGTTCGTTACGTCGAGGTTAACTAATCTCCAGTTCTTCTTGGGGCCCTGTTTCTTACGGGGTACGTTGTATTTCGTCACCAGGTAGTCTGGCGCACACTTCTTGCTCTGTCGCATACGGTCGGATGTTTTTGATTCGTCGGGGTGGGCCAACGCCTCCCACACAGCCGTCATCGGTCGGATCACCACACCGTATCCGGCCTGCTCGGCCCGTTTGATATCCGCGATGAGTTTGTCGAACTCGTACTTTCCCTCTTTCGGTTCGAGGTCCTTCCATCTCACCCAGATGGAGACTACCGGATTGGCCGGGAAGTTGACTTTCGGCAGATTGCGGGCATTCCGTGTTACGCACAGAAGCGATTTGTTCGATACGCCGACCGAAGGCGGCAGCGACCAGTCCCATCCTTCTGTTATGTCATCGCTGAAGCGCCATGGTTGCGGTTTGATGTCGGAAATTCGGACCGTCTTGTACGCCGGCCAGGCGCTGTACTTCCCGTATTCGATATGGTCGACATACTTCGGTTCGGTTATGTCGCCGGCGACAAGCGGCCCGACGGCGAGAAAGACAACGACAATAGGGAGTATTCTTGCCACTATTTTATGTCCTGTGTCGGGAACATCGCCACAACGTCGTAACCGCCGAACGCGCCGGCCGGAATCGAGACCGGGCTTACCGCCCGCGTTCTTCGGCCAGGATGCGTTCGACTTCATTGTGTACCGCTTGTGCGGTCAGGTTGAGTCTGGCAAGCACCTGCATCGCCACGCCCTCCGGCTCGCGAAGCAGCGCCAGCAGGATGTGCTCGGTTCCCAGGTCGGCAGTCTTGTGTGCGCGGGCTTCTTCGATCGCCATCTCCATCACATGCATAACCCGCGGAGTCTGGTGGAAGGACTCGGGGATTTCCGTATCGGGATCGGCGTCGACAATCTCCCGCAGGGCGTTGCGCAGTTGCTTGAGAGTTACGCCGAGATTCGCCAGGGCCTTGTGGCCGTGTCCGTCGGGCTCTCGCACCAGGGCCAGCAGCAGATGCTCGGTGCCCAGGTGTTCGTGGTGCATCCTTTGGGCTTCGAGTCCTTCAAGCCGCAAAACGTCCCGTGCGTGTTCAGTAAAATGTTCAAACAAGTCCAGTCTCCTTCAATAACTGCAACCGTTCTATCAGATCTGCCCACGTCAGACAAGTGTCGCCTGTTATCCGCATAACGCAACCGTGTTGTCTCCTTCACTCATCAAATCTGCGACTTGAGGATATCGAGAGTCAAGTTGTCGGCCTTGCCGTCGAAGTATGTTTCAAGGGCTTGTCGGAAGATATCGTTGTCCGCCGAGCAGTGCGCAAACAACGTCAGCGAAGAGCGAAACTTCAGGTAGTCCGGATAATGGAATATCTGTTCTGCGGTGCGCCCGGTGAGGTCACTGACTAATTCAGTGCATTGTTTCAATCTCGGGCCCAGAATCTCGTGGGCCAGATACGCCTGGGCCTCGGCTTGCGATGAGATTGCATACTTACGCGCTGTGGCGCTGTGGCCCAGCCCTTCAATCTGCGGAAATACGTACCACATCCAGTGGGTCTGCTTCAAACCGGCCGAAAGCTCACGGACAACAGACTCAAACACCCGCTCCTGGGCGTCCAGAAAACGCTGCAGATTGTAAGGGTCGTTTGTCATCGGCCTCTGGTGTCGCCGTCGGCCTTGACGCCGAAAGCTATCGCACGCTCGACGCCGTTGAGATTGTCCTGCACGTCGGAGTCGGAACGAACGAACAGCGGGGCGGTTATACGATCCAGGCCCAGGCGCCGGGCCAGTGCGTTCTGGAAATGGTCCTTGGTGAACTTGATCGCCTGCTCTGTTTTGCAGACGTCCATAGTCGACTTGTAGCCTTCAGGAATGATAGTGCTCAAACCAATGCTCCTTGAGTCAAAGTAATCGCTGTCGGCGCAGATGAATCCCGGATTGCTGGTATTATAAAGTCTAAAGAGAGTCGCACAAGCCCGACATGCGATTCCCGACCGCGGATCATGACATTCTTCGGCTCGCAGATTTGGACCGACGGTTTTGGAGCCCGCTGCGGCTGTCCGCTTTCGACTTACTACGCCTCTGTTGTTTGCCGCAGCATGAGCAGCTTCCGACTAACCGCGGAATTCAGCGCAGACACATTACTTCTTGGATAGCTCGATGATATGTTTACGCGCCAAGGCGAGCGTTTTCTCTTCCGGCTCCAGAGTCACAGCCTTCCTGTATGCGTCGACGGCAAGTTCGTTCTGCTTGAGAAGGCGATAGGCCTCGCCCATTGTAAAGTACGCCCATGGGCTGGTCGGCCCGAGGTCAATAGCCTTCCTGCAGGCGGCGACGGCCTCTGCGTACTGCTTGGATTTGTTATATATCTCGCCCGTTTGGACGTACGCACGGTAGGCATGTAGTCCTGTCGGTTCGACCGACAGGCACTCCTTGAAGGCGGCGATGGCCTTCGGATACTGTTTAGTCTGGCAGTAAATGTAGCCAAGTTCCGCGTATGCGTTGGCGTCCGGCTTCAGGGCGACGAGCTTCTCGTAGGCGATGGCGGCCTTATTGTAGGCGGCTTTGGATTCGGCGTGTCTCCCAAGTTCTCCACAGGCCTCGCCGATCATGCCGTACGCCCAGATTTCATCCGGCTTCAGCGCGATAACCATCTTGTATGCCACGACAGCTTTGGCGTATCGCTTAAGCTCGTGATGGATGAGGCCTATCCGGGCGTACGCAGAGTTAGCCTGTGTTCCGCTCTGGTCGACCGCGGCGCACTTCTCGTAGATTGCTATGGCGTCTGCATATTGTTCAAGATCGTGGTAAACGTCGGCTATTCTGTAGTATTCACCAGCGTCGGGTTTGACGGCGATGACAGCGTTCCGGCAGGCGGCGACAGCTTCGGCGCGGCGTCCGAGTTTGTCATAGGTCTTGATCATATCAACGTGTACCAGAAGATAATCCGGACAAAGAGCGACAGCCTTCTCGTAGGCGACAATAGCCAGATCGTATCGCTTGAGTTCCTCATAAGCATCGCCCAGTCAACTGTATGCCCAGGCGTTCTTTGGATTGAGTGAGATAGCCTTCTTGCAGATGACGATAGTCTTCTCTCGCGTGGCGACAGCTTCGGCGCGTCGTCCGAGTTTGTCATAGGCCTCGGCCAGGCGGCTGTACGCCCAGACGTGATCCGGATCGAGTGCGATAGTCTTCTCGGAGGCGGCGACAGCAAGGTCGTATTGCTTAAGTCTCATGTAAGCGTAGCCCAGTCTGTTGTATGCCTCGGCGTTCTCAGGATTGAGAGTGATAATGCGCTTAAATGCTCCGACTGCCTTCGGATACTGGCTAAGGCAAATATAGGCCCAGCCCAAACCGTTGTACGCTCTAGCATTATCCGGCTCCAGGGCGATGACTTTCCCATAGGCGGCGACGGCTTCCTGTTTCTGACCGCACGCGCCGTAGGCTCCGGCAAGACGCTGGTGGGCCCGAGCGTCATACGGATTAAGTGTGACAATCTTCTCGTAGGCAATGACGGCCAGATCGTATCGCTCAAGCCTCTCGTAAGCTTCGCCCAGACTGTAGTGCGCTGGGATATCATTGGGCTTGAGGGCGATAAACTCCTTCAAACCCGCGATGGTCTCCGGACGCTGCTGGCGGCGCTGCTCACGCCTCCTGCTTGCGCGGGCTATATCACGGCGGGCGCGGGACATCCAGCAGCGGGCATCGGGATAATCCGGATCGATGGCCAGGCACTTCTCGTAAGCTGCTATGGCTTGTGGGTATTGCTCGAGAACAACATAGGCCCAGCCCAAATTGGAGTAGGCCTCAGCGTAATCCGGCTTGAGGGCGACTGCCTTCTTGTACGCGACTACAGCATCCCTCCATCGACCCGCGGGTTCACAGTCCAGCCCCTTCTTATGATACGCCGCAGCGGCTCTGTTCGTACTGGCGGTACTGTCCTGTCCGGATTCGCACCCGCACAAGAAAGCCGCCAGCATGACAACTGCGTAAGCCGCGGAAGAGGGAAGCTGTAGTTTTCTTGGTTTTCTTGCCATAGTTACACCCTTTTCCGAATCGACTGAAGTGCGCCGAGACCTTACTTAATTATTGACTTGAGCCTTCGGTCTCGGGCCTTTTGTCCCCTGATTCTTCAGCGGTGGTTTGCGAGAAGAACAACTGCCCAATCAAATAGAACTGGCCGGTGCAATAACTGCGCAAGGAGGCCATGAAGTGAGTAACGACGGCCACCGGCGTAAACCTTTGCTATGTACTCAACGCTCGTTAACTTTCCAGTCGGCGCCTTCCTTTATCACTCTCAGGCCGGGGGTCTTCTTGCCTTTGTGAATTACGAACACTTGCCCCTTCTTGTCGTCGCCTTTGAACTCAAAGATGAATTCGGCGAGTTTGTAATCGCCAAACTCCGCCTTGAATACCTCCTGGTAGGTGTTCATGATCTTGTCCCAGCCCGTTTCAGCATGGCGAGTTTGCATTCTCTGGGAGAACAGGGCCTTGAGTTGTGCTTTGTCGCCGGTTTTTACGGCCTGGAGCCATGCGAATACAGGCTTGGCCTGGGGGATGATCGCGATGGGCTTGGTTGGGGTCCCCGAAGTTCCGAAGCTAAATGAGTACAGCTTTGACTCTCTTAGCTCGAATTTCAGGCGGATATCTTTTCCCTTCAGCTTCTTCAGCGAGAAACTGTCTTTCCACTCTATGGTCGCGTCTGTGACCGTCTTTGTCACCAGTTTCCCTTCGGCGAGTTGTTTGCCCGCTTCGTCCAGGACTGTTGTTCTTACGAAGCCCGACGGGGCGATGTCGGCCGAGATCTGGAGGGCGTCGGTTATTACTGTCACAGGTTTTGTTGTCAGTGAACCGGTCTTGTTGCTGCCGCCTTCTATTTGTTCATAACCGGCGAATCCGTCGGCCCGGAGGTTGGCCAGGCAGAAGAATCCGTTGCGCCACGCCATGAATCGCCCATCATTGGCGCCGTAGTAGAGGATGATTCCGTCTTTGCGGATGATCGGCTTAGCGGCGAATATGCAGCCCCAATCGTAATCGCCCATTCGGCGGGAGTTGGCGATCAGCGGCTGGCCCGGCTGGATGCGATGCCACTTCTTGCTGTCGGGGCTCCACGCCAGTTCGCACCACTGCTTGCTGGCCTTGATGTCGAACAGGCCCACCAGGCCGATGTAAACGCCAGCGTGGGGGGCAACCAGCATGTCGTGGATCTGGTTTTGCAGGTCCAGGCCCGAAATGGCCGGCTCGGGTTTCGACCATTTCAGGAAGTCGGTCGATTCGGAACGAACTTTCTGGCGATGGCCCATTCTACCGTAGCGTCCTTTTGTTTTGGCTCCGCCCCAGCCGCGAGTGATCAGCACGTATTTCCCCGTCGCCGGGTCCCGGAATATCGACTGGTTCGTGTCGCCCCGGTCGATCGGTCCGACGTCGATCCCCTTGCCCCAGCGAATTCCGTCGGCGGAGAACCAGACCATCGACTTTCCGCGTTCAGGGTGGATCGCCTTGTAACGTTTCTTGGGGTCTTTTTCCTGTGGGTCCTTCATGACCGCCACGCCGTGGGTGTATTCGATGACGATGTTGTTCTTCTTGCTGCCGTCATAGTCGATCAGGCCAAGTTCGGGCTTGACCCACTTGAGTCCGTCTTTCGAGGTTGCGTAGCATACGCCGAACCCGCGTTTGCCTTCACGCCAGTTGACCCACGCTCGTTTTTCCGACGGCAGGCCCTCGCCGGGGAATTTTCCCCTCCCGCCGGATCGAATGAATATGCTGTACCAGCACTTCCAGATTTTCTCTTCTTCATCGTATATGACGCTGCAGTATGGATTGTCGAATCGCGGCTCCCAGGGCTTGTCCTCGCCGAACAGCGGATTGGCCGGGTACTTGTCCACAACGCCGACAGTCAACTCGACATTGTTGGTCTTGTCGATTATGCGGGAATCGAGCACGAGGTAGCGCTCGCGATTCGGCGTTTCGGCGCTGGTATGTGCGGCGAGAGCCAGGCAGACCGCCAGGGCCAGTACGCAGATAGTGAGATTCGATCGCAAGTTCGACTTGTTTGTATTCGTCATAACATGAACCGCCTTTTCCCTGTTGAACGATGAAATTGAGCAACACTGCGTAACGGCTGACGTCGACCACCGGGAAGATTGTAGCGTGTCGGCCGGGCCGAGCACAACTGATTTGGAATTGTTTCGCATGCAGGCCGGCGGTCTGGGGGTAGGTTCACAGGCACCGAAAACCGGGTCACCTGTGATATACTCTTTTCAAGTGTGTCGAGAGGTATGTGACGGGGAGGGAAATGGTATAAGTAGCGTGTAAGGGGGGAGATACGGGAAATTGCCCCGTTGGTTTAGGGGCGGCTCGCTCGGAGTATTCCGAGTATTGCGCCGAAATAGAGGGCGTTGCACGATTTGAGACCTGTGAACCAATTGTGAAATACTGATGAGGTGGCGGCGGTGGGGATTTTTGGGCGTTTAGTGCGAAAAAGCTTGAAAGTTCCGGGCGAGTTGCTATTATGTTCGCTTACGAAGTCGCCCGTAAAGGCGGTTTCCGTGCTGCCCCGAATGTAGCAAGCCGAGCGTTAACGTTTGCGTTATTGGGGATTAGTGTAACGGCAGCACGACGGTCTCTGGAACCGTTAGTCAAGGTTCGAATCCTTGATCCCCAGTACGTTGAGCCCCACAGGCCTGCCAGCCAGGTTTTCGGGGCTTTTTTTTTGCGCTAAGTTGCTTGAAAAACTTTCATTTATGGGCTTGACAATAACCGGGGGGGGTGTGGTAGACTCATATTGGATTAACACATATTGGGCATGGCGGGTAGTTCGTGGAATAGGTTTCATGTCCCGTCAGCGCGGCAGACGTCGCCTCAACTACGGGGCCTCCTGGGTTCCCGCTTCGGTTGTTCGAGTCGCCTTTCGCGATATCAAGCTTGTTAGTCTGGATTAAGGAGCCTTAGTATGGCTACTGGCAAGGTGAAGTGGTTTAACGATTCCAAGGGTTTTGGTTTTATCGAGGCTGATGACGGAACAGACGTGTTCGTTCACTACAGCGATATTCAAACCGAAGGGTTCAAATCCCTCTCAGAAGGCGATAGCGTCAGCTTTGAAGTTGTGCAGGGCGATAAAGGCCCTCGCGCTTCGAACGTAGCTAAAGCTTGATTCTGCGCAGTCGGGTTCCATGTCGTTAACAACAGTTTGATCCGGGGCGGACCAGTTCAGCAGTGAGCGGCGCCCCCCTTATCGCTTATTGCACTATCGTAACGGGGTTGCTCTTTCTGGCCTCGGCGACAATTTTGTCCCGGAAGTTTCCCAGCAACGTCTGCTTGGCGATCTGCTGGGCGTTGGGACCGACCTTGCCCGAGCCTGCGGTCTGTTTGGTCACCTTGATAATGTGGAAGCCGAACTGCGTTTCGACGATGCCGCTGACGTCTCCAACCTTCATGCCGAACGCTGTCTGCGAGAACGGGGTGACCATTCTGTGGAACGCGAAAGAGCCTAAATCACCGCCTTTTGCGCCCGAAGGGCACTTGGAATGCTTCTTGGCCGCGTCGGCGAATTTAACCTTGTCGGCTTTGATGTCTGATGCAATCTGCTCGAGTTGCTTGCGAATCTCCGCACGCTGTGTCGTTCCCGCTCCCGGGCCGCAGCTCATGAGGATGTGGCTGGCCTGAACTTCCGTGCCGTCAAAGTATGTGGGATTGGCCTTGGTGAACGCGGAAATGGCGTCGGCCGATGCGGCGTCCATAGCCAGCTTGTTAAGCTTCTCGAACCGTACTATCTGCGGGATTTCTTCCTTGGGGATCTTTCGCTTGGCCATGAACTCTTCAAGCGTGCCTTGCTTGGAAGCCTTGAGTTCGGCGGTCATCTTCGTTTTCCAGGCGTCAATGTCCTTGTCGGTGCACGGCACGGCGCGAACGTAGGCTTCGATCAGTTCTTGCGTGATCAACTGGTCAAGGGCCTGGGCCTTTGAATTTGTTCTCATTCTCTGCATCGCCGTCTTGAGCCTGTCACTGGTAATCGAGACCTTGCCGATAGTGGCGACCACCTTGGACGCGGGCCTGGTGGTGGGCGCCGGAGCCTTGGCTGCTTTCTGGGCGATTACGGTTGTCAGCGTCATGGCGCCGAATACAGTTGCTGCGATAAGGAGGTTGGTGATCTTCACTGGTTCGATCCTTTCGATTCGGTGGGCAGGGTATTTTGTTCCTCCACCCAGCTTGGGCGGTCGTGCCTTTTAACCTATTTAGCGTCCCAAGGCACGGAAATAGTCAGTTTTTTATTTCTTCGATGGTCCGATTCCTCGGCATATTTTTTCCAGCGGCGGCTGGGACCATGCCGATTGTGCAGGCGATTATTCACATTTCAGCAACATAATTAAAAAAATTCGGAGAGTTCGGATTTTTGGTTTTATTTATAGAAGACCAAAGTCGATAATACGAATGTTCGGTGTTTGTGGTTAATACTATGATCGCACCCATGCTCCCGACCCTGATCGCAGGCATCGAAACAAGGCTGGCAGTTCGCTGTCAGCCTATTTTTTGCGCCGTTGGTTTGGGTGGGCGTCGTACCTGTGAAGCCAGAGCCCGGAGCGCCGCCGATTACGAAGCAACAGCGGGGCGGTGGAGCGGCCGTTTTGCGGGCTACCTCAGTGGTGAGTGTCCGTTGGTTTGGCGAATTGTCTGGGCTGCGGCCAGGAGATTGCGGTGGCTGCGAAGGAAGGCTGCGAGATTTGCGGTTGAAACGCCCAGTGCGTCGGAGGCGTCTGAGAGTCTGCCCTCTGCGGCGTCGAACACGTCCAGCACAAACGCCGCCGTCGGCCAGAACAGCCTGTTCCCAGTAGCCAGGGTCAGTCGTGCTTTGGCGTCTTTGGCTTTCGCTTGTTTGCCTTTCGGTTTGAAGCATTCGGCAATCTCTTCGGGCATGTCCAGGTGTTCGAGATCCTGCGGTGTTCTACAGGCACAGGCGATGTGGATGCGGAGGTTTTGCATCGCCAGTGATTTGTTTTGCCTCTGGCTTCGTGTCTGTTGCCCCTGTGCGGATACTCCCGACGGGTTGTGGACCAGCCGAACGGCGGTTTCGACTTTGTTCTTGCGTTGCCCGCCCGGGCCTGACGATTTGTACGTGTCGACTCTGCAGTCCTTGAGCATATCTGCGGGGTCACACAAGAGCCATTGGTCTCGCTGATTCATGAGAAGATGTTAACATTCGATCGGTCACAGCCCAAGGGCGAATCGTGAATTCACCGCCAAGTTGGGGTGTTGGCATTTTGCACCTTGGCGAAAAGTGGTGATTGGTGTAGAATGAATTAACCGAGTTGGGCATGGCGGCCTGTCCTCGGTTAATCAAGATCAAGGCCTCTGAACCCGGATTTCCTGGTTTAGGTTTCGTCCTTGGGTATAATAGAGCATCGTTCGACCGCATAAACAAAGGGTTTCCTCAAGATCAAGGGCAGCAAGACTGGAGAATCCAATGGGTGAAAGCGGCAAGGATGCCATTCGCGT
>PVBE011723448.1_pt1 | contig 15040 bp, 9 predicted proteins | sample 1631181 | NCBI WGS metagenome assembly PVBE01 (sample SAMN08397723, study PRJNA350692) | Marine metagenome, whole genome shotgun sequencing project. | isolation source: water | place: Pacific Ocean | collected 2012-04 | reverse complement strand
TTTGAGTATGGTTGATGGTGTTGGTGGCACTGATGTCCTCGGGGCGGACCACGCCGGTGACCAGAAGTTCGCGGATCTCGAAATTCACCCGCACCTCCTGGCGTCCCTGGATGACCAGATTTCCGTTGGGCAAAACCTAGGTAATGATCGCGGCCACCGTCAGCGTCAGTTCCTCGGTCCGTGCCACCGAGCCGGTGCCGGTATTGGATGAAGTGCTGCCGAGGCTGAGGACGCTCGCCGGCGAAACCGCTGATAAACTGACGGAGATCGCGACCAGGATTTACGAAGCCTCGAGTTTTCAGGACATCACCGGCCAGCGAATTACCAAGGTGCTGAAGGTGCTGGGTACTATCGAGGGAAAAGTCGGTCAGATGGCTGTGGCGATCGGCTATGAAGCGGATCCCAATGCGCCGCCGCCGCCTGAAGAATCGCCCGATAGCGAAGACTCGCTGCTCAACGGCCCCTCGATGCCTGAGGTAGCCAACACCCAGGCAGATATCGACGCCCTGTTCGACTGATCCGCGGGACCGCCATGGATGAGTTGGAGGCTTTCCCCCGGCGGCCCAGCCTCCAAGACCCGAGTGTCGCCCTGTTTTTGGGGCTCTATCTGATCCTGCTTGCCTTCTTCATCTTGCTGAGTTCGATTTCGACCGCAGACGAGAGTCGCCGTTCCGAGGCCGTTGGTAGCGTCAGCACCACCTTTCAGGCCGGAGGCCGCGACCGGCCAACGGGATCCAGTCTGGTCGTCGAGATCGGCGCGGGCAAGGTCGACGACGGGATGCGGGGAGATGTGGAGAGTACGTTCCGCGATGCGCTGCCTTCGATCGAGTATGCCCCGGAAGTTGAGGCTGGCGCGGTCCGCATCGTCCTTGCGGTCGACTTTCTGTTTCTACCCGGAACCGATAATTTCCAGCCCGATCGATCGAAATTTTTCGTCGATCTGACAGCCCTTCTCGAATCCAAACGGGTCGGACTGGTGACCGAGATTGAGATAGTCCTGCGCTCGGGCCCGAATCTGCCGCCGTTGGAAAGCGAGGCACGCCAGCTTTTGGTGCAGCGTGCCGGCACCGTTGCCCGCGTTCTGGCAGCGCGGGGTGTCGCTGCAAATACGATTGCGACGGGGATGCAGCCGGGACCGGCCGATACCATCGCTTTTTCCTTTCGCGAAACGATTGAAGACCGTGAAACGGTGAATTTCGGCGACGAGGGTCTCTAGATGGAAGAAGACGACCACCCGAAACGCGGCAACGGCCAGGGCTCAAGCCAGGCGTGGATGATTACGTTTGCCGATCTTACGGCGCTCATGCTGACGTTTTTCGTGCTGCTGTTTTCGATGCAACGGGTCGATATGGCAACCTGGGAGGCGGTAGTCGATTCGCTGAAACAACAGCTAAATCCGGCCAAATCGGGCCAGTCGGTGTCGGTGGGCAGTAATTTTCGCACTTATCAGATCTTCGTGCCGCGGGCTGCCAACCTTGACTACCTCGGCACCCTGATCCTGGAAAAGATCCATGACGATCCGGTGCTGCAACGGGCGGCGCTGACCCGCCTCAGGGACCGTCTGGTGCTGTCGCTGCCGTCCGACGGCCTGTTTGCGCCTGGCAGTGCCGATATGACACACGAAGCCGAGGGTGCCGCGTACGTTCTCGCTGCGGTCCTGGGCAACTTCGGTAATCGCATCGATGTCGAGGGCCACACCGACCCAGTGCCGATCAATACCCCCGAATACCCCTCCAACTGGGAACTATCGGTGGCGCGTGCGACTGCCTTCGCCTTCGCCCTCAACCAGGCCGGGCTCAACAAAAATGTTGCAGCGGTTGGCCTGTCTGATTCAAGATATGGTAACATTTCTCAGGAATTGCCCGAAGATAAGCGAATGACGCTTGCTCGCCGGGTGGATGTGGTTATCCGGGACAGTGCTGACGGAGCCCAATCCAACGCGCCCTAGGAAGCCAGTTACGGCCCTTGCATTGGCCTTGTTTTCGGTCGTGTTGGGGCTGAGCCTGACGTTTCCCGCCCTGGCGGCGGACCCGGTCCGGACCCGGGCGTGGCCGCATCCGGGGTTTGCGCGAATCGTGTTCGACTGGCCGGCCGCAGTGACGTTCGAGGCCCGGATCGAAGCCCGAACGCTTACGGTCAATTTCGGCCGGGCACTCGAAACCGACTTTGCACGGATGCAGTCTCTGCTGAGCGACTACATCGTCGGCGCCGACCTCGAAAACGACGGTGCCACCGTTCGTATTCACCTCAAGGGCGAATACGGGCTGCGCACCAGTACCAGCAACACATCGGTGGTCATCGATTTGCTCGATGCCGCCGCATCTGCGCCTGCGCCCGCGCAAACGCCCGCCGCAGCGGCTGCGGACGCCGCGCCCGCGGTGCCGCTTCGGGTCGGGAAACATGCGGATTTCACCCGCGTCGTCTTCGACTGGACCCGGCTGGTCGAGTACAGCGTCGATCGCAGCGGCACCGCCGTTTCGATCCGCTTTGACGAGCGTGCGACGTTCAACCTGGGCCGGCTCGGCCGCGGTCAGCGTCCGTTGGTCGAGGGCGCAACCACCTCGCTGGATGCCGCCAGCTCGGAGGTCGTGCTCCAGATCGAGTCCGACACCCGGGTACGCCACTTCCGCGAGGGCACCAAAGTGGTGGTCGATGTTGTCAAAGACTCGCCAGCCGCTCCTGCGCAGGCCGCGGCTCCGGCCACCGCCGTCGCACCGCCCCCCGAGCCGGCACGCCCTGCCGCCAGCACACCGGAGCCGCCGCGAACCACAGTTGCCGAGACACCGGCTCCAACCCCAAACGCGGCGGTGCCCGAACCGGCGGCGCCCGAACCGGTGGCGGTTGCCGAGTCCCAGACCTCGCCCCCGACCGAATTGCGAACCGCCGACAGCGACGCCAGTCCGCCGCCCGCGGTCGCCGCCGGACCCGTCGCTTCGGTCGAAGCGGGCGCCGAGGAGCCGGTGCTGGTGTTCGTCTGGACCGAGCCAGTTCCGGCTGCTTTTTTCACCCGCGCCGGGTATTACTGGGCGGTGTTCGCGGCCCGCGGCGCTGCCGAGCTCCAACCGATTCCAGCCGAGGCGGGACGCGCCGTCTTCCTCGTCGAACAGGTCCCCATCTCCGGTGGCACCGCGCTGCGATTCAAAATACGCGAAGACCTCAGGGCCTCCGCCTCGCGCGAGGGTCCGGTGTGGCGGGTCGAACTCGCGCGCCGTCCGCCGGCGCCCGTCGATCCGATCGTGCCGCTGCGCGAAGCCAGCGCCATGGCGGGGCCGCGCATGTTGTTACCCTCGGACGAGCCGGTGCGGCGGGTCGAATTGCCGGACCCGGAGGTAGGCGATTTTCTCTATGTCGTGCCGTTGCGCGAATCCGGGCGGGGCGTGCCGGTGACGCGGGTTTTTGCCCAGTTCACGTTGCTCGCCTCGGCGCAGGGTGTGGCCATCGTGCCGCGGTCCGATGCGATCGAGGTCCGTCCGCAACGCAACGGAATCGAAATCGCTGCGCCGCAGGGCCTGGCAATCTCGGAAGTCGGCGAAACCGAACTGGCTGCCGCCGAAGGCGCGGAAGCCGGATCGACCCGCGCCCCGCCGCCGTCGCTGGCCCCCAGTGTGTTCCAGTATGGAAGCTGGCTCGGTAATTTCGAATCCTTCGACGAGGGCAAGAAACAGTACCAGTTGGCGTTGGCGCGCGCGCCTGCGGGCGGGATCGGCGTCGTGCAGTGGGAATTCGCCAAGTACTATTTCGCCCACGGCTTCACCGCGGAGACGCTGGGCCTGATGGATATGATCCTCGAACGAGATCCCGCGGCCGACGAGGATCTTGTTTTCCGGGCGGTTCGCGGCGCGGCGCATTTCTCGCTCGGGCATTACGAAGAAGCCTCCAGAGACCTGCTCGATCCCGCCTTCGGGCTGGATCCGGGGGCGGCGCTGTGGCGCGGTTCACTGCTGGCGCAGCGCAAGGAGTTCGACCTTGCGCGCCAGGAGTTCATTCTCGGCGAATTCGCCTATTTTGAGACGCCACCGGTGTTCCGCGCCCGTTTTCAACTGGCCTCGGCGAAAACGTCGCTGGTGCAGGGCGATTTCGAGAGCGTCGAAATCAATCTGTCGGCGCTGCTCGAAAGCGACCCGTCGGTGTTCCAGCGCAGCGAGGCCGATTTGATTTTTGGCAAGACGCTGATCGAATCGGGCGATCTCGACGGTGGTCTCGAGGCGCTCGCGACGGCGATCCATGCCGGATACCGTCCGGTGCGGCCGTGGGCGCAGATGGCCTATACCGAGGCGCGCTTGGCCGATTCACGAATCTCGACCGATGTTGCGATTGCCGAACTTGACACGCTGCGTTTTGCGTGGCGCGGCGGCACCTTCGAATTCGCACTGCTCGAACGTCTGGGCGAGCTGTACCTGGAAGTCGGAAACTACCGCGAGGCGCTGGAGTCGATGCGCGACCGGGTATCGAACTTCGGCGAACACGAGAAGGCGTCCGCGGTGGCAGGGGAAATGAACGATATCTTCCGCGATCTGTACCTCGAACGCGGCGCCGATTCCCTCGAACCGGTCAAGGCACTGGCGCTGTTTTTCGATTTCCGCGAACTGACGCCGGTCGGCCGTGACGGCGACGCCATGATCCGGCAACTGGCGGACCGGCTGGTCGAGGTCGATCTTCTTGGCCGCGCCGCGGAACTGATCCAGCACCAGGTCGAGTTCCGCCTCAAGGGCGAGGAAAAATCGCGCGTCGCCGCCAAGCTCGCCGCCATCTACATCCTTGACCGGCAGCCGGAGGAAGCGCTTGAGGCGCTTCAGGGCAGCCGCTGGCGCGCCAATCCCGAAATCGTCAAACGCCAGCGTGATTATCTCAAAGCCCAGGCGCTGATCGACCTGCAGCGCTATGACGAGATGATGGAACTCCTGGATGGCGACGGCTCACCGACCGCCGAATCGCTTCGCGCCAGCGCCTTCTGGAGAACCAGCCAGTGGGCCGCGGCATCGGCGACCTACGAACGCCTTCTCAATGGCCGGTGGACAGATCCGGAACCGCTCTCCGCCGTCGAACGCCAGCGGGTCCTGCGCTTGGCGGTGGCATTTGTGCTGTCGGACAACGAGGTCGGCGTCGACCGGGCCCGCCAACATTTCGCCCCGTTCATGGACGGCACTGCCGAATCGGACGCCTTCGAGATCATCACCGGCAGGGTGGACCGAACCAGTATGTCGTTCCGCACCGTCGCCAGCGCGATCGCCCAGGTTGTCACCCTCGAGGAGTTCATGGAGTCTTACCGCTCCAGCTTCGAAGAGGGATTCGGCGCCATCAACTAGTGCCGCCCGCCGGAGCCGGTCATGGTTGGGCCACCAACACGAGGCGGCGGCGACCGATATTGGACACCCTGTCTGAGCCGACGGGGCTGAACGGTTCTGCCCGGTCGTGAAATTGCGGGACCCGGGTTGAGTTTGGACAGGGCGCGGCAATATCCTGGCGCGAAAGGTTCCAAATATTATTGATCGGATTTGTCGCCGATGCGGCAGGCGACAGAAGTGCGGGTTGGAGACGAGGGACCCGCATTGTCTGCGGAAGGTCTTGGTCGGGCGCCGGCGCGACCGGCGTGGTTCAGGTGAAACTCAGGACCAGCGAAGTCGTCACCAGATTCCAGCCGTCCACCAGCACGAAGAATATGAGCTTGAACGGTAGCGAGATCAGGATCGGCGGCAGCATCATCATGCCCATCGACATCAGCACCGACGCCACCACCATGTCGATGATGATGAACGGAATGAAAATCATGAACCCGATCTCAAAGGTGCGTTTGAGCTCGCTGATCATGAAAGCGGGCACCAGTGCCGTCCACGGCGTTGCTTCCGGATTCTCGGGAAACTCGAGCCCCGTCAACTCCAGAAACATGCCGAGGTCCTGTTCGCGCACCTGGCTCAGCATAAAGGTGTGAATCGGCTGGGCCACGCGCTCCAACGCCTCGGGTTCGTTAATCTCGTCGTTGAGGAGCGGAAGGATTCCGTTTTGGTAGGCAGACTCGAAGGTCGGCGCCATGACGTAGGCAGTCAGGAACAAAGCGAGCCCGATCAGAACCGTGTTCGGGGGCGTCTGCTGCACGCCCATGGCACTCCGCAACAACGACAGCACCACCACGATACGGGTGAACGAGGTCACCACGACCAACAGCGAAGGCGCCAGCGCAATCACCGTAACCAGCGCCACGAGTTGAAGTAGCCGCCCCGTCAGGGGACCCGTTTCACTGCCGAGATCGAGAGAGAGTTGCTGCGCCGCCGCGGGCTCCGCGAGCCAAAGGACCAAGAGGGCCGCGAGACCCGCGCCCGCCGGTAGGGCGCGGCGCCAAAGGGGGCGCTGACGCCTGGCCGCGGTCGCGCGGATTGGTCTCCTGCACCGCTTTGGGGCCGGATCGCGCGCCCCAGCAGGTTGCGGATATTGGCGCCCCGTTCGGGCGGCGTTTCGGCGCCGGTTCCCTCGACCGAACTCGGCCGCGCCGTCGATTCGCTGCCGGTTGGAATCTTTGCGGCTCGGCGCGACGGGCGCATCGTGTTCGCCAATCAGACCCTGGCCGGCTGGCTCGAGGCAGACGCGGCCCGTCTCGTCGGCGGTGCCAACCTGCTCGATTTTGTCGCCAGCGGCGAGGCGAGCGAGCCCGACGAGGCGGGAAATCCGGCTCTCAAAAGCGGCGAGGTCCGGCTGCGTGCACTCGGCGGCGAGGTCTTTCCCACCACCATCGAGATTGCCGCTCCGGCAGCCGGCGCGGACAACGCGATCCAGTACGGGCTGATCGTCAATCATGCCGGCGCCGGGCGCTTCGGCGACCGCCGCAGGGCCGCGCGTTCGAGCCGGTTCTTCGACGAAGCCCCGATCGGCATCGTCATGATCGACGTCCGTGACGAAATCGTTGAATCCAATATTGCCTTTCGCAGCATGATCGGCGCCGAAGAGGTTGGCCCGGAGACCGCGCTCGTGGATCTTGTTCTCGAGGACGACCGCGCCCAGGTTGCGGAACGACTGACCGAAGCGCGTCGCGGCGCCCATCCGGACGGACTCGAAATTCGAATCGCCGGTGCGGGCGAACGCACCGCCCAGCTCCATGCCAGCGCCATCGAGGAGGCCAGCGGCGTCGCCGCCGACATGATCGTCTACTTGGTCGATACGACCGGGCGCAAAAGCCTCGAAGAACAGTTCGCACAATCCCAGAAAATGCAGGCCGTGGGCCAACTGGCGGGCGGTATCGCCCATGATTTCAACAATCTGCTGACGGCGATGATCGGCTTTTGCGATCTCCTGTTTCTGCGTCACGGGGCCGGCGACCAATCCTTCGGCGATATCATGCAGATCAAGCAGAATGCCAACCGCGCCGCCAACCTGGTACGCCAGCTGCTGGCCTTTTCGCGCCAGCAGACCTTGCAGCCGCGGGTGCTGGTGCTGACGGACGTGCTGGCCGAATTGACCAATCTGCTGCGCCGCCTGATCGGCGAGACCATCGAACTCAAGATGGTCCATTCGCGCGATATTGGCCTGGTCAAAGTCGATCAGGGCCAGTTCGAGCAGGTCGTCATCAACATCGTCGTCAACGCGCGCGACGCCATGCCCGACGGCGGTACGCTGACAATCCGCACTGAGAACATCACTCTCGATTCCGCCAACCGCTATCGCGACGAAATCATGTCGGCTGGCGACTACGTCCTGATCGAGATGAGCGACACCGGAACCGGAATATCAGAAGCGAATCTCGACAAGATTTTCGATCCCTTCTACACCACCAAAGCCGTTGGCGCCGGTACCGGACTGGGCCTCTCGACGGTGTACGGAATCGTCAAGCAGACCGGCGGTTTCATCTTCGCCTACAGCGAAATTGGCGCCGGCACCACCTTCAAGATCTTTCTGCCGCGCTATGTCTCGCAGGATCCCGCCGAGTTGGTCGAGACGGCGGCGTCAGACGCCGCGCCGATGCGCGATTTGACGGGCTCGGGGACGATCCTGCTGGTCGAGGACGAGGCGCCGGTGCGCCAGTTCGCGGCGCGTGCCTTGGCCAACAAGGGTTACACGGTACTCGAAGCCGAGAACGGAGAGGTCGCGCTCGGCATCCTTGGCGATCACGACGGCACCATCGAAATGCTCGTGACCGACGTGGTGATGCCCAACATGGATGGGCCGACCCTGATTCGGCGTGCCCGCGAAGACCGCCCGGCGATCAAGGCGATCCTGATATCGGGGTATGCCGAGGACGTGTTCCGCTCGGACCTCGACGGCGACCTCGATGCCGCCTTCCTGCCCAAGCCCTTCAGCCTCAAGGAACTCCTGAGCACCGTCAAAACCCACTTCGAAGGCGGGTAGGGGGCGGGCGACGGCGGGAAGGACCGTGAGCGTGGCGCCGTCGATCGCAGGCCGGTCGCGGGCCGATAGCGACAAATTCCCGCTCATGATGTTGAATTCGACTTTGTGATCAGGTCTTGCGTTGGGCTGGCGTACGCCGCCATCGACGGCCATGCGCGCATTTTCTCCGGCGCCACGCGGCCCGGCTTTCCGCTAGCATCCGTTCCGCGCCGCGAAAAAGAACGGCATGGTCGAGCACGGGTACGAAATCGCCCGCACGCCCAATTTCGAACCGCGTGCCGCCGCGCCGCCCAATACTGCATCGGCCCTGTCGGGTAAGGGCACCGGCGCCCGATTTTTCTCCGAACAGACTCGGAACGTGTTGGTGTTTATCGCGCAATATCAATATGTTAGCTAAACCCGTTGCAAGCAAGAACAAAACGTGTACATTACCCCGACGGCAGCGCCCGGCGCTGCCCCTTGGGCCTCCTCCGGGCGGAGAAATTGCGCCCCGCCGGGCGCCGTGAAATAAGAAAGGCGAGGTCATGTCCGAGGTAGCGTTGCGATTGGTCGAGAGGGATTCCATGGACAAACAAAAGGCGCTCGATTCGGCGCTCAGCCAGATCGAACGGGCGTTCGGCAAGGGCTCGGTAATGAAACTCGGCCAGCGCGAATCGGCGGTCCAGGTCGCGTCGATTTCGACCGGTTCGCTCGGCCTCGACATCGCGCTCGGCATCGGCGGCCTGCCCCAGGGCCGGGTGGTCGAGATTTACGGACCGGAAAGTTCGGGCAAGACCACGCTCGCGCTCCACACCGTGGCCGAGGCGCAGAAGGCCGGCGGGATTTGCGCGTTCATCGATGCCGAACACGCCCTCGATCCGGCGTACGCGGGGAAACTGGGCTGCGATATTCCGGAACTGCTGATTTCCCAGCCCGATACCGGCGAGCAGGCGCTCGAAATCGCCGATACGCTGGTGCGCTCGGGGGCCGTCTCGGTGCTGGTGATCGACAGCGTCGCGGCACTGGTGCCGCGGGCCGAACTCGAAGGCGAGATGGGCGATACCCACGTCGGCCTTCAGGCCCGCCTCATGAGCCAGGCACTGCGCAAGCTCACCGCTTCGATTACCAAGTCGAACTGCATGGTGATCTTCATCAATCAGATCCGCATCAAGATTGGCGTCATGTTCGGTAACCCGGAAACCACTTCGGGCGGCAACGCCCTCAAGTTCTACGCTTCGGTGCGTCTCGACATCCGGCGCATCGGCGCGATCAAGGACCGCGACGAGGTGGTCGGTTCCCAGACCCGGGTCAAGGTGGTCAAGAACAAGGTGGCGCCGCCCTTCAAGCTGGTCGAATTCGACATCATGTACGGCGAGGGCATTTCCAAGGCCGGCGAGCTGGTCGACCTCGGCGTCAAGGCGGGCGTGGTCGAGAAATCCGGATCGTGGTTCTCCTATGGCGATCAGCGCATCGGCCAGGGCCGTGAAAACGCCAAGCAGTTCATGAAAGACAATCCGGACATCGCCGCCACCATCGAGCAGGCGGTGCGTGAAAACGCAGGTCTCGTGGTCGGCGACAGCCTCGAAGTCGGTGTCGGGAGCGACGAGCCGGACGCGGCGGGCGAAGAAGAAACGGCCGCCGAGGCCTGAAATACCGGCAGGGCGTGCCGGCCGGACTTAGGCCCGGCCGGGCGCCGGTGCTGGACAAGCGCGGAATCCTAGGGGTAAAAGCAGGGCCGGCCGCGCATCTTTCGGGCGGGGCCGGATTGGGGCCGGCGGGGCTGGATGCAGAGGACATCCGGCGGCGCAGGCCTGTATGATTCGTCAGCGGCGAATCGGGGTGCCTGGGCGCTCCGCCCGCCGCCGGGGCCCGCATGACCACCACCAGCGAAATCCGCTCGGCATTCTTCGAGTTCTTCAAGCGCCACGGCCACGAGATCGTGCCCTCGGGTCCGCTTGTTCCCCACAACGACCCGACGTTGCTGTTCACCAACGCGGGCATGGTCCAGTTCAAGAACGTCTTTACCGGCGCCGAATCCCGTCCCTACAACCGCGCCGTTACCAGCCAGAAGTGCGTCCGTGCAGGCGGCAAGCACAACGATCTCGACAACGTCGGTTACACCACGCGCCACCACACCTTCTTCGAGATGTTGGGCAACTTTTCCTTTGGCGACTATTTCAAGGACGTCGCCATCGAACTCGCCTGGGATCTGGTGACCAAGGAATACGGTCTCGATCCGGCGCGCCTGCTGGTCACCGTCTATCACGAGGACGAAGACGCGGCGGTGCTGTGGAATAAGATCACCGGGCTCCCTGAAGACAGGATCGTTCGGGTCGCGAGTTCCGACAATTTCTGGGCGATGGGCGAAACCGGCCCCTGCGGACCGTGTTCCGAGATTTTCTTCGATCATGGCGAGCACATTCCCGGCGGCCCGCCCGGCAGCGCCGGCGAGGACGGCGACCGCTTCATCGAGATCTGGAACCTCGTGTTCATGCAGTTCGAGCAACTGAGCGCCGAGGAACGGGTAGATCTGCCGCGTCCCTCGATCGATACCGGCATGGGCCTCGAACGGATGGCCGCCGTCATGCAGGGGACCCACGACAATTACGACATCGACCTGATGCGGCATCTGATTCTTGCCTCGGCCGACAAGGCGGGCGTCGCCGCCGACGGGGAACACGCGGTGTCGCACCGGGTGATCGCAGACCATCTGCGCGCGGTCAGTTTCCTGATGGCCGACGGTGTGATGCCGTCCAACGAAGGGCGCGGCTACGTGCTGCGCCGGATCATGCGCCGCGCCATGCGCCACGCCCACCAGATGGGTTGCCGCGAGCCGTTGATGTGGCAACTGGTTCCGGCGCTGGTGTCGGAAATGAGTCAGGCGTTTCCGGAACTGGAACGCGCCGAGGCGCTGATTACGGAAATGCTGCGTCTTGAAGAGACCCGGTTCAAGAAAACGCTCGACCGCGGCTTGCGCCTGCTCGACCAGGAAATCGCGCGCCTGCCGGAAGGCGCCGATCTTCCCGGCGAGATCGCCTTCAAGCTCTACGATACCTACGGTTTCCCCTTCGACCTCACCGAGGACGCGTTGCGCGGCCGGGGGCGCGGCGTCGATGGCGAAGGCTTCGAAGTGGCGATGGAGCGGCAGCGCGCCGAGGCCCGCGCCGCCTGGGCGGGCAGCGGCGATCAGGCCACCGAGCGGATCTGGTTCGACTTGCGTGAACGCATCGGTTCGACCGAATTCCTCGGCTACGGGACTGAGGTCGCCGAAGGCCGCGTCGAAGCACTTCTGGTCGAGGGCGCCGAAGTCTCGGCGGCGGACGAGGGCACCGCAGTCGCGGTGATCGTCAATCAGACTCCGTTTTACGGCGAATCCGGCGGCCAGGCCGGCGATACCGGAATCGTGTTCGGCACCGGCGGCGGCGAGATCGCCGTTAGCGACACGCGGAAAAAACTCGGCGATTTGCATGTCCACTACGGCACGCTGGGCGCGGGCACCGTGCGGACGGGCGATGTACTCGAGTTGTGCGTCGATGGAGCCAACCGCAATGCGCTGCGGTCCAACCATTCGGCGACACATCTATTGCACGCGGCGCTGCGCGAGAGTCTGGGCGATCACGTTACGCAAAAGGGTTCGCTTGTCGCGCCCGACCGGTTGCGATTCGACGTCAGCCACCCCAAACCCGTCACCGCCGCCGAGCTCGCCGGAATCGAGGTCCTCGTCGATGCCCAGGTGCGTGCCAACACGCCGGTCGAGACGGTAGTGATGCAACCGGACGAAGCGGTGGAAAAAGGTGCGCTGGCGCTGTTCGGCGAAAAATACGGCGATGAAGTGCGGGTGATTTCAATGGGGGCGGATGCCGGCGGGCGGCCCTATTCGGTCGAACTGTGCGGGGGCACGCATGTTCGGCGCACCGGTGATATCGGCCCGTTCAAGATCGTTTCGGAAGCGGCGGTGGCCGCGGGCGTGCGCCGGATCGAAGCGCTTACCGGGGCGGCGGCGCTCTCCTTCATCAACGCGCGTCTGGCGGCTCTGGATGAGGCGGCACGGGTACTCAGGGCATCGGCGGCCGAACTGCCGGCGCGCCTCGAGGCGTTGCTGGAGGATCGCAAGCGGCTGGAACGCGATCTTGCCGACACGCGGCGGAAAATGGCGTCCGGCGGCGGTACCGGCGCCGAGCTGCGCGATGTCGCGGGCATCCGCTATTCGTCCCATCGTCTCGACGGGGTACCGCCCAAGGACCTGCGCGGTCTTGCCGACGAGGCCAAGAAGAAACTGGGTTCCGGCGTTGTGGCGATTGCCACCGTCAACGACGGCAAGGCGGCGATTGTCGTCGCGGTGTCCGACGATCTCACCGGGCGCTGCAGTGCTGTTGACCTGGTGCGTGTGGCGGCGCAGGAGATGGGCGGCAAGGGCGGTGGCGGCCGGGCCGATATGGCGCAGGCCGGCGGGCCCGACGGCGGCAGGGCGGACGCGGCGTTTGACGCGATCGAGCGCTCGCTCGCCGGATTGGGCTAGGGGCCGGCCTCATTTCCGCGGTACGAATTGATTTGGCATTGTTTGACGCTTCGATCCGCGAAGAGGGAACTGTTTGTTTTCAACCCATTACCTTTATTGAGTACAGGCCCTAAGGCACCGGGCAAGGAGGCCCGGCAATGAGCAACAGCTTCAAACATCGGCTTTACGAAGTGCTTGATGAGGGGCATGCCGGCGACCGGCTGAGCCGCGGCTTCGACCTGTTCATGTTGATCTTGATCGTGCTCAACATCGTCGCGGTCGTCATCGAGACCGTGGAATCGATCGGGCAGGCCTACGTAGGCCTGTTTTTCTGGTTCGAGATCTTTTCAGTGGCGGCGTTTACGGTCGAATACCTTGCGCGGCTATGGGTCTGCACCGAGCACGTTCCGTTGCGCCATCATGGCCCCATTGGTGCACGGCTTCGCTTTGCCGTTGGGCCGTATGCCGTCATCGATTTTCTCGCCGTGTTTCCGTTCTACCTTTCCCTTTTCGTTCCCCTGGTCGATCTGCGCATCCTGCGAATCTTCCGCCTGATCCGGCTGTTGAAGCTGGCGCGTTATTCACCGGCGATGGCAACGTTGGGGCGCGTCTTGTATGACGAGCGCCGCGCTCTGCTCGGGGCACTCTTCATCATGCTTGGTCTTCTCATACTCTCTTCGACGGCCATGTATTACGCCGAGCGGTTCATTCAGCCCGACAAGTTTGCCAGCATACCGGACGCGATGTGGTGGGGGCTTGCCACTCTGACCACGGTCGGCTACGGCGACGTCACGCCGGTCACCAGCCTGGGCAAGTTCATCGGCATGATCGTAATGGTGTTTGGTTTGGGAATGTTCGCGTTGCCCGTTGCCATCATTGCGTCAGGCTTTTCGAGCGAAATCCACCGCCGCGACTTCGTTGTGACATGGGGCATGGTGGCGCGGGTGCCGTTGTTCGCGGGCCTTAACGCCGCATCGGTGGCGCGCGTTACGAACCTGCTGCAATCGAGGGTCGTACCGGCGGAAACTGTCATCGTGCGCCGTGGCGATTCTGCGGACTGCATGTATTTCATTGTCTCGGGCAAGGTGGCGGTGGAAGTGCCGCCCGAGCCAGTCGTCCTCGACGACGGCGATTACTTCGGTGAAATCGCACTTTTACGGAAAGGCGAGCGCACTGCCACGGTACGTTCCATAACGCGGGTCCGAATGTTGGTGCTGGAGGCCACCGATTTTCGCGAGTTGATCGAGGCCGACTCCGGCATGCGTGATGCCGTGACCGAGGTCGCGGACGAGCGCCTGTCTTATCTCGAAAAACACACCGCCCAGGGGCAGGAGGCGGCGTCCGTCTGAACTTCCGTCAGGCCATCGCCGCCTGAAGCCCGTCGTCGAGCTTGTCGAGGAACTGATTCGTGGTGAGCCACGTTTGATCGGGGCCGACCAAAATGGCGAGATCTTTCGTCATGTGACCGCCTTCGATCGTGGAAACGCAGACTTTTTCGAGCGTATCGGCGAAGCGTTGCAAATCGTCGTTGCCGTCGAGTGTGGCGCGGTGGGCGAACCCCCGCGTCCAGGCGAAAATTGACGCGATCGGGTTGGTCGAAGTTTCCTTGCCCTGCTGGTGCATACGGTAATGGCGGGTGACGGTACCGTGCGCGGCCTCGGCTTCGACGGTCTTGCCGTCGGGCGTCATCAGCACACTGCTCATCATTCCGAGCGAGCCGAAACCCTGGGCCACTGTATCGGATTGCACGTCGCCATCGTAATTCTTGCAGGCCCAGACGAACTTGCCGCTCCATTTCAGGGCCGCAGCCACCATGTCGTCGATCAGCCGGTGCTCGTAGATGATGCCGACGTCGTCGAACTGCGCCTTGAATTCGGCCTCGAACACTTCGGCGAACAGGTCCTTGAAGCGCCCGTCGTAGGCTTTGAGGATGGTGTTCTTGGTCGACAGGTAAACCGGCCATTCGCGTTTCAGGCCGTAGTTGAGGCAGGCCCGGGCAAAACCGCGAATCGATTCGTCGAGGTTGTACATGCCCATCGCGACGCCACCGCCGGGAAAGTCAAATATTTCTCTTTCGATGGTTTCGCCGCCGTCTTCGGGCTCGAAGGTCATGGTCAGCTTGCCCTTGCCGGGAATCAAGAAATCGGTCGCCCGGTATTGGTCGCCGAAGGCGTGGCGGCCGATCACGATGGGATCGGTCCAGCCGGGCACCAGGCGCGGGATGTTGCT